>OLSK01002047.1_pt1 | contig 13459 bp, 15 predicted proteins | sample 1672781 | NCBI WGS metagenome assembly OLSK01 (sample SAMEA3136723, study PRJEB25190) | human gut metagenome | biome: human gut; feature: human-associated habitat; material: faeces | place: Austria | collected 2013 | reverse complement strand
GCAGCGTAGCAGCGCTACGCTAAGTGGAACGACCGGACGCCAGAAGGGAAAAGGCACGAGCAGCTGGTGCAGGCGAATTTGGAAATAGTATTATTTTATCACGCATTTTCGCGCCGCGCAAGGGGGATTGTGATTCGATTGACAAGCGGCGGGGGCGGTGGTACAATGAGGGAGACGGGGCAATCGCCCCAAACGATGCAGAGGGGGAGAAAACGATGCGAAAATGCGAAGTGGACGTGCCGGAAAACGTCGAAATGGCGGACATTCACGCCATCCAGACGCGCATCAAAAAGCATAACCTCCTGACGACTGCGCTGCTGATTCCGCTGTTTGCCGGCTGTGCGCTGCGGGAATCCAACGAAACGCTGGGCGGCATTGTCTTTGTGCTTTCGATGGTGCTGATGGTGCTGGGGTTCGTTTCCGGCAGGGGCGACGAGAAGCGGCTGCCCGCGTACTGGGCGAAGTACCAGCAAATCCACCGGATGGACAACCTCCTGCGCGCGAACCTCGTCGGCGTGTGGCTCTGCGCCGAAGCGCGCGTGGCGGTGTACCGCGAGGGCAGCGGCTACCGCGTGCAGCTGGGCGTTCTCGACGAAAAGACGGGCGCGTGGGAAAACGACGAGCAGGACGAGGTTTTCCCGACGCTTATCGACGTGCGCGAATATGCGTCGCAGGAAGGGTACGAGCCGATGGACGTGGACTTCGAGCAGATGACGGACGAGGAGTTTCAGCAATTTCTGGACAGGAGCAGAATATAATGAAGAAAAAACGCGAGGAAAACGTCGAGCTGGCGGACATTCAGGCGGTTCGGGAGCGCATGACGCAATGGGCGATTCGGCTGTGGCTGCTGCTGATTCCCGTTATCGTCGGCATCATCCTGTCGACGCAGGGGGAATCCACCGCGAGGGCTGGCAATTTCATCGTGCGGATTGCCTTTCTGCTGATATTGATGGGTGCGGGCTATGTGGCGTATCTTCGGAATTTGGAAAGAAAATACTGGGCAAAGTACCAGCAAATCCACCGGATGGACAATCTGCCGATTGATGACGTGCGCAAATATCTGGCGCAGGCGGGAACCAAGGTGGATTTGGGGAAGATGACGGACGAGGAGTTCCAGCAATTTCTCGATGCGCATCGGCTGTGACGCAATCGCGCATCCCGCAAAAGAATATACTCATAAGGAAGTAACTCGTGCGTCAGCTTTTCGGTGCATACAAAAATCCCCCTCCGATGCCATTCATCCGAGGGGGATTCCTTTGCGCACAATTACCACCCGCGCCCGAAGCAGCTGCGCCGTGCCGCGCCCTGCTCGCCCGACACGTACCGTGCGTTAAACGCCGCGTTTACTTCGCGCAGCTCCATCTCGCCGTCGATATACGCTTGGTACATCTCGATGATGCCCTCCGCGCAGCCGTCGCAGGACGCGGAAATGTTGCCAATCGCGTCATCGACAATCTGCTGGCGTTCCTCGCGGGTCGTGTCCTTAATCAGAATGCTGGTCATCGGGGAAAATCGCTCCTTTCAGGCGGCTGCTTTCACGCCGTCAATGTCCGGCGGCAGCTTCTGCATCTGCTCGCGGTAGACGCGGCGCAGGCAAATCATCTCCGCCGTCGCCGTAATCGCCCACGAAACGATGTAGAGCAGGTACAAGCTCTCAATGGTGTGGAAGTACGCGAACACCGTGTACACCCAGATAATGCGGAACACGCACGAACCCATAATCACGATAACCGTCGGCACAAAGCTCTTGCCCAGCCCGCGGTTCGCGGCAATGGTGCAGTCCATGAAGGCGGAGAAGGCGTAGGAGCAGCCCATGATGCGCAGGCGAATCATCCCGGCTTGCGCCACTTCCTCTACGTTTGTGAAAATGCCGAGAAACTGCCGCCCGAAGATGACCAGCAGCGCGCTCATGACAAGGGCAATGCCGAAGGAGAACACCATCGAGATGAAGTAGCTGTGGATGATGCGCTTGCGCTTGCCCGCGCCGTAATTCTGGCTCATGAAGGACGAGCAGGCGGTGTAGATGACAGCCATCACGTCATAGACGAGCGCATCGGCGTTCGCGGCGGCGGCGTTGCCTTCCACCATCAGCTCATCAAAGGAGTTCACGCCCGCCTGAATGAACAGGTTCGCTATTGCGAAAATCGCGTTCTGCAAACCGGCGGGAATGCTCAGCGACAGCACCTGCTTTGCCTTGTGCGGCTCAATCCGCAGCATCGACCGTTCCAGCCGCACCACGCTCCCCGAACGGCGCAGGGACAAAATTACCAGCGCCGCCGAAATATACTGGGAGATGATGCTTGCCAGCGCCACACCCGCCGACGCCAAATGGCAGACGATGACGAAGAACAGGTTCAGCAGGATGTTGATGACGCCCGCCATCGAGAGGAAGTAGAGCGGTTTTTTCGTGTCGCCGGCGGCGGAAAGCACCGCGTTGCCAAAGTTGAACACCGCCATAGCGGGCATACCGAGGCAGTAGATGCGCAGGTAGCTGACCGCGCCCGCCATCAGCACCGGCTTCGTGCCGAGCATGGAGAGCATTGCGGGCGTGAAAAGGAAACCCAGCGCCATGATGATGACGCCGACAATCAGCGAGAGAATCAGCGAGGTATGCACCGCCTCGTGCACGTCCTGGTCGTGCCGCGCGCCGATATACCGGGCGACGACGACGTTGATCCCGCTGCCCATGCCGATCAGGAAGCCGGTGAACAGCGAGACAAGAATCGAGGTAGACCCGACTGAGCCCAGCGCTTCCGGGCCTGCAAACTGCCCAACCACCGCCACGTCGGACATGTTGAACAGCACTTGCAGCACGTTCGTTGCCATCAGCGGCAGGGAAAACAGGATAATCTGCTGGACGAGCGGCCCGTGCGTCAGGTCGTGCGATTTGGATGCCATGATTTTGCTCCTTTGCGAAATCTTCCGCCGCTGATTATACACCGGAAAAACGAAACTGGCAAGAGGAAAAACAGCGTTTTGGGCGAATAATATCATATTGTAATGTCAGGGATTCCGGCAGCCACATCGGTTCTGTTTCCATTGCCCCTCGTCGCTCCCGCAGGAGCGCCCCCCTGCGACAAAACAGCCTATATAATAAGGAAAGAACTGCACCAAGAAGGAAGGCAAAAATCCACCATGCACGATTACCGCGCCATCTTCCTCGACATCGACGGCACGCTCACCCAGCCGGGGCATTCCGCGCCGCCCGTATCAGCCGTCGCTGCCATCGAATCCGCCCGCCGCGCTGGACGCCGCGTTTTCCTCTGCACCGGCCGCTGCGAAGCGATGCTCAAGCCGCTTCTTCATTGCGCTGATTTTGACGGCTACGTTGCGTCCTCCGGCGGATTGGTGGTCGTCGGCAGCCGCGACGTCTTTGACTGCCCCATGACCCCGCAGGAGCAGGCGCATGTGCTGACGGCGCTTTCGGATAACGGCGTGTTCCGCACCGTGCAGACCCGCATGGGCGCGTACTGCGACGAGGGCTTCCGTGATTTTCTCCGCGCCCGTGACGTGCAAAACGGCAGCAGCGAGCTGCTCCGCTGGCGCGAGGCCATCGAGCAGCGATTGCAGATGCAGCCCATGCGCGATTACGGCGGCGAACCCGTTTATTCCGTCGTGTGCATGTCCCCGACGCGGGCGCAGCTGGAGCGCGCCATGGCGGAATGCAGCGAGTTCGACTTTGTACTGATGGACGACCGCCAGCACGACCTTGTGAACGCGGAAACCGCCAACCGCCGCTACAACAAGGGCAGCGGCGTCAAGCAGGTGTGCGCGGCAATCGGCGTTGACCCGGCGGACAGCATCTGCTTCGGCGACAGCCTGAACGACCTGCCGATGTTTGCCGCGGCGGGCTTTTCCGTCTGCATGGGCAATGGCGGGGAGGCGGCAAAGCAATCCGCGGACGCGGTCTGCGATTCGGTGGAGGCGGGCGGGCTGGCGAAGGCGTTCGCGGATTTCGGCTTGCTGGCATAAGCGGCGCATCCCCCGCATACCCTCAACCGAATCAACCGAGCGGGGAGGGAGACGAATGCGCAAACGCTCCTGCGGCGAGCGGCAATGGGTCATCTGCACGGGTCAGCGCGCGCTGATGATTGCGGGCATCGTGCTGGTGGCGGCAGGGCTGATTGTGCTGCTGCTGTGCATCCCGGCGTGGGCGTGGGCGGCGCTGCTTGGCGTGGCGCTGGCAATCGCCGGGCTGGTGCTGATTTGTGTGGGGAGGAGGTGACAGAAATGCGGGTGCGGATGGTGTGCGTGAAGGTGCCGAAGCCCCTGCGCGGGGTTGTGCGGTTTCTGGTGAAGAAACGGCGGAAATCTTCATAAGTGATTGACAGATAAGCAAAAGCGTGCTATGATAGCATTGGTATCCGATAATTGCATAGGAACGGAATCAGAGGTGCGCACGCATCGTGTACCGCGGCGGAGGATGGCTTCCGCAGAGGCCGCGGGAAGGGGTGGTGCGCCGAAAGGCAGGGCAAACGAAGCCGCAGACCCTGTGCTTGGGCGCGGGCCGGACAGGTTCGTGACTGTCATCGGGGCAAAAAAATCCCCGGCGGAGCGCTGATTCACTGAGACACCGCCTGTTCCTTATGGGCAGGGCATCATGCGGGCGACTGCATGGAAAATCGGGTCTTTGGCGCACCGCGAGCAGGATGGCTTGTGGTGGCTTTTTTTTCAATCCGAATGGACAGGATACCGCAAAAAAATCAGCAGAAACACATGGATGGAGGATACAGCCAATGGAGAAGTATCGTGTAGGCATTGTTGGCGCAACGGGCATGGTCGGTCAGCGCTTTATTTCGCTGCTGAAGGATCATCCGTGGTTTGAGGTGAACTGTGTGGCGGCGTCGGCGCGCAGTGCCGGAAAGACGTACCGCGAGGCGGTCGGGGAGCGCTGGGCGTTCGCATGGGAGATTCCGGAAAAGGTGGCGGGCATGACCGTCGTCGATGCGGCGGATATTGACGAAGTGAGCAAGCATGTGGACTTCGTTTTCTGCGCCGTGGACATGAAGAAGGACGAAATCCGCGCGCTGGAGGAAGCCTACGCGAAGCACGAAATCCCGGTCGTGAGCAACAACAGCGCCTGCCGCGGCATCGAGGACGTGCCGATGGTCGTGCCGGAAATCAACGCCGATCACCTTGCCGTCATTGAAGCGCAGAAAAAGCGCCTCGGCACGAAGAACGGCTTCATCGCCGTCAAGCCGAACTGCTCCATCCAGAGCTATGTGCCCGCCCTGACCCCCCTGCTTGATTTTGAGCCGGAGAAGGTCAGCGTGTGCACCTATCAGGCGATTTCCGGCGCGGGCAAGACGTTCAAGACGTGGCCCGAAATGGTGGATAACGTGATTCCCTACATCGGCGGCGAGGACGAGAAGAGCGAAAACGAGCCGCTGAAGCTGTGGGGTCATGTGGAGGATGGCAAGATTGTCAACGCCGCGCTGCCCGTCATCTCCGCACAGTGTCTGCGTGTCGCCTGCTCCGATGGCCATATGGCGGCGGTGTCCGTCAGCTTCAAGAAAAAGCCGACCATCAAGCAGATTAAGGAACGCTGGGCGAACTACGAGACGGAAGCGCAGCGCCTTGAGCTGCCGAGCGCGCCCAAGCCCTTCCTGCAGTATTTTGAAGACCCCTCCCGCCCGCAGACCCGCCTTGACCGCGATTTCCAGAACGGCTTCGGCGTGTCCATCGGCCGTCTGCGCGAGGATAAGCTGTTCGACTACCGCTTTGTCTGCCTGAGCCACAACACGGTGCGCGGAGCGGCGGGCGGCGGCATCCTGACGGCGGAGCTGCTCTGCCGCAAGGGGTACATTCCGCACCGGGTGTAATGCAAAAATCGTATAAATATCTGGAAGGAAGTTATCACAATGAAACCTTTGTTCACAGGCACTGGTACGGCGCTGATTACGCCTTTCAAGAACGGCGAAATCGACTGGGATGCGCTGGACAACCTCGTAGAAAGCCAGATTGCGGGCGGCGTGAGCGCGCTGATTGCCGCGGGCACGACGGGCGAACCATCGACGATGACGTGGGATGAGCACATTGAGGTCATCCGCTTTGTCGCCGAGCGCGCGAAAGACCGCGCCTGCGTCATTGCCGGCACGGGCAGCAACTGCACGCGCGAGGTCATCCACGCGGCGAATGTCGTCAAGGACTTCGGCGTGGCGGCGCAGCTGGTCGTCACCCCCTACTACAACAAGTCCACGCAGGAGGGACTGGTGGCGCACTACACGGAGATTGCCGAAAAGACCAGCCTGCCGATTGTCGTCTACAACGTTCCCTCCCGCACGGGCGTGAACATCCAGCCCGCGACGCTTGAGAAGATTTGCCGCCTGCCGCAGGTCGTCGCCGTGAAGGAAGCGAACCCCGACGTGGCGCAGGCAATGGAGAAAATCAACCTCGTCGGCGACAATGCGACCTTCTACTGCGGCAACGACGACCTGACGATTCCGCTGATGGTGCTGGGCTTCCAGGGCGTCATTTCCGTGCTGAGCAACGTCATGCCCGCCGAAACGAGCAAGATGACGTCCCTCGCGCTCTCCGGCAACTGGGCGGAAGCGTCCAAGATGCAGCGTGACCTGCTGCCGATGGTGAAGGCGCTGTTCTGCGAAACCAGCCCGATTCCCTGCAAGGCAGCCATGAGCATGATGGGCATGTGCCGCAACGAACTGCGTCTGCCGCTGATTCCCATGCAGGAAGCCAACCAGCAGAAGCTCGCCGACATTATGCGCGGCTGGAAGCTGATTTAAGGCGACTTCGTCGCTTCTCTGCGCGTCCGCAGACGCGCCCCATGTAACGCTATAAATCAAGAAACTTAAATGGGCACGCGAAGCAGTCCAGAGGGCGATCGCAAAGCCCTCTGGTCGCTCCCGCAGGAGCGAAATCCCTGCGACAAAAAAGCGCATTTTCTTAGGAAACACAAGGAGCAAAGAACAACGATGACCATCCTCATCAGCGGCGCGTGCGGCTTCATGGGCCGCGAGGTCGCCGCGCAAGCAAAATCCTCCGGCATTGACGTGGTGTGCGGTGTGGACATTGCCGCCGGGGTCGCCCCGTATCAGCCGGATTTCCCCCTCTATGCGAACTATGCCGACGCCCCCAAGGCGGATGTGGTGATTGACTTCTCCAACTGGAAGCCCGGCGCGAACGTGCTGGATTACGCCATGAAGTACCGCGTCCCGGTCGTCATTGCCTCGACGGGTCTGACCGACGAGCAGCTTCACCAAATCGCCGAAGCGTCGAAAGTCGTGCCGATTTTCCGCTCCGGCAACATGAGCCTCGGCATTGCCCTGCTGCGTGCCCTCGCCAAGAAGGCGGCAGGCGTCCTTGGCGATGCCTTTGACGTGGAAATTGTCGAAGCGCACCATAACCGCAAGCTCGACGCGCCCTCCGGCACGGCGCTGATGCTCCTGGACGCGGTCAAATCTGCCTATCCGGATGAGCGCGAAGCCGTTTTCGGTCGCCACGGACGCGACTGCAAGCGCCAGCATCAGGAAATCGGGATGCACTCCCTGCGCGGCGGCACGGTCACGGGCGAGCACGAAGTCTGCTTCTTCGGCACGGGCGAGAGAATCCGCATCAGCCATAGCGCGGAAAACCGCGGCGTGTTTGCTGCGGGCGCTTTGCGTGCGGCGGAGTTCCTGATGAATCAGCAGCCCGGCTTGTACAGCATGGACGATGTTGTGGGGCAACTGTAACCATTTTGTGGGATGACGGAAATTTTCCGCCGTCCCATTTTCGGTATTCTCGCAAAAAAACATGAAAACAGTTGTTACTTTTCGCTGAAAAGGACAAACTGAGTTCATAAAGCCATGGTAGAATCAACATCGATGGGAGGGATACCAACGCATGAATGAAGTCAAAACCCCGAAAAAACCGCTGATTGTCTATTACGCAATCGCGATTCTGGTCGTGCTGCTGATTAACACGCTGCTCGTGCCGATGGTGAGTCAGGCGCGCGTGAAGTATGTCGATTACGGTACGTTCATCCAGATGACCGAAGAGGACAAGATTTCTGAAGTTCAAGTGCAGGACAATCAGATCGTCTTCATCACCAAGGAGGACGAAGCCAATAAGAACGCTGTTTATTACCGCACAGGCAAGATGGATGACCCGGAGCTGACCAGCCGCCTGTCCGAACACGGCGTGAGGTTCGACAAGGAAATTGTGGAAGAAACGTCGCCGCTGCTGTCGTTCCTGCTTTCCTTCGTCTTCCCGATTGTGCTCTTTATCGCGCTGGGGCAGCTGCTCACACGCCAGATGATGAAGCGCATGGGCGGCGGCAAGGACGCGATGTCCTTCGGCATGGGCAATTCCAATGCCAAGGTATATGTGAAGGACAGCGCGGGCAGCATTAAGTTCGACGATGTGGCGGGCGAGGACGAAGCGAAGGAGAACCTGAGCGAAATCGTCAACTACCTGCATGACCCGTCGAAGTACCGCGATATCGGCGCGTCGATGCCCAAGGGCATTCTGCTCGTCGGCCCGCCCGGCACGGGCAAAACCATGCTCGCCAAGGCAGTCGCGGGCGAAGCGAACGTGCCGTTCTTCTCCATTTCCGGTTCGGAATTTGTGGAGATGTTCGTCGGCATGGGCGCCAGCAAGGTGCGCGACCTGTTCAAGCAGGCGAAGGAGAAAGCACCCTGCATCGTGTTTATTGACGAAATCGACGCCATCGGCAAGAAGCGCGACGGCGGCAAGTTCGGCGGCGGCAACGACGAGCGCGAACAGACGCTCAACCAGCTGCTGACCGAGATGGACGGCTTCGAGGGCAGCAACGGCGTCATCATCCTCGCCGCGACGAACCGTCCTGAATCCCTTGACCCCGCGCTGACCCGCCCCGGCCGTTTCGACCGCCGCGTGCCCGTGGAGCTGCCGGATTTGCAGGGTCGTGAAGCCATCCTCCGCGTCCACGCGAAGAAGATTAAGACCGAGCCGAATATCAACTATGCGCAGATTGCGCGCATGGCGTCCGGCGCATCCGGCGCGGAACTGGCGAACATCGTCAATGAAGCCGCCCTGCGCGCTGTCCGCAACCACCGCACCGCCGCGTCTCAGGCGGACATGGAGGAATCCATCGAGGTCGTTATCGCCGGCTATCAGAAGAAGAACGCGATTCTCACCGACAAGGAAAAGAGCATCGTGTCCTACCACGAAATCGGTCACGCGCTCGTCGCGGCGCTGCAGAGCCACTCCGCGCCCGTGCAGAAAATCACCATCGTGCCGCGCACGTCCGGCGCGCTCGGCTACACGATGCAGGTCGATGAGGGCAACCACTACCTGATGACCAAGGACGAAATCATCAACAAAATTGCGACGCTGACGGCGGGTCGTGTGGCAGAAGAGATTGTGTTCGGCTCGATTACGACCGGCGCGTCCAACGACATTGAGCAGGCCACGAAGCTCGCCCGCGCGATGATTACCCGCTACGGCATGAGCGACGAGTTCGGCATGGTGGCGATGGAGACGGTCGAAAACGCCTATCTGGGCGGCGACACGTCCCTGTCCTGCTCGGCGGAAACGCAGGCGCGCATTGACGCGCTGGTCGTCTCCATCGTCAAGGAGCAGTACCAGAAGGCGACGCAGATTCTGACCGAAAACCGCGCGAAACTCGATGAGCTGGCGAAGTACCTGTACGAAAAGGAAACCATCACCGGCGAAGAGTTCATGAACATCCTGAACAAGAAGGAAGCCTGATTCGCACACATTCCCATGTGATGATAAAGACTGAGCAGCATGGGAGGCGAACCCGAAGGCTTTCCAATAACAAAAAGGTAAACCAATTGGAGAATTAGGGAGAGAAAATCACCATGAAGAAATTCCTGACCAGCAAGATTGGCAACATCCTGCTGTGCATCGCTGAAATCATCGTCGGCGTGCTGCTGCTCGTCAACCCCGACGCCGTCACCTCCGCCTTCATCATCGGCGCGGGCGCTGTCATGATTCTTACGGGCATCGTCTTCTGCACGCTGTATTTTGTCGGCGAAGCAGAAAAAATGGTCATCAAGCAGCTGCTCTTCAAGGGCTTGCTGCTCATCATCCTCGGCGTTCTGTGCGTGACGCAGTACGGTGTACTGCTGGCGGCGCTGCCGTTCGTAACGTGGGTGTACGCCATCGCCATGCTGATTCTGGCGGCGTATAAGGTGCAGTGCACGGTGGACATCCTCCGCCTGAGCGGCATCCGCTGGTACTTCCCGGCGATTTCCGCGGCGCTGGCAGTTGTGCTGGCGCTGTTCATCCTGCTCAACCCGAACACCGCGATGAACATCGTCTGGGGTTTCATGGGCGTGTCCATCATCCTCGAAGCCGGGCTGGAAATCGCGACGATTATCCTGCTGAAGTAAAGGATGCTATCGGCGTCCGCTGGAAACACTTCCGGCGGGCGCTTTTGACGTACTGGAGGAAGAAAAATGGGAGAGAAAATCAGGCGGAAAGCTCTGCTGATTCTGTCCTGTGTCCTGATGCTGGAAGCCGTCGGCATCCGCCATGTCCCCAATTTCCAGCGTGTCGGGCTGATTCTGTACGCCGCCGGGATGCTGGCGATGTACGCGATGACGCTGCGACGCAAAATCAAGGGGCTGGCAGTGAACGAGAACGACTTTATGCCGTTCCTGTTCGGCGCGGGGCTTCTGGCGATAGAGGTTCGCCGCTATGCTTTCGGCGAAGAGGGCAAGCTGTGGCTGTGGATTATCATCATTTCGCTGCTGCTGGCGTTGCCGATGCTGCTTGCGGAGCGCCGCGTTCCGTCCGGAAAGGCGGGGAACAACAAATACTGGATGCGCGCCATCACGATTGTGTTCCTGATTGTCCTCAGCTGCTTCAACTGGGTCTACGCGACCAATGTTGCTTTTGACACGAGCGCAGGTACGGCGACGACGGGCGTCATCACGCGGAAGCGGGTGGAAAAGGGGACGAAGCACCGGATGAGCTATTATCTGGAAGTGTCGAAGCCTTTGACGAACGAAACAAACACGTTTTCCGTCAGCAAGAGCGACTATAACCGATATGACGAACAGCGGGTTGTTACCGTGACGGAGCATCCCGGCTTCTGGGGCGCACCGTATTACGAGGTCGAACTGCCGAAGCCGCAAAAGGAGAATTAACATGCCCCAAAACAACAAATCCACCGTCAAAAGCCCCTTCACCCCGAAACCCGTGGTTTATGCCGCGTGGGGACTTCTGGCGGCGGCGCTGGTGGCGCACTTCGTCCCGGCGCTGGAAACCGTCGCGCTGGTGCTGTACGCGGTCGGGCTGATTGCGCTCTGCCTCCTTGCCCTGACCGCCCCGAAGAAGGGGACAATCGCCGTCCCGCGCGTGTTCCTGCCGATGCTGGCGGCGGCGTTCCTGATTGTCGGTTGCCAAATCGGGATGCGTCCGGACGAATCGCCGCTGGTGTGGCGGAGCATCCTGCTTGCGCTGATTCTGCTGATTCCGCTGATGATTTCGGAGAAACAAGCCGCTGCCGACATTGACCGGGGCAGATTTGCCGCGCGGGTGTTCGTCGTCGTCGGAACAGTGTGGATGAGCTGCGCGTTCTGGCTGATTGCGACGAACTCGGTGTTTGACGCGGACGTCGGCATGTCGCACATCAGCACCGTCACGCAGATGCGGACAGAAGGGGATTCCTGCCATATGGACGTGGTGTGGGACGGCAGGACGCTGGATTTTCCGGTCAGCAGGGCGGATTTCAGCGCCATATCTGCCGGTGACGAGGTGCTGGTGACGGAATACGACGGCTTCTGGGGTGCACCGTATTATACATGGGATTACCCGGACGATGCTACGCCGTCAGGGGCAAAAACCGCAGAATCAGCAGAAAAAACAGCAGGAATCCCGAAAAAGCCTTGCACTTTTGGGCGAAATGGCGTACAATAGCCTTGCCTGTGATTCGCATCGGGCAGAGTAGCTGAATCCGCGTTAAGTGTTCATGAACGGGGAGTTGTCATGAAACGAAGCCGCATGGCGGCGCGGTGGGTTCGGCGCATCCCGCTGTCTTGGTGCTGCCTCCTGCGAGTTGCGCGCAAAAATTCGCTTAGGAGGCGCTTTTTGTGATGTCACAATCCGTTTTCCATGCCCGCTACTGGCGGGACTGCGCCCGTCTGACCACCCGCAAGGTGTGCGTGATGGGCGTGCTGATGGCGCTGCAAATCATCCTCAGCCGCATCACTGCCATCAACCTCGGCAACTGGCTGCGCATCAGCTTCGGCTTTCTGCCCAACGCCATTGCCGGATACCTGCTCGGCCCCATCGGCGGCACGCTCGTTGCGTGGGGGAGCGACGCCCTCGGCACCATCCTCACCGGGCAGGCGATTAACCCCGGTCTGTCCGTCACGGCGGCGCTTGGCGGCTTCTTCTACGGGCTGATGCTGCATAAACGTCCGGTTACAATCTGGCGAACGATGGCGTGCCTGCTTGTCGTGTCGCTGGTGTGCCACTTCCTGCTGAACACCTACTTTCTGGCGATGGCGGGCTTCACCGCGGTGTCCGACGGCGCGGATTATCCCGCGTTTGTCCGCGAGCTTGTCCGCCCGATTTACGGCGAAGGCGCAACGATGCCCGCGTGGATCAGCGTCTGCAACCGTTTCATCAAGCAGGTCGTCGTCTACCCGGTCAATGTCGCGATGCTGCTGCTGATGCTGCGCGGCGTGCAGCGGATGCCGAACGCAGTGACGCACTTGTGAAGGAGAATCTCCCTGAATGACACCTGAAGAAAACAAACAGTTAATCCTCGCCGAGCTTGACCGTCTCTATCCCCAGCCCAAGCCCGAACTGCATTTCACCAACCCCTACGAGACGCTGGTGGCGGTCATGCTGTCCGCGCAGTGCACCGACAAGCAGGTCAACAAGGTCACGCCCGCCGTGTTCGCGCGTTTCCCCGACGTGAAGAGCATGGCGGAGGCGGATGTTGCCGAGCTGTACCCGCTGGTGAAAAGCTGCGGCTTCAAGAGCAAGGCAAGCAACATCATCGCCGCGTGCCGGATGATTCTGGCGGAGGACGGCGGCGAAATCCCGCACACCATGGAAGCGCTGACCCGCCTGCCAGGCGTCGGGCGCAAAACGGCGAACGTTGTTATGTCCACGGCGTTCCATATTCCGGCAATTGCGGTGGATACGCACGTTTTTCGCGTCAGCAACCGCCTTGGGCTGGTGGATGCGCCCGACGTGCTGAAGACGGAGATGCAGCTGCGCGCGCTGATTCCGCAGGACAGGTGGAGCGACGCGCACCACTGGCTGATTTTCCACGGTCGAAGGGTGTGCAAGGCCCAGCACCCCCTCTGCGGCGAATGCACGCTGCGCCCGTGGTGCAAGAAGTACAACAGCGAAACCGAATAACCTTCGCCCGACTGCGCCCCACCGCCAGCCGGGCGTTTCTCGGTTCTTCACGGAATCTTGAGGGAAGAGCAGCTTGGTGGCGCGTCTGCGGACGCGCAAAGTTACTGGCAGGGACGCTTCGCTGCCTGCACCT
>OLSK01002035.1_pt1 | contig 13513 bp, 10 predicted proteins | sample 1672781 | NCBI WGS metagenome assembly OLSK01 (sample SAMEA3136723, study PRJEB25190) | human gut metagenome | biome: human gut; feature: human-associated habitat; material: faeces | place: Austria | collected 2013 | reverse complement strand
TCATCTGTGTGAAATCTATCGATGACAGTATCGTACCCCCCACTATCAACCATGCCGAGGGAGACGATGATCCCGAAATCGACAGCAAATTGAATTTCACATTCAATAAAGCTCAAAAAAGAAAAGTGCGGGCAGCACTCTCCAATACTTTCGGGTTTGGAGGTCACAACGCTTGTGCTATTGTTAAAAAATTTGTGAAGTAACGTGTTTACAAAGCTATACAAAAGAATAAGGCTCCTCAAGAACATGAACAAGGAGCCTTATTCTTCTTTATACAAGATACTCGGTTTTTATCCCGATAACATCCACCTTTATGAACAAGCCTTCCTCCATAAATCTTCTTCCGTAGAAAGCGGTGACGGCAGATGGCTGAACAATGAACGGTTGGAGTTTTTGGGTGATGCCGTATTGGATGCGGTCGTAGCCGATATCGTTTACAAACACTTTCAGAACAAGCGGGAAGGATTCCTGACCAACACTCGTTCCAAAATCGTACAGCGCGAGACGATGAACCGTGTTGCTGTCGAACTGGGACTCGACAAGATGGTCGTGTACTCCGCCAAACTAAGTTCCCATAACAACCACATGTATGGAAATGCCCTTGAAGCACTGATCGGTGCGATCTATCTGGACCAGGGCTACGAACGTTGCAAACAGTTCATGGAAGAGAAAATCCTCAAGAACTACATTGACCTTGACAAGATGTCGCGCAAGGAAGTCAACTTCAAGTCCAAGCTCATCGAATGGAGCCAGAAGAACAAAATGGAAGTCTCCTTTGAGCTGATAGAACAGTCCCTCGACCGGGACTATAATCCAATGTTCCACACAGAAGTCCTCATTGAGAATCTTCCAGCCGGTACAGGCACAGGCTATTCCAAGAAAGAGTCACAACAGAATGCCGCACAAATGGCCTTGAAAAAGATAAAGAATGACGGCAACTTCAAAACGGCCATTGAAACAGCCAAAGTGCAAAACCACATGATAGAAGAAAATACGGCAGCGGAAGAAAACGCAACAGACGCAACAGAGAAGCTATCCGAAGCAGATTCCCATACGCTTGCCCTGAACAACTAAATCATGTTCCTCGGTCACTAACTTAAGTTTCCCGGCTATCTCTTCCAAAGGCGCCGAGGATATTTCATTTCCTTTCAGAGTCACCATACGCCCGAACCGCGCTCCTGCAATCAGCTCCGTAGCATGACCTCCCATGCGGGTCGACAGATTACGGTCGAAAGGCGTAGGCGAACCTCCACGCTGAATATACCCCAGAACGGTTTCACGCGTCTCAATACCCGTTTCGTATTCAATCTCCTGCGCGATATACTCAGCGGCACGCTTCCTGCCGTCAGTCTGGATGCCCTCCGCCACCACTACGATAGAATAAGGCTTCCCTCTTTTCAAGCGGTTCAGGATTGTATCTCCGATATTGTGGATATTATAGGAAAGTTCGGGAATCAGGATCACATCGCCTCCTCCCGCCATGCCGGAATACAATGCAATCCACCCGGCTTTGTGTCCCATTACCTCTATCACCATCACCCGTTTGTGCGAACTGGCAGTGGAGTGAAGCCGGTCTATGGCATCCGTAGCGATGCTGACGGCAGAGTCAAAGCCGAAGGAGAAATCAGTCCCCCAAATATCATTATCGATGGTCTTGGGAACGGAAACGATGTTCAGTCCTCTGGCAGCCAGTTTTGCGGCGGTTTTCTGCGTACCGTTGCCGCCAATGCACACAATACAGTCCAGCCCCAGTTCTTTGACGTTCTTCTCTATCAAAGCAGGTTTATCCACATCGGACACCACTCCATGCTTCTTGAACGGCTTTTCGCGGGAGGTTCCCAGCATTGTACCGCCCAGGTTCAGCAATCCCGACAAGGACTTATCCGTAAACGACTCCACATCTTTTGTCAATAATCCTTGAAAGCCGCTGTGAATACCTATCACCTCCATTCCATAGTGGTTGATAGCGGTTTTGCATACGCCACGAATAGTCGCATTGATACCGGGACAGTCCCCGCCTGAAGTCAAAATACCGATTCTCATAATGTTTTAGTTTAAATTACGGTTCTTTTCTCCTATACGGACGTAAAGATAGAAAAAAAAGAGAAAAAAGATAGAGATGCCGATAAATAAGATTACTTTTGCGCATTAAATACAGATTTCAATAAGAACGATGAATATTACAAAATTTCTGAACAAAGTATACTTCGCCCCCCGCCTGAAAGAAATCGAACGATACACCGACCATGCAAGCGAACTGCAGGCAGGCGTCATGTACCGCCTGATACGTATGGCCGCCAATACGGAATGGGGCAAGAAATACGATTACGCTTCCATCCGTACTTATGAAGATTTCAAGAAACGTCTTCCCATACAAACCTACGAAGAGATCAAGCCCTACGTAGCCCGTCTGCGGGCCGGCGAGCAGAACCTGCTATGGCCCTCGGAAATACGCTGGTTTGCCAAGTCTTCGGGAACAACCAATGATAAAAGCAAATTCCTGCCGGTCAGCAAAGAGTCCCTGCAGGACACCCACTATCAGGGCGGCAAAGACGCCGTCGCCATCTATCTGGGGCAGAACCCGGAAAGCCGCTTCTTCTCAGGGAAAGGCCTCATTCTCGGCGGCAGCCACAGCCCGAACCTGAATTCCAACCACAGTCTGGTGGGCGATTTATCCGCCATACTGATACAGAATGTACACCCGCTGGTGAATTACATCCGCGTGCCGAGCAAGAAGATCGCCCTGATGAGTGATTTTGAGTCCAAGATGGAAGCAATAGCCAACAGCACGCTCCACACCAATGTCACCAACCTCTCGGGAGTGCCCTCCTGGATGCTGGTGCTCATCAAACACATACTGGAGAAAACCGGCAAGCAGTCGCTGGAAGAAGTATGGCCCAATCTGGAAGTATTCTTCCATGGCGGAGTAGCTTTCACTCCTTACCGGGAGCAATATAAGCAAATCATCAAAAGTTCCAAGATGCATTATGTGGAAACGTACAATGCATCCGAAGGCTATTTCGGCACGCAAAACGACCCGAACGACCCTGCCATGCTGCTGATGATTGACTACGGCATCTTCTATGAATTCATTCCCCTGGAAGATGTCGGCAAGGAGAATCCACGCATCTGTTGTCTGGAAGAGGTAGAGCTGAACAAAAACTACGCAATGGTCATCTCCACTTCCGCCGGACTATGGCGTTATATGATCGGGGACACAGTGAAGTTCACCGGCAACCGCCCCTACAAATTTGTCATTACCGGCCGCACGAAGCACTTCATCAACGCTTTTGGCGAAGAGCTGATTGTGGAGAATGCCGAGAAAGGCCTGAACAAAGCCTGTGCAGCCACCGGAGCGCAGATCATAGACTATTCCGCGGCTCCTGTCTTTATGGACGAGCACGCCAAATGCCGCCACCAGTGGCTGGTTGAGTTTGCCCGGATGCCGGATAGCCTGGAGAAGTTTGCCAAGATACTGGACGACACCCTCAAAGAAGTAAATTCCGACTATGAGGCCAAACGGCAAAACGACCTGGCCTTACAGCCGTTGGAGATAATCGTGGCCCGCAAGGACCTGTTCCACGACTGGCTGGACAGCAAAGGCAAACTCGGCGGACAGCACAAGGTGCCCCGCCTCAGCAATACAAGAGAGTACATCGAGGAAATGCTGAAACTGAATTTCAAAGAATGATACCACCGCCCAACAGCAAGCCGTCCGCATCATAGAAAGCGGCGGCCTGCCCCGGAGCGATAGCCTCCAAAGGCTCCAGCAACGACACCCTCAGGCATCCGTCCGCCATCAGAGCCACCCTGCAACGGTTCGCCTGCTTGCGATAGCGTATCTTCACGATGACCGTTTCCATGCCCAACACCCGTTGCTCACTGACGAGGTTCCAATCTTTCAGCAGCATTTCGTCCTTATACAGGGAAGCGAGCGGTGCAAGTACCACCTCGTTCGTCGCTGTCCTGACTTCCTTCACAAATACGGCACGATTGAGATGAATCCCCAGCCCGCGCCGTTGGCCTATCGTATAAAAGGGATACCCCTCGTGGCTGCCCAATATTTCCCCCTTTTCACCGATAAAAAGACCCTTTCCCGGCAACCGCCCCGCAGGGACTTCACGCTTCAGGAAAGAACGGTAATCCAACGGGCAGAAGCATACCCCTATACTGTCCTTCTTGGAGGCGACACGCGCAAACCCACGCCCGGCAGCATAGGCGCGCGCTTCCTCTTTCGTCACATCCCCCATCGGGAGCAACATGCGCTGCAAGATGTCCTGTTTCAATCCCCACAAAAAGAAAGTCTGGTCCTTGTCCCTGTCCGATGCCGGAGCGATATAACATTGTTCTCCCAAGAGGGCTTTACGCGCATAATGCCCGGTGGAAATCCAATAAATCCCCTTTTCATCGGCTATTCTTGCCAGAAGCGCCCATTTCAGTTCATTGTTGCAGAGCGTGCAGGGGACAGGAGTATGCCCCGCCAGGTATTCATCGATAAAGTAGCGGATGATGCGTTCGCGGAAAAGCTCCCGCGCATCGTATGTAACATGCTCAATGCCCAGCCTCGCAGTCAATGCACGCGCATCGTCCAAATACTCCGTCCTGCCGTCCACCTCGTAAAAACGGAAAGTAACTCCCGTCACCTCATAACCGGCATCCTGCAGTCTCATGGCAGCCACAGAGCTGTCCGTACCGCCGCTCATTCCCAATAACACACGTTCTTTTGACTTCATGCCGCAAAAATAGTATTTCATCCTGAGAAAACCCTATCTTTGCCACCACCAAAAGAAAACATCATGGAAAACTTCAACTACCAATCCGTCCCCTTCCACTACCTGCACTGTCTCAATCCCTCCTGCGCCCGGAGCGCAAGCTGCCTGCGCCATCTCGCCGCACAGCATGTCCCTGCCGAAGTGACACACATCATGGCGGTGAATCCCGCCAACTATCCCGCAGAAGCCGACCGGTGCGCCTACTTCCGCAGCACCGAGAAACAGCGTTATGCCTGGGGCATCAGCAGTCTTTTCGACAACATCCCCTACAAAAAAGCGGTGTATCTGAAGCGGAAGATACACGACCTTTATCCCCGCACCACCTACTACCGTATTCTGCATCAGGAACGCGCACTCTCGCCCGGAGAGCAGGAAGAGATCACCGCACTGTTTCTTCAGACAGGCATCGACGAAGTCCCCGTTTTCGACAGGTACACCGATGAGTACAACTGGGACGAGCAGCACACGCCCAAAGGCAACGCCGCTCCGTAACTTGCTGAGTGGATGAATGGTTGATGTCCCACCGCCGACGGTCATAGTGGGACATCCTTTCAGTCGTATTGGGAACACGTTTCAGTCGTAATGAGAGCCCCGTTCAGTCGTATTGGGAACATGCCTCTCCCGCGGTGGGAACATATCTCTGCACATCGGCCTATTATAATATTTCGCACACAGGGCTGTTATATTCATAGAAATTCCGTAACTTTGTGCTTCGTAATGAACTAAAAGACAAACGTTATGGAACAACAACTGACCATTTACAACACCTTAGATAGAAAAAAGGAGTTATTCGTACCTTTGCACGCCCCTCATGTGGGCATGTACGTCTGCGGCCCGACCGTCTATGGCGACCCGCACTTGGGACACGCACGTCCGGCCATAACTTTCGACCTGCTTTTCCGCTATCTCACGCATATCGGCTACAAAGTACGCTACGTGCGCAATATCACCGATGTGGGGCATTTGGAACATGATGCCGACGACGGCGAAGACAAGATAGCCAAGAAAGCCCGTCTGGAACAACTCGAACCTATGGAGGTGGCACAGTACTACATCAACCGTTACCACCAGGCAATGGACGCGCTGAACGTCCTTTCGCCCAGCATCGAGCCGCATGCCAGCGGCCATATCATTGAGCAGATAGCACTCGTGAAGGAAATCATGAAGAACGGATATGCCTACGAGAGTGAAGGTTCCGTCTACTTCGACGTGGCCAAATACAATAAAGACCACCATTACGGCAAACTCTCCGGCCGCAATCTGGACGATGTGCTCAACACCTCCCGCGAGCTGGACGGACAGAGCGAAAAGCATAACCCTGCCGACTTCGCCCTCTGGAAATGTGCGCAGCCCGAACATATCATGCGCTGGCCCAGCCCATGGAGCAACGGTTTCCCCGGCTGGCACGCAGAATGTACGGCCATGGGCAAAAAATACCTCGGCGAGAACTTCGACATACATGGCGGCGGCATGGACCTTATCTTCCCGCCCCACGAATGTGAAATTGCACAATCCGTAGCCTCACAAGGTCACGACATGGTGCACTACTGGATGCACAACAACATGCTGACTGTGAACGGACAGAAAATGGGCAAGAGCTACGGCAACTTCATCACCCTGGAAGAGCTGTTCACCGGCACGCACCCCATGCTGGAACAAGCATACAGCCCGATGACCATCCGCTTCTTCACCTTGCAGGCGCACTACCGCAGCACGGTGGACTTCAGCAACGAAGCCCTGCAAGCCGCCGAAAAGGGTCTGGCCAGACTGATGGATGCCGTACATGGACTGGACAAGATTACACCGGCAGCAACCTCTACGGTAGATGCGAAAGCCCTGCGTGCCAAGTGCTACGAAGCCATGAACGACGACCTGAACTCTCCGATCGTCATCGCCCACCTCTTTGAAGGCGCCAAAATGGTGAACAACATCCTCGCCGGAAACGACACCATTACCGCCGAAGACCTGAAAGAGCTGAAAGAGACATTCCACCTCTTCTGCTTCGATATTCTGGGACTGAAGGAAGACAACGCCTCCAATGCCGAACGCGAAGCCGCCTTCGGAAAAGTGGTGGACATGCTGCTGGAAGAACGCATGAAGGCCAAAGCCAACAAAGACTGGGCCACCAGCGACAAGATACGCAACGAACTGACTGCCCTGGGATTCGAAATCAAGGACGGCAAGGACGGATGCGAATGGAAGCTGAACAAATAAGCGCCCCGAAAGCGGAAAGCATATAATAAGGGTGTGTCACAGAGCACTCCGGTGCAACAGTCATCATCCTTATTCACCGTACGGTATCATATCGGACAGGATGCGTTCCCTATACCAAGGGTCGTCAATCTCCTTCAGCACCTTCCCCATTTCGGCACACAGTCCGTCCACAACATCCTTATTCTCCTCCAACGGGAGGTTATTCATCTGGTACGGATCGTTCCTGTCATCAAACAGCAGGCTCTTCACGAGCTTCCGGCTGTCGCGGTCTATATAGAGCGCCAACGTATAATGGGCCGACTTGAATCCGCGCGATGCGGGAAAATAAGAACGGATTTTGCCGTCCGCATCCTTCTCTCCGTCCAGGTTCTGGATATAAAGAGCACCCGTAGGGCGTACCACATCTGCCTTTTCGTCCAAGAACAGCGGGGCATAGTTATGTCCCTGCACAGTCGCAGGTATGGAACCGGACAGTCCCGCCAATCCCAGCAAGGTGGGCATGATGTCCGGCGAGGAAAGCATCAGGTCGTCCAAACGTGGCTTGATCTTACCGGGGAAGCGGACGATGAAAGGTACATTCATGGACTCGGAGAACGGAGAGTTCTTCGGATCATCCGTATGCTGGCTGCACATCGTTTCACCATGATCGGAAGAGAAAACAACGATTGTATTCTCATCCAGCCCCAGTTCCTCCAAAGCATCGAGTATCTGCCCGAAAGCGCGGTCAACGCCCGTAACCGAAGCAAAGTAGTAACGCGCACTCTCCGCCTTTGCCATTTCCGGATCGGCGTTGGGACGGATCAGCAGACTGTCCAACGGCCGGTCTTTGTAGAGGTTGAAGTCCTGCTCCATACAGTCGTCCAACGAACGGTACGGACTATGCGGCGGGTTCATACCTACCATGATGAAAAACGGCTTTTTCGGGTTGCGCACATTACCCTCATTCCTCAGATAGGAGACAACTTTGCCCGCCTCGTGCAGCGGAGACCATTCGTGCGGGTCGTGGCGTTTGCCGTCCGTATCCCAGTAATGGGGGTTCTTATGCTCATCGAATGTACCGTAGGAGTACCAGTAATTAAATCCATGACGGCGCTCTTTCGGTGTGTAAGCGTCCCATGCCGGTATGCGGTCTTCCACATATTTCCCCGGCCGCTGGGGGTCGTTGGGAGTAGGAAAGTCGGTGTGCAGCTTGCCGAAGTAGGCACAATCGTAACCCGCACCGCTGAACACGTCGCTCACGCAATCCACATCCGCACGCAATGAACTGATAGGACGGTTGGAGTTGCAGTTCAAAGGGACGCCGCTTTTGTTGGGATACATTCCGGTCAACAACGAGCCCCGGTGCGGGCTGCTCAGCGGACAGTTGCTCATGGCGGAAGTCAGCACCATGGACTCCCTCGCAAAATCATTCAGACGGGGGGTATGCACCGGGTCATTCCGGAAGTTCACCCGCTCACGAAAACCTTCCTGACCCCAAAATTCCATTGCCTGGTTACGATACTGGTCGGGAAAGACATAAATCACATTGGGTTGTCGGGCTTGTCCGCCCTGTGGAGCCTTGCAACCCTGCAAGGCGAACAACCCTAAACCACCTAACAATATATTCAACCGGTTTTTCATTTCTCCAAGTCTCTTTTACGCATTAAAGCCTCCAGAAAGTAATAGTCGGCATAGTTCAGAGGCACATCAATTTCCGCACCATGAGGAATACTGCCTACCGAATGCATCAGGATGAAGTTACCGTTAGTCCCCACCTCGGCACGATAGGCCGGAGAAGCAAGGCTCTCCATAATCTTGTCCGCCTTTTCTTTATATCCCTTGCCCGGAATATAGGTGCTCAGCTCATAGAGGGCAGAAGCCGTACATGCAGCGGCGGAAGCATCACGAGGTTCGTCAGGAATCTTGGGAGCATCGAAGTCCCAGTAGGGAACCAGATCTTCCGGAAGATTCTTGTTATTAAAGATAAAGCCGTATATTTTTTCAGCCTGCTCCAAGTACTTGACATCGTGCGTATAGCGGTAACACATCGTGTAGCCGTACAGAGCCCATGCCTGCCCGCGAGCCCAAGCCGACTCATCGGCATAGCCCTGCGCCGTCTGCTTCTTGCGGACTTCACCCGTTTCCGGATCGTAATCCACTACGTGGTAACAACTGTTATCCGCCCGGAAATGATTCGCCATCGTAGTGTCGGCGTGTTTTCTGGCTATATCATAGAAAGTAGAGTCGCCCGATAGTCTGGTGGCCTCAAACATCAGTTCAAGATTCATCATATTATCAATGATGACCGGGCATTTCCAGCCGCGTTTCGCCTGCCAGCCCTTATCGGCATCCCAAGACTGAATGACTTCCGGATTCGGACGGAAACGGGTGGACAATGACCGGGCCGTCTGGATTATTACGGGCTTGTACTCTTCTTTATTGGCAAAACGGTATCCGTTCAGATAACTGGAACCGATCATAAAACCTACGTCGTGATGCCAAGTCAGGTATTGCACAGAGTCCAGCGCTTCCGTATATTTCTCTGCCAGCGGCAACCACTTCTTGTCACCGGTCAGTTCATACGTATACCATATATTACCGGGAAAGAAACCCGAACACCAGTCATCAATGGGAATATAATGAATATTTCCCTCCTCATCAATAGTACGCGGGTTGAGGATTTCACCGGATTTCTCAATAATATCTGTCTGAAGCGTTTCCTGCGCCACCGCATTATCAATATTCTCCTGTATAAAGTCGTTTGCAGACTGCTTTTGTCCTGTACAACCTGCCAAAACAAAAAGGGAAATGCCCAATGTAGTAAGAGCTGTTTTCATAAGTAAGGGATTTATTTATTAATATTGTCGATTTTTCGACTGCAAATGTAGCGCGGCCCTTAGAAAATAACCCGCCTAAATTATCCAATTAAAGGCTAAAATATTACATTTGCGTCCAAAACAACCGGTTTTCCTTTGATAACAATCATAAATTGTAACCATTAATCATCAAAGCAATATGACTCCACAGGAATTTTTCAAGAAAGACCGCTTCGCCGACAATGTTGGCGTGGAATTGATAGAAATAAAAGAAGGGTATGGCAAAGCACGTCTGGTCATTACGGAAGAGCACCTCAATGCCGGCAACCGCACCCAGGGCGGAGCCCTCTTTACGCTGGCCGACCTTGCTTTGGCAGCCGCCGCCAACTCCCATGGCACACTCGCCTTCTCGCTCTCTTCCAACATCACATTCCTGCGCAGCAGCGGTCCCGGAGACACGCTGTATGCCGAAGCCCGCGAACGGTATGCCGGACGCAGCACCGGATATTACCAGATTGACATCACCAACCAAAAAGGAGAGCTGGTAGCCACATTCGAATCCAGCGTTTTCAGAAAAGGGGATGCACTGCCGTTTGCCGTTCCCCTTTAGGAAGGCCGGGGTTACTTTTCCACTACGGATGTCATCGGGTAGCGGTTTCCCCTCACGCTCTTGAGAAAGGCTTTCGCAGAGCCAAAGTTCAGATACATATCCAAACGTATGGGAAGGTGGTTCTTGTCATCGGAAACAAAGAAAGTGATCACCTCTTTCTCTTTCCCTTTCTTGTATTCCACAAAAGAGAATACAAGACAGCGATAGATGGTGTCATTATTCGCCTCTATCTCCTCCTTACCGCGATAAATCAGGGTCTGCTCTTCCACTCTGCGCCCCGTTGCCATGGGAAAAAGTATCTTCTCCCCGACTTTGTAATCGCGGGGATCGTAGGAACGCGCCTGTGCCAAGATGCTCAACATGTCGAAAATGCAACGGCTGTCGCTATATTCCATTTCCTGCGGCTCGCGCACTGGGTTGTGCCACGTTCGTTTCTGCTTTACGGTAGCCACACCGTCATTATAGGAAAACCACGCCTCATCCACCGTATAACGCTTCCCCTCCTCGGCAGCCTTACGGAAATAGAGCGGTTCGAGCTTGTCACTGACATAGCAGGTCAACGTATCGCGCATCTTAAAGAAAAAATCAGTTTTCTTGCTGCCCACAGAGAGAAGGTTGAAACGATATGCAGGCTTGGAATGATAGGTAGTGCCATTCGTGGTCAAACTTGCCAGTCCCACTTTCTTCCAGATAAATTTCCAGTTAAAATATAAATCATACATGACATGCTCACCCGACTGGAATGCTTCATTCTTTGCCACACACTGGGCCTGCACAGGCATCGTGCCGCCCAGCCATAAAAGCCCCGCCAGCAAAAGCAGGCCCAATGCCCGCTTCTTTTTAGTAACTGTATCCCCTGCCGCTATTGCGGTTGCTGTCATTGTTGCGATTATTCCGGCTATTTTTCTTTTTCTTGTCTTCATCTGGTTTTTGTTTTTTTAGTTCATCCGGCTTCTGCTTATCCAGTGGCCTTTCTTTCACATTCCAATCCTGAATCAAATCAAAATTGGCCTTGAACTCCAGCACCTGCGGATAATAATAAACCATTTCCGGCTGGCGTTTGGCAGCATAATCACCGGTATCCCACACGCCGTTTCCGTTTGTATCGTTAATGAGCCGGGCTCCGTATTTTCCCGGATTCAGATAATAAAAGTCAGCCTTGCCCTCTACCACCGGCACTGTCCGTACCACCTTATCCTGAGTATCCAGCAATTCTACAAACGCCAAAGAATCGGCTCCGGTTATATTAAAGAATATCTGTCCGTACTCTTCCAGCTTCTTCACCGTAAACTCTTTCTTCACTTTATCGGTAAACAGGCCATAAAGCCCATGAAAAGCGGTGGAGTCCACTTCAAAGGCGTAGCTTTCACCCGGTTTCCAGTCGGCATACAGATTATACTGTTTCAAATCCAGCGAATCGCGCATAATGTCGAACGGGACATCCTGCCACAACGTATCCACCTTCTGCCTTACGTGCAAAGCAGTATCATTAAAGCTCGCTATCGGCTCTGTAAAACTCAGTGTGATATAGTCGTACACATCCATGGCCGAAGGCGCATACACATCCATCGACAGAAAAGTAGTCGGCTCCGGTTCTTCCTCACCCTTCTTCCTTTTTTTCTTCTTTTCCTTTTCGGCCTTCTCTTTCTCCTCCTGCTTCTTTTCCTGCAGCTTCTTCCAACTTACCTTCGACACGATTCTCAACGTATCCGTCCTGGGAACTAACTGTTCCAACGTATCTGTGTACAAATAAGTCAGGCTCATCCTCAATGTATCCTGCTGATAGAGTAAAGAATCTTTTATCCAATAATGAATCGTATCGTTCCGTCCGGTTGTTTGCTCAATGACAAAAGCATCCTTTTCATCGAAATTCAGTCCCTTCATCAGAGGCAGGCTGTCAGCCGGAGCTGTAAAATAGAAAGAAAACTTCTCCGGTATAAGGCGTTCCGTCTTCATAAGGCGCTGCGAGAAAGACTTCTGCTTGAAACTGCGCAACAGCACATCATCCGGCAAAAAGTGAGTATACCGCCTCTCCATAACCGTATCTATGGTCAGAGAGTCTTTCCACAAAGTATCCTGACGTGTACGCTCCTCCATGGAAGGAATAACGAGAGAGTCATTGAAAGCTATGATCTCCGTAGGTTGGGAGAACTTAAAATTCTGGTCGGCATCCATGAGGGCATACATGCGGTACTTGCCCGGGGCCACCCCGCGTATGGAGAACCGTCCCCGGCTGTCCGTACGTCCTACGCGGTCGAAAGGCTGTGTGATAAAGGCCGAATCGGCCAGATTGGCATGCAAGCCAACCAACAATCCTTTCACCGGTTCCAAGTTCGATGCATCGAGCAGCGTGCCGGCAATGGCCATTGAGTCAAGCTCCGCCCCGGTGGAAAACGTGTAAGTAAAGCTTTCCATAGGATTGCCTTCATTATTATCTTGGATAGCGTCGGAGAAATCTATGGTATACGTGGTGTTGGCCTTCAGCGTATCTTGCAAATTAACCACCACTCTCTTGCCATTTGCCTTTATCTCCGGTTGTTGCACCTGAGGCGGTGAGATAACAACCTTCTCATTCGCCTTCTCCAACTTGATAAATTCATCGAATTCGATTGATATTTTTTTCTTCTTGTTATGGAGAGTGCCCGGCAATGGAGAACTCGTGACGAAACGCGGCGGTTCCTCGTCTATCGAGCCACCCTCCAAACGCCCCACACTGGCACAAGAATACAAGACAGCCACTCCTGCGACTGCCCCCAACAACCTACGTATAAACGGTCTCTTTTTATTATGACGCTTACAATCTAACATGATGCAAAAATAAAGGTTATCCGGCAATTAGCAGTATGCTTTACAGTATTTTAATCAAAAAACAAAGATTTCTCCCGACTATATATAAAACATAGTTAAAAAACAAGGATGTTCACACCTTATATACCGAGAAAAGAATAATTTTGCGACCGAAAACTAAATAGATACATTCAGTTTTCACGTCTACCTTTTTTCTTCTATGATTGACACACAAAAACTTCCGATTAACTAGAATAAAATTATACAGAGAATTATAAAAAGTATGAAGAGTAGATTAGTATTATTGGCATGTTGCCTGGCACTGCTCAGCAGTT
>OLSK01002033.1_pt1 | contig 13522 bp, 12 predicted proteins | sample 1672781 | NCBI WGS metagenome assembly OLSK01 (sample SAMEA3136723, study PRJEB25190) | human gut metagenome | biome: human gut; feature: human-associated habitat; material: faeces | place: Austria | collected 2013 | reverse complement strand
GCAAGAAGACCCGCAAGAAGGATCTGGGCATGATGGCGATGTCCTATGGCTACGTGTACGTTGCGACCGTCGCCATGAGCGCGAACCCGGCTCAGCTCCTGAAGGCCATGAACGAGGCCGAGGCTTACCATGGCCCGTCCCTGATCATCGCCTACGCTCCGTGCATCAACCACGGCATCAATATGGCGCACGCGCAGATGGAAATCAAGCGCGCTGTGGCCTGCGGTTACTGGCCGCTGTATCGCTACAATCCGGAGCTCGCCGAGCAGGGCAAGAATCCGCTGATCGTGGACAGCAAGGATCCGACCGAAAACTATCAGGACTTCATCCGCGGCGAGGTTCGCTACGCCTCTCTGGCGAAGCTGTTCCCGGCCAAGGCTGAGGAAGCTTACAAGATCAACGAGGAAGACGCGAAGCGCCGTCTCGAGACCTACAAGAAGCTGATTCGCATTCCGTAAGCAAACCGAACCTGCCGCAACGAGCCGCCCACTACGAACCGTATGTCTCATAATGGAAAAGGCCAGGCAGCAACAGCGCCTGGCCTTAAAAAATATCATGGTGCCCCCGGGCGGATTCGAACCGTCGACACCCGCTTTAGGAGATATGATTTAATGCTACCCCCTACCATTCATCAAGCATCATTGAACATCATATAACCGCAGATAAACATAGCAGTTTGTGTCTTTTGCCTCCGGTAGCTGCGCCTACGCTTTTACAAACATATTACTAACAGCTTTAGCTAAACTGCACTCAATGAATTGTTGAAAACTATTCAAAGAAACGGAGCGCAAAGATGTCAGAACAGCCACTAATTAGCGGAAGAGGCACGTGTTGGAAAGACAAGAGATCACCTAACACCTATCGCTATTATTTTTCCCTTGGAGTCAAGGACCCTAAGACGGGGCGCTACAAACGATCCCCAACTTATACAGTTCGTTGCAAGACTAAAACAGAAGCTAAGGCTGCAATGCAGGCCAAGCTGGCTGAAATCAACTCCTCTGGCACGATCACTAAAACTAAAAAGCCCACTTTGCTTGCGTCCTACTGCTGGGCCTTTCATGAAAATAGGGACACCGAGCTTGCGCCAACGAGCTATGAAAGAGAAGCGTACGATTGCAGGCATATCGAAGACCTATTCGGTGCGTTTCAGACAATTGAGGGGCTAACTCCCGATCTAATCGAAGAAACATATGCCGAAGCTCGTCGTACGGGAAAATACAAACCATCAGAGCTTGTACGAATCAATGCGAAACTGCGTCAGATTTTGTCGAATGCAGTCGCAAAGAGAATAATTGACCGAAACCCCTGCGCTACCGTTCATGTTCGCAGACCACGCAACAAAAGAGAATCACTGGCAATCGACCAAGTAGCTGCCCTATGCACACATCTTCAACACATTGAGCTCACCGCCGAAGCTGTTGGTACGCTAGTACTAGTGTATACGGGTATGCGGAAAGGCGAGATGCTGGGCCTCGAATGGCGCGATTGGGACCCTGCCAATAAAACCTTGAAAATTGACAGGCAGTACACCAACGACCATGAACTGAGGGCACCCAAGTCACAAGAAAGCCAACGCAAAATCCCCGTTGGAGAAACCTTGGCCGAACGTCTTCAATCATGGTCAGCCATACAAAAAGAGCTCCTGGCCTCTCTGGGGCTGTCCCAGACTGGCAGCACTCCCATCATTAGCGATATTGCTGTCGAGCAAGGGATCCCTACTGTCTGTCACATGAAAAACTACATCTTCAACCATTGGTTTCGCGATTTCGCAGTTAGCTGCAATCTTGGAATCTATGAGCCGAACAATTCGACTGGCGGAAAACTATATAAGGGCATCTGCCCGCATCAGCTCAGGCATTGTGTAAGCACTTTTATGCTGGCGAACGGATCGGACGTTAGAAGCGTGCAAGGTATTCTTGGCCACGCGGACCCCAATATCACGCTCAAAACGTATACAAGCCTCGTTCAACAATCAGAAATAAAAGCAGTTAAAGGCTACGAAGCCTTCATCAACGCCTATATACAGAGAAGCGAGAAATAGCATGTTTTTCATTCATCGTTTATTTCATAATATTACGGTACTATAATACCGTTTCCGCAGGTAGATGCTTTATTTGATTGACATCTAATGAGTTTTAATACATGCTAAAGCTGTCAGATGGCTACGCATGTAGTCATAGAAACCGGCCCCCCAAGTGCTTATGAACCTGGTACGTCTTACAAGCACAGGGAGGGCCCTCATTGAAAGGATAGCTCATCATGGCTACGCCAAAGATTAGCGCTCAGGCGTCCACACCGACTTTCCCCACTGGTGCCGCTCAGTGCGATCGGTTGCTCCGCGTTAACGATATCCGCGAACTCACTGGCTGGAGCGAAAACACCGCACGCAAGTTTATGCGAGAGTCCGGCAAGCTCATCCAGATCCATCGCTCTAATTACATGTTTGAAAGCTCGTTCTACGAGCTTTTCAAGCAGCTTGAAGGTCGTACCGCCCACCTTGATTAGGTGGTAAACATGAGCGAGCTTCCGTCGATTTCCGACATATTTAGCGATGATGCTACTGAGCAACGAGAGATTACGGGAAAAATGGATAAGGCTATTTTTATTTCAGTGCCCGAGTGGGCGTGCTGCGTCACCACCGTTGCCGCCGAGCGTCTCATCCTCGGCCTTGTATGGAAGTTTGGAAAACCTTCCAAAAACAAACGGCCCATGGGCTTCTGCGCTAAAAGCAAATGGATTGAGGATCACTACCGCCTGAGTAAGAACACGATATCCCGGGCCTATACCTCTCTGAAGGATAAGGGGTATATTCAAAAAGTTGGTGATGGCAGCTGGATGCTTAATTACGCCGCAATCTACCGCGCCGCGATTGAAAACGCTTGGGAGCCTCCGAAACTTTAAGCCCACAAACCGACTATCGAGGTCGTGAGAGTCGGTCACCGTCAGGATGCCCACAAGAACATGCCGCGGATGTAAAATGAAGCAGGGTCGAACCGAAACAGTTCCCGGACAATTGTCGTCCGGCCAGACACTTCGATTCGACCCTTTCTCATGCCTGCATCTAAAATACTCCCACAATCATTCTCGACATCTTTAACGCCCTCACCTCCTGCCACCAACACGTCGTAGACGCTATTTACAACGAATCGATATGGCCGCCCGTTCTTTAAGGCACGTGTTACCATGAAAACGTGCGGTATTTCTCCAACCGAAAACCTGCGTGAACGCATGACTTGAGACGCCTTTTAGAACTCACCGATCGCAGGGCGAACACAAATCAACAGCGGCCGTGCATTGTTCCCAGCCATATGGCATGGCGGAGCCATGCCCGTTGTTGATTGGAGTGCCGCACCATGGCAGACGAGAAGAAAATCAGGGAGATCTACGGCGTGAAGTCCGTCCTCGATGAGGCCGCCGAGCGGATCGAGGCGACGTGGCGGGAGAAGCTGCTGCGCGAGACGGGCGACCTCAGGACCGAGAACGCGTTGCTCAGGGCCCAGCTCGACGAATTCAACCGCAAGCTCGTCGAGGCGAGAAACCGGAACGAAAGACTTGAGACCGACTGCAATGAGCGGGTCGCCTTCATCGAGGAGAAGTTTGAACTCGATACCGCGAGCCTCGAGCTCGAGAACAACGAGCTTCATGCCGCAAGTGTCAGATACCTCGCCGATGCCAGGGAGCTCGACAGGCAGGTCGTCCAGCTCCATGCCGAGGCCGTGGCCATGGTCGATGAGATCGAGCGCCTGCGCGGCGAGCGTGACGCCGCGCTGAAAGCCCAAGCCGAGTTGAACGACGCACTCCTGGCCCAGCGCGACCTGATGGCCGAGGTCGTCGCCCTCAAGGACCGCCTCGCTGCAACCGAACAGCGGGCGGCCGTGGCCGAGGCTAAGGTCGAGGTCATGACCCAGATGAAGGACGAGTAGCCCCGCGTTTCTCCTGTCAGGTTGCTGATTTCTAGGAATCTTCTAGAGCGCTTCCAGAAGGTTCCTAGAACCGGGCGCAGCATCTTCGATCGGCACGATGTCTCGGTAGATCAGGCGATGTCTGTCGTCGCGCCATTCGTCGCCGTGATAATGTCCGAAGAACCAGGCTCGGTAGCCGAGCCTGCCGTCGAGCTCGGCAAGGAATCGCTGAAGTCGGTCGCCCCGATACTCGCGCCCGCGCTCGCGACACAGCTTCTCCGCCAGGGCGGCAGGGGCCTCGTGAGTCACAACGCAATCGACCTTCCAGCCCACGCGGTCGAGCGAGGCGCGGCAGCGCTCCATCTCTTCCTCGCTCGGCATCTCCTCGGGCCACCAGCTCCTCCCCTCCCTGCGACACTGTCTGTCGTTGCTCGCGGCACCGCCCATGGCAAGGACCGTGAGCCCGCCGATGTCGAACACCTCCCCACGCATCAGGTGCAGCACGGGCGGTCGCGCCTCATGGACGAGCCCACCGTTCCACTCCCGTACCGGCAGATTAGCCAAGGCGTGATGGTTCTCATGGTTTCCGTCGACGAAGCACGTAGTCCACGGTTTGGACTCAAGCCAGTCGAGCCAATACCTCTCAGCATTCGAGCCGTCCCAGACAAAGCCGAAGTCGCCGGCCACGATCACCACGTCGTCGCTCGTCAGAGTCCGGCCCAGCGGCCAATTCTTGAAGGCAAACCTGCTGGACCCGTACTCGGCCCTGCCGTGCACGTCGCCCGTCACATAGATAGCCATCAGTACGCACCCCACGGCAGGAGTTTGTCCCCGAGCCTCACGATCCGGTCATACAGCACCGTGTGCCGTTCGTCCGGATTGCCGTCTCGGTGAAAATGTCCGTAATACCAGCGCTTGTAGTCCAGGCGGTCCTCGAGCTCGTCGAGGAATCCAGTCAGCCGGTCCACATCAGGGCGTTCCCAGCCTGGGTCCGGGTAGAGCGTCGGCGAGAGCATGCGCGTGGCGCAGGTATGGGTGATGACGCAGTCGACCTTCCAGCCGACCTCGTCGAGCCTTGCCTGCGCGGTATCGAAATCGCGCTCGTCCGGGAGCTCCTGAGGCCACCAGCTGGAATACGGCACGCGGTATTCCCTGTCCACGCTCGTGGCACCGCCCATGGTGAAGACCGTCAAGCCGTCGAGCTCAAAGACCTCGCCGCGCGTCAGGCGCCGAATAGACGAAGTATCTGACAGGCGTTGCGTCAGCCCGCCGTGCCACGGTTCCATGGGACGCTCCTCCCAGTGGTCGAAGCGCTCGTGGTTGCCATCCACGAAGAGAACCGTGTAGGGGCGCGACTCGAGCCAAGCGATGTCAGCGCATTCCTCGGCAGAGAAGTCCCACGGAAAGCCAAAGTCACCGGTAACGACGAGATAGTCGTCGCTGGTAAGGCTATCGTCAAGCTCCCAGTCGCGGAGCTTTTGCATGTCGAGCCCACCGTGGATGTCGCCCGTCACATAGACCGTCATCGAATCACCTCTTCCCTCTTGTACGCCGCCAGCTCGCGCTCGACCTGCCTGTCGCCGGTCTCGTTGACCCACCAGGGCCATTTCACCCGGCCGCACGGCTCGTCGACTCCCGCGAACCATTCCCTCAGCCCGTCGAGGCTCACCGGGGAGTGCCCGTTGGCATCGCAACCGACGTCGTAGCGCAGAAGGCCCTGCTTGCGGTTGAACTCGTTGTACGCGCCGCCGCTGCTGTGGATATGCCCGTGGAGGTGCCACGCTCCATGGTTCATGCCCTGCCAGTCGGCCATGGGGTAATGGCTCAGGACGATCTTCTGCCCGTCGATCTTGAGCACGCAGATCGGCGGCTCCACGGTGAACGCGCCCGCGACCGCCGGTTGGGTCCAGTCCTTGTCGTGGTTTCCCGGGACGAGGTGGATGCGCCTGCAGGCGATCCGCTTGCGCAGCCCGTAGGCGTCCTGGGCGGTCATCTTGAATGAGAAATCCCCCAGGATGTAGAGCTCGTCGTCCACGGCGACCTTGCTGTTGATGTTGTCGACGATGGCGTCGTTCATCTGCCAAATCGTCTCCCACGGGCGGTCGGTGAACTTCAGCACGTTCTCATGCCCGAAGTGGGTATCGCTGGTAAACCAGATCATATTTATTGTCTCCTCATGTCGCTAAAAAACGTTCTCCTTCGAGGTCGGGAGACGTTTTATGAGCGACATGAGGTGCATATCCCTCATGTTTCAAGCTCCAATCTGCCGGATTTGCCCAACTAAAAGTTTACGCCCACGCGCGAACAGGATTTGATTTTTGAAATATGGACGAATTGCTCGTCAGGAGGGTAAAATGGTGCCGACGGCAGCCCAAGTTGTGGTGAGCTGGGCAGAGCCGTTGCTTAACGAAGTTAGGTCATCGTCTTAGCGACGGTGGCCTTTCTTTTTGGGCTTCGAACCCTGCTTGAGTGCCTTGGAAAGGCCGACAAGGGCCGTAAGGAGCGAGACCATAGCGGTCAGGAGCTTCACGGACTCAGTGAAATCGGTCATGGGCATCACCTCCCATCGGATGGAGGACTCTGCCCGGCACGAGAGCTGCCGCCAGCAAGGACGATTCTATCAGAGCGGCTGACTCCCGCCGATCAATTCATACTCCTCACCCTCGCCGAATTGCGAGCATGAAAGGATCGGCACTGAATGGCAGCGCGCTAGGGCACCGACGATAGGCTTTCCAAAACTAGCGAGGCGTGTCGCCGTGCGAGTAGTCGCCGCGATCGACAACGCGATCGTCCATCTGTCGCGACACGGCGCTACCGCTGTGCGCCTGGCCGGCGGCGCGAACGCGGTCGTCGCCGGCATCGACAACGCCGCCGGCATAGCGGTTGCGAATCTCCCCTGCGTAACCGCGACGCGCAAGAAGCTCATCACGTACGGCGGGATCTTCGAGCAGATCTTCATCGCACTTCGGTGCAATGAATTTAGGAAACGAATTGTAGGAGACGCCCTTGCTCGCTTTCGCCTGCTCGACCCACGCCGAGTATGCTTTCTTGAGACGCTTGATGTAAATCTCACAACGTTTCTCGTATGGAAGGGCTCGCTCGGCTTCCAACACGTTATTTTCGAAAGCCGTCTGCAACGACTTCAACGCGAAGCGCCCGTCGAGACGGGTCAGGTTGAAAGTGCACTTCGGATTACCGGCTTCTTTGATATCGAGATCGGTTGCGTAGACACGATTGTCCTTGATGAAAATGTCTACACCCCATGAAGCGAGTAGCCTTTTGAATTGCTCCATATTCTTTACGCGACCTTCGTCAATCGCAATATGGATCAGCTCACGCAGATTGTTTTTATAACTGTACTCTCCCCGATCGACAATCTCCTTTTCAATATCGCGCGGCTGTCGATCACGAATCTTCGAATTTTTCTTACCCTTTTCAAGTTGAGCGAGACTCCAGTCCTTATCGAGTTCGCGGACCCACGAGGCGCGTTCGTACTTTCCATGCCGCCCGCCCGTCTCGCAACGTTTGCCGGTCAGCAAATCGGTACGGTTGATCGCCATGTGCACTGCGTAGCGTTTTCCCGCCTTATCGCTTTCCTCATGCAACGCGAGAATCCCTTGTTGAGGCGGATAGCGCTTCGCAAGCCATTGCTCCGCGTAAGCCATACATGCATCGGGGGTCATCTTGCCTCCGTTGCATGAGCATTCTTCAGGGAGGAAAGCGAGGATCTGATGTAGCATAATTACGTTTTTGACTCCGGCTCTCGACGGTTTGTCGTGGTGGAAAACCTTTCTGGTCCTATCCATTTTCGAAAACCAGCGATCGCTGTATTCGATGTTCCAGCCACCGCGCACAAGCGCATCTTTTCCGTTGATGTATTTACGGACGTTTTTCGCGTAGCGGTCGCTCGAAACGCTTTTCTGTTTGATAACCGTCACCTCACATCACCACCGACGAAATAGCGCTTTTCAAGCTCGTCGATGAAACGGTCCAGCTTACGCCCAACTTGATAGACCTTCTCAAGTGTTCGGAAAACCGCCTTCTCGTTATACGCCGGAAGGCCTTGTGCATTCACGAAGTACATGAGCTGATTGAGGTTTGTTCCTTCCTTCAGAAGTTCGTGATAAATCTTGTCGATCGACGCCCGATCGACATCGATTTTCTTGACATTCCCTTTGAGCAATACGCGACGAGCATACGCACTGACAGTCATATCGAGGGAATCAGCATTGCTTTCGATTTTCGTTTTTTCTTCCGACGAGACCCGGACGTGAATGTCATCGGTTCGGAATTTCTGGTCAGCGATTTCTGAAAAACCAAAATCGATATCGAGATCGTCGGCATTGCACAAAGCGAAGCGGATGAGTTCCGCCTCGCTCATCTCATGTCGCTTTGCGATTGCAGCGATGGCTTTCTTCTCTTCATCGGAAAGAGACGCCTTGACGGTGTGTGGGCGGAGCCTGCTCATGATTCCTCCGGAAAACGAATCAGCGATCGGAGAGGCCTCCGATCAAAACCTGCTATGCGATTCGCTTTCCTTTTGATGAGGAACGGCTGGCATCGTTCCAAAATGAAGAATTGTCTCCGCAATTTTTCGTCGCGAAGTTTCAACTTCGCAACAACCTTATCGCCGTATCAGGTGATAAGCAAGGTCTGTGGCGTGGTGTTTTTGGGGTCCGAATGGGCCCACAAAAATGCCACCCACAGTCATCTTGCAATCTCCGGAACGGTGATTGGGCGAAACGCAGTGTAGACGTGGAATGAGAGGCCTCATTCCAAGCGAGAGGCCTCGCGGCGTTGTAACTGCGTGAAGACCGTGAGCGGAAGCGAATTTTTAACGCGAAGGATGCTGAGTGTTAGAAATTCGCTGTAGCGAGAGCGAAGCGGTACTGCGAATGCGAGGGATGCCGAGTTTTTGCATTACCGCGCATCGGACTCCGGGCGAGGGCTGGAGCAAGTTGATGGAAGACCTTACCGATTTGCGGAAGGTTTTGCCCGAAGCATCCGGCACCGCCGGATTCTTTTGGAACGGCCTCTCGTTTGATTGCTTTCCTATCGCTTGCTCCCAGACTGGGCGTCTAAAAAAGGCGGCCGAAACCGGCCGCCCGCAAAAATAAATAAATATTTACCGAATGGAAGAGAAGAGGAACGATGCCCATTACTCCCAATGACCGGCTACATCGACGACCCAATGCTGCCCCGTAGCCTTCTGTTCATAATGTCCCTGGTCCTCAGAGGTAGTATACGAATCATTGATATATGCTCCATGGTCTTGACCTTGTTCCCACATTGCGTCACTATGAGCTGACCAAGCGGCTATAGAATCGAAAGATGCACCGCATGCACTACAAATGTAACGTTCATGACGCGTATATACCACATTCGGCACCCAGACCTGGCTGTAATCGGTCTCCCAGTGGCCCTGCTCGGCAACCCACTTCTTCTGGCTACCGCTGTTGGAAGTAGAGTTATTACTGCCAGAGCCCTGCGAATTGCCGGAATTCTGTTTGGACTGGGAGGAATCTCCCTTGCTGTCCGACTTCGAAGAATCGGAAGACTTGTTATCCTCCTTCTTGGAGTCATCGGACTGCTCGTCCTTGCCGTCGGATTCTTTCTTCTCCTCGGTCTTGGTTCCAGAGGTTTGCGCCGCCTTTTCTTCGCTTGGCTTCTTTTTGTCTTTATTCTTTACCGCCGTAGCGGCCCTTTCCGTAGAGCCGCTACCTTGCTTTGCAACGCTGGCACATCCAAGTTGAGGTGCCGAAAGGCACACCAGGAGCGCAACGATAATAGCCTTTGTTCTCACACTGATCTCCCCGTCCATGAAACCGGGCGTTGGACACCAGCCGATATCCAACGCCCGACTCGCTTTTACATCTGCTCGCGGCGCTTCTTTTGATCGAGGAAGACGCCGGCTGCCACGAGGACGGTACCGCCGATGACGAACGTCTCGCCGATGAGTCCCGCGCGGTCACCGGTCTGGGCGAGGCTGCCGGGCTGGGCGGTATCCGTGCCGGCGAGGTGCTTCGGGGTGTATGCCGCCTGCTGCTTTGCTGCCTCCTCTGCCTTCTGTCGTGCGATCTCATCGGAAAGCTTCTGCTCCGCTGCGATGCGGTCGGACTTCGCCAACTCGTAGGCGGCGAGTGCCGCATCATAGCCGGACTGGAGCCCGTCCACCGCGGCCTGCTTCTCGTCCAGGATGGCCTTGGCGGGCGCGACCTTGGCACGTGCCTCGACTGCTGCGGCGAAAAGCGCGTTGAGGGCGTCATCCGCGTTCACATCATGGCCGGAAGCGATCGCCGCGCCGGCATCGATGGAGTTCAGCTTCGACAGCTTGGCGTCTGCCTGCGCCTTTGCCTGCTCGGCGGCGGAGACCAGGGACTCGGCGGCGATGGTATCCGCCTTCGCGGCATCGAGGGCGGCCTTGGTGTCATTGACGGCCTTTACTGCATCCTGCTCGCGCTGCTGTGCCTCTGCGAGCTTCGCGGCAAGGCCGGTGAGGATGTCGAGGTTCGACTGTGCGTCATCGAGATCGGTCTGGGAGCCGGTAAGCCTGTCGGCGGCAACGCCGGTGTCGGCCTTTGCGGCATCGACGGCACGCTGGGCATCCGCGAGGGCGCGTGCGGTGGCGTCCGCCTTTTGCTCGGCGGCGGCGAGGATGGTCGCCTTCTCGACCTGATCGGCTGCCGCCGCGTCATGGACGCTCTTTGCGGTATCGAGCGCCTTCTTGGCGTCGGCGACGTCCTGGAAGAACTTCGCGAGATCGGCGTTCGCATCCATGACGTCCTGCTGCTTGGCCTCGGTGTCCTCCTTGGCGGAATCCAACTTAGACTGTGCGGTCGTTACGGCTGCGTTGGCGGCATCAAAGGCGACCTGCTTCTGCTGGACGGTCGACTTTGCCGTATCGACTGCCGCGTTGGCGTCATCGAGGTCCGATTTCGCCGCATCAAGCTCGGTCTGGGCATCCGTGACGCCCTGCTGCTTGGATGCGAGATCAGCCTTTGCGGCATCGGCGGCACGCTGGGCATCGGTGACGTCCTGCTTCGCGGCATCGACATCTGCCTGTGCGGAATCCGCTGCGACCTGCTTCTGCTGGACGGTTGCGGCGGCGCTGGCGGCTGCCTGCTGCTTGGATGCGAGATCGGCCTTGACCGCGTCGAGTGCGCTCTTGGCGTTCTTGAGGCCGTTGATATAGGAGGTCAGCTTCTGCTCATACTCGTCGACGGACATGGGGTTCATGTTCCAACCGGAGCCTGCCCAACCCAGGTTTGCGGTATCGAAGCTGTCGGTCTTCCAGCCGTTCATGGTTCCCTTGCTGCAGACCGCCATGCCCATATAGCCGATTTCAGGGCTGATGACATGCAGGTAGTGACCGACAGTTGCGGGATATCCGGCAACCTTAAAATGCTGGTTGACATAGGATTCAATCCCACTATGCGACTTGTAGAAGTCTACGGCATCCTTACCGATTAGACCGGTGACGCCATAGAGCTCCTGAACTGCCTGATCGAAGAAGGCCTTTTCTTGGTCCACCCACTGTGGTTTCGGATCGGTTCCATAGTTCCATGCGAGGTTTTCGCTCGTATCAAACTGCATGGAATGCCCAAACTTGACATCGGAATAGTTCGCGTTGACAATCGCCGCCGCAATAAGCTTGTACGTGACCTGGAGCTCAGAGAGACCGACGGACTTGCGGTACTCGTTGATGGACTTCATGTACGGGATTGCCGCGAGCATGTTGTCGAGACTGGTCGCGTCGAGGCTGTTCCCCACCTCGGTGTAGTCCTTGTATGTGCAGTTCTGGATGATCTCGATGGCTGAATCGGCACCCATGGCACGGAAGAAGCCGATGGCTCCCTGCTTGAGCTGCGCGTCGGCGGAATCGAGTTTCGCCTGTGCCTCGTCGACCTTCTGCTGCGCGGCGGTCACGGCGGTGTCTGCGGTATCCTTTGCGGCCTTGGCGTTCGCGAGCTCTACATCGGCGGCTGCCTTGGCGGACTCAGCGTCCTTGACAGCCTGCTTCGCGGCGTCCAGCTTGGCGACGGCGTCGGCATTCGCCTGCTTGGCCGCATCGAGGTCGGCGTTCGCGGCATCGAGAGCGGACTGGGCGGCGTTCACACCGGATTCGGCATCGGCCGCGGCCTGCTGTTTTACAGAGAGAGCCGTCTGGGCATCATTCAGGTCGGCTTGTGCCGTTGCCGCAGCGGACTGTGCCTGCTCGAGCTCGGACTCGCACTGGGACTGCACCGCTCGTGCGGCAGCGAGGGCTGCCTCTGCGTCCGCGACCTTCTGTTTTGCCGCATCGTACTCCGGACCGCTGGCGCCTGCCTCCGCTGCGGCGAGGTCTGCTTTCGCCTTCTCGTAGGCGGCGCTGGCGGCTGCGGCCTTCGCATCCGCCGCGTCCTTGTTCTGCTGGGCTGCGGCGAGGACGGCATCGGCGGAATCCTTTGCAGACTGGGCCGCAACCAGCTTGGACTGGGCATCGGCAAGCGTCGCGTTGGCGTTGGCGAGATTGGCCTGTGCCCTGCTCACGGCATCCGTGGCGTCGCGCACGGCCTGCTCGGCGGCACGGATAGCCTCCGGGGTGGCGCCTACGGCATCGGCCTTGGCCTTATCGAGGGCATCCTTGGCATCCTGAGCCACCTTGAGGGCGGACTGGTACGCTTCGTCCTTCTCGGACGCATCCGCCTTGGCGTCTGCGAGACCCGCCTTCGCCTGCTCGAGGTCCTTGCCGGCGGCATCGGCGGCGTCCTTGCCCTCCGCGACCTGACGGGCGTACTCGTCCATTGCCGCTCGGTCGGCTGCCGTGCCGGCGCTGACTGCCGAATCGTAGGATGCCTTGGCCTGGTCGCGGGCGGAAGCCGCCTCGTTGTAGGGACCGGCGGCCTCATCGTAGGATGCCTTGGCGGCGTCCTCCTTCGCCTTCGCCTCGTCGACTGCCTTCTGCAGGTCCGCGATGGTCTGTGCGACGGATTTCACGCCGGTACCGGATGCCGCGCCGGCGTGGGCGGCGATCGGCGACATCACGGCGGGGTGCTGCGTGCCCCCGTCACCGGTCTGGGCGAATGCCGTGAACGGTGAGATGAGGCTCGATCCGGTCATGGCGGCCATGGTCGCCGCGGTGACAGCCAGACGCGCGATCCCCTTCGGGGCGTGAATCTTTTTGTTTGGCAGTGCGGCGAAGTGATCGCCACCGGCAGCGAAATGCTTTCCCTGAGTCATTGCTATTCCATTCCTTTTCCGCGCCCTATCCGACTGGGCATCAGAGCTCTTTCCAATAGAGATAATTATGCGCCTTAACTGGGATTGTTGTATATAGTCCGTTGGCATAAATACAACAATCCATGACTCTTTTTGTCATGGATATCTCGCCGCTACAACAATCCTTTGGTCTACGCTGCAAAGAACTCAGATCAGAGTCTGGTTACTCACAAGAGCAATTTGCGAACCGCATTGACATGGACAGGTCTTACTACGCCTCGATAGAGGTCGGGCGAAGAAATGTCAGTCTTTCTAACCTCTCTAAAATTGCCAATGGATTCAACATATCAATTGCTGCACTTATGACTGGTGTCACTGATAAAAAGGATTAGTCCATCATCAGCGAACGCAGTGAGCGTATC
>OLSK01002022.1_pt1 | contig 13585 bp, 7 predicted proteins | sample 1672781 | NCBI WGS metagenome assembly OLSK01 (sample SAMEA3136723, study PRJEB25190) | human gut metagenome | biome: human gut; feature: human-associated habitat; material: faeces | place: Austria | collected 2013 | reverse complement strand
AGGAAGGGGAGTGATTTCCAGACATTTTGGTTGCCGCCCGCCAGTTTCATCTTCAGCGTCAGGCGGCGGGTGAGCTGCTTCATCGGAAGAGTCACCGCAAGGGTGTCGTCCGCCGCAATGCCTATGGTTGCGGCATTGCCATAGAGCACTCCGGGTTGCGGAAGCAGCGTGCCGTCCGGCAGGGATGCCACGCCCACCCGGTTGTCCGCACGCTCCATGCCTTCGGGCAGGTTGAATACGGAGAGCGTATAGCTGCCGGGAGCAAAGACCTGCGGACAGGGGAAATCGGCCGCGGGAACGCTCGTGTGGTAGTCCTGCACCTTCATGTAGTAGTTGCCGGCATAGCCGGTGTGCAGCAGCAAGGCGCCTTCGGCGGGATGCGGCGTGTTGCAGAAAGTGTCGTCGCGCTCGCAGGCGGCAAACGCCACCCACAGGGCAAGCCACCCAAGACATGATTTTGAAAATATAGGGTTCTTCATAAGTTCATCGGTTACTGTTCGTTGTTTTCAGAAATCGTACAGCAGGGAAACGCCCAGCTGATTGATGCCCCAATAATCTTTCACGAGTTTTCCGCTTTTGTTGCGGAGGACGTTGACCGTCCCGATGCGGGTGTATTCGTCGTATTCGGCACGAGTATAGCCTGCGGCGGCATGGAAGTCGAAAGCCCAATGACGGGTGAGGGGCAGGCGGTAACCGCCCGTAATGCCTCCGCCCTGATAGTCGCCGGCCTTGCCCGTAACATCCAGTTTGTAGTGGTAGCTGCCCCGGTGGTACATGGCTCCCAGAAAGCCGCGGCGGCGGGTGCCGAGATAATAGCGTGCTTCGGGGGAGACACGCCAGATTTTGTAGCGGCGTTGCTTCTCTTTCCAGCCCCAGTCGGCATAAGTGCCGTTCAGGAGAATGGCGATGCGGGCATCCGCCATGCGATATTCCAAGCCGAAATCGGCGGTGAGGGTGGCAAGGCGCAAGAGGTTGGTGCGGAGCGCAAAGGCCGACCCGAAGTCGTGCCGCCCGTCTTTGTCCGGCTGCGAGCCAAGCGGCGACGCAGACAAGGAGGCTGCCGGAACAACCGCCGTATCTGCAGCGCAATGAGTGGTATCTATGTCATGGGGCATATTCTCCGTTTCGGAAACCGCGTCTGCATCATCCGCCTGCTCCGAAGCCTGCGGTGCGGCGGGAAGCCTCAGACGCACTTCCACATAATCGCCTTCCTGCACATGGTTGACGGTGCGGAAGCATGCTTCGTGCAAACCGCCCCGCAGTATCATTTCGCTCTTCACGCGGTTGCTGCGCTCGCGGGCAGTCTTGCGGTCGGGGCAAAAACCCTCCACAAATACCGGAATGTTGCCCGAAAGGATATCTTCCCGATGCATGCCTATCAAGACCATAAGGCGTTCCAACGCTTGCCCGTTCCCCTTGTAGGGTACGTAGAACATACCTTTGCCCCGAACAAAACGAAAACAATACAGAGAATCGTCAGCAAGAGCGCCACTCGCCCTACTTTCTACAAAGCATGCCATAAACAGCAGTATTACAGCGAGTTGTTTCATGTGGTCTGTTTTTTAAACGTTCGTTTAAAGAACACCCTTTCAGCATCCTGTCACATATGCATGTTACCGGTTATTTGAAAAAGATTTTTTCACAACACATAAATCGCCTAAGTAATTGATAATAAGAGGTATTGATTTGTTTTGATAAATTATAATTAAAATATTTTGAATAAAATTTGCAGTTCCATCTTCATGTTCTTATATTTGTGTTTTCAGACGAACGTTTAAAAAACACCCCACCCCATTTTTACCACTGCTCTTTCGACACCTCAAAGCAAGGGCATTGCTTCACCCATTCTTCGGGTTCAATCTCTCCGTTCCCGTTCAAGTCGGGGCTAAGGTCCCGATGTCCGCAGATGCGGCAGCCCGGATAGTCCAGCAGCAACGTGCGCACCAGCACGCGCAGCGAATGGCGCTGCCACCCTGTACGCGTATCGGTAGGCCTCCCTTTTTCGTCCAATCCGCCCTCATAGCAGATGCCGATGGAACGTGCGTTGCAGCCTCGTGTATGCGCCCCAATCCGCCCAACGGGGCGCATGGTTTTTATATCCCCGTTCTTGCGGATATAAAAGTGATAGCCGCATCCGTTGAATCCCCGGCGGCGGTGGGCCGCCTCAAGGTCGTGCTCCGTAAAACAACGGTCGGCACGCGTGGCCGAACAGTGAATCACAATCAAATCAATTTCTCTACAAGCCATAGTCTACTCTCTCCTGCTTTTTCTTAAGTTAAACATCTGTCATTTCCTCACCCCGCAAAGATAGGGCATGCCGCCCGCAAGGCAGACCGCCCCGCGTCGCCGAGAGCCTTATTTGTATTTATTCATACTTTAATCACACAAAAAACTTGCATATCTCACTAATAATCAGTATATTTACATAAGCTTAAAAGCATACAAAAACATGAAAGAAGAAATGGAAAAAGACGAAAGATTCATCATCCGCACCTACGAGAAAGCAGAACTTGCACACCTCTACAACCCCAACATGCCCCTCGTCTCCGCCATGCGGAAGCTGCGTGCGTGGATACGGCGCAACCGCCAGCTCACCGACGCACTCACCGCAACCGGAGAGAACAAGCGCGACCACTCCTACACCCCCCGGCAAGTGTCACTCATCGTGGCGGTGCTGGGCGAACCCTGAAACAAGCCTCTTTTCGATAAAAAATCACCACATAAAACTGAAACAGTTCATGACACAGCAAGTGAAACAGTCTACACGCTATCTCCCAGCCATTTACAGACAAAACTGAAACAGCAGGTGAAACACTTTGTGAAACCAATATAAAAGAAATAACCAAAATAGATACAGGTCCATTTTCTTGTTTTTTTTGATTCTTCCGAAAGCGCCGGATGCATAAAATCCCAACAAACCCGATTATCCCCGCAGGATACCGGAATTTCCCCTGAGGATACAGTCCGAATCCGCCCGCCGCATTTTTTTTCAAAAAAAAGAAAGAAGAGAACCCCGTCCGGCGGAGCCCTCTTCTTTCATTATCAAAATCAGTGATTGTATCAGCGTTATATATTACTCTTCCGCTTTTTCATCGACAGCATAGTCGAGCACCGTCTTCTTGTTGGCAAGCATGCGGTCGTACTCTTCTTTTGAACCGACAATAATCTTTTCATACTCGCGCTGGCCTGTACCGGCAGGAATCAGGTGACCGCAAATCACATTCTCCTTCATACCTTCCAGACGGTCCACCTTGCCGTTGATGGCAGCTTCGTTGAGCACCTTCGTCGTCTCCTGGAAGGAAGCGGCCGACATGAAGCTCGAAGTCTGCAAAGCAGCGCGGGTGATACCCTGAAGAATCTGCGTAGAAGTGGCGGGAACCGCATCACGCACTGCAACGGGTTTCAAGTCGCGGCGCTTCAGCATGGAGTTCTCATCACGCAGCTTGCGGGCAGTGACAATCTGTCCCGGCTGCAGGTTCTGGGAGTCTCCTGCATCTACCACCACCTTCTTGCCCCAGATACGGTCGTTCTCTTCCATGAACTCCAGCTTGTCCACTACCTGTTGCTCAAGGAAGCGCGTATCGCCCGGCTCGTCGATTTCAACCTTACGCATCATCTGGCGAACGATGATTTCAAAGTGCTTGTCGTTGATCTTCACACCCTGCAGGCGGTAAACGTCCTGCACCTCGTTCACGATATATTCCTGTACGGCCGTAGGACCTTTAATGGCAAGGATGTCGGCAGGCGTAGTGGCTCCGTCGGACAACGGAGTACCGGCACGCACGTAGTCGTTTTCCTGCACCAGTATCTGCTTGGACAACGGCACGAGGTATTTCTTCACTTCCCCGGTCTTGGAGGTAACGATGATTTCACGATTACCGCGTTTCACCTTACCCATTGTAACCTCGCCATCAATTTCGGAAACCACAGCAGGGTTGGACGGGTTACGCGCCTCGAACAGCTCGGTGACACGAGGCAAACCACCGGTGATATCACCCGCCTTACCAACGGCACGCGGAATCTTCACGATTACTTCGCCGGCTTTCACCTTCTGGCCGTCTTCCACTACCACGTGACCACCCACAGGGAGGTTGTATGTACGGATCAGCTCGCCGTCCTCGGTCATGATATGCGCAGTAGGCACTTTCGTCTTGTCCTTGGACTCGATGATGATGATTTCGCGCAAACCGGTGGACTCGTCGGATTCCACTTTATAGGTGACGTTCTCGATGACGCCTTCAAACTCAATCTTACCCGTAGCTTCGGTGATGATGACCGCGTTGAACGGGTCCCAACGGGCAATGAGCTTTCCTTTTTCCACCACTTCACCGTCGGCTGCATAGAGCGTGGAACCGTAAGGCACGTTGTGCGTGGAGAGTATGATGCCCGTATTGACATCCACGAAACGCACTTCCGCCAGACGGCCTACCACCACCTTCGCAGGTTCGCCCGCTTCGTCGATGATGTCTACCGTACGGAGTTCCTCAAATTCCAGACGGGAAGGATTCTTAGCCACGATGCTTGCGTTGGCAGCGATGTTGGCTGCCGTACCACCGGCGTGGAACGTACGCAACGTCAACTGTGTACCCGGCTCACCGATGGACTGCGCGGCAATCACGCCCACAGCCTCACCCTTCTGAACCATACGGCTGGTGGCAAGGTTACGTCCGTAACATTTGGCACACACGCCCTTCTTGGATTCACAGGTCAGTACGGAACGGATTTCAACACTCTCAATCGGAGAGTCCTCAATCTTCTGTGCAATGGCTTCGGTGATTTCCTCACCGCCCGCAACAAGCAGCTCGCCGGTTGTGGGATGAACAATATCATGTACGGATACACGTCCCAGGATACGTTCGTACAGCGTAGCGATGGTTTCATCGTTGTTCTTCAAAGCCGTACAAACCAGCCCGCGGAGTGTGCCGCAGTCTTCTTCATTGATAATCACATCGTGCGACACGTCCACCAGACGACGGGTGAGGTATCCGGCATCCGCCGTCTTCAAAGCGGTATCGGCAAGACCCTTACGGGCACCATGGGTGGAGATGAAGTACTCCAACACCGACAGACCTTCCTTAAAGTTGGAAAGAATCGGGTTCTCGATGATCTGACCGCCTTCGGCACCCGCCTTCTGAGGCTTCGCCATCAAACCACGCATACCTGAAAGCTGGCGGATCTGCTCCTTAGAACCACGAGCACCGGAATCCAACATCATATATACGGAGTTGAACCCTTGGTCGTCGCTCGAAATGGTCTTCATCAGGATGTTCGACAACTCGGAGTTTACGTGTGTCCAGATGTCGATCACCTGGTTGTAACGCTCGTTGTTGGTGATGAAACCCATGTTATAGTTGTTGATTACCTGCTCCACCTCTTCGTAACCTCTCTGCACCAGCGCTTCCTTCTCCTCAGGGATGATGATGTCACCCAAGTTGAACGAAAGACCGCCCTTGAAGGCCATCTGGTAACCGAGGTTCTTGATTCCGTCAAGGAATTCGGCTGCTTCTGCCACACCACAAACCTTGATTACGTGGCTGATGATGTCGCGAAGTGATTTCTTGGAGATAATCGTATTGATGTAACCTGCTTTGGCAGGAACAATTTCGTTTACAATGACACGTCCCACCGAAGTGTCGTGCATCATCTTGTCCACCACGTTGCCGTTTTCGTCAACGTCTTTCACGATGACGCTGATAGGCGCGTGAATGTCGCACTTGCCTTCGTTGTAGGCAATAAGCGCCTCTTCGGGACCGTAGAAAGTAAGACCTTCGCCTTTGGCTCCCTTACGCAGCTTGGTGATGTAGTACAAACCGAGTACCATGTCCTGTGCAGGCACCGTAATAGGCGCACCGTTGGCAGGGTTCAAGATGTTATGCGACTGGAGCATCAGCATCTGCGCCTCCAGAATGGCTTCATTGCTCAAAGGCAAGTGAACGGCCATCTGGTCACCGTCGAAGTCGGCGTTGAATGCCGTACATGCCAACGGGTGGAGCTGGATTGCCTTGCCTTCGATCATCTTCGGCTGGAACGCCTGAATACCCAGACGGTGAAGCGTCGGGGCGCGGTTCAGCAACACCGGATGTCCCTTCATTACGTGTTCCAGAATGTCCCAGATGACAGGTTCCTTACGGTCCACAATCTTCTTGGCACTCTTCACCGTCTTCACGATGCCGCGCTCGATGAGCTTGCGGATGATGAACGGCTTGTACAACTCGGCCGCCATATCCTTCGGGATACCCATTTCGTGCATTTTCAGCTCGGGGCCGACGACGATGACCGAACGCGCCGAGTAGTCGACACGCTTACCCAGCAGGTTCTGGCGGAAGCGTCCCTGCTTACCCTTCAGCATATCGCTCAAGGACTTGAGCGCGCGGTTGTTGGGGCCGGTCACCGGGCGGCCGCGGCGGCCGTTATCGATGAGGGCATCCACCGCTTCCTGCAGCATCCGCTTCTCGTTGCGCACGATGATATCGGGGGCGTCCAGCTCCAGCAGCTTTTTCAGGCGGTTGTTGCGGTTGATGACCCGACGATACAGGTCATTGAGGTCGCTGGTGGCAAAGCGGCCGCCATCCAGCTGTACCATGGGGCGGATATCGGGAGGGATGACAGGCAGTACATCCAGGATCATCCACTCGGGCTTGTTGCCGCTGGTGCGGAACGCTTCCACCACATCCAGGCGCTTGAGGAGCTTCGCCTTCTTCTGGCCGGTGGCCTTCTCCAGCTCCTCCTTGATCTCCACCGAAAGCGCCTCGATATCCAGCTGCTGCAGCAGCTTCTTTACCGCCTCGGCGCCCATACCGGCATCAAATTCATCCTCATAGGCTTCCCGGTACTCGTTATACTCCCGCTCACTCAGCAAGGCGTACTTCTTCAGCTTGGTATTGCCGGGATCGATGACGATATAGGATGCGAAATACAGCACCTTTTCCAGCACACGGGGGCTCAGGTTCAGCAGCAGGCCCATGCGGCTGCTGGTGCCCTTAAAGTACCAGATGTGGGAAACGGGCGCAGCCAACTCAATGTGGCCCATCCGTTCGCGGCGCACCTTGGCGCGGGTCACTTCCACGCCGCAGCGCTCGCAGATCTTGCCCTTAAAGCGGATACGCTTATACTTGCCGCAGTAGCATTCCCAGTCCTTAGTGGGTCCAAAAATGCGCTCGCAGAACAGGCCGTCGCGCTCCGGCTTTAGGGTGCGGTAGTTGATGGTCTCAGGCTTTTTTACTTCGCCGTAGCTCCAGGAGCGAATGGCATCGGGGGAAGCCAGCCCGATCTTGATCGATTCAAAAGATTTATTATCCAAAGTTCTTCCCCTCCATCATTAAAAATCAAATCCGTCGTCGTCCTCATCTTCGCTGCCGTCAAAGTCGGCATCGTCATAGGAATCGTTGTCCTCATCGGGGTTTTCCATGGTGTAGTTGTCCTCGATCTCGGAATCCACGGCTACATCGCTTTCATCGTAGTAGTCGCTGGCCATGGGCATGTTCTCGTCCTCATCGTAGGTCTGCTTGATGTCGATCTCCTCGTTGTCCTTATCCAGGATCTTGACATCCAGGCCCAGGGACTGCAGCTCCTTCACCATTACGCGGAACGCCTCGGGGATGCCGGGCGCCGGAATGTTCTGGCCCTTCACAATGGACTCAAACGCCTTCACACGGCCCACCACATCATCGGATTTCACGGTTAGGATCTCCTGCAGGGTGTAGGCAGCGCCGTAGGCCTCCAGTGCCCAAACCTCCATCTCACCAAAGCGCTGGCCGCCGAACTGCGCCTTACCACCCAGGGGCTGCTGGGTGACCAGGCTGTACGGGCCAACGGAACGGGCATGGATCTTATCATCAACCAGGTGATGCAGCTTGAGGTAGTACATATAGCCGACGGTAACACGGTTATCAAATTTCTCACCGGTACGGCCATCATAGACGACGCTCTTGCCGTCCTCAGGCAGCCCGGCCATCCGGAAGCACTCCCGGATATCCTCTTCGTGGGCGCCGTCGAAGACTGGGGTCATCACATGCCAGCCCAGGCGGCTGGCGGCCATGGCCAGGTGCACCTCCAGCACCTGGCCGATGTTCATACGGGAAGGAACGCCCAGGGGGTTTAGCACGATATCCAGCGGGGTGCCGTCCTCCAGGAAGGGCATATCCTCCGGCGGCAGAATGCGGGAAACTACGCCCTTATTGCCGTGGCGGCCAGCCATCTTATCGCCGACGGAGATCTTTCTCTTTTGGGCGATGTAAACTCTTACCACCTCATTGACGCCGGGGGAAAGCTCGTCGCTGTTTTCTGGGGTGAACACCTTGATGTCCACCACGATGCCGTACTCGCCGTGCGGCACCTTCAGCGAGGTATCGCGCACCTCTCTCGCCTTCTCGCCAAAGATGGCGCGCAGCAGGCGTTCCTCGGCGTTCAGCTCGGTCTCGCCCTTGGGGGTCACCTTACCGACGAGAATATCGCCGGAGTGTACCTCGGCGCCGACATGGATGATGCCTCGCTCATCCAGAGCGCCCAGCATATCATCGCCGACATTTGGGATCTCACGGGTGATCTCCTCCGGGCCCAGCTTGGTGTCACGGGCCTCGGTCTCGTATTCCTCGATGTGGATGGAGGTGAACAGGTCGTCCCGCACCAGCTTTTCGTTGATGAGAACGGCGTCCTCGTAGTTGTAGCCCTCCCAGGTCATAAAGCCGATGAGCATATTCCTGCCCAGCGAAACCTCGCCGTTGGCGGTGGCGGGGCCGTCGGCCAGCACATCGCCCTTCTTCACTTCCTCGCCCTTTACCACAATGGGCCGCTGGTTGATGCAGGTGCCCTGGTTGGAACGCAGCATCTTTACCAGCTCATATTCATGCTCCACGCCTTCCGCATCGGTCACAATGATGCGATCAGCATCGACATAGCTTACATGGCCGTCTTCCTTGGCAACCACTACTACGCCGCAGTCGTGGGCCGCCTTGTACTCCATACCGGTGCCGACATAGGGGGACTCGGTCTTGATGAGCGGGACGGCCTGACGCTGCATGTTGGCGCCCATCAGGGCACGGTTGGCATCGTCGTTCTCCAGGAAGGGGATCATAGCGGTGGCAACGGAAACCACCATCTTGGGGGAAACATCCATGTAGTCCACCTTGTCGCGGGGGACCTCCTGGACGCTGTCGCGGTACCGGACGGAAACCTTTTCGTTGACAAAATGGCCGTTTTCATCCAGCGGCTCATTGGCCTGCGCCACGATGTATTCATCTTCCACATCGGCGGTCATATACTGGACGGTATCCAGCACCTTGCCGGTAGCCTTATCTACCGGGCGGTAGGGGGCCTCCACAAAGCCGTACTCATTGATGCGGGCAAAGGTGGCAAGGTACGAGATCAGACCAATGTTGGGACCTTCAGGGGTCTCGATGGGGCACATGCGGCCGTAGTGGCTGTAATGCACATCGCGGACCTCAAATCCGGCACGGTCACGACTGAGGCCGCCGGGGCCCAGGGCGGAAAGACGGCGCTTGTGGGTCAGCTCGGCCAGGGGGTTGGTCTGGTCCATGAACTGGCTCAAGGGGGAGGAACCAAAGAATTCCTTGACTGCTGCCATAACGGGGCGGCTATTGATGATGGCCTGCAGGGTGATGGATTCAATATCCTGGGCCTGTGTGGTCATTCTCTCCCGGATGACGCGCTCCATGCGGGCAAAGCCGATGCGGAACTGGTTCTGCAGCAGCTCGCCCACGCTGCGGATGCGGCGGTTGCCCAGGTGGTCGATATCATCGGTGGTGCCGAGATCGTACCGGAGGCCGCACATGTAGTTGATGGAGGCGTAAATATCAAATTTGCGGATGTTCTTGGGGACCAGCTCATCGGCGCGGCGGGTCAGCTCTTCGGCCATTTCCTCGCGGGAAAGGCCCATATCCAGGATCTCGGAAAGGACGGCAAAGCGCACTCTTTCCCGGATGCCCATGGCCTTCAGCTCTTCGGCGGTGTAGTCGGTAAAGTCGGCCATATCCACCATGCCGTTGGAGAAGATCTTCAGCTCCTCCACCCCATCGTCCTCGGCCATCTGCAGGCCGGCGGGGGTCAGGCCCTGGGTGGTGATCCAGACGGTATCAACGCCGTGGGACTCCAGCAGGCGGGCGTCGTCGCGGCTCAGCAGGGCGCCGGCCTCAAAGAGGATCTCACCGGTGCGGGGATCGGCCACAGGGCGGGAAAGCACCTGGCCGGTGATGCGGGGCACCAGGGAGAGCTTTTTGTTGTACTTGTAGCGGCCCACCCGGGAAAGATCATAGCGGCGGGGATCAAACAGCAGCTGAGCGAGGTGCTTCACGGCCGATTCGATGGTGGGGGGCTCGCCGGGACGCAGCTTGCGGTAAACCTCCAGCAGGGCCTCATCGCCCAGCATTTCGGCATCCTTGCTTTCGGCGGTCTTTACCAGGTAGGCATAGCGGCCAAACACCTCGTAGATCTCCTCATCGGTGCCGCGCAGGTCGGTCAGGGCGTTATTCACATCGGCATTGATCTGCTCGACGGTGACATCATCCCGCAGGCGCAGCAGCGACCGGATAAAGGTGGTGATGGGCAGCTTGCGGTTTTTATCGATGCGGACGCTGAACACATCGGCGGAGTCGGTATCATACTCCAGCCAGGCGCCGCGGTTGGGGATCACGGTGGAATCAAACAGTTTTTTGCCGGCGGGATCGTGGTGCATGCCGTAGTACACACCGGGAGAACGCACCAGCTGGGAAACGATGACACGCTCGGCACCATTGATGATGAAGGTGCCGGCATCGGTCATCAGGGGGAAATCTCCCATGTAGATGTCGGATTCCTTGATCTCGCCGGTGACTTTGTTGATGAGCCTGGCGCGCACGCGCAGGGGGGCGGCATAGTTTACATCCCGCTCCTTGCACTCCAGCAGGGGGTACTTGGGTTTGTCATCCAGCGTAAAATCAATGAAATCCAGCTGCAGATTGCCCTGATAGTCGGTGATCGAGGAGATGTCCTTGAATACGGCCCGGAGACCCTCATCCAGGAACCACTGATAGGAATTTTTCTGTACTTCGATGAGGTTCGGCATCTCGGCCACTTCATCGATGTGGGCAAAGCTCTGGCGGATATTTTTGCCCAGTTTTACGGGTTTGGTGTTTACCATCCGATGTTCCACTCCATTCCATCATTTTTTCGCCATCACTTGGACATCAATGACTGCATAAATATTTGTTGATTATGCACAGTATCACGAGAGTATTATCGTGACTTATGCACACTTGACAATACCGTTTAGTCATAAAAAGCCATTATGATACAGTATATTATTGTAGTCCCGAAACGGGGCCTTGTCAAGCAGAAATTCCAAAAAAAATGGTGAAATTTTAGTGACGGAAATTTTGACCAGAAACGCCCCGAAAGACGGCGAAACGCCCCGGACGCTATCCCATAAATGGGACAGGCCCGGAGCGTGATGACGCAGAGGGGAAATTACTTGTAGAAGGCACGCATGGCACGATAGGTCATGTAGACATCGGCCTTGGCGACGACCTCGAACGGGGCGTGCATGGAAAGCACCGGAACGCCCAGATCGACGGTATCGATATTGTGCTGGGAGACATACATGGCAACGGTGCCGCCGCCGCCCTGATCTACCTTGCCCAGCTCGCCGGTCTGCCAGCCAACATGCTCGGCATCCAGAATACGGCGGGCGAAGCCCATCATCTCAGCGGTGGCGTCATTGGTGCCGGCCTTGCCGCGGGCACCGGTGTACTTGGTCACCACGACGCCGTAATTGATGTAGCTGGCGTTGCGGCGCTCATGCACCTCGCCGTAGATGGGATCGAAGGCGGCGTTGACATCGGCGCTGAAGCAGTGGCTGTTAGCGGCCACATGGCGCACCTTGCAGCCGGCCATATCGGCCAGATCCTCAATGAAATCCTTGAGAAAGTAGGAGTTCATGCCGGTGGGGCCGTTGCTGCCGGTTTCCTCTTTATCCGCCAGAATGGTAACGGAGGTATACTCGGGGGATTTCTCATCGATCTCCGCCATGAGGATGGGATAGGCGCAGACGCGGTCATCGTGGCCGTAGGCGCCGATCATGGAGCGGTCGAGACCAAGATCCTTGGCCTTGAAGGCGGGAACGGCGCACAGCTCGGCGGAGAGGAAGTCCTCTTCCACGATGCCGTATTTTTCGAACAGCAACTTGGCAATGGCGACCTTGACCTTCTCGGAGCCGGTGTCATCCCGCAGGGCGGCGCTGCCGATGAGGATATTGAGCTTTTCGCCCTCGATGCCTTCGGCCAGGGTCTTGCGCATCTGGTCGGCGGCGAGATGCGGCAGCAGATCGGTGACGCAGAATACGGGATCGCCCTCTTCTTCGCCGATGGCTACGGACAGGCTGGAGCCGTCCTTGCGGATGATGGTGCCGTGCAGGGCCAGCGGGATGGCGGTCCACTGGTACTTCTTGATGCCGCCGTAGTAGTGGGTCTTGAGGAAGCACTGCTCGCCCTCCTCATACAGGGGCCGGGGCTTGAGGTCCAGACGGGGGCTGTCGATATGAGCCACACCGATGCGGACGCCTTCGGCGACGCTGCGGCGGCCGAGGGTAGCGGCGATGAGGGCCTTGCCGCGGTTATTGAGGTAGACCTTATCCCCTGCCTTGTACTGCTTGGCTTGGTCAAATGGGACATAGCCGGCCTTTTCCAGCATGGCTACGGCAGTGGTAACAGCCTCGCGCTCAGTCTTGGCGGCATCCAGGAAGGTCTTGTAGCCCTCGCAAAAATCGTAAGCAGCCTTCAGCTCTTCCTCGGACATGGTCTCGGTGAGATTCTTGGGGTTCATCAGCAGCTCCTCGCGCAGCTGCTCGCCCTTGGTTTTTTCACTCATGGGTATTTTACTCCTTTCGGTTTTTTGATAATTTTATGGATTTATAGGCACAAAAACCGGCGGCAGCGCTCCACCTCTTTTTCCAGGTGGGCAAGATCCGACGAATTTGTGATGACAAAGTGGGAGCGGCGGGTGTAATACTCGTCCTCGTGTTGGTTGCTCATACGGGCTTCGGCGGCTTCCCTGGTGATGCCGTCCCGTTCCAGCACCCGGCGCAGGCGCTCCTCCCGCGGGGTCACCACGCTGACAATAACATCGCAGAGTTTATCGCCGCCGCTTTCAAACAGGGTGGGGGCGTCCAGCACGCAGGCGCGGCAGCCGGCCGCTTCAGCGGCATCCATGCGGGCTTCGCACTCCGCCAGGATAAGCGGAAAGGTGATGCCGACCAGGCGGCTCAGTTCCTCCGGCCGGGAGAAAACAATGGCGCCCAGTGCCTTGCGGTCGATGGTGCCATCCGGCAGGCGGGTGCCGGGGAAGGCCGCGGCAATGGCCGCCGCGCAGGCCGGGCTGTTATTCACCTCGTGGGCGATGGTATCGGCATCCAGGATTGCTACCCCGCCCCAGCGGCGCATGAGGGCGGTAACGGTGGATTTGCCGCTGCCGGTGGGGCCGGTCAGGCCGATACGGAGCATGGGATCACCTCGGTTCTGGTTGGGGTAGGAAGAAGCCGGTGGCTGCCAAGACGGGCGCCCGCAGGGCGCTCCGGCACAGCCGGAGCCGGCGGCTG
>OLSK01002014.1_pt1 | contig 13615 bp, 9 predicted proteins | sample 1672781 | NCBI WGS metagenome assembly OLSK01 (sample SAMEA3136723, study PRJEB25190) | human gut metagenome | biome: human gut; feature: human-associated habitat; material: faeces | place: Austria | collected 2013 | reverse complement strand
GTCGATGCCGAAGGGCGGGTTGGAGATGATGTACTGGAAGGTGAACCCGGGGAACTGATCCTCCGACAAGGTGTCACCGAACCGCATATTGTTGGGGTCGCCGCCGCGGATCATCATGTCCGCCTTGGCGATGGCAAAGGTGGAGGGGTTGAACTCCTGCCCGAAGCAGGTCACCTCAATGTCGCTGTTCAGCTCGTGGATGCGCTCCTCCATACAGGAAAGCATCTGCGAGGTGCCCATCGTCATGTCGTATACGGTCACATTGCCGTCATCCAGCTTGGCGTCGCATAGCAGCAGGTCGGTCATCAGATAGATGATGTCCCGGCTGGTGAAGTGTGCTCCGGCTTGCTCGTCATAGCTCTCGGAGAATTTCCTGATAAGTTCCTCGAAAATGTAACCCATATCGGTAGAGGTGATCTTGTCGGGTGCCATATCGCCCTTAGCAGAGATAAACTCCTGTATCACCACAAACAGAACATTTCCGTCAGCCATAGTCCGCACCTGATCGGTGAACTTGAAGTTGGAAATAATATCCTTGACATTAGAGGAAAAACCTTGCAGATAGTTCTCAAAGTTGGATTCGATATTGTCGGGGTCTGATACCAGCTTTTTGAAGTCGAACTTGCTTGTATTATAGAAGGAATATCCGGAAGTCTTGCAGAGAATGCCGTCACGGGCTTCACCTTCGACTTTCATTCCTGCGAGCTTTTCGCCCATTTCAACGACTGCCTGTTTTGTCGGTGCGAGAGCATCGTCAAAACGCTTCAGCACCGTCATCGGCAGAATAACTTTGCCATATTCGTGCGGCTTGAATAACCCGACAAGATGTGTAGCGATCTCCCATATGAGATTTGCTTTCTCCTGAATATTGATGTTTGTCTGTTTCTGTAAAGAATTGATCGACATACTCTCACTCCTTAAATGTTTGTTTCACTGTCCAGCAGTGTTCTCTTTCGCTCCAATACTTTTTTCATTTTTCGTTTCAGCACAGCGTATTCATCAAGTGCCGCCTGATATTTCTGCGCAATTACCTTCTGTTCTTCAAGCGGTGGCAGAGGGATCAAGATGCTCTTAACAGCTTCTACGGAAATTGTTTTAATGGCTGTGCCACCCGAAGCATAACTCAGTGCGGCTTCACCTGCGATACTGTCAAAGAATGCCTGAATGTAATATGGATCAGCCTTGCTTTCGTCTATCTCAATAATGTAGAGATTTCCGGTTGCGATAATAGAATGATCATTATCGGAATTTACAACGGCGGAGCGGAAAGTAGAAGATGCCATTTTGGAAAGAACAATAGAGTTTTCGGGAACAACGAATTTTTCAAGAGCCTTCGGCAGCTCTGTAATATACTGCTGTCCTTCTTCGATATCTATAGAACCATTCGACACATTCGCAAGGGAAATGAACCTGTAATTGGAAGGCATTACAGACTTAATAGATTCCAGTAATTCAGGTTTTACCTGTGAACCTCTTGCAATATTTTTGATGACATCTCCGAAACATACTCCGTTTTCTACAACGGGCTTTTCCAGATAATGTGAAGCCATGAGATTATAATCATGCTCTCGCATATCTGCCATAGAAACATCTATCGTGTTATCCCCGCCGTTTTTGAGACAGTCAAGTATAAACCGGATATTATCTTCAGAAAGTGTATTAAGTCTTCTGCTTTCCTTAGAAAAGCTGTTTTCTGCATTTACAAGTCGGATCGTAGTGTTGTTATGACTGAATACTATCATAGTGGTTGGGATAGCAGTTTCGATGAATAGGGCAGGTGGAAGATTGATAACTGCTTCAATATAACCGTTCTCCGCAAAATACTGACGCATATACATATCGGGTTTGTTAAACGCAGCTCCGTTTGTCATGATAGCTACTGCTTTGCCAGTTTCTTTCAGGGAGCGAATGATGAGCGCATTGAACAGCCAGTCAGATGAGCATCTTGAGATATAAGAACTATCAAGTCCAAAGTGGTCCTGCAATTCATGGCGGCACTCATCAAGATCTGATCCTCTGAGACCGAAAGGATAATTTGAAAAGATCTTATCATAACTTTCAGGGTACTTATATGTCAGTGCATTATTGATCACAAAGGAATAGTTATCACCGAGGAGTGCTCCTCTGAGAATTGCCACGTCATTTGCATTGAAATTGATTTCAACTCCGGTATATTCACTTACTTTTGTATCCTGCAAAGCATATATTGGAAAGGTTGCGCTTCCCGAGCAGATATCAAGCACCTTGTCATGTTCCTTAATCTCAAGTATGCTGCTTGCAAGATTTGCTAAAGATACCGGGGTGCTCATTTCAAAGAATGAATTATCATAGAGAACCACTTCTTTTAATACGTCCGCATCAAATCTGCCAATGAAGCTTAGAACTGTTTCCCATAAGCCATTCAAGTTTCTGGAAAGAACCTCAGAAACATCGGAGGATACATTAGAGCTTTTAATGAATGTCTCCAACGAATCAGTGGAGACCGTCGGCGTTTTCTCAATTATGCTCAAAGCATAAGCTGTAGAAATAACAGTGCCACCATTATACGCTATTTTTCCACGATAAGCTTCGCTCAGCTCATAAGAAATTTCTCGAATCATATCAACTGTAGATATCAATTTGATCCCTCCTAATAATCTTAGGTAATTCGTAACCTTTGCTGTAATTATATCATAGCACAAGCTGATCGTTACGTCAATAGATTTCTTGGTAATTTATAACCTAAACCATAGAATTGTATATTTGCACAACTTTGAAAGGACTGATTTATGCGTTTTGTACATTGAAATACAGCTGTTTTGATTGGACATATTTTATATCCGCCCTATGCCATTAGATGCAAATAAAATATTAACAAACTTTATAAAAGAAAAGACAGATACCTCAACCATTGAAGTATCTGTCTTTCTTGTGTTATAGCCTGCTGTATAGGTCTTTACATAATAGTTGTTCAAAAACTTCTATATGAGTACCGACCTAAGGTAATGCGTATATTTCTTTTTACCGAAGAATGATTCGCAGCTCTTGTCATCTCTCAGAAATGGTTCTTGCAATTTCAACGGTGGTAATTGAGGATGGATTTCATTTCAAAATCAATTGACTTTTTCACTAAATTCGTGGTATAATATATCATAAATAGTTGTAGTTTATCACATCTGAAAATTATAAATTAAGCCACGATACTCATATATTCAAGGAGGCAGATATGGAAAATGCATATAAAATGAGGATTACTTGTAATCCTTATACCAAAGAGATCGTCTACGAATGCTATGAAAATGACCGATTTATCAATATCAGCGATCTTTCCGATGGATGCAATTCGGAGTTGATAAACGATAAGTTTACGAAGACATCGTTCCAGAATCGTGCTTATGAAATTGTGGAACTGCTAAACAAACATTTTAATCCCGGCAACAAAGGGCTTCATATTGATTTTATTGGGAATAAGGATGATTATGATGTTTTAGAAAGTGTGATCGCTACATATTTTTCTGATTGCAATATTACCAGTGAAAAGAACCAGCGGTATTTCAACGAAGCTCCCTATGTAATGAAGCAGATTGAAACTCGATTTGATGAGGTTATTTCTACACTTGAAGACAGTGAATACACCAAAGATGAGATTACAGCGGAAATCGGTAAGTACAGAGATACGATAGATGAGTCCATTGCCATTTGTGTCACAGGGCTTTGCAGTGCTGGAAAATCAGCTTTTATCAATAGCCTTATCGGATATGAGATACTGCCAAGTTCATCTGATCCGACAACTGCGAAAATGTTTAAGATTACTTGCAGCGATGCTTATTCTGTATCATTTGAAATCAATGGGCAAACGATAACGGTATCTTTTAATGATGATGGCTATACGGTTTCGGATAACTGTCCGTCAGAACTTGACAGCAAAATCAATTCTGTTTTTGCTGATGATATGGCGAATGCCAGAATTAAAAATATGCATTGTTTTCTTGATTGTTTGAATAAGGGGAAGCTTCTTCCAGAGGTAGGCAAGGTAGATATCGGCATACCTTTCAGACAGATGACATATTTTGATAGTCATTATCAGTTTGTAATCTATGATACTCCGGGCTCAAATTCTGACAGCAACAGGAAACACTTTGATATTCTCAAGGAAGCTCTTAGTAAACAGACAAATGCACTGCTCATTCTTTTGACGACGCCAGATACCATGGATTATACTGATAACAATAATCTTCTTGATCTCATTCAAGAAACTGGTGAATCTTTAGATACTTCAAATGCGATCATTGTCGTAAACAAGGGCGATATGCTCACGCCAAGCTCTTTGGCGGAAAAGCGAGAACGTTACCAAAATTTAAAGATAACCAAATGGAAATCCACAAGAATATTTTTCCTCTCGTCTGTAATTGCTCTTGCAAGCAAAAAGGATGATCCAGACGATAAATCATCATGGATTGATGAGGATGCTTTTGATGCTTATGATGACAGATGCCGTAAGTTTGCTCGTGGCGATAAGGTATTGTATAAATATAATATTATTGACAAGAGCAGAGAAATCACGCCTGTTGTTGAAGAGGGTGCTGTATCTGATACCACGCTTTTTATCAACAGCGGCCTTGCAAGTGTGGAACATGAAATCTCTGATTATGCACTTCGATATGCACTTTGTAATAAATGCAGTCGGGCAACAGAATATCTGCAAAAAGCGATACAGCTTTGTGAGGACAGTGTTCGTGAAATAGAACGTCAGCGTGATGATGAACTTACTTCAACACAAACGCTTTTTGATAGCAAACAGCGTGATCTTGCCGAGCAGCTTGACTATACGCAGAGTTCTACGGCAAGCAACAAATCTGTGGAATTCAGACAGAGGATCAGTCAGAAATTTGAAGAATTCAAAAATCAGAGCGGACTTGTATATAAAAATTTCCTCCAAATTCGAAAACTCAAAATCTATGCTGAATTTGAACAGGAATGGAAAAATATCTCTGCGATAGGCGAGCAGCAGGGATTTGACATAGATGAAGCTCTGCGGAGAATGGAGAGTAGAGTTCGATATCGATATAATGCACTGCTTAACGCATTTTCTTCGATTGCAAATGATCTGATTTGTTCGTTTTGGGAAAATGCTACTGAGGTGTTTAAGAACGATTGTAAGGGAATCATTACTGACAGTGATGTTCTGAATGAGGAACAGAAAGCGATCATGAACGCCATTTTGCTGAACATGGAGAATATGACGAGATCAGTTGTTGAATTTGATTTGCGGTCTGTTCATGCTGTAAAACGCACGTTTTTTGGCAAGGATAAATATGATAATGGAACTTGTTGTAAAAACCTTATACTGACACTTGATGATGTTGCAAAAAAGGAAATAGAGCGTGTAAGCAGTAATAACAGCAGATATTTTGAGGAATGGAGCAAAGAACTGATTGCAAGTATTAAGTCGAAGCTTTGTACCTTTAATGCTGATCTTCATGATTGGGAAGTAAAAATAGGAGAACTGAATCAAATTATCGAAGAAAAGAAAAAGCATCTCAAATTGCTGGAAGACACGAAGGATTATGTTTGTCATTTGTTAGAGATACAGGCAGAGTAAGATTCCATAAAAAAGGGGTAGTACTATGGCAATATTAGCAACGATCAAAAGCGGAGCGGGTAAAATAGCAGGAAAAGTTGCAAACAAAGGCGGTAATATTGTAGCAAAAGCCTCAGGACTAAGTTCCGCACAACTTGAAAATATTGAAGAAAAGCGGAATGATTATCTTTCGGAAAAGCCAGAGACAGACCCAGGGTGTATCAAAAGGTTGTTGGGCTCATATGCCATAGAAGCCTATGAAGCATATCTCCCGCAGCTTTCAGAATTGTATAAACCGATGTCTATTGGTGAAGTGAATGATGAAAGAAGTCTTGATAATCGCATTCGTTATTTTGAAGTCACAAAATGGGTTACCGATCCAACTGAAGACAATCTGGATAAGCTCACCAATATGTATCACGTTCTCTCGGAAGAAGACTGCAATATTGCTCTTATCTTCAATCGCAGAGTAAATGGTACTACAGTCTATTTTGCAGTTGTCAACAATGGTGAAAAGGACATGCCATATATTGCTGACATGTTTGGCAAACGGCTTGAATCTTCGTTATTGGGCAATTTCCCTGGTGCTGAGATCAAAAAACTTCCGCATGATAAACTGAATGCAGGTGTTGTCCCTGTATTAAAGAATGTCAAAAATTCTTCTGTTGCCATCGTATCCAATATAGCGTCTGAGAAGTCTGAAAAATTCATTAGTCAGAGCGTGGAAAAGCTCATTGACGGTATTGTTCCGAGCAATGAACTTGAAGAATATACCATAGTGCTTCTCGCTACGCCTGTGAAAGATCAGCTGGATAGGAAACTTATTCTTAGCAAATTGTATTCTGACTTGGCTCCATATGCGTCATACTCTACCACATTTACATTATCTGAGACAACAGCGGTGGGCTCATCTGCAACTTTTGGGGCAAATCTCGGTGGCTCAGCTGGAAGACAGATTGGTGACACTGCTACAACCGGTACCAACAGTGCAAGGGGAACAACCGATAGTGACCTTGCAGCACATACAGATTCCACCAATAACAGTACGACTGACGGTACAAACAGCAGTACGTCATCAGGCACAAGTGACAGCACAAATCAATCTACAAGTAATGGAACAAGTACCAATACGAGTACTGCCAATATGACAGGAGAGAATCACTCTACAACAGGTGGCATATCCATAAACGAATCAGCAGCTGTAAATGTTTCTCCGTTTGGCATTGGAGGAAGCATTACAGGTGGAGCGGCGGTGTGCCTTGTCCTGTTCCTGTTTTGCCAGATGATTCAGCCGCTTCGCCGTCTGCTGTAACTGCCGGAATGTGTCCTGATACTGGTGCAGCAATGTGTCATCTCCGCCGAAAGCGTCCAGAATCTGCAAGTGGCACTCCGGTGCCAGCAGCACCTGATTGTCGTGCTGCCCGTGAATGTTGATGAGAGCGTCCCCGATCTCCCGCAGCACCGAAACTGTTGTGGTATGTCCGTTCACCCGTGCTGCACTGCCGCCGTCTGCGGCGATCTCTCTGGTGAGCAGCAATTCATCGTCGGTGTGGGAAATGGAAAGTGCGTCCAGTCTGGCACAGACCAGCGGATCCAGATGCGTGAAAAGTGCCGTCACCACTGCCTTTTTGCAGCCTGTCCGCACAATGTCCCGCGTGACACGCTGTCCCAGAACCGCATGGATCCCGTGCAGCAGAATCGATTTTCCGGCACCGGTTTCACCGGTAAACACATTCAGATGCGGTGAAAAGGGAATCCGTGCATGGGCGATCACCGCCAGATTCTCGATCTCCAGTTCAGCTAGCATTAAAACCCTCCTGTTTCCATCAGCTTTGCGAAGCTGCCGGCAAATTCTTTTGCCTGTATTTCTGTCCGCAGCAATACAAAAATGGTATCATCTCCGGCAATGGTTCCCACCACATCTTCCCGATGCATGGCATCTAACGCCGCCGCCACTGCCTGTGCCGTGCCGGTACGGCAGTGGATCACTGCCACATTTCCGGCAAAGTCGGTACGCAGGGCAGCGTTCTGCAAAATGCCGCCGTTGACTTCCTGCCGCACCGGTGCCGTATAGCATGCCCTGCCGCTGCCACGCCGTTCCTTGGTCAGCTTCAGTTCCCGAATATCTCTGGAAAGCGTTGCCTGCGTCACCGCAAACCCGTGTTCCTCCATGCGTTCCCGCAGCACTTCCTGCGTGGGAATCTCCTCTGCTGCAATGAGCGAAAGAATGGTATCCTGCCGCTTTTTCTTCATGTGTTCCTCACGTCCTTCCCACTTTCAAAGATTGCATCAGCTTCCGGCTCAGCGAATCAAAAAAGGTATTGCCGCTAAGATCCAGTATTTCCAGCGTCTGGTCAGAGCCGGAAATTTCCATGACCCGTCCCTCCGGAAACGGCTCCGGTTTTTCGCCGTCTGCACAGAAATAGGCATCATATTCCTCCCGCACCCGCAGGCTCACCTGCAAATCGTTGTGGGGAGAAAACAAGATCGGTCTGGCAGAAAGCGAATGGGGACAGATCAGGTTCATCTCGATGCAGGAAAATTCCGGTTCGATAATGGGACCTCCGGCAGAGAGGGCGTAGGCAGTCGAACCGGTAGGCGTGCTAAAGATCACGCCGTCTGCCCGATATTCGCCCAGCACCACGTTGTTGCGGGAAACGGTAAACTCAATGACACGGGAAAAGTTACGGGAGATCACGATGTCATTCAACGCCGTCAATTCCCGCAGGCAGGTGCCGGTTTTGTCCAGCACCTTGCCACGCAGCAGCATGCGTTTGGAAACCCGATAGTCCCCCGTTTGCAGCCGTGCAATTTCACCGATCTGATCCGGCTCCATAGATGCCAGAAAGCCCAGCCGTCCAGTGTTGATGCCCAGCAGCTTTGCCTTTGTGCCCACCACGTGACGGGCACAGTGCAGAATGGTGCCGTCCCCGCCGATCGCCACTGCTACATCTGCGTCCTGCACTGCTTCCAGAAACGGAGCGTAACAGATAAAGGACATATCCCCCAGCAGTCCCAGACAGCGGAGATCTGCCCAGACTTCCATGCCGTTCCGGTGCAGTGCCAGACAGACCTTTCGGGCAACTTCCGGTGCGTTGCCTTTTTGCAGATGATGAAATAACACGACTTTCATTTCGTCTTCTCCTTCTTTGCCTGTGCGAATGCCTGCTGTACCACTGCGGCAATTTCCGGCAGATACGCCGCTTCGCCGCCTTTTTGTACAACGGCGAGATACTCAATATTGCCGGAGCCGCCCTGAATGGGCGAAGGGCACAGCAGCTGTACAGTCAGCCCCTGTGCGGAAAACAGCTGCAAGATGTTGTTCAGCACCTGCATGTGCACGCGGGAGGACTGCACCAGTCCGTTTTTCCCGATGTTTTCCCGTCCCGCTTCAAACTGGGGCTTGATGAGCACCACGCCCTGTGCCCCTGTCCGCAGCAGCGGCAGCACGTAGGGCAGTACATGGTGCAGCGAGATGAAAGACACGTCCGCCGAGAAGAAATCCGCCGGCTGTTCCAGCTGTTCCGGTGCAATGCTGCGAACGTCTGTTCCCTCCCAATTTATCACGCGGGGATCCTCCCGTAGGGACTGCACCAGCTGTCCGTGTCCCACGTCAATGGCGTACACCTTTGCAGCTCCGTGCTGGAGCATGCAGTCGGTAAAACCGCCGGTAGATGCTCCGATGTCCAGACAGACCATTCCCTCCAGAGAGAGCCGCATCTGCTGTACCGCATGTTCCAGTTTCAGACCGCCCCGTCCCACAAAGGGGATGTCACTGCCCTCCATGGCGATCCGGTCGGTTTCCGAAACGGCAAACGCCGGCTTGGTACAGACCTTGCCGTTCACAGAGATCTGCCCGTTCTGAATCAACGTTTTGGCACGCTGGCGGCTGGGCACCATACCCTGCTGTACCATTACCGCATCAAGCCTTGCCATGTTTTGCCTCCTGCTGCATATCCTGATAAATGGCATGCTCCGACAGCCCCATCGTTTCCATTTGAGAATCCGTAGAAGCCTGCGGCAGATATGCCTTGGGTGCTACCCGCCGGTAAGTGCCGCGGAAGCCGCGTTCCAGCAGCAGATCTCCCAACAGCTGGGAAATTCCGCCGTAATAGTATGCCTCCTCCAGAAATACCACATGGGCATAGGACATGGCAATTTCCACCACGCCCTCTGCCAGCGGGAAAATGCGTGTCAGCTTCAGCAGGTCACAGAACACGCCTTCCTCCGCCATGCGGCGGCTGGCACGGTACAGGTGATCGTACACCCTGCCGTAGGAAATATACAGGGTATCTGTTTTTCTGCCGGAAATGTGGGTGTATTCGGTGTTCAGGGCAGTCTTGTCAAAGGAAACCTTTTCGCTGCCTCTGGGATACCGGATACATGCCAGCCCCTTATCCCGATAGAGTGCCCGCCGCAGACAGAGCCGCATCTCCTCGTAGCATGCCGGTGCATAAATTACCGTATTGGGCACCGTGCAGAGGAACGACACATCGTACAGTCCGTGGTGGGTTTCGCCGTCCTCGCCGACAACGCCGGCACGGTCGATCCCCAGCACCACATGCATGCCGCCAATGGCAACATCGTGCATCAGCTGGTCATAGGCTCTCTGCAAAAAGGAAGAATACACCGCAAATACCGGCAGTTCTCCCAAAGAAGCCAGTGCCGCGGAAAATGTCACGGCGTGCTGTTCGGCAATACCCACATCATAGTACCGGTTCGGGAACTCCCGTGCAAAATGGTGCAGTCCTGTGCCCCCGCCCATTGCTGCCGTTACGGCACAAATGCGGGGGTCGTGTTTCGCCAGCTGCACCAGTTCTTTGCCAAACATCTCCGAATAGGAATCCGCAGCGGAAACCTCCGGATTGCCGGTTTCAATGTCAAACTTGGAGATTCCGTGATACTCCGACGGCTTTGCCTCTGCCGGTGCGTAGCCCTTGCCCTTGACGGTATGTACATGAATAAACACCGGACGGTGATATTCCTTTGCCGCCAGCAGCACTTCTTCCAGTTCCACCAGATTGTGGCCGTCCACCGGTCCCAGATAGACGAAGCCGAAATCCTCGAAGATCGTTGCCGACTGCAACAATACGTCCCGTACAACGCTCTTGGAATTCTTGATGACTTTCGCCACAGACGGACCGATCACCGCGGTGCGGTTCAGGCGGCGTTCCACCGCCTTTTTGGTGCGGACGTATCCTTCACTGCTCCGCATGGAGGACAGGTAGCGTGCCAGTGCCCCCACGTTTTTGGAAATGGACATCTCATTGTCATTGAGGATCACAATGAGATTATTCCTCGATTTTCCGGCATTGTTCAATCCTTCATAGGACAGCCCGCCGGTCATGGCTCCGTCCCCTACAACGGCAACGGCAAAATGCTCCTTGTCCCCGTGCAGCCGCATGCCCTCTGCAATGCCGCATGCCACGGAGATCGCAGTGCTGCTGTGCCCGCTGATGAAGCTGTCGTGTTCTGATTCGTTTGGCTTCGGGAAACCGGAGATGCCGTTTTCCTGCCGCAGGGTCGAAAATCGTTCCAGCCGTCCGGTCAAAATTTTATGGGTATAGCACTGATGCCCCACGTCCCAGACGAATTTATCTTCCGGCGAATCAAACACACGGTGCATCGCCACCGTCAGTTCCACCGACCCCAGATTGGAAGCGAGATGCCCGCCGGTTTTGGAAACAGTTTCTATGAGAAGACTTCGAATCTCCGCACAGAGTGCGGTACACTGTTCCGGCGAAAGTGCCTTCAGATCGTCCGGCGAGTGCAGACGCTCCAACAGGTGCTCCTCTGTTTCCGAAATTTTCATATATTCCATGGTTTTGTTTTCTGCGGCTCCTTTGCCGGCGGCACATTCCGCGGCAATTCCGCAGGATTCACTCCTTCGATTATTTTTCACGGCACAGCAGTTCCCGTGTCAGATCCAGCAGGAATTCATGCTGCGGGAACTGGGACAGGATCTGTTCTGCCTCTGCCGTCAGTGCTGCTGCACGTGTCTTGGCAGCTTCCAGCCCCAGCAGGGTGACAAACGTGGTCTTGCCCTCTGCGGCATCGCTGCCCACCGGCTTGCCCAGCACTTCGGAGGTACTGGTCACGTCCAGAATATCGTCCACGATCTGGAATGCCAGCCCCAGCTTTGCCCCATACTGATCTGCCAGTGCGACCTGTTCTTTCGGAGCAAATCCCGCTGTACAGCCCAGCCGGCATGCTCCGCGAATCAGGGCACCGGTCTTGGCGGCACACATGGCTTCCTGTTCTTCCAGTGTGACATCGCTGCGTTTCTCGTTTGCCATATCCATGATCTGACCGCCGACCATACCGGCTGCACCGGTTGCCGAAGTAAGGATTTGCAGCAGTTCCACTTTCATTTCCGGTTCCAGTATCGGATCACGCAGAATTACGGCAAATGCTTCTGTCAGCAGGGCATCACCTGCCTGCAACGCCACAGCATGTCCGAATGCCTTATGACAGGACGGCTTGCCGCGGCGGTAATCGTCGTTGTCCATTTCCGGCAAGTCATCATGGATCAGGGAAAAGGTGTGCATCATTTCAATGGCACACGCCGCCGCCATTGCCTGCTCCTCCGAGCCGCCAAAAATCCGGCAGAATTCCAGCACCAGCACCGGACGGATCCGCTTGCCGCCGGCTTCCAGAGAATACCGCATGGCTTCCACCACCTGTGCCTGCCGCCGGGTTTCCGGTGTCACCTGCACATATTCCAACAGTTTTGCATCTACCTTTGCCGCCAGTTCTTCCAGATACGCCTTATGCTTCGCTTCCATCATGAACCTCCTGTTCCTGTGCCGGCACCGTCTGTTTGGAAATTTGCAGCTTTGCTGTCTGCAATTCTTCCTGACAGGATACCGCCAGTTCCATGCCCTTGTGATACAGCTGCACCGCTTCTTCCAGCGGCAGGTTGCCCTGTTCCAGCTTCTGCGTCAGTTCCCGCAATTCCTTCATGTGTGTTTCAAATGCCATATGTCTGCTCTCCTTCCCCAAAAACACGTAGTGTTATCTTATCTTTCTGTTATTGTACCTTTGCCGTGATCTCGCCCTCTGCCAGCTGCACCCGCAGCACATCGCCGGACTGCACCTGTGCGGCACTGCGTACCAGTTCTTCGCCGTGGTACGCCAGTGCATAGCCACGCCCCAGAATCTTCATGGGGCTGAGCATGTCCAGACGGTTGGTCTGCTGCACCAGCTGTTCCTGACATTGCTGCCAGATCTGCCGGATACCCGCTTCCAGCCGCTTCTGCAAATGGCAGAGTTCCTGCTGTGCCAGTTCCTGCCGATGTGCCGGTGACTGTAATTTCAGCCGGTCTTGCAGCCGTTCCAGTTCCTGTGCTTTCTGCCGGAACTGCTGCTGCATGGCGTTTTCCAGCCGGCGGGAGCAGTCCTGTACCTGCTGCAGCATCTGCCGCACATCAGGGACTGCCAGTTCTGCCGCTGCCGACGGAGTCGGTGCCCGCAAGTCTGCCGCCGCATCTGCCAGTGTCCAGTCGGTTTCATGCCCCACGGCAGAAACCACCGGCACGGTACAGTTGTAAATCGCCATGACCACCTGCTCCGTATTGAACGCCTCCAGCGTTTCCGAAGCACCGCCGCCCCGTCCGACGATGAGGACATCGCAGCTGTCCCGTTCCGCCGCCGCAATGGCACGGCAGACAGAAGCCGCCGCCGCATCACCCTGCACCTGTGCCGGATAGACCAGCAGGTGTCCGATCGGATACCGCCTGCCGATAACGTTTTTCACGTCCTGTAGGGCGGCTCCGGTATCGGAGGTAATGACACCGATTTTTTTGGGCATTGCCGGCAGCGGTCGCTTTGATGCCGCATCGAACACGCCCATTGCCGTCAGCTTTTTCTTGAGTTGTTCCAGTGCCAGAGCCTTTCCGCCGGTGCCGTCCGGCTGGAGATCTGTCACATAGATCTGAAAGGCACCGTCCCGTTCATAGAGGGCAGCGGAAGCGGCGGCAATGACGTTCATGCCCTCCTGCGGCAGAAATTTCAGCCGCTGAGCATGGCTCCGGAACATCACTGCCTTAACGCAAC
>OLSK01002005.1_pt1 | contig 13684 bp, 12 predicted proteins | sample 1672781 | NCBI WGS metagenome assembly OLSK01 (sample SAMEA3136723, study PRJEB25190) | human gut metagenome | biome: human gut; feature: human-associated habitat; material: faeces | place: Austria | collected 2013 | reverse complement strand
ACATTAGCAATCAATAAGTTGTAAACTTTCAAAGTATTTTGCGACTATCCCTATAATATATTGATTTACATATTACTACACAAGGTAAGATGAACTACGATTGTATGCTTGCAATAAATATGGCGAAAAAACTAAACAGTATAACTTATTAAATACTCCTTCTTGTTAGATATGGCTAATGAAGCAAGTGTTGAAGAGATAAAATGGTACATTATGCACTCGTATAAGAACGAGAAAAAAGCGGAAGAAATGCTTCGTAACTATGAGAAACTGGAGTTTTTCATTCCAAAGGAACAAGCCATCCGTACTCGCAATGGCAAGAAGATTATCAGCATGGTGCCGGTCATTCCCAGTCTTATCTTCGTCCACGCCTCACAAAAAAATATCGTCAACTTTAAGAAAACAGTCTATAACGATTTGCAGTTTGTCATCTGGAAAAAGCATGACGGCAGTGAAAAGCATTATCTCACTGTTGGGGACAAGGAGATGGGAAACTTCATCCAGCTATACGAACAGAAGGATAAGAAAGTGAGCTTCTACCGTCCGGACGAGATTGATGTCAAGAAAGGTGTGAGAGTCAGGGTGCATTGCAACGGCGCCATGGATAAACTGGAAGGCTTATTCGTGAAGGTTGCGCACAAACGCAGCAAACAAATTGTAGTACTTATTCCCGATGCCCTTGCCATCTCCGCAGAAGTGGAACCGGATGTCCTTGAGGTCATCGAATAATCAAATACACGAATCATAAAGAATCATATAATCAAGAAATAGTTATGAGCATTTTTGCAGGTAAGACCCTTATGATTACCGGAGGAACAGGTTCCTTCGGTAACGCTGTATTGAATCGTTTCCTTCGTACAGATATAGGTGAGATTCGCATATTCTCACGAGATGAAAAGAAGCAGGATGATATGCGCCATGAGTACCAGATGAAATATCCGGATGTGGCACATAAAATCAAGTTCTATATCGGGGATGTCCGCAACCTTCAGTCATGCAAGAACGCAATGCCGGGAGTGGATTATATCTTTCATGCGGCAGCGTTGAAGCAGGTTCCTTCCTGTGAGTTCTTCCCGATGGAAGCCGTGCAGACGAATGTGATTGGTACGGACAATGTGCTGACTGCTGCCATTGAAGCAGGTGTTGGTGCGGTTATCTGTCTCTCCACGGACAAGGCGGCTTATCCAATCAATGCGATGGGTATCACGAAAGCTATCGAGGAGAAGATTGCCGTGGCAAAGAGCCGTTATTCCGGCAAGACCAAGATTTGCTGTACTCGTTATGGAAATGTGATGTGCTCTCGTGGTTCGGTTATCCCTCTTTGGATTGACCAGATTCGCAATGGCAACCCTGTGACATTGACAGAGCCGAAGATGACCCGTTTCATCATGTCGTTGGAAGAGGCGGTAGACCTTGTCCTCTTTGCATTCGAACATGGACACAATGGCGATATTCTCGTGCAGAAAGCTCCGGCTTGCACTATCCAGACACAGGCGGAAGCTGTTTGTAAGTTGTTCAAACACCAATATCGTCAGTATTGTGATAGTAAGTCCTCTCTTACAGGAGAGCCTGAAATCAAGGTGATTGGCATCCGTCATGGAGAGAAGATGTACGAGACATTGCTGACCAAAGAGGAGTGTGCCAAGGCAGAGGACATGGGCAACTTCTATCGTGTCCCGGCAGACAACCGTGGTTTGAACTACGACAAGTTCTTCAAGGAAGGAGATACCAAGCGTGCAGAGATAGAGGAGTTCAACTCGAATAACACTTACCGCCTGAGCCTTGAAGAGACGACGGAGAAGATTGGCGCGCTGGAGTATATAAAGAAGGAGTTGAGCGGCGAGGGAAACTTCGTGCAGTAATTGTAACGAACACCGACATCACGAATTTTACGAACACAGATAAAAACCGGTCTGACAGATATTTTAATCTGTGTAATCTGTGACATCTGTGTTCAAAAATCAATAATATGCGTATATTAGTCACAGGAGCCAAAGGTTTTGTGGGCAAGAACCTTTGTGCGCAACTCAATAATATCAAAGACGGCAAGGCTCGTTGCTATGGCGATTTGAAGATAGAGGAGGTATTTGAGTACGACCTTGATTACACACCGGAACAATTGGATGCTTGGTGCAAAGAGTGCGACTTCGTGTTCAATCTTGCGGGAGTCAACCGCCCCAAGGATAACGATGAGTTCATGAAGGGCAACTTCGGCTTTGCTTCCACCTTGCTTGATACATTAAAGAAGCATGGAAATGTTTGCCCGGTCATGCTTTCCAGTTCGCAGCAGGCGTCCTTGACGGGGCGTTTCGGAAATAGCGAGTACGGACGTAGCAAGAAAGCCGGTGAGGATTTGTTCTTGGAATATGGGAAAGAGACGGGAGCCAAAGTGCTTGTGTATCGTTTCCCGAACCTCTATGGCAAATGGTGCCGTCCTAATTATAATAGTGCAGTAGCCACATTCTGCAATAATATCGCCAACGATTTGCCTATCACGGTCAATGATCCGAATGTAGAACTAGAGCTGCTTTACATTGATGACCTTGTTGAGGAGATGATTCACGCATTGAAAGGAGAGGAGCATCATTGTGAGTTTGATGGTTTGGACGTTATCCCGATGAATGGAACGAACACGGATTGCACGGATAACACGGATAATGAAAAATCTGTTCAATCTGATAAATCTGTGTTCGGGAAAAGGGGACGCTACTGTTATTGCCCTATTACTCACAAGGCTACCCTTGGTGAAATAGTGGACTTGCTTCACAAGTTTGCCGAGATGCCCAAGACACTGATGATTCCCGAAATCCCAGCCGACTCGTTTGCCAAACGACTCTATAGCACCTTCCTAAGCTATCTGCCAAAGGAGAAGGCTATCTTCGATTTGAAGATGAATGTGGATCCGCGCGGTTCCTTCACCGAATTGGTTCATACGCTGAACTGCGGACAGGTAAGCATCAATATCTCCAAGCCGGGTGTCACCAAAGGCGAACATTGGCACAACACCAAGTGGGAACAGTTCATTGTGGTCAGCGGTCACGGATTGATACAGCTCCGCAAAGAAGGGACGGATGAAGTGCTAAGCTATGAGGTAAGTGGTGATAAGATTCAGTCGGTCATCATGCTTCCCGGTTACACTCACAATGTCATTAATCTCTCTGATACGGAAGATTTGGTGACCGTGATGTATTGCAACGAGATTTTCGACCCGAATAGACCCGATACCTATTTCGATAAAGTTGAAAAACGAACACAAATCTGACAGATTGAACAGATGTTTTTATTATAAGTATAAATCTGTATGATCTGTTCTATCTGTGTTCGTAACGAATAAAATTAGTGTTTTATGGAAAAGCAACCCAAATTTGATTATTCAGATATAAAATTTAAGGACAACGGCAAATTGAAGCTGGTAATTGTTGTCGGCACACGCCCGGAGATTATCCGCCTTGCCGCAGTCATCAATAAATGCCGTAAATACTTCGATGTTATTTTGGCTCATACCGGCCAGAACTACGACTACAACCTCAATGGTATCTTCTTCAGGGATTTGAAACTGGCAGACCCTGAGGTTTATATGGATGCCGTGGGCGATGACCTCGGTGCTACTTGTGGCAACATCATCAACTGTTCGTATAAACTCTTTGTGCAAACGAAGCCGGATGCCGTGTTGGTGTTGGGCGATACCAATTCATGCCTCAGCGTCATTGGAGCCAAGCGTCTTCATATCCCAATCTTCCACATGGAGGCGGGAAACCGCTGCAAGGACGAATGCCTGCCGGAAGAGACCAACCGCCGTATCGTTGACATCATCTCCGATGTGAACATGGCATACAGTGAACATGCCCGTCGCTATCTTGCCGATTGCGGTCTGCCCAAAGAGCGCACTTACGTGACCGGCTCACCTATGGCAGAAGTGCTCCATAACAACTTGGCTGAGATAGAGGCAAGTGATGTCCACCAACGCCTTGGTTTGGAGAAAGGCAAATACATCCTGTTGTCTGCCCATCGTGAAGAGAACATCGACACCGAAAAGAACTTCTTCTCCCTGTTCACAGCCATCAACAAAATGGCGGAGAAGTACGACATGCCGATTCTCTACAGCTGCCATCCACGTTCACGCAACCGTTTAGCAGCCTCCGGATTCCAACTCGACAAACGGGTCATCCAGCACGAACCACTCGGTTTTCACGATTACAACTGCCTTCAAATGAATGCCTTTGTAGTAGTCAGCGATAGTGGTACACTCCCAGAAGAATCAAGCTTCTTCACCTCCGTAGGTCATCCTTTCCCAGCCATCTGCATCCGCACCTCTACCGAGCGTCCGGAAGCCATCGACAAAGGGGACTTTATCATTGCTGGTATCGATGAGAAATCTTTGCTTCAGGCAGTAGACACAGCCGTGGAACTCTGCCGTGACGGACAACATGGAATCCCCGTTCCCGATTATGTGGATGAGAATGTCAGCACCAAAGTCGTGAAGATAGTACAAAGCTATGTCGGGATTGTCAATAAGATGGTTTGGAGGAAGTTTTGATACATATAAGTTTAGCTGTTGTACAGGTAGTTCTGAAAAATGATTCTATACTACTAGCTTCAAATAAAACATCAGACAGTAGTACCAATTGCAGCATAGTACACAAATAAAGTATGCCGTATCCAATAGAAAAAAAGTTTGTGGTGTGTGTGACGTCAAGCGCATTGTTTGATATGCAAGAAAGCGATAAAGTCTTTCAAGAACAAGGTGTTGATGATTACAAAAAATACCAAGAAGCCAATCTTGATAACACATTAGGTAAAGGTGTTGCATATCCGTTTGTCAAGAGGCTTTTATCATTGAACGAGTCTTTTCCAGAAGAAAAACCTATAGAGGTTGTCCTTTTTTCGAAGAATAGTCCAGCGGCAGGTAATAGGGCAATGCGTTCAATACAAAAATGGGGATTAGATATTACAAGATTTGTGTTTACCTCTGGGAAACCAAATTTTCAGTATCTTCCAGCATACAATTCTACATTATTCCTTACTTCTAATTCTGAAGATACTGAGGCTGCGCTGATGGCAGGACATGCAGCAGGAACAGTGTTAAACCAGACAATTGTTGATGATGAGGATGATGCTGAATTTCGATTAGCTTTTGACTTTGATAGTGTTCTTGCAGATGATGAGTCGGAAAAATTCTATCAAACAAAAGGAATAGACAATTATATGGAGCATGAAGCAGAAAATGCTCATAAGCCTTTGTCTAATGGGCCTTTGGAGCCGCTTTTGAAACGCATATCGACTTTTCAGGCAATGGAAAGGAAAAAGGCACAGAATGATACGTCTTATGTGCCAATTCTCCAAACGGCCATTGTGACGGCCAGAAATGCTCCTGCTCATGAAAGAGTTTTGACAACTCTAAAGGAATGGAATATTGAAGTCGATCAGTTGTTCTTTCTTGGCGGCATGGATAAATCCCGAATTTTGAAGATAATGAAACCTCATATTTTCTTTGATGACCAAATGAAGCATCTTCAGAATCTTGATAATGTTCCAGCGGTACACATACCATTTGGCATAACAAATCAGAAGAACGCAAGTGATGAGAGGTTGCACAAAAGGATTTAATAAAAAGCATGAGTTTCCTCTTTGTGTTAAGCAAGGTGTTTCATGCAAGACATTTTATGCGTGGCCCAAAAAGCGGAACAATAAGCCCCATCCCAAGGTATGACAGGAGAAGATCTACATAACTTTTGTAAGTTCTTGTATTCGCAGGTTCAGTCCAAGGATGAGGAGATAAGCCACCTTGCCGCCAATATTAAAGAGTTGACGGATGAGGTTCGTTTGTCTCGTCTTCAACAACAAGCATACAATGATGAGAACATGGCGTTAGGTGCCACTCATTCTCAAAAGTTGGATGTCGTGCTTCAGCAATTACAAGAAACCAAACAAGAGCTTGCCGATACGAAGAGAAGGCTGGAAACTGCTGAGGCTCTGTTGGCTGATGCCAACGAGAAAAATCATCAGTTGGAAGCTGAACGAAAGAAGCATGCCAAGGAGCGTAAGGATTTGGAGGATGAGATAGCTCTACTTCGTGCCGATCTTTCTAATGAGAATATGAGCCTGCAGTTAGGTCGTTCAGTGGAATCGGAAGTGTTCAAGGAGCATTGAAATCGGCAATGAATAGTATTTGTATAGACTCGCAAGCAAGTCGGAGTTTTGTTTAGCCAATACTTCTAGGCTTTGCTCAAGGTCGAGAAATCTACAGAGCGGACTACGGGGCCTGCATCCGATGATAATTAGCATGAAACAATGATTTTTAGTGAAAGAAAAATAAAAATGAAATTTGCGGGCTTTTTGCAAAGCCCGCAAATAAAGGCGTTTTGACATTTTTGGACGCTTACTTTTAAAAAAAACATATATGCGTAACTGCTTGAAAAATAGCGGGGACGCTGTATTGGTGATATACTTGGTTGCGCAAGTATTCAATAGGAATTGTTACTTTCTGTAAATTAATAAAAACGATGGGAAATACATCAAACAGCACTAGAGTTGCAAAAAACACCCTTCTGTTGTATATGCGAACCATTCTAGTAATGGTCATATCGTTATTCACGAGTCGAGTTGTACTTAATACTTTAGGTGTTGAGAATTTTGGTATATATAATGTTGTGGGTGGAATGGTGGCAATGTTTGCTGTAATTTCAGGAGCATTATCATCAAGTATTAGTAGGTATATTACATTCGAACTGGGAAAAGGTAATGATTTGAAAAGGTTGTCAATTATATTTTCAACGAGTGTAAATATTCAGATTGTTATAGCAGTATTGATAGCTGTTTTAGGAGAAGTAGTAGGGCTTTGGTACATTTTTAATAAAATGACAATACCTTTGGAAAGGATTAATGCAGCAATCTGGGTGCTACAATGCTCCTTACTTACATTCTGTGTCAATCTCGTAAGTGTACCATATAATGCTTGTATAATAGCTCATGAAAAGATGTCGGCTTTTGCTTATGTAAGTCTTTTGGAAGTTACACTTAAGTTGTTAGTTGTATATTTATTATGGATATCTCCGATTGACAAACTAATTGCTTACGCCTTACTTTTAGTTGTGGTTGCTGTATTGATACGTTTGGTATATGGCTTTTATTGTAAACGACATTTTAAAGAGGCTACATATCATTTTGTCATAGACAAGGCATTGACAAAAGAGATGACAAGCTTTGCAGGTTGGAATTTCTTTACCAATACTTGTTATATATTCAATACTCAAGGTGTGAACTTGCTTATAAATAGTTTCTTTGGATTAACTTTAAATGCTGCTCGAGGAATTGCAACGCAGGTAGATGCTGCTATTATGCAATTTGTGAATAACTTTATGACTGCTCTTAATCCTCAGATAACCAAAAGCTATGCTGCAGGTGAATATGAAAACATGAATAACTTAATATGTAGAGGTGCAAAGTTTTCTTTTTATTTGGTACTTTTATTTACTCTGCCCGTATATCTTGAAACAGAATATATTTTACGGCTTTGGTTAAAGATTGTTCCAGATAATACTGTTGTTTTTCTTCGTCTTACAATGATAGGGTCAATGGTGTCTATGTTGGGAAATACAGGATATGTTGCATGTATGGCGACTGGTAATATAAAAAGATATGTCCTTATACTAACAACCATAGGATGTTTAGTCTTTCCACTCACATGGTTGGCTTTCTCTTTAGGACTTCCTGCAGAAGCAGCTTATTTTGCATTTATCTTAGTATATTTGGGAGTAGACATAATACGTTTGAGTCTTATGAAACAAATGTTGAATTTTACACCTTGGATATTTGTGAAAAATGTTGTATTTCCGATATCAATAGTAACGCTTTTTTCTTTCATTGTGCCAACTTGGCTTCACATGCAAATGGAAGCAGGCTTTGTTAGGTTAATTGTTGTTATTATAGCAAGTTCTTTGTCATCTATATTTTGTATAGAAATGTTTGGCTTGACATCTAATGAACGCTATTTTATAAATAGTAAAGTAAAAGGAATAATAAAGAAAATATATAAATGAATCCAATAAAGTCTACTCTACGTTTTTTTTATAGAGGTTTTCAATATATGATTTCGGGTGTACCAAATCATATTGTTAATGTAAGTGTTGTTTCACTTGCATCGTCTGATTTACTTAAAGGTCGCTGTGCTCTTATTACGGGAGGTACTAGTGGTATTGGCTTTGAAATAGCTAAAGCATTTATTAATGCTGGTGGAACTGTTGTAATTACAGGTCGTTCACAAGATAGAATAGATGCTGCATTGGCTAAGTTGCACAAAGGAAAATCGTTTGGTCTTGTATTAGATAATACTAATGTAGGTTCTTTTGACAATAAATTTACAGAACTTCTAAGTGTATTAAACCAGGCAAATGTACCCCAAATAGATATTTTGGTGAATAATGCTGGAGTTAATGGAAAAGGCATGCCAAATGCAACAGAAGAAGATTATGACAAAATTCTTGATACAAACTTAAAGGGAGTCTTTTTCCTTTCTCAAATGTTTGGAAAGTATTTAGTTTGGAATAATATTAGAGGAAATATTTTGAACATAGCTTCTGCTTCTTCTTTACGACCAGCTGATTCTGCATACTCTGTTACCAAATGGGGAGTTCGAGGACTTACGCTAGGATTAGCAAAGGCTTTAGGAAAAGAAGGAGTTACAGTTAATGGTATTGCTCCTGGTCCAACTGCAACACCTATGTTAATAAAGGATGATAAGGCTAATATGTATTTAGGTAGAATACCGTTAGGACGGTACATAATGCCTGAGGAAATAGCTAATATGGCAGTTATTTTAGTAAGCGATATGGGACGTTCTATTATGGGTGAACTTATATATATGACGGGTGGTGCAGCTAATCTTACTTATGATGACGTTAATTACACATTCAGATGATGAAAAATAAAACAAGAGAATCAGGTATAGAATTGTTGAGAATCATTGCCATGTTAATGGTAATGTTTGTACATGCAGATTTCTTAGCAATGGGTGCGCCAGGTAGTGCGGATATCATTAATAATGTGGCAGATGCTTCTGTGAGGGTTTGGATTCAAACTCTTACCATGTGTTGTGTTGATATTTTTGTGTTAATATCAGGTTGGTTTTCTATAAATCCTAAGATTAAAAGTGTATCTGCGTTTTTATTCCAATGTTTGTTTTTCTATTTTGGGATATACATAGTTTTGATATTGTTAGGACACACCAGTCTTTCTGTAAAAGGTATTAAAATATGCATAGTAGCGACCAAATTAAATTGGTTTATAAAGTCTTATCTCTTTTTGTACATTTTAGCCCCTGTTCTTAATACCTATGTTCAGCAAATCGATAGAAAAACTCAGAGAAATGTTTTATTAGCTTTCTATTCAATGTTATTTGTATATGGATGGCTATTCGATGCTACTTATGAAATTGCTAATGGTTGTTCAACTTTGTCATTTATAGGTTTGTATTTATTAGCCAGATACATTCGACTATTTCAACCTAAACTAGTAGAGATGCCACGAAAACGATATTTATTGATAAATGTGTTTGTCGTTTCCTTTATAACTGTCTTATATATTACCCCCCCCCCTATTTGGGTATTTTGAATAGTACATTCTTGGGGAATGTTTGGATTAGTAATGTTTCTCCTCTGATTGTTTTGATTTCTGTGTTCTTTCTTTTATATTTTGCGAATTTGAAGTTTAAAAGTTTATTTGTTAATATTGTGGCAGCAAGCAGTTTCGCAGCATTTCTATTACATGCGAATCCCAATATTAGTCCATGGTATTTAGAAAAATGTAAATCTTGGCATGAGGAATTTGGCATTTTGGGTTGGGGGTATATTTCTCTGTTTGTAATATTTCTGTTTGCATTGTCTGTAATGATTGATCAGTTAAGATTGTGCGTTTGGAGATGTTTAAGTTCAAAGATATTTAAAAAATAAAAATAGAATATGTATACTATACAAGAAAATGTTCGTATTGTTATTTCCTTGCTTAAGCAATATAACATACGTCAAATAGTTGTTAGTCCTGGTGGTACAAATATACCTGTATCGCAAGCAGTACAAGAGGATCCTTTTTTTACGTGTTATTCTGTACCAGATGAGAGAAGTGCATTATATTTTGCAATTGGTGTTTATTTGCAAACTGGAGAGGTTGTAGCTGTTTCATGCACAAGTGCTCAGGCAACAAGAAATTATGTTCCTGGACTCACTGAAGCATTTTATAAGCACGCTCCGATTCTTGCTATAACAACAGCTAAGTTGGAGAGATTCCAGTATCAAGACTATATGCAGGCTCCGGACCAATGTTCTTTACCTAAAGATTCAGTTAAAAAGACATTTGATTTACCGCCTATTACAGATGAAAATACACGTCTTCAATGCTATCATAATGCAAAGGAAGCTATTTTGGAAATTTCGCATGGTAATCCTGGACCAGTTCAATTAAATATACGTATTAATGACTCTCTACAGGGACAATTTGAAGAAGTAGAACTTCCCGTAGTTAGGTCCTTAAAACGTTATATGGCATGGGACGAGTGGCCTTCATCAGAAATGGCTGACAAGAAAGTACTTATAGTTGTAGGAGAACATCGTCCTTTTACAAAACGTCAACAAATAGCACTTGACAATTTCTGTAATTCGCATAATGCTGTGATTTATGTAAATCATCTTTCAAATTACAGTGGAACATACAGTATTCAAGCAAATATGTTGGTATCTTGCGGAGGCTTTTCTAAATTGAAGCCAGAACTACTCATCACGATAGGAGGTCAAACCGGTGATTATTCTATATATGGAGCATTGAAGAATTTGAATGGTGTAGAGCATTGGCGTGTTGCTGAGGATGGTGCATTTGTGGATACTTATGGAAAGTTAACTAAGATATTTGAGTGCCCAGATTATTTCTTCTTCGAAAAAATGGCGGTTAATACAAATAGCACTCATTCTTATTATGAAGAATGGAGCACTTTAAATGATACAATTAACTATGATGTGGAATTGCCACTATCTAATCTCTATGTTGCTCAGCAGATGTATCAGAAAGTACCTAAGAATAGTATAATGAACTTTGCTATTCTTAATAGTCTGAGATGCTGGAGCTATTTCCCTCTTGATCAGTCTATACAAGGATATGGAAATGTGGCAGCATTTGGTATTGATGGTTGTAATTCAATGTTGATAGGCGAAAGCATGAATACGGATGAGCTTTGTTTTATTGTAACGGGTGATTTAGCTTTCTTCTATGACATGAATGCATTAGGTATACGCCATATAAAAAATAATGTTCGTGTACTTCTCATTAATAATTGTGGTGGAGCTGAATTTAAAATTATGACGCGTAATTGGAAGACGAAAGTAAGTGTTGATGATTTTATTTCTGCTAATGGACATAATGGTTCTGCCAAAGGGTGGGCTGAGAACTGTGGATTTAAGTATATTGATGCCACAACAAAAGAAGAAGTCAATAAGTCAGTGAGTATGTTTACTCAGAATTCAGATAAACCGATACTGATGGAGGTTTTTACAAGTGAAGACGATGATAGAAATGCTATTGATGCTTTCTTGTCTGCAAATTCAATTACTACAGCTCAAGGAAAAATGGCTAAAATAGTAACTTCAATTGTTGGTGAATCTGGAAAACAGGTTATAAAGAAAGTTTTAGGTAAATTATAATATAAAAAGGAAACTAAAATGAATATTCGACAGTTTATTTACAAATATTTGTGGTGGACATATCGTCCAATAAAGAATTTATATAAAGAATATAAAACCAAAAGATATAATCTGAGTGAAATAGAGAGAGTACGAGAAGAAAGTAAGGTATCCACAAAACGTATCTTCTATTTGGGTATTACAGATCATCCCAATTTGGGAGATATGGGACAGCATTACTGCATTAAGAAATGGATAAAAGAAAATTATCCGAATTATGCAATGATAATGGTAGAAAGTAAGGTTATTACTAATCCCGCTACCACAAATGCTTTCTTTGATATGTTCAAGAATATTTTTAATGAGACATATGATAGAATTATATTTCAAAGTGGCTATTGTACACAAGATTTAGGAGGAGATCATCCGTTGATGCATCAGCTTGTATGTGAATACATGAAGAATGCTAAAATACTGATGATGCCACAGACTATATATTTTCAGCATGAGAAAAATCGTAGAAAATGTGCACAGAATCATAATAAAGCTAAGAATATGTTATTTTTAGCTCGTGATCAGTATTCTTTTGAGCAAGCAAAGAACATGTTTCCAGATATTCGTGTGTATGCTTTTCCAGATATAGTAACAACTCTTATAGGAACTATGTCCTTTAGTAATGAGCGTAATGGAATATGTCTCTGTACTCGTAATGATAGTGAAAAGCTATATAGTTATGAAGAAATAGATGCATTAAAACATCGATTGGAGTCAGACGGTATTCAAGTATTCTGTAAAGATACGCAAGGGAAGAGTTCGTTCCAAGAAATCCGTGCACATTTACAGAATTATATAGAAAAAGAAATAGAAAGTTATTCTCATTTTAAGGTAACTATTACAGATCGATATCATGGTACTATTTTTTCTCTTTGTGCAGGTACTCCAGTAATTATAATAAAAACAACAGATCATAAAGTTACAACTGGTGCAGATTGGTTTAAAGGTGTTTATGATGATTATGTATATGTCGCTAATAATCTTGATGATGCATATAAATTATATTATACCGTAGTTAATAAGAGGTTAACAAATTGCCTACCACCATTTTTTAAGGTTAATTATTACGACAAACTTAAAGATTTGTTCGAGAAATAGTATGCGAAAATTGTTTATATAACATTTACATTTAAGTTTGAAAAGTAAGTAATAGTTAATGCAGCTAATTATTAAAATGCTATAAATGAAAAGATTTACAGAACTCGAATTTCCATTCGTTTCAAAATCAGAATATTTACTAATAATTATGTTAGTACTTCTGAGCGGACATCCAATGTTTATTGACAGAACATATTATGCTGTTGCTGGTTTTTTTTCTATACTATATATTATTATTAAAGGGAGGAAACGCAATTTTAATAAGTTGTGGATATATTGCATGTTTTATATATTATTGGCTGTGTGTCAGCAGTTTGTTCTTGGAAGTATTTCATATTTGGGTGTTTTGAATTTTATATTTAAGATTATATTTGGTGCAATTGTTTTAAGATCATTAGGTGAACGGTTTCGATTTGCCTATTTGAATGTAATCTATGTTGTTAGTTGTATTTCTATTGTATTATTTTCAATGCAGAGACTTGGTTTAAATCTACCTATATTATGGTCTAATGGGTCAATAACAAATTCTATAGGAATATATTGTTGGTTAAGTGCATTTAGCGAATTACCAAGAAATCTTGGTATATTTTGGGAACCAGGTGCATTTTCGGCTTACATATTGTTAATACCAATGCTTTATTTAAAAAATCTATCTGATCTTTTAATCGATTATAGATTCAGGAAAAAAATATTTATTATATTTATCGCATTCATAACAACTCTTAGCACAACAGGATATATAGTATTAGCCGTTATTGCTATCTATTATTATGCTACAAAGTCGAAGAATTTATTTAAAACATTCTTAGTATATTTACCATTAGTATTAATCCTGGTATATTATATTTTTTCAAGTTTAGATTTTGTAG
>OLSK01001992.1_pt1 | contig 13751 bp, 9 predicted proteins | sample 1672781 | NCBI WGS metagenome assembly OLSK01 (sample SAMEA3136723, study PRJEB25190) | human gut metagenome | biome: human gut; feature: human-associated habitat; material: faeces | place: Austria | collected 2013 | reverse complement strand
TTCCCTCATAGGGAACGCCGGAGGGCTTTATAACTATCATTCCGCTCTCGCGGTCTTCATGACGGAAACCGCGCAGCCCAGACCGTCCGCGAGGAACTGCTGAGCAACTCTCCTGGTCTTGAACAGACCGCCCTGTCCGGTTATCTTGTCAACGGAGACCTGCTCCTTCTCAAACAGAATATCCACGCCGAGTTTCAGCACCGCCTTGATCCTGGTGGAGCCAAAACTCTATGACAAGGCAGGTTTTCTTATTCTGTATCTTTTCCCGTATCGTCATGCTGATCTCCTTAAAATGGGTCAAACCTTGCAGTAGATGACCGCATAATCAAACGGGGAAACGTGTACCTTGCCGTCCTTTATGCCTTTTTTGTGGCGGTCGAACGCCGGGACGAAATCGTAGAACATATCCGTTTTGTCGTTGACGATATCAAAGGTTCTTCCGCGGGTGCTCTTGTTGAGGTAGATTATCGCGGCTTCACGGGTTATCTTGTCATAGCGGGCGAATACGCACACGTTGTCGTCCACCTCGATGAACATCAGATGCCCCTGTTCGAACGCGTGTGTACCCTTGCGGATCACGCCGAGCTGCCGTGTGAATTCGATGAGGTCGAGGTTTTCACGTCCCCAGGGGTAGCAGCGGCGGTTGAACGGATCGCGGTAGCCCTCCATTCCCGCTTCGTCGCCGTAGTATACCGACGGGATTCCCGGCAGGAAGAACTGAAGCACCATCGCGCACTTCATCAGCGAGATTCCGTACATATACTGCTGACCGTTGAGGTAGCGCTCCGCCTGCCAGTCCTTGCCGTTCCAGCCAATTTCGTCGCCGGCGAGACGCGTAAGGGCGCGTTCGGTGTCGTGGGTGGACAGGAAGTTCATCAGCATGTCGATGGCGGGCTTGGGGTAGTGGTCGAGGATAGTCATAATGCTGTCGGTGAACGCCTTGGCGTCGGCGTACTTTACGTAGTTCAGGATAGCTTCCTTGAACGGGTAGTTCATAACGCTGTCAAGCTGACCGCCGATAAGGTAGCGCCTGCGCACGCCGTAGCTCTCCTTGTTGGAGGCGTCTTCCCAGACCTCGCCGTATACTATCTTATCGCCGCCCTTTGCCTTGACAGCCTTGTTGATGTTGTCGAGGAATTCGTCCGGCAGCTCGTCGGCTACATCAAGACGCCAGCCCTGCGCGCCGAGGTCTATCCACTTCTGAAGGATACCGTTTTCGCCGCAGATGTAATTCGTGTACTCAGGGTTGTTTTCGTTGACATTCGGGAGAGTGGTGATTCCCCACCAGCTTTCGTATTTATCCGGATAGCCCGTGAAGCTGTACCAGGGATAATACGGGCTGTTGCGGTCGCGGTAGGCTCCGGTGTTGTTGCCGTATCTTCCGAACTTGTTAAAGTAGATGGAATCTGCGCCGGTGTGCGAGAAAACGCCGTCAAGTATGACGCTTATTCCCATTTCCTTCGCTTTGGCGCAGAGTTCCTTGAAGTCCTCCTCAGTGCCGAGCAGCGGGTCTATCTTTTCGTAGTTCGCGGTGTTGTAGCGGTGGTTCTCGTGAGCCTCGAAAATCGGGTTGAGGTAGATCACGGTAGTTCCCAGGCTCTTGATGTATGGGAGCTTCTCGATGATTCCCTGAAGGTCGCCGCCGAAATAGTCGTTGTTGCGGACTATACCCTTTTCGTCGGGCTTGTAGTAAGGCGTAGCGTACCAGTCGTCGCGCATTATGCGGTCGGTGGGGACGTTCTCGTGCGGCTTTCCGCTCTTGCAGAAGCGGTCGGGGAATATCTGGTACATGATTCCGCCGCGGATAAACAGCGGGGTGTACAGATTTTCGTCAAATACGGTGAGCTGGAAAAGCTCTTCGCCCTCGAATACGCCCTCGGAAGCGCCGCGGCGCTTGATGTAGCGGCGTCTGCCGTCCAGCACGCAGGTGAAGTAGTAGTGATGTATTCCCACGTTGTTCGGCGTGAAGCAGCAGGAATAGATATTGTCGTCGCCGCTTTCGTCCTGGAGTACCAGCTCAATGAAGCGCTCCTTGTATCCCGGGCGGAACATGACAAGCGTGAGGTCGGTGACGTGCAATGTCTTAGGCAGGCGGATATTGTAGATACTCGGCTGACCTCTCCGCAGTGCGCCGAAAGGGTGCTTGTATTCATTGTCGAAGCAGTCAAAAATCGGTTTTCCCATGAATTTCTCCTCTTAGATTATAATACGGAAAAAGGCGGTTAATGCCGCAGCCATACAGCCGCGGCATGCCGCCTGAAATATTTCGTTTTCGATTACTTGAGGTTCCAGATGTCTCTTGCGTAGTCGGTAACTGCGCGGTCTGCGGAGAATCTGCCTGCGCCTGCGATATTGTACAGGGACTTCTTGTTCCACTCAAGCTGGTTTCTGTAAACCTCGCTGATGTAGTGCTGAGTGCCGCGGTAGCTGTCGAAGTCTGCCAGCGCCATGTAGAAATCCTTGTTTCTGATGGAGTTCGCAACTTCCTCGAAGGTAGCGCCGTTGATGCCGTTGTACATGCGGGCCATTACATCTCTGATAACCTGGCTGTTGTTGATGTAGTCCTCGGGGTGGTAGCCCTTCATGCGAAGTTCGTTGACCTCGGGAGTTCTCATGCCGAAGATGAAGATGTTGTCGGTGCCTACAGCCTCGTGGATCTCGACGTTAGCGCCGTCGTAGGTGCCGAGGGTCAGCGCACCGTTGAGCATGAGCTTCATGTTGCCAGTACCGGAAGCCTCGGTGCCTGCAAGGGAGATCTGCTCGGAAACTTCCGCAGCGGGCATGAGTATCTCGGACAGGGTCACGCGGTAGTCCTCCAGGAATACTACGGAGAGCTTCTCGCGGATCTTCGGGTTGTGCTTGATCTCCTCGCCGATGCACCAGATCATCTTGATGATCTGCTTTGCGATATAGTAGCCGGGAGCTGCCTTGGAAGCGAAGATATAGGTCTTGGGAACGAAGTCAGCGTCCGGATTCTGGAGCAGGTAGTTGTAGTCGGCAATGATGTTCATTGCGTTGAGCTGCTGGCGCTTGTATTCGTGCAGACGCTTAACCTGAACGTCGAAGATGGAGTCGAGGTTGAGCTTGGTGCCGGTGGTCTTTTCAACGTACTCAGCGAATGCCTGCTTATTCTGCTTCTTGATCTTGCCGAGCTGCTCAAGCACGTTCTTGTCGTTAGCGAATACCTGGAACTTGATGAGCTCTGCGGCGTCCTTCTTGAAGCCCTCGCCGATGCACTGGGAGAGCAGGTCTGTAAGACCCTTGTTGCTCTGGAGCAGCCATCTTCTGTAAGCGATACCGTTGGTAACGTTCTTGAACTGGGAAGGTCTGTCGAGGTACTGGAGTCTGAATACGTCGTCCTTGATGATCTGGCTGTGCAGCTTGGATACGCCGTTTACGCTGTGGGAAGCAGCGCAGCAGAGGTAAGCCATGTGGATCTTACCGCCCTGGATAATGGACATCTTGGAAACTCTGTCGCTGTCCTGGGTTCTGTTGAACAGATCCTCGCAGTAGCGGCGGTTGATCTCGCAGATGATGGAGTAGATTCTCGGGAGGATCTTCTCAACGAGGCTCTGATCCCACTTCTCGAGCGCCTCAGCCATAACGGTGTGGTTGGTGTAAGCGAAGGTGTTGGTAACGATGTGCCAAGCCTGCTCCCAGCCGTAGCCGCACTCGTCGAGGAGTATTCTCATCAGCTCCGGGATAGCGAGGGTCGGGTGAGTATCGTTGATGTGGATAGCAACCTTCTCGTGGAAGTTCTCCAGTGTGCCGTATACGTTCATGTGGCGCATTACGATATCGCCGACGGAAGCGGCGCACATGAAGTACTGCTGGCGCAGACGGAGCGCCTTGCCCTCGAGGTGGTTATCGTTCGGGTAAAGAACCTTGGAAATAGCGTGAGCGATGTTGTTAGCGCCCATAGCCTTGGCGTAGTCGCCGGTGTTGAAGCTGTTCATATCGAAGGACATGGACTCGGCGCTCCACAGACGGAGCTTGGAAACGCCCTTGCTGTCGTAGCCGGAAACGTACATATCGTAGGGAACAGCGTTTACTGTGGTGTAGTTGACGTGCTCGAGGTGGTGGTAGTTATCCTCCCAGTACTCGTTGATCTGACCATCGAAGTGTACCTCGATAGCCTGGTCGGGAACCGGAACGAGCCAAGCGCCGCCGCCGGGGAGCCAGTTATCGGGAAGCTCGGTCTGCCAGCCGTCAACGATCTTCTGCTTGAAGATACCGTACTCATAACGGATAGAGTAACCGGTAGCGGGATAGTCGCAGGTAGCGAGACCGTCCATGTAGCAGGCTGCAAGTCTGCCCAGACCGCCGTTGCCGAGGCCTGCGTCCGGTTCCTCGTCGTAAACGCTGTCTATCTTGATGCCCATATCATTGAGGGCTTCCTCAGCAACGTCCTGCATGCCGAGGTTGTAGAGGCTGGTCTTGAGGGAGCGGCCCATCAGGAACTCCATGGAGAGGTAGTAAACCTGCTTTCTGCCCTTGGAGTTGCAGTCGTGCATAAAGTTGTGACGCTTTTCCTTGAGGTAGTTGACTACAACGGAGGAAAGTGCGCGGTAAACCTGTGTGATAGTAGCGTTCTGTGCGTCGGTACGGAAATCGAATTCCAGTATGCCGTCAAGCTGTCGCTTCAGTTCATCCTTAGTAAACGGAGAATTCATTCTTTTTGTTGACCCCTTTCAATATGGCGCTTTGCACCTGTTACATATTTTTCACCACCTATCATTATACTATTTTCTCCGCGGAATTTCAAGGATTTAAACGTATAACTGTGAAATATAACAATAGTAACATAATGATTTTGAGTAATTTAGACAATATTTCTAGAAACGTCTGGGAACACTTTGAGTATTAATTGACCCTGTAACGATTACAGTCTAATATTATCAAGCGCAATATTCTGACGACGACCGTTGGTTTACTCTCCGCAGACGCGCAAACAAGCTGACAAGCGCTAAGAAACTGTAAAAAAAGCCGGCTTGTCGGAATTTTCCGGAATTACTTGCGCGGTTAATGATTCCGTGGGTTAGCCTGAAACGCAAAAAAAGCGCAGGTACGTTTGAGTACCTGCGCCGTTTTATTCAGTCAGGAGACTTTCAGAAGGCAATCAAGCCTTGTTGAGTCTAGCCTCGATCTTGTCGAGCTCATCGAAGAGAGCCTGCGGAATGTTGCCGCCCTTTGCCTTGATATCATCGTTGTAATATCTGCGCATCTCAGCGATCTCCTTCTTCCAGAGGTCGACGTCAACTGCGAGCAGCTTGTCCTCAACTTCGGAAGTAACCTCGTCCTCAATGCCCTTGAGGTTGATGTCGCCCTTCTTAGGCAGGAAGCCGATAGGAGTCTCAACAGCGTCAACCTTGCCCTCAACGCGCTTGATGATCCAGTCGAGTACACGCATGTTGTCGCCGAATCCCGGCCAGATGAAGTTGCCGTTCTCGTCCTGCTTGAACCAGTTAACGTTGAAGATCTTAGGAGCCTTGTCGCCGAGCTTCTCGCCCATCTCGAGCCAGTGTGCCCAGTAGTCGCCTACGTTGTAGCCGATGAACGGCTTCATAGCCATAGGATCGTGACGGAGAACGCCTACAGCGCCGGTAGCTGCTGCGGTGGTCTCAGAGGAAACTGCGGAACCCATGTAGGTGCCGTGTACCCAGTCGAAGGACTGATATACCAGCGGAGTTGTGGAAGCACGTCTGCCGCCGAAGATGATAGCGCTTACAGGAACGCCGTCCGGGTTGTTGAACTCAGGAGATACGCAGGGGCAGTTGACAGCCGGAGCGGTGAATCTGGAGTTCGGGTGAGCAAGCTTCTTGTTCTTGCCGGTAGCGGGGTCGATCTCAGAGGTGAACTCAGGACCGTTTACCTTTGCGCCCTTCCACTCTGTTGCGTCAACAGGCGGGTTCTTGTCGAGACCCTCCCACCAAACGGTGTTGTCTGCGTTGTTCAGAGCAACGTTGGTGAAGATGGTGTTCTTCATTGTGGAAGCAAGCGCGTTGTAGTTGGACTTAGCGTTTGTGCCGGGAGCTACGCCGAAGAAGCCGTTTTCAGGGTTGATAGCGTAGAGTCTGCCGTCCTTGCCGGGCTTCATCCATGCGATATCGTCGCCTACGGTGTAAACCTCATAGCCCTGCTCCTTGTAAACTGCCGGAGGAATGAGCATTGCGAGGTTGGTCTTGCCGCAAGCAGAGGGGAATGCAGCGGTGATGTATCTCATCTCGCCATCGGGCTTCTTAACGCCGAGGATCAGCATGTGCTCAGCCATCCAGCCCTCGTTCTTGCCCTGGTAGGAAGCGATACGCAGTGCGAAGCACTTCTTGCCCAGCAGAACGTTTCCGCCGTATGCGGAGTTGATGGACCAGATCGTGTTCTCCTCGGGGAACTGAACGATGTATCTCTTCTCGGGATCAACGTCAGCCTTGCTGTGCAGGCCGCGAACGAAGTCGTTGGAAGTGTCGCCGAGGTTCTTGAAAGCGTCAGCGCCCATTCTGGTCATGATATTCATGTTCAGAACTACGTAGATGGAGTCGGTCAGCTCAACGCCTACCTTTGCGAGGGAGGAGCCGATCGGGCCCATGGAGTACGGGATAACGTACATTGTTCTGCCCTTCATTACGCCGTCGTACATCGGGGTCAGCATTGCCTTCATTTCCTTAGGATCCATCCAGTTGTTGGTGGGGCCTGCGTCCTTCTTCTCACGGCAGCAGATGAAAGTTCTGTCCTCAACTCTTGCAACGTCGTTGGGGAGTGTTCTGTGATACAGGCAGCCGGGGAGCTTCTCCGGATTCAGTCTGTACATCTTGTCCTTATTGCCGTCGGGCAGGGAGCAAACCTCGTTGGTAAGCTCGTCGAGCTGCTCCTTGGAGCCGTCGATCCAGATCACCTGGTCAGGCTTTGTAAGAGCTACCATCTCGTCAACCCACTTGATAACGTTAGGGTTCTTGGTTAATACACCGGGATTTCTTGCCATAGTAGTTATCTCCTTCTGAAATTTTTTTTGGAATACGAGAAAGCCAGCGGCTTCAGACGGCTGCATACACTTTCTCCACAAATAACATTATACCCGAAATTTTGCAATAAGTCAAGTCGTAATCCTCGATTTTTTGAGAATTTTTTAACAAATGCATATGAAAATTGTATGATAAATATACCTTAGAATGATCGGCTCACGCGGAAGCCCCGGAGGACGCTGTTTCTCCGGCTGAGAGCTGTGTTAGTTTACGGGGCGTCGTACATCAGCGCATACTATATAAATAAACAGGCAGGATTCGCACCCTGCCTGTTTTGGTATGACCGCCGATGTGGCGCCGGAATTACCTGTTGCGCTCCTTCATAGCGCGTTCGATCTCGCGGCCTGCGTCGCGCTTTGCCATATCGTCGCGCTTGTCGTGGAGCTTCTTGCCCTTGCAGAGCCCGACCTGCACCTTGACGCGGGAGTCCTTGAAATACATGGACACCGGAACAAGCGTGTAGCCGCCCTGCTTCACCTGACCGAACAGCTTGAGTATCTCCTTCTTGTGCATCAGGAGTTTACGCGTCCGGTAGGGATCCTTGTTGAAGATGTTCCCCTTTTCATAGGGGGAGATGTGCATGTTGCGGATAAACGCCTCGCCGTTTTCTATCGAGATCCAGGAATCCTTCAGGTTCACGCCGCCGTTGCGAATGGATTTGACCTCCGTTCCGAACAGCTCTATGCCTGCTTCGTAGCTCTCGATAATGAAATATTCATGCCTTACGACGCGGTTTTCCGCTATAGTTTTTGTGTTCATTTTACCTCCGTGAGGCGGTTATCAGTCAATGCCCACGATGTACTTCAGGATCACTACTGCGTCGTCTGCTCTTACCCAGCCGTCGCCGTTTACGTCAGCGGCCGCCTTCTGCTCGTAGTTTTCGAGGGTGGTCTCGCCGATGACTGCCTTGAGGATAGTAACTGCGTCGAGCGCGGTGCAGTTGCCGTCGCCGTCAACATCGCCGGAAACGATGAGGGAGTAGGAAACGTCGCTGTTGGGAGCGGCAGCCTTCATGCCGGTGGCGATGTACTGCGTCTCGGAAGCGGCTGTGCCGTCTGCGTTTGTGATCTTGATGAACTCGCCGTTTTCGATGTTGTCGCGGAAATCAGCAACGGTGTACTTCTTCTTGAAGCCGGCAGCGATGGTGCGCTTGTCGTTGTTGATAACGAAGTTGGAGGAGATCATCTGGAAATTCTGAAGCACGGAGCTTATGAAGTAATCGCCGCCCTCGCTGAAACTTGTGGTAACGGAGCCGTTCTCGACTGTTACCTCTCTGATGAATTCAGATTTCTTGGTGGCTGTGTTCCACTTATAGAGTCTGTAAACGCCGTTCTTGTATACCTTTGAAACGTCAAGTGTGAGTTCGCCGATTCCGGGGAAAGCGCCGGTCTGCTTGAAGGAGATTATCTGGTAGTCGCTCGCGGAGCCTACTTCAAAGCGGATCTGCTCCTCGACGCTGCTGGTGTAGAGCACCTCGGGGTCGAAGTCGGCGGGCTTGGAAACGTCGGTGCCGATGAACTTCCAGCTATACTTGGAGCCGTCGCGGGTGGCGCCCCTGGTGGTGACGTACTTGTTTTCGCCGTAGATGGACTCAAACTCAGCCTTGGTGATCTTGTCCGGTGTGGACTGCTTTGTAGCTACCAGCCCGTTCTGAGCGTCCTGGAACGCCTTTATCGCCTTGTTTGCGTCGTCGAGGGAGGTGGAAGCGTCCGAGGAAGCGTCTGAAAGCAGCGTGGCAGCTTCCGCGAGGGGCTTCCAGCTTTCAGCGGTGTAGTCCTCCTCCTTGTAGGTCTTGGCGATGGTGAGGAGGTCGGAAAGTATCTTCTTGGTGTTGGCGTTTACGCCGCTTACGAGATTTTTCTTCGCCTCGGTCAGGCTGTCGTAGGCGTTCTGGAGCATGTCGCTGTCGGTGTTGCTGTAGCTCAGGATAGCCTTTGCGGTGCTGAGCTGATTTGAGAATACCGTCCAGCTCGTGGAGGTGTAGGAGTCCTTCGTGAGTTTCTCGCACTCGGAGATGAGGGTCTCGAGGCGGAACTTAACGGTTGTGGGGTCGCTGCCGTCGAGGAAGTACACCGTAACGGTGGTGCGTATATTCGGGTTGGAGCTGGTTCCAGTACCATAAATGCCAAGAGAAATGGTACCGGTGATCTTTCCTGCCTTACTTACTACTCCGTTGGTAACGTTTGAACTGAAGTCGATATCAAATTCAATATTTTCATTCTTGAGGTAAGCGGAATTATTCTTCTCGCTGTCGGGAATGTTGTAAGTAGGAAGATCCGGATCGTAGAAATACTCAGGAAGCAGGCTCTTATCGCTGAGAGTAACAGTGGACAGAACCTTATCCTTGAACGCATTGATATCCAGATCAGACAGTGTATCCCCTACGCCGAAGTAGTAGGTATCCGGAGTTACGATGAGCTTGCGCTGATTGGTGGAATTAAGAAGGTTGTTGTTTATCTTCTTTGTGGTGATGTTGAGCGCGGAGAACCATGCAGGTACGCTTGTAAGGTAGTTATTGCCGAGGTCGACGGAGGTCAGAGCAATATCCTTCGAAAGGTCGAGCGTGCCGATGGTGGAGCTGCGCAGCTTGTTGTTGGAAAGGTCGAGGGTACGCAGGCGCGGCATGTACTGCACGATACCCGGTATGGACTCAAGACCCATTCCGCTGAGGTTGAGCGAGGTGATGCGCTCCAGGTTTCCGAAGGTGATCTCGGTGTAGTCCTTGACGTTGGCGGCGGACTGGATCGCTTTTATGAACTTCTCGTTGGGGACGGTTTCGCCGGTTCCGCAGAACAGACTGGGATCGTAATACCATACGCAATCATTGGAATCGTAGTCTGTTATCGCTGCAAAGCTTGTAAGCGGCATTGCACCCTGAACCGCTCCAACGGTAAGGCAGCCGGAAAGAACCGCAGCGGCTATTCTCTTGTTGAGTTTCATAATTATCCTCTCCTTAATATATTTTCTCAATTTCCCATATGTAATGCCAGTTGCGGCATTGTAATCATGATTAGTATAGCACAATTTCAGGCGTTTGGCAAGAGATAATTAAGTAATTTTCCATAAAATCTGAGATTTTTACACAAAAAACCCCATGCGTGAAGCGTGGGGCGTTTCTGTTTTGGCGTCTTAACTGAACCGCAGCCGGTGCAGTATCAGAAGTCGATATCGTTTACCGCGGAGTTTGCAAGCTGAAGCTCCTTCTTGGGAATCCTTTTCAGCGGGGAATACACGAACTTCTTGCAGGAGTCGTAAGCCTTTACGTCGCCCATCTTGGAGCAGTGTATCTTGTCGCCTTCGCCGGCGATGCCTAACTCGCAGTATTTGCAGGAGGGCTTGATGTTATTGCCGAACAGCTTTTTCTTTGCCATATGAATTCCTCCAGTCGAATCATAATAACAGGTCTGCGCCTTTGTACACTTTATTATAGCATAGAAGCGCTGAAATGTCTACCACAAAACGCCAAGATTTTTCATTCTTATTTTTGTTGTTTTTGCACAAAAGTGCGGTCGATTCAACAGGGAGCGATCCGCCGCAGCTGATCAAATCGGCGCCTCTCCCGCAAAATAAGCACTTTACTATTGACTTTTGGCGAAAAAGATGTATAATAAATATGTATGCGTATTCCTTATGGAGTAAACAGATTAATTTTGCTAAACAAAGAGGACAAACATTATGAAATGGACTGGACTTAATGATCTCCGCGAGAGCTACCTGAGTTTCTTCGAGAGTAAGGGACACCTGCGCCTGAACAGCTTTCCGCTGGTTCCGCAGGGGGATAATTCTATCCTGCTCATCAACGCCGGAATGACCCCGCTGAAAAAGTACTTCCAGGGTATCGAGGAGCCGCCGCGCCACCGCGTCACCACCTGCCAGAAGTGCATTCGTACACCTGATATCGAGAACGTCGGCAAGACCGCGCGCCACGGAACTTACTTCGAAATGCTCGGCAACTTCTCTTTTGGCGACTACTTCAAGCATGAAGCCATCGCATGGGCGTGGGAGTACCTCACCAAGGTTCTGGAGATCCCGCCTGAGCGCCTGTGGGTCACCATCTACGAGCAGGACGACGAAGCCGGAGACATCTGGGCTAACGAGGTCGGAGTTCCGCGCGAGCGTATCATCAAGCTCGGCAAGGCTGATAACTTCTGGGAGCACGGAAGCGGTCCCTGCGGCCCCTGCTCTGAGATACACTACGACCGCGGCGAGAAGTACGGCCACTTCGACCACATCGGTCAGGACAACTTCGAGGAAGTCGGCGACTGCGACCGTATCATCGAGATCTGGAACAACGTATTCACCCAGTTCGACAACGACGGCCACGGCAACTACACCGAGCTCAAGCAGAAGAACATCGATACCGGCATGGGTCTGGAGCGTCTGGCCTGCGTGTGCCAGAACGTGGACAGCCTCTTCGACGTGGACACCGTGATGAATATCACCCACAAGGTATCTGAGCTCACCGGCGCTCACTACGGCGAGACGGAGAAGCGGGACGTGTCCCTGCGGGTCATCACCGACCACATCCGCTCCGCCACCTTTATGATCTGCGACGGCATCCTGCCCTCCAACGAGGGGCGGGGCTATGTGCTGCGGCGTCTGCTGCGCCGGGCCGCCCGCCACGGGAAGCTGCTGGGTGTCAACGATCCCTTCCTGTATCAGGTGGTGGACACCGTGATTCATGAGAACGAGGGGCAGTACCCCGATCTGCGGGAGAAGCAGACCTATATCACCAAGGTCATCCGCACGGAGGAGGAGAATTTCGGCCGCACCATCGACGGTGGCATGAAGATCTTCTCCGACCTGCTGGCAGAGCACAAGCAGAAGCTGGAGAAAATTTTCTCCGGCGCCGACGCCTTCCGGCTGTATGATACCTTCGGCTTCCCCATCGACCTGACCATGGAGATGGCGGCGGACGAGGGCCTCAGCGTGGACGAGGGCGCTTTCCAGAAGCTGATGAAGGAGCAGAAGGAGCGGGCCCGTGAGGCCCGGAAGGCTCTGGGCGATCTGGGCTGGGCCGGTGTGGAATTCGGCAAGGACGTGCCGGCCACGGAGTTCGTGGGCTATGACCACAGCGAGTGCGACGCCAAGATCGTGGCCATCGTGGCCGATGAGGAGCTGCGGGACGAGGTGGCCGCCGGGGCCGAGGCCGTGGTGGTACTGGATCAGTCCCCCTTCTACGCCGAGATGGGCGGTCAAGTGGCCGACCACGGCACCATCACCGCCGACGGCGTGGTGTTCACCGTGGCGGACGTACAGAAAAACAAGGGCGGCAAGTTCATGCACTATGGTCGTCTGGCACAGGGTGTGCTCCACGTGGGAGACACCGTTCACGCCGCCATTGACATGGAGCGCCGCAAGGCTATCCAGCGTGCTCACAGCACCACCCACCTGCTGGATACGGCGCTGAAAAAGGTGCTGGGCGACCACGTCCATCAGGCGGGCTCTCTGGTGGAGCCGGACCGCCTGCGCTTCGACTTCACCCACTTTGAGGCCATCTCCCCGGAGGAGCTGCGGCAGGTGGAGGAGCTGGTGAACGACGCCATTCTGGAGGGCTATCCCGTGGTGACGGAGATACTGCCCATCGAGGAGGCCAAAAAGAAGGGCGCCGTGGCCATGTTCGGTGAGAAGTACGGCGAGACCGTCCGGGTGGTAGAGATGAGCGACTTCTCCGTGGAGTTCTGCGGCGGCACCCATGTGGACAACACCGCCAAGGCCGGTCCCTTCCGCATCAAGAGTGAGAGCAGCGTCGCCTCCGGCGTGCGCCGCATCGAGGCCACCTGCGGCAAGCTGAGCCTGAAGGCCATGGAGAGCAGTCAGGGCGTGCTGAGCCGGGCGGCCCAGTTCCTGAAAACCGCCCCCTCCGGGCTGCTGGAACGGATGGAACAGCAGGCCAACGAGATGAAGCAGCTGCGTCAGGCGCTGGAGAAGTTCAAGGCCGAGGCATCTCTGGGTGAGGCCCGGCAGTTCCTGGCCTCCGCCAAGACGGTGAAGGACCTCCATGTTCTCGCCACCACCCGCAACGGCGTGGACACCGCTGAGCTGCGGACCATGGGCGACTTCCTGCGGGATAAGGATCCCAAAGCCGTGGCGGTCATCGCCAGCATCAACGGCGAGAAGATCACCTTCTTGGCCGTGTGCGGCAAGGAGGCGGTGGCCCGCGGCATCAAGGCCGGTGATCTGGTGCGGCACGTGTCCGCCATCTGCGGCGGCAAGGGCGGCGGCAAGCCGGATTCCGCCATGGGCGGCGGCAGCGATCCCCTGAAGGTGGACGATGCGCTGGCCTCCGTGGACGATTTCGTGTCCGAGAAGCTGGGCTGAGACGAAAGGAGCATCCTATGAAAAACGATTGCCTGTTCTGCGCCATTGCCGGTGGGGAGATCCCCTCCAACAAGGTGTATGAGGACGAGCTGTGCTATGCCTTTTATGACATCGCCCCTCAGGCGCCCACCCATTTTCTGGTGATCCCCAAGGCCCACATCGCCTCCGTGGCGGAGGTGGATGGCGGCAACAGCGCCGTGGTGGCCCACATCTTCGAGGTCATCGCAAGACTGTGCCGGGAGAAGGGACTGGAAAGCTACCGGGTGGTGTCCAACATCGGGGAGCAGGCGGGGCAGAGCGTCCACCACCTGCACTTCCATGTGCTGTCCGGCCGGGATATGACCTGGCCTCCGGGCTAAGAGCACCGAGAAGCAGCGTAGAATTTCAGAAAGCCCGTCCGGCCCGCTGAATGCG
>OLSK01001989.1_pt1 | contig 13761 bp, 8 predicted proteins | sample 1672781 | NCBI WGS metagenome assembly OLSK01 (sample SAMEA3136723, study PRJEB25190) | human gut metagenome | biome: human gut; feature: human-associated habitat; material: faeces | place: Austria | collected 2013 | reverse complement strand
CGGCCGGCATCGCCGCACCGGCCCGCTGCAGGGCGCGGACCTTGTCGAGGTTGCTGCGCAGCAGGCCGATCGTGACCTGCGTCTGCGCAATCCGTTCGTCGAGCAGCAGGATGCCGAAATAGAGGTCGTCCACACGCCCCTCGAGTGCATGCAGATCGACATCCACGGCCCCCTGCGAGACGGCCGACTCGGCCTCGGCAACCGCCTGATCGGCCCGCGAGGCCCCGCCGTCCCACAACGTCTGGCTGACCTCGACCTGCACGCGGTACTGATCCTTGCGCAGGCCGGGAATCTCAATTCCCTGTCCGGCAAACAATCCGGTCATCTGTTCGGGGAATCCGGGCACGTCGGTCTGCCAGGTAGCCTGCCCCGAAAGCGATACCTGCGGCAGCCAGGCCCGGCGGGCGTTCGACAGGGTATAACCGGCCGTGCGGCGGATCAGGTCGTACTGCCGGATCTCGGGATAGTGCTCGCGCGCCAGGCGCCGGCAGTCGTCGAGCGTGATCTGCGCCCGGGCCCCCGAGGCCGCCAGCAGGGCGCAGCAGAGAATCGCAAAGCGTTTCATGGTCAATGGATGTTCAGACGGCGGAGAATGACTTCGATGTGTTCGGCCCGACGGCGGGCAAAGAAGGTCTCGCGGTCGGCCGCCAGGTCGCCGAGCAGCGGCCCGATCAGCGGGTAGGCGAGGAAGGGGAAAACGTTGATCGAGATGATGTCGAGCAGCAGCATGCGGGCGTCGATCGGCTCGGCCCGGCCGCACGCCGCGGCGGCATCGAGTTCCTGCTGCATCTCCCGCATCAGGCTCCCGGCCAGCGGGCCGATCCGGCGGCGCATCAGTTCGTAGCGTTCGGGGCGGGCGAAGACCTCATTGACGATGAAGCGCGGCAGATCGGGATTCTCCGCCACGAAATCGAAGTGGCGCCCGATGCCGTTGCGCAGGCGCTCGGCCAGAGGAAGCCCCGGCTCCCCGAAAGCCGAGAGCACGGTCTGGCTCATCAGCTGCAGCTTCTCGTCGAGAATCCGCTCGAAAAGCTGCTCCTTCGTGCGGAAATAGTAGTGGAGCATGGCGTGCGTGACACCCGCCGCCTCGGCGATCGAGGTGGTCCGGGCCCCCTCGAAGCCCTTGGCCAGAAACTCACGCTCGGCGGCACGGAGGATGGCATCCTCCCGATTATGAAGCGATTTTGTCATGGAATCGGTATAAACAAATTAGTTTAACAACTTTGTTAATGCAAAGTAAAGCAAAGAAGCCAAGATCTCCAAATTTTTCCGCCGTTTTTTCAAGAACCGGACAGACGCTTCCGGACAAAAGGACATGAGAGCCGGAACAGGGACGGAGGGGCGCCGGGACCGGAGCAAGTCCCGGACTACGACCCGGACGCCCGCAAGAGGGCGGTCCGAAAAAGCGGGCGGACCCGGGAGCAGCAGGGGAGGGACCGGCGGCGGGAGGTGCCAAATACGGGGTGCGGAACCGGAACAAAGAGGCAGACACGGAGGCGTTCCGCCGCGGAACGGAACGACCCGGCAGCGGGAAAACGGAGGGCTGGGAGGCCCGATTCATTGGAAATCTGATTTAATGCCGTATATTTGTAAGGTATAAAGCGAAAAACCATCTTACATAAAAAACATGAACAACACGAAACTACTGACAACGCTCGCCGCCGGACTGCTCCTCTGCGGCAACCTGGCCGCACAGGAGACGGAGTTCGACCTCTCGTCGCAGCGTTCCGAATCGCAGGATGTCCTGGCCGTGCCGGGACAGCGGGTGGACCACCGGGGCATCGTCATCAACCCGACGCCCCACCACCTAACAGCAGACCGTTCCCGAACGCTCGACCTGACGCAGGGCCTCCGCATCAAGGATCTCCGGGGCCGGTTCGCCGACGACCTCGGCTTCCTCACCCCGTCGAAGAAGGGTCCGGTGCTCGAGATCGACTTCGGGGCCCGGCAGGCTGCCAAATGCGGCGTCGAACCCCGCTCGGGAGCCTACGCCCTGCAGGTCGGGAAGCAGGGGATCCGGATCACGGGATACGACGAACGCGGCGCCTTCTACGGCATCCAGACGCTCCGCCAGCTGATCGAGAGCCCCGCGGCCGCCGGGGGGAAGCTGCCCTTCGTCACGGTCACGGACTATCCCGACCTGCCGCTGCGCGGCGTCGTGGAGGGTTTCTACGGAACCCCCTGGTCGCATGAGGTGCGTCTCTCGCTCATCGATTTCTACGGCCGCAACAAGATGAACTGCTACCTCTATGGTCCGAAGGACGACCCCTACCACAGCTGCCCGAACTGGCGCCTGCCCTATCCCGAGCAGGAGGCGCGGCAGATCCGCGAACTGGTCGAGGCCTGCAACCGCAACCGCGTGGACTTCGTGTGGGCCATCCACCCCGGACAGGACATCAAGTGGAACGAGGAGGACTACAACAACCTGGTCCGCAAGTTCGAGATGATGTACGACCTCGGCGTCCGCTCGTTCGCCATCTTCTTCGACGACATCTCGGGCGAGGGGACCAATCCCGTGAAGCAGACCGAGCTCCTCAACCGCCTCAACGAGGAGTTCGTGCGCGCCAAGGGCGACGTCGCCCCGCTGACGGTCTGCCCGACCGACTACTCGCGCCTGTGGGCCAACCCCACGCCGCAGGGCAGCCTGAGCATCTACGGCAAGACGCTCGACCCGTCGGTGAACGTCTTCTGGACGGGTGACGTCGTGTGCAGCGACATGACCCGCGAGACAATGGAGTGGGTCAATTCGCGCATCCGCCGCCCGGCCTTCTACTGGTGGAACTTCCCCGTGACGGACTACGCCCGCCACATCGTCTTGCAGGGTCCCGTATACGGGCTCGACAAGACGCTCACGGCCGGAGAGGTCTGCGGCGTGGTGAGCAACCCGATGGAGCACGGCGAGGCCTCGAAGCTGGCCCTCTACGGCGTGGCCGACTACACGTGGAATACCGCCGACTTCAACGCGATCGACAACTGGGAGCGCGGCATCGAGGCCCTCACGCCCGAGGCGGCCGACGCCTACCGCACCTTTGCCATCCACTCCTGCGACACGGAGACCGGATACCGCCGCGCCGAGTCGTGGGAGACCCGCACCTTCCGCATCGCGGAGTACACGCAGGAGGAGTACGACGCCCTGCTGCGCGAGTTCCTCGCCATCGAGCAGGTGCCGGCACAAATGGAGGCCGGATGCCGCAACAAGGCGCTGCTCGGGGAGCTGCGCCCGTGGCTCACGGAGTTCGGGAAGCTCGGGACCCGCGGACGGAAGACGCTCGAACTGATCAAGACCTATGAGGCCGGCGACGACGGGGCCTTCTGGGCCGCATACGTCGGGAACCTCATGTCCGAGCAGGAGCGCGAGGCCTACGAAGCCCACAAGTCGGGAACGATGAAGCTCCAGCCCTTCTACGAGAACGCGATGGACGACATGGTTGCCGGATTCTTCACCCGCCTCACGGGCGACGTGCCCGCCTCGTACAGGGGCATCGGCACGTTCGCCAACGTCCGCACGACGCTCTGCAAGCTGATGTTCGACAACGACTCGACGACCTTCTACACCTCGGGCATGGCCCAGAAGGAGGGCGACTGGACCGGCGCCGACCTCGGCCGCGTGCGCGACGTGGAGGAGGTGCGCATCCTCCAGGGCCGCAACTCGGTGGACGACGTGGACTACTTCGACCACGCCGTGGTCGAGTATTCGGAGGACGGAAAGACATGGACGCCCCTGACCGGCGAACTCGAGAAGCAATATGTCATCAACTGGAGCGGAGAACCCGTCCGCGCCCGCTACGTGCGTCTGAAGCGGCTCGAGTCGCCCCGGACCAACTGGGCGTCGGTCCGCTCGTTCGAGGTCAATCCGGTCCGCGCGGAGCGGCTCGGGTTCGAAATCGAGGCCGAGGATGCCGCACAGGCGCTCTATGCCTTCGACCGCAACCCCGGCACGTCGTTCGAAAACCGGGGCGTGCTGAAGTTCGGCATTCCGGAGGGCACGAAGCGGTACACGCTGCTGCTGAAGCTTCCGGCCGAAGGTGCGGTTACGCTCCGCCAGCTGGCGGCCGACGGCTCGGAAGCAGCCCGGACGACGGTAGACAGGCCGTTCGCCGAAGTGGCGGTTGCCGAAGGGGCCGCGGCGATCGAGCTGGAGGGCCAGGCCGAGGTATTCGAGATCCTCGCCCGGTAGGCCGGACGTCCGGAAACGGAAAGGCGGGGCTTCCCTTCGAGGAGGCCCCGCCTTTGTTTCATGCACCCGGAACGCGCCGGTCAGCAGGCAGCCGCGCGCCGGTTGCGGCGAAAGATCGCCACGACAGCGGCGGCGGCAAGCACCTCGGAGCACGGCACGGCCAGCCAGATGCCGGCAACCCCGAACAGCGGAGGCAGTGCCAGGAAACAGACGACCAGAAAGAGGAATCCGCGCAGCAGGGTCACCGTCATGGCGGCCCGGGCCTGTTCGACGCTCTGGAAATAACCGATCGAGACGATGTTGAAGGCGAAGAAGACGAACCCCGAGGCGAAGAGCGGCAGACCGCTGACGGCAATGCCGTAGGCCGGATAGGTCGCATCGAGGAACATGCCCACGATCCAGGGGCTGCACAGGGCCGTAAGGAGGAAAAAGAGGAGCCCCACGGCAACCGCCGTAGCCATGGCCAGCCGGAAGGCCGACCGGACCCGGTCGCTGCGTCCGGCGCCGAAGTTATAGCTCAGGATCGGCTGCGCCGACTGCCCGATGGCGTTGTAGACCATGAAGATGATGGGAAAGAAGTAGCAGGCGATGCTGAAGGCCGCCACGCCGTCCTCGCCCAGACGGCGGATGAAGACGTAGTTGCCCGTGAACATCATCGCGGCGATGGCCCCCTCGCAGAGGAAGGTCGAAAGCCCCAGGCGGCACATGTAGCCCACGTTGCGGCGGGTCAGGCGCAGGCTCTTCCGGCTCGTCTTCACCCGGCAGAAGCGGATGACGTTGCGCCGGCGGGAGAGGTAGGCGAGGATCATCACCGCACCGACCACATAGCCGAGGCTCGTGGCCAGCGCCGCGCCGAACATGCCCCAGTCCAGCAGGAAGATGAACACGTAGTCGAGCACGATGTTGATCAGGGCCGGGACGGCATTGCACCACATCGCATAGTTGGGCGAACCGTCGAGCCGGATGAAGAACATGCCGGAGCTGAGCAGGGCGCTGAACGGCAGGAAAGGGACGAACCAGTACATGTACTCGAGCACGAGGGGCAGCAGCCGCTGCGAACTGCCCAGCAGCCGGGCCACCTCCGGGGCGAAAAGGCAGACCGCAAGGCTGTAGGCGGCCAGAATCAGCGACGAAACCGCAACGGCCTGCGTCACGTTGATGCGTGCCGTCCTGGCCTTTCCGTGCGAAAGGTGGATCGAGGCCACGACCGAGGCCCCCACACCGAACATCAGGCCCACGCCCGTATTGATGAGGAACAGCGGCGCGGTGATGTTCACCGCGGCCAGCGCATCGCTGCCGATGCCGCGCCCGACGAAGATGCCGTCCGTGATGACGAATGCGGCCGAAAACAACATCCCCAGCACCGTGGGGATCAGCAACCGGCGGAACAGCCGCGGAATCTCCATGTTGCCGAAGTCGATACTGTCTTTCATCATAGATACTTCCGTTTTTGAGGGTTCGGTCGGCAAAGGTAGCGCTTATCCCGAACGCCGCAACCGGTATAATGAAATATGATGAAATCGCAGAATTCATAGCCGGCCGGAACACCGGACCGCCCGTTCCGCCTGCGGTCCGGCACAAGGCAGGCAGGCGCAGGGCAGAACGGAAGCGGACGGGACGCCTCACGCCTCGAGGAGCACCCGGTTTGTCAGGGGGCGGCCCTCGGCGAACTCCCGCAGGTTGTCCAGCGTCGTCCGCGCGATGTTGTCCAGGGCCTCGCGCGTGAAAAAACCCTGGTGCGAGGTGACGATCACGTTGTGGAACGACAGCAGCCGGGCCAGCACGTCGTCGTCCATGATGCGGTCCGACGTGTCCTCGTAGAAGTAGGCGGCCTCCTCCTCGTAGACATCCAGCCCCGCGGCGCCGATGCGCCCCTCCTTCAGTCCGTCGATCAGCGCCTCGGTATGGATCAGCTGTCCGCGGCCCGTGTTGATGAGCACCACGCCCGGCTTCATCTGCGCGATCGCCACGTCGCCGATCATGTAACGGGTCGAATCGTTCAGCGGGCAGTGGAGCGAGATGACGTCCGAACGGGCATAGAGTTCGTCGAGCGGCACATAGTCGAACCCCTCGGATGCGGCAAGGGCCGCATCGGGACAGGGGTCGTAGGCCAGCACCCGCATCCCGAACCCCAGCAGGATGCGGATCAGGCAGCGCGCGATCCGGCCCGTGCCGACGATGCCGGCCGTCTTGCCCCAGAGGTCGTAGCCCAGCAGCCCGTGGAGCGAGAAGTTTCCGTCGCGCGTCCGCCAGTAGGCGCGGTGAATCTTGCGGTTGAGCGCCAGCAGCAACGCCACGGCATGCTCCGCCACGGCATGGGGAGAATAGGCCGGAACGCGCACGACCGGTATCGCAAAGCGTGCGGCGGCACGCAGATCGACATTGTTGAAACCGGCGCAACGCAGGGCGATCAGCCGGACTCCCAGATTGGACAGCCGCGCGATTGCGGCCGCATCGGCCTCGTCGTTCACAAAGATGCAGACCGCATCCGAACCCTCGGCCAGCACCGCGCTGTCGGCATTCAGATGGCTCTTGTGGTAGACCATTCCGAACCCGTAATCACGCCCGACCCGATCGAACGTCTCCCGATCGTAGGGCTGTGTCCCGAACATCGTCACTTTCATACTCCTTACCTCTTATTACTATTGAATGCAGGCTGCCCCAAATATGCAGGCTCCTCATTTTTTTGCATTCCGGAACTCGGTGGGCGACACTCCCGTGTGCTTCTTGAAGAAACGGCCCAGATAGGACTGGTCGGGGAAATGCAGCCGATAGGCGATCTCCTGCACCGAAAGCTCCGTGGACTCGAGCAGCATCTTGATCTCGAGGACCACCGAACGGTCGATGAACTCCTTGGCCGTCGAGTGGGCCACGCTGCGGACAATCGTGGACAGATAGCGCGTCGAGATGCAGAGCTGGTCGGCGTAGAATGCCACCTCGCGCTGTTCCGTGCAATGTTCGTGCACAAGTGCCACGAAATGCTGGAAAAGATCGGCCTGACGCGTGGTGCCCGACTGAGGATGCACGTCGGGAGCAAACCGCCGCGTTTTGTCGAAGGCCTCCAGCAGAACATTCTGCAACCGGTTGCGGATGATCGTGTTGCGGAAGATGTTGTCGCGGTCGCGATAGGTATAGGAGGCCATCTGGAACCAGTTGCGAACCGCCTCGACAATCCGGTCCGGAAGGCGGATGACCGCATGGTCGTGCAGGATGTGGAAAAAGGAGGGGTCGAGGCGATAGGCCGCTTCCGAGAAAAGTTCGATCGAAAAGGCACAGAAACGCACACGAAAATCGTCCGTGCGTTCGTTCAGATGAAGGATCGAACCCGGCAACAGCAACAGCAGCGTATCGCGCGTGATGCGGTCGTGCAGCTGATCGACCGTCACCGTCGCGCTGCCCCGGCGGCAGAAGAGAATCGCACCGCCCTCGGTGCGGCAGGAGTGCTCCTCAAAATAGCGCAGATCGGTGTCGCCGACCACGAACTGCTCCTCGGGGGTGGTCATTATCGGATTATATTCTGTCATATATAATTCGTTTTTCGAACAAAAATAGCGCAATTTTACATAAATCGCGCAATTTTGTTCCGAAAATTACCAACACTATTCGCAATATCAAGACCTCGCGACCGTTATATTATGGTACTTTTGCACCTGAAAAAGTTTTTTAGTATAATTTTTTAAGTGGAGTTATGAAACAAACATTTGTGAAAGCAGCCCTCGCGACCTGCTGCATGGCAGCCGTCGCCTGCAAGCAGGCACCGATGACAATGGGTCCCGGCCAGTATGCCGTGATTACCGTCGCCACATCCGACCGAGAGATTCCGACCACCTATTCGGCAACCATCCGGGGCCGTCAGGACATTGCCATCTACCCGCAGGTTTCGGGTACGATCTCCGAGCTCTGCGTGAACGAAGGACAGAAGGTGTCGAAGGGGCAGACCCTCTTCATCATCGACCAGGTTCCCTACAAGGCTGCGCTCCGCACGGCTGAAGCCAACGTCGAGGCCGCCGAGGCCAGCGTCGCCACTGCACAGCTGACCTACGACAGCAAGAAGGAGCTCTTCGCCAAGAACGTCGTGTCGCAGTTCGACCTCCAGACGGCCGAGAACAACCTGCTCACGGCCAAAGCCCAGCTCGCACAGGCCGAGGCCCAGCGCGTGAATGCGGCCAACAACCTCTCCTACACCGTAGTGAAGGCCCCGTCGAACGGCGTGGTCGGCACTCTGCCGTACCGTGTCGGCGCACTGGTCAGCGCCTCGATCCCCGAGCCCCTGACCACCGTGTCGGACAACTCGACGATGTACGTCTATTTCTCGATGACCTCGAAGCAGCTGCTCGACCTGACCCGCCGCTACGGCTCGATCGACGAGACGCTCAAGAACATGCCCGGCGTACAGCTCAAGCTCAACGACGGATCGGTATACGACCAGTCGGGCCGCGTGGAGGCAATCAGCGGCGTGGTGGACACCTCGACGGGCAGCGTGCAGCTGCGTGCCGCATTCCCCAACGCCGGAGGTCTGCTGCTGAGCGGAAGCACCGGCAACATCATCATGCCGAACTACTACAAGGACTGCATCGTCATCCCGCAGACGGCAACCTACGAGCTGCAGGACAAGATCTATGTCTACAAACTGGTGGACGGCAAGGCATCGTCGGCGATGATCGAGGTCGAGAAGCTCTCGAACGGCCAGGAGTACATCGTCAAGAGCGGCCTTACGCCGGGTGAGGTGATCGTCGGCGAAGGCGTCGGCCTGATGCGCGAAGGTACGCCCATCGTTCCCAAGAACCAGACGGCTGCCCCTGCAGCACAGGCAGGCGAGGAGAAGGCCGCACCGAGCAACGACGCGGCCCAGACCGATGATACCGCCGCTCAAAACAAAACGGAAAAGGAGGAATAATCTATGACACTCAAGAGTTTTATCGAACGCCCCGTCCTGGCGTCGGTCATATCGATCGTCATCGTCATCGCCGGTATCATCGGACTCGCTTCGCTGCCGGTGGAGCAGTACCCCGATATCGCACCCCCGACGGTCATGGTGCGTGCATCGTATCCGGGTGCAAGCGCCGAAACCATTCAGAAATCGGTGATCGTCCCCCTCGAGGAGGCCATCAACGGCGTCGAGGACATGACCTACATCACCTCGGCCGCTGCCGCCGGTTCCGCCTCGATCAGCATCTACTTCAAGCAGGGAACCGACCCCGACATGGCTGCCGTGAACGTACAGAACAAGGTATCCACGGCTACCGGACAGCTTCCTTCGGAGGTAACGCAGATCGGTGTGACCACCATGAAGCGCCAGACCTCGATGGTGAAGATCTTCTCGCTCTACAGCCCCGATGACTCCTACGACGAAGGCTTCCTGGCCAACTACTCGAAGATCAACATCGAGCCGCGTATCGTCCGTATCCCGGGCGTCGGCGAGGCCTTCACGCTGGGCTCCGACTATTCGATGCGTATCTGGCTCAAGCCCGACGTCATGGCCCAGTACAAGCTTATGCCTTCGGACATCACCGCCGTGCTGGCCGAGCAGAACATCGAGGCCTCGACCGGTTCGCTGGGCGAGAATTCGAAGAACGCCTTCCAGTATACGATGAAGTACTCGGGCCGTCTGACGCTGCCCGAGGAGTTCGAGAACATCGTCATCCTCGCACAGGACGACGGCACGATCCTCCGCCTGAAGGATGTCGCCGATATCGAGCTGGGACGTGAGTCCTATGCATACGTCGGCAAGACGAACGGTCACCCGGGCGTCAGTACGATGGTCTTCCAGACCGCAGGTTCGAACGCCACGGAGGTCGTAAACCAGATCAACGCACTGCTCGACGAGGTCGAGGCCGACCTGCCGAAGGGCATCGCCATCGCTCACCTGCACAGTGTGAACGACTTCCTCTTCGCCTCGATCAACGAGGTGATCAAGACCCTCATCGAGGCCATCATCCTTGTGGTGCTGGTGGTATACGTCTTCCTGCAGGATATCCGCTCGACGCTCGTGCCGACGATCTCGATCCTCGTGTCGCTGATCGGTACGTTCGCCTTCCTGGCCGTGGCCGGGTTCTCGATCAACCTGCTGACGCTCTTCGCTCTGGTGCTCGCCATCGGTACGGTCGTCGATGATGCCATCATTGTGGTCGAAGCGGTGCAGGCGCGCTTCGACGCCGGTTACAAGTCCTCGTACATGGCCACGATCGACGCCATGTCGGGTATTACGTCTGCCATCATCACTTCGACGCTGGTCTTCATGGCGGTGTTCATCCCCGTGGCCATGATGGGCGGAACGTCGGGTGTGTTCTACACGCAGTTCGGTATCACGATGGCCGTCGCCGTAGGTATCTCGGCACTCAACGCCCTGACGCTCTCGCCGGCTCTCTGCGCCCTGCTGCTGAAGCCCTATCTGGATGAGAACGGCGAGATGAAGGACAACTTCGCCGCACGCTTCCGCAAGGCCTTCAACACGATCTTCTCGACACTGGTAAACAAGTACAAGCACGGCGTGATGCTCTTCATCAAGCACAAGTGGCTGATGTGGTCCACCTTCGCCATCGCCATTGCGGCGCTCGTCCTGCTGATGAACTCGACCAAGACGGGTCTGGTGCCCGACGAGGACCAGGGTACGATCATGGTCAATGTGACGACCCCTCCGGGAACCTCGCTCGAGGAGACTAACAAAGTACTCGAAACGGTCGCATCGCGCATTGCCGACATTCCGCAGGTGGAGAATGCTATGGAGACTGCCGGTTTCAACATGATCGCCTCGGCTGCAGGTTCCTCCTACGCCATGGGTATCGTCAAGCTGAAGAACTGGGACGAGCGTCCGAATCCCGAAGACGAGGTTCAGGCCGTCATCGGACAGATCTATGCCCGCACGGCCGACATCAAAAACGCCCAGATTTTCGCCGTGGCTCCGCCGATGATCTCGGGTTACGGTTCGACCTCCGGTTTCTCGATGTATCTGCAGGACCGCGCCGGCGGTGAGCTGACCGACTTCTACCAGATCTTCCAGCAGTTCATCGGTGCCCTGAACCAGCGTCCGGAGATCGAGCGCGCCTACTCGTCGTTCAACATCAACTTCCCGCAGTACATGGTGCACATCGACCCGGCGAAGGCAAAACGCGCAGGCGTCTCGCCCTCGACGATCCTCTCGACGATCGCCGGATACTATGGCGGCCAGTACGCTTCGTACATCAACCGCTTCTCGAAGATGTACTACGTGACCCTGCAGTCGCGTCCCGAGGACCGTCTCGACGTCGAGTCGCTCAACAACATCTACGTGCGCACCGACAAGGGCGAAATGGCGCCCGTGGGCGAGTTCGTGGAGCTCGAGAAGGTCTACAGCTCCGACGTGCTGAACCGCTTCAACCTCTACAACGCCATCTCGGTGCAGGGTACCGCCGCCCCCGGCTATTCGTCCGGTGACGCAATCCAGGCCATCCGCGAGGTTGCCGACCAGGTGCTGCCGAAGGGCTACGGATACGAGTTCGACGGTATCACCCGCGAAGAGGCCCAGACGACGAGCAACACGCTGATCATCTTCGGTATCTGCCTGCTGTTCATCTACCTCATCCTGAGCGCCCTCTACGAGAGTTACCTGATTCCGTTCGCCGTGATTCTGGCCGTACCGTGCGGTCTGATGGGTTCGTTCCTCTTCGCCAAGGCGATGGGGCTCGAGAACAACATCTACCTCCAGACGGGTATCATCATGCTGATCGGTCTGTTGTCGAAGACCGCCATCCTCATCACCGAGTACGCCGCCGACCGCCGCCGTGCAGGCATGAGCCTCACGCAGGCCGCCGTATCGGCCGCCAAGGCCCGTCTGCGTCCGGTGCTGATGACCGTCCTCACCTGCGTGCTCGGTATGTTGCCGCTGGTATTCTCGACGGGTGCAGGCGCCAACGGCAACTCGACCCTCGGTACGGGTGTCGTCGGCGGTATGATCGTCGGAACGCTGGCCCTGCTGTTCCTCGTGCCGACGCTGTTCATCGTCTTCCAGACCCTTCAGGAGAAAGTCAAGCCCCTCGAACTCGATCCCGATCCGCAGTGGTCCGTTCGCGCCGAGGTGGAAGAGGTCAAAAACGAGAAAGAGGAATAAAACATGAAAAAGATACTGATTGTCTGCCTTGCAGCCGCCATGACGAGCTGCGGCATCTATAAGAACTACCAGCGCCCCGACGTAGTGACCGACGGTCTCTACGGCACGGCCGAAACCGCCGACTCGACCACGCTCGGAGACATCTCCTGGCAGGAGATGTTCACCGACCACCATCAGCTTATCACCGAATTTCAAGGCCAAATCCGGAGAAGGTGACAAGTCTATGCCGCTTCGACGGATACGGGTTACCGTACAACCAAAGTTACGTTGTAAATTCAGATCCCCCAATTGCTTGTTTATCATATCTTTCTTTGTCAGCAATAAAGATTCAATCTCCTGTGTCTGATCCAGAGGCAATTCACCTTCCTCCCGTTCTCCAACCAATACGGCAAACTGATTCAGCGCTTCCTCACTTCCCACCGCCTGCACATAGTCCCCTTCCAGCAACATGGTATTCGCTTTAGGCATCAATATAGAATCCCCATGCTTTACCCGTGAAATGACGGCCCCCGTCATGGCACGTGCATTTATTTGCGCCAAAGTACGTCCGAATACCGCTTGATTGGTCACTCTGAAAATGCAAGTTGTCAGTTCCGGAAAACTGCTGCGCCGTTCCAGTTCCAACCTGCGCGCTTCTTTATCCAGATCCACCCGCATAATCTTGGGTAACAGCTTCACAAACAAAATCACCCCTATCACTCCAAACGGGTAAGCAATACCGTATGCAATGGAAGCCAACGGTGAATTTGTACTGTCTATAGCTACCGCCAGACCGGGCGTACTGGTCAATGCCCCTGCTATCAATCCCACCACACTGGGCGTATCAATGTCAAAAGCATACTTCAGTCCTACCGCCGTCAGACAGGCAGAGCAAATAATAAGCATAGTGATAAGAATCAGTGTCTTTCCTTTACTTCTGAAAGAATCGAAAAATCCGGGACCGGCCTGAATACCGATGGTAAAGATAAAAAGCACCAGACCGAAGTTCCCCAATTCTTTAGGAATGATCACACCGAAATGTCCGAAAAGCAAGGCAATGAAGATAACGGCCGACACATCCAGCGACAAGCCCTTTATCTTAATCCTCCCTAGCATAAAGCCCAACGCTACAATAAGGAAGAGCGAGAAATAAGAAGAATGCAGTAAATCAATTAACATATTTTTAAGAGGTTAGTTTCAGAGCACAAAGATATGTAAAAATGCCAAATGCTGAAACTTTCCCCTTACTATTTGCAGAAACCATTCCTCCTATTGCACATCCAGCGCATCCAGTGCCAGCCCCTCCATATCCGGAGCGGAAAGCACCACCTTATAATAGCCTGCATTGATATACGTACCCGTCGTTGTACTCAGCATACGCCACTTTCCGGGAGTTTCGGCAAAAGTCAGATGATCCTCCTTCAGTACCACCCCTTTGGAGTCGATGAACTGCATACGCACCTTCATAGGCTTCCCCGTAGCGTTCATGTATTTAAAACGAAGGGCATAGACCTGTGCC
>OLSK01001983.1_pt1 | contig 13811 bp, 9 predicted proteins | sample 1672781 | NCBI WGS metagenome assembly OLSK01 (sample SAMEA3136723, study PRJEB25190) | human gut metagenome | biome: human gut; feature: human-associated habitat; material: faeces | place: Austria | collected 2013 | reverse complement strand
CGGGGACTTCGTAAGTCACCTGCACCTTGGCGCTCTGGGCACCGAAGCCCAGAAAACCGGACTTGGCCTGCTGCAGCACCGTGACGGACACGCTGTCACGATCCAGCCCCAGCTGGCTCAGCGCGGATTCAATGGCAAGATCGATGGTCTTGCCGGAAGTGATAATCGACTTTTCCATGGTTTATTCCTCCATAGACTTGGGCGCGTAGCGGTCAGGGTCATAGTTGCGGCCCTTGCAGAAGGGACGGTCGGAGACGCCGGACAGAGGCGCGTTTTCTTCCCTTGCGGCTTCCTCCACAATGCCCTTCCGGGCGGCGTACTCCTTGGCAGCCGCGGCCTTGGCGGCCTGCTCCTGATCCCGCTGCTGCTTTTCCAGCTTCTTCTTGCTGGTGTTGGCGGTGATGCCGTCGGGATTGGAGGCACGGCGCTCGGCGCGGACGCGCTCCTTCTCGGCTTCGATGCGCTCCTGCTCCAGCGCCTTCTGCAGGCGCACGGCATCCTCCGCGTCATAGATCTTGCGGTAGTGGCTGGTCATAATGGGGTCGGAGATCATTCTCACCACGCCGCCGATGAACCAGTACAGGGACAGTCCGGCGGAAACGGTGAAGCCGATCCACAGAGACATCAGGGGCATCATCCACATCATGACCTTCATGGACTGGTTCTGCTGAGAATTCTTGGCGGTCTCCTTGTCCTGAACGCCCTTCTCGTCGGTGATGACGGAGTCGTTGGTCTTCTGGCTGATGACCATCTGCAGCAGCTGACAGGCGGCAGAGGTCAGGGCGATGAGGAACGCACCGATGTGCGCCCAGTCCCACACCCAGCTGGCGGAGAAGACATTGAACTGGGGAACCGCTCCCAGGTTGATGCCCAGAAAATCGAAATTGATGCCGGCGAGAACGACCTCGCTGATGCCGGGGATGGCGGCGCGCAGCTCAGATGCATACTGAGGAATCAGCTGCGCGGCGACGACCTGCTCGTAGGCAGCATTGGAAGTGAACATATCCGGCGCAGCCGTCTTAATGACCTCCACGATCTGCTTCGCCGTGTCGGCGGACTGCATCAGGATGTAGGTGATGGGCTGGCGGATAACAGCGAACAGGGGGAACAGAATCAGAATGGGAATGAAGCTCCACAGGCAGCCGCCGCCCATGGAAACGCCCTCGGATTTCTGAAGTTCCTGAATGGCCTGATTCTGACGCTGGGGGTCATCCGCGTATTTCTGCTGGATGGCCTGCATCTTGGGCGTCAGACGGGACATCTTCATCATGCTCTTCTTGGACTTCGCGTTCAGGGGCAGCAGGATCAGCTGCACGATGACGGCGAACAGGATCATGGCGATGCCGTAGTTGTGGGTCGTTTCATACAGGACTGACAGCAGCCACCCAAACGGCACGGTTATGATGTCCGATAATTGGAATGCGAGAAACATTGCCTTTCCTCCTTAGAGATATGGTCATGGTACCGGGTCATAGATATCCCCGCGGTAGAAGGGATTGCACCGCAAAAACCGCTTCAGGGCAAGCCAGCCGCCCTTAAGGATACCGTACTTACTGATGGCTTCGTAGGCATAAGCGGAACAGGTGGGGCGAAACCGGCACCGCGCCGGAAACGCCGGAGAGATCCAGCGCTGATAAAACCGAATGAGAGCAAGAAACATCTTCTTCATAACCGCAGCTTAAGTCTCTACTTTCTTCAGAAGCCCTGCTTTTTTCGCAAGGGTCAGATAGCTTGCCGTCAGCTTCTCAAAGGGAGCCTCCACGGCCTTCGTCCTTGCCACCACCACGATGTCCCAGCCGGGCTGGAACTTTTCCTCGTTCAGGCGGTAGACCTCCCGGATGCGGCGGCGGGTGCGGTTGCGCACGTGGGCTTTGCCCAGCTTTTTGCTGACGGTGACGCCCACCCGGTTCCTGTCCGTGCGGTTCTTTCTGGCGTAAAGCACCAGAAGGCCGTCGGCAACGCCGGAGGTGTGATACAGGCGCCTGAAAATATGGTTGAGCTTCAGGCTGGTTGAATACTTCATACTGTTTCCTCGCTAAAAAGGGAGCGGGGCGAACGTTCCATTCACCCCGCTGTAGCTCCCGTTTCGCTCTTAAGCGCTTTTTCCGCTCTAGGGTGTATCTGAAAACTGGTGAAATGACCGGCAGCGAGGGATTTTTGTCCTGAGCAAGCCATTTTTCCACAGGAATACTTGTTGTATTTCAAGGGAAAATGGCGCGGCGCAGGGCAAAAAGACCCGCTGATTGGGCATTTTGACAGTTTTCAGATGCACCCTAGTAACCCACGGACATACGCATCAGGCGGACAGAACCTTGCGGCCCTTCGCACGACGGCGGGCCAGAACCTTGCGGCCGTTGGAAGTAGCCATTCTCTGGCGGAAACCGTGAACCATGGAACGGTGACGCTTGCTGGGCTGGTAGGTACGCTTCATCTAAGATACACCTCCTGTCAAAATACAATATGCTCAACAGCCTTTCGGCCGCAGCAACACAAATTCAGACCGATACTACGGTCATACCCGCTTATTATAACCGAAGAACGCGGTTTGGTCAATCTTTTTTTCGTTCTTCTGTCAGTCAATTTTCAAATTCGGGCCGGAAAAGGTTTCATCCAGCTTGGAAAGAACGCGATTGTATTCTTCCGTCCCCGGCTCGTAGGGGGTCGGCTGGAAATTATTCCGTTCGGCGACGGAGCTGACGCTGGCGGGTACGATGGTCAGTTGTCCCAATCTGACCGTTCCCTCCGCGTCCCGGATGACCTCCTGCTGCACCAGCGCCGTGTCATAGTCCTTGGGAGCGCCGTTTCCGCCGAAGCTGAAATTCCCCAGAGAGTAGAAAATGATACCGCCGCCGTATTCCTCAATGGGCTGCAAAACATGGGGATGGGAACCGAACACGATGTCCGCACCGGCGTCAATGGCGGCGTGACCCACCTGCTTCTGTTCTTCGGTGGGGTGGTATGTACCCTCCACGCCCCAGTGGGGGGCGAAGATGATTAGGTCCACCCCCTGCTCCCGCAGGGCAGCAATCTTTGCGGTCATGTCCGCCACATCCAGCTTGTAGTACACAGCGGCATACAGCCCGATGGTCAGGCCGCTGCCCGTGGTGACCACGGCGGTGCTGTCCCGCTCCACGTAGGGGACGCCCGCCTGTTCCAGAACCGCCAGCGTGGACGCGTAGCCGTTTGCGCCGTAGTCCATGGAATGGTTGTTGGCCACAGTCACGGCCTCGATGGAATTCTCCGTCAGGCAGTTTACGTAAGCCGTGGGGCCATGGAACACATGCTTCTTCTGCATGGGGTTACCCTCGTCGCACAGGGGGCCTTCCAGATTCACCACGGAGAACTCGTCGCCCGCGAAATAGTCGATCACGTTGGCGAAGGGATAGGCGTAGTCATCGCCCACGGTCTTGATAAAGCCGGATTCCGCGTAATAGTTGGTCGGGTTGCTGCCGAAGGTGCAGTCCCCCGCGAAGGTCAGAAGAAAGTGTTCCTCCGCGGGCTGCGTTTCCGTGGGAAGGGTCTCTGGCTGAGACGTTTGGGTCGGCTGCGTCGCAGCGGCCTGCGTTTCCGGCAATGTGGGCGCAGTGGTTTCAGGCGCGGCGTGGCCGCAGCCCGTCAGCAGCAGCGCCAGCAGAACGCAGACCGGTAAAAATCGGATCTTCACCGGATTCAGGCGTTGTCCTGAGCGCGCTTCTTCATCAGATTGCGCATACGGGCCGCATGATCCAGCTCCCGCTTACGGATGCGCAGACTCTTGGGCGTGCATTCCAGCAGCTCGTCGTCCGCCAGGAATTCCAGGCACTGCTCCAGAGAGAGGATGCGGGGAGGCGTCAGCCGGAGGGCTTCGTCAGAACCGGCGGCGCGCATATTGGTCAGCTGCTTCTTCTTGCAGACGTTCACGGTCATATCCTCGTTGCGACTGCAAACGCCCACGACCATACCGGCGTAAACCGACGTGCCGGGGCCGATGAACAGTGCGCCCCGCTCCTGCGCCGCCGCGAGACCATAGGCCACGGCTTCGCCGGTCTCAAAGGCGACAAGGGAACCCACCTGCCGCCGCTCGATCTCGCCCTTCATGGGGGCGTAGGAATCCAGCACGGAGGACATGACGCCCTCGCCACGGGTATCGGTGAGGAATTCGTTGCGGTAGCCGAACAGGCCGCGGGAAGGAACCAGAAATTCCAGACGATAGCGGCTGCCCATGGGGGTCATGCCCAGCAAATCGCCCTTCCGCTTGCCCATTTTCTCAATGACGGAACCCATGCACTCCTCCGGAACGTCGGCGACCATCCGCTCGATAGGCTCGCAGACCTTGCCGTCGATGACCTTGGTCAGCACACGGGGGGTGGACACGGAGAACTCGTAGCCCTCCCGGCGCATGGTCTCCATGAGGATGGACAGGTGCATTTCGCCCCGTCCGGCCACGTTGAAGGAATCCGTTCCCTGCTCGGTGACGTGGAGGGAAACGTCCTTGAGAAGCTCCTTTTCCAGCCGGTCGCGAAGGTTCCGGGAGGTGACGAACTTGCCCTCCTTGCCCGCGAAGGGGGAATCGTTGACGGCGAAGGTCATTTCGATGGTGGGGTCGGAAATTTTCACGAAGGGCAGCGGCTCCACGCACTCCGGAGCGCACAGGGTGCGGCCGATGGTGATGTCCGCCATACCGGACAGCGCCACGATCTCACCGGCGTGGGCCTCCTGGACGGGGTTCTTGCTCAGGCCGTCGAACTCGTACAGCGCCACGACCTTGCCCTTTGTTTTCACGTTCGCGTCATGGAAGTCGCAGATGGTGACCTCCTGATTGACCTTGATGGTGCCCCGCTCCACCCGGCCGACGGCGATACGGCCGACGTAGTCGTTATAGTCGATGGAAGAGACCAGCAGCTGCAGCGGCGCGGTGTCGTCGCCCTCGGGGGCGGGAATATAGTTGACGATGGTCTCGAACAGGGGGGTCAGGTCGGTGCCCGCCTCGTCGGGACTGTAGGAAGCCGTACCCTGACGGCCGGAGCAGAACACGGTGGGGCTGTTGAACTGCTCGTCGGTGGCGTTCAGATCCAGCAGTAGCTCCAGCACCTCGTCCATGACCTCATGCACCCGGGCGTCGGGCTTGTCGATCTTGTTCACGGCCACGATGACCTTGTGACCCAGCTCCAGTGCCTTCTGCAAGACGAAGCGGGTCTGGGGCATAGGGCCTTCGGCGGCGTCCACCAGCAGAATGACACCGTTGACCATTTTCAGAATGCGCTCCACCTCGCCGCCGAAATCGGCGTGACCCGGGGTGTCGATGATGTTGATCTTGTAGTCCTTATAATGCACGGAAGTGTTCTTTGCCAGAATGGTGATGCCCCGCTCCCGCTCCAGATCGCCGGAGTCCATGACCCGCTCCACGGTGGCCTGATTTTCCCGGTAAATGCCGCCCTGCTTGAGCATTTCGTCCACCAGCGTGGTCTTGCCGTGGTCAACGTGGGCGATGATGGCAATGTTGCGAATTTTATCCTGAGGTACCATGAAAAAGTCTCCTTTTGAAACCGAATTACACAAAATATCGACTACAGAGTATAGCACATTGACGAAATAAATGCAATATTTTTGTTGGATTTTCCGAACAAAAATAAAGAAAACGGGGAAAAGCGCCGCGGCAATGCCGCGGCGCCGGGAAAATCAGGATTTATTCCGCTCTTGTGCCGAAGTTGACGGAGGTATCGCCCTGCTCGTTGGTGCCGAACTCGTAGTCCTTGCCGGGCAGAACGGCGTTCATCAGGATGCCCACCAGAGCGGCCACGGCCAGACCGGACAGGCTGATGGTCACGCCGCCGACGGGAATGACGATGGCGCCGTTGTAGGTCACGCCAACGGCCAGACCCATGATCATGGCGGCGACCAGAACGTTGCGGCTCTTGGTGAAGTCCACGTTGTTCTCAACCACGTTCCGCACGCCCACGGCGGAGATCATACCGTACAGCACCAGACTCACACCGCCCATGGTAGCGGCAGGCATGGCAACGATCAGCGCGGCAAACTTGGGGCAGAAGGAGAGGATGATGGCAAACAGCGCGGCCAGACGGATGACCTTGGGGTCATAGACCTTGGACAGCGCCAGAACGCCGGTGTTCTCGCCATAGGTGGTGTTGGCCGGTGCGCCGAAGAGGGCGGCCACGGTGGTGGCCAGGCCGTCGCCCACCAGCGTGCGGTGCAGGCCGGGGTCAGCCACGTAATTCTTTTCCACGGTGGAGGAAATGGCGCAGATGTCGCCGATGTGCTCCACGACAGTCGCCAGAGAGATGGGAGCGATGGTGATAATGGCGGTCAGCAGCATACCGCTGTCAAAATCCTTGCCGAAGATGGAGAAGGCGGTGTTGCCCCAGATCACGGGCAGGCCGACCCAATCGGCCTCGGCCACGGTCTTGGCAACGTTGGCACGGGCGGCGGGATCCACGATCATGGCGAACAGGTAGGAGCCGAGAACGCCCAGCAGAATGGGAACGATCTTCACCATGCCCTTGCCCCAGATGTTGCAGACCACGACGACCAGGATCGCGACCAGCGCGACCCACCAGTTGCCGCGGCAGTTATTGATGGCAGAACCGGCCAGAGACAGGCCGATGCAGATGATGATGGGGCCGGTGACGATGGGCGGGAAGAAGCGCATGACCTTCTTCGCGCCGAAGACCTTGAACAGACCGGCCAGAATGACATACACAAGACCTGCGCAGGCCACGCCGAAGCAGGCATAGGGCAGCATCTCAAGGTTGGGGATGTTCTGCTGCTCGCCGAGCATCGGCGCGATGGTCGCGTAGCCGCCGAGGAAGGCGAAGGACGAGCCGAGGAAGGCCGGGACCTTGCCTCCGGTGATGAGGTGGAACAGCAGCGTGCCGAGGCCCGCGAACAGGAGCGTGTTCGAAACGTCGAGGCCCGTCAGGATGGGGACGAGGATAGTCGCGCCGAACATGGCGAACATATGCTGGAAGCCGAGCAGCAGCATTCTGCCTCTGCCGAGCTGTCTGGCATCATAGATGCCGGTTTCCGGAATTTTGTTTTTTCCCATGGTGTTCTCCTTTCTTTTCGGCGTTTTTGCGGGCGGTCCGGGCTGTATGCGTGCATAAAAAAAGAATTGTGAAAACTGGAAACACCAGCTTCACAATTCCTTCTGCAAAAACAAATACGACGCCGGAACAACGGGTTCCCCAGCAAAAACAAAAACGGAAGCACATCGACAGACGGGTGTTTTGAAGATCGTCATGGCGCGCACTTCCTTTCGTAAACTCACTGGGGGACATTATAGCGGCGCGGCCGCAAAAATACAACTGTGAGTTTTGTGCGATTTTGGACGCCGCAAAACATGAAAATTGACAGATCCGTCAAATTCACTCCAGCTCGTCGAGGGTGAGCCGGAAGCTGTCCAGGAAATGCGCCATGAAGTAATCAAGGCACGGCAGCTGCATGTCGACGAGCGCCTGCCGCGTCTGCTTCTCCGCCGCCGCAAATTCTGAGTTCCCGGCCTTCAGCTCCTCGACGCACTTGATATACGCCGAAAGCTTGTCCGCCGCCTTGACGATGCGGGCGATGTCCGGGTCGGATTCAAACAGCAGCGGGCGGTAGCTCTCCTGCACCTCCGGCGGCAGGAGAGCAAGGAGCTTTTCACAGCTGACGGCCTCGATCTGCTTGTAGGCCTTTTTGATCTCCGGGTTATAATACTTGATCGGCGTGGGCAGGTCGCCTGTCAGGATCTCCGACGCGTCGTGGAACAGCGCTGCAGACGCGCAGCGGTCGGGGTCGGCCGGCTGCCCGAGGATGTCGCGCTGGATCACAGCCAGTCCGTGTGCCAGCACGGCAACCATATGGCTGTGCTCCTGAATGTTTTCCTCAAACGTATTGCGCATGAGGCCCCAGCGGCCAATGTAGCGCATACGGGAAATAAGCGCAAAAAAGCGGTGCTGCATCGCAATGCCTCCCTATCAGATCAGAGATTTGTTCTTCCATTTGCCGCGGAACACGTGCGCATAGCAGACAAGGAGCGTCACGGTCCACGCCATGGCCTGGCTCCACCAGACGGCGGTATAGCCGAACAGAGCCGTGTTGTGCAGCGCATAGGCAAAGATCACGCGCAGCCCCAGCGCCAGCAGCGCAAAGAACGTGGCGTGGAAGCCCTCGCCCACGCCCTGGCACATCCCGTTGGCGGGAAAATAGACCGCGAAAATGGGTATCGCGACGGCGGAGCTGAACAGATGCAGGCGGCAGATGGCCGCAGCGGCCTCGTCCAGCTGGAACGCGCGGATGATGCGCGAAATGCCGAAGATCTGGCACAGGCAGAGCACAAGCGTCATGGAAAGCGACACCAGCACGCCCTGTCCAAGGCCCCTGGAGACGCGGTCGGGGCGCTGCGCGCCCATATTCTGGCCCGCGAAGGTCGCCATGGTGTTCTGCACGCCGAGAATCGGGATCATCAGAATGTTCTCCATCCGGGTGGCGACAGTATAGGACGCGATCATGCTCTCGCCGTAGAGATTGACCAGCCGCTGCAAAAACAGAAAGCCGCAGGAGACGATGGACTGCTGAATGGCCATCGGCGCGCCGACCTGCAGAATGCGGCCTGCCGTTTTCACGTCCAGCCGCAGCTCGCGGAGCGAGAAGCGCAGAAGGGCGTATTTCCGGTGCATATACGCAAAGCCGATGACGCAGGAGGCGATCTGCGAAATGACGGTGGCGACGGCCGCGCCTGCCACGCCCAGCCCAAGCCCCGCGACAAACGCAAGGTCGAGCACGACGTTCAAAATCGACGAGACGAGCAGAAAATACAGCGTCGCCTTGCTGTCGCCCAGCGCCCGCAGAAGGGCCGCCGCGATGTTGTACCCGAACTGGAACACCAGTCCCGCCGCGTAGATGCGGAAATACAGAAGCGTCATCGGCAGCAGCGCCTCCGGCGTGCCCAGCACTCGTTCCAGCAGGAATCTCGCGCTCACAACGCCGGCAAGCGACATGAATAGCCCCATTGCCAGCATCAGCACAATGGCCGTCGCGGCATACTGCCGCAGCTCCCGCTCGCGCGAAGCGCCGAAATACTGCGAGATCAGCACGCCTGCGCCGATGGAAAAGCCGATGGCAAGCGCCGTGAACAGAACTGTCAGCGACGCGCAGGCCCCGACGGCGGAAAGCGCCTGCTGGCCGTTGAAATTGCCGACAATGATGGTGTCGGCGGTATTATAGAGCTGCTGCAAAAGGTTTCCCGCCATGATCGGCAGCGCAAACTGTAAAATAAGCTTCCAGGGCGTTCCCCGGGTCAGATCCTTCGTCATGCCGCGTTCTCTCCAAACCGATGCTTTGATTATTGTAGCACAAAAAGAATTGCTTGTAAATTGCGGCTTTCCGCTTGATAATCCTTTTACCCTATAGTATAGTGGGTTAAAAGAAAGCGAGGAACCAAGCATGATGATTTCCACCAGGGGCCGCTATGCACTGCGCGTGATGATCGATCTGGCCGAGCATATAGACGAGGGCTATATCCCGCTGCAGACGATCGCGAAGCGGCAGGGCATTTCCGAAAAATATCTGGAGAGCATTCTGGCCGTGCTGAGCAAGGCGGGGCTGCTCGACGCCGTGCGCGGCAAGGGCGGCGGCTACCGCCTGTCCAAACCGGCGAAGGAGTATACCGCGTTTGAGGTATTGTCCCTGACCGAGGGGACGCTGGCCCCGGTCACGTGTCTGGAGCGCGGGCAGCAGTGCGAAAACGCGGTCAACTGCCGGACGCTCCCGCTGTGGCAGGGGCTTGATCAGGTCATCGCCGCGTATCTGTGCAGCTACACGCTTGCAGATCTGACGCGGGAAGAGAAGCCGCAGCCGAAGCGCAGGCGAACAAAGACATAACGTGAATTTCAGACAGGAAGCTTGAACATATGAATGAAGTTTATTTCCCCGCGCTGTTTCCGGGCTTCCCGCTGCCGGAGGAGCTGGCGGAGGCGCTCGGACGCCTTGCCGTCGTCCACGCGGAGCTTGACCGGGAAACGCGCACCATCCGTCTGGACGCGCAGGCGGAGCAGTATCTGGCAGAAAAGCAGCTGCAGGCGCTCTGCCGGGACATTGAAAAGGAATATGGCCTGCGGGAACTGAAGCTTTCGGTGCGCTATCCCGCCTCGGAGCTTCCGAATATGGATTTCCGCGATCTGGCGCAGGTGTTTATCCGCGCCTTTTCGCCGTCTGCCGCCATTCTGGCAGGAGCAGGCTACGAGGTCACGGACGAGGCCGTCATCATCCGGCTCAAAGCCAACGGCAAGGACAGCATTTTGCAGAACGCAAAAAAGGCCGAGCAGTTCCTGCGCGACCGCTTCGGCGTTTCCAAAAAGATCGAGGTCGAGGCGCACAGCAATTTAGAGGGCCGTGCGCTGTTTGAAGAGACGGCGCGTATCCGCGCCGAGGCGCTTAAAAACGCGCCTGCCATCACGGCCAGCGCACCGCAGGGCGGCGCAAAAGCCTCCGGCGGAGCTGCCTCCACACCGGCAGAGCCTACGGGTGCGCTGTTCTACGGCCGCCCGTTCGCAGGCAGGCCCGTGCGGATGGAGGAGCTGAACCTCGATATGTTCCGCGTGATCGTCGAGGGCAAGGTCTTCGCCGTGCAGCACCGGGAGCTGAAAAAGCGCGGGGCGTGGGTCATCTGCTTCGATATGACAGACTATACCAGCTCCGTCCGCGTGAACCAGTTCATGGAGGCCGCAAAGGCCAAGCCCATCATTGACAACGTCCAGCCAGGTATGTGGCTGCGCGTACAGGGCAAGATGAGCTTTGACCGCTATGACAACGAAATGGTGCTGCAGCCGAACGCCATGGAAAAGATCGAAGCGCCCAAGCGCCGCGATACGTATCCCGAAAAGCGCGTCGAGCTGCACCTGCATACGACCATGTCCTCCATGGATGCGCTGACCGATACCGGCGCTGCCGTCAAGCGGGCAGCCAGCTGGGGCCACCGCGCCATCGCCATCACCGACCACGGCGGCGCGCAGTCGTTCCCGGACGCGATGAAGGCCGCGTCCAAGGCCAAGGTCGCGGGGACGGACCAGAACATCAAAATCCTCTACGGCTGCGAGGGCTACTACGTCAACGACGTCGACGACCGCATCGCCGTCCACGGCGAGGAGGATTTCTCCTTTGACGGGGAATACGTCGCGTTTGATCTGGAAACGACCGGCCTGTCCTCGCTCCACGACACGATCATCGAGATCGGCGCAGCCATCATGAAGGGCAATGAAGTTCTCAGCACGTTCCAGACCTTCGTCGACCCGCACCGGCCCCTACAGCCGAAGATCGTCGATCTGACGGGCATCAACGACCAGATGCTTGCCGGGCAGCCGGATATTTCCGAGGCAATGCCGAAATTCCTGGAATACGTCGGGAACCGCCCCCTGTGCGCGCACAACGCGGATTTTGACATCGGCTTCGTGACGGCGGCATGCGAAAAGCTCGGCCTGCCGTTCCACCCGACGTATGTCGACACGCTCATTCTGGCGCAGAACCTGATGCCCGAGCTTGGCAAGTACAAGCTCAACATTGTCGCCGATGCACTGAGCCTGCCGGATTTCAACCATCACCGCGCCTCCGACGACGCGATCACCTGCGGGTATCTGCTCATGCGCTTTTTCAAGATGATGCAGGAGCAGGGATTGGACTCGCTGCAAAAGATCAACCCGCGCATGGAGCAGCTGCGCTCCGGCAGCAAGATCCTTGACCGCCGTGCGCGGCACATCATCGTCTTTGCGAAAAACTCCATCGGCCTGCGCAATCTGTACCGGCTGATCTCCTACGGCAATCTCAAGTATTTCAAGCGCGTGCCCATCATGCCGAAGTCCGAGCTGCTGCAATGGCGCGAGGGACTTATCATCGGCTCGGCCTGCGAGGCGGGCGAGCTGTTCCAGGCGATTCTAAACCACAAAAGCTGGGCAGAACTCAAGCGTATCGCTAGCTTCTATGACTTCCTGGAGATCCAGCCCATCTGCAACAACCGCTTCATGCTCGACAAGGGCCTTGCCGAGGACGAGGAAGAACTGCGCGGCTTCAACCGCACCATCGTCAAGCTCGGCGAGGAGCTGGGAAAGCCCGTCGTCGCGACCGGCGACGTGCACTTCCTTGACCCGGAGGATGAGATTTTCCGCCACATCCTGCTTGCCACCAAGCAGATGCCCGACGCCGACCGGCCGCTGCCGCTGTATCTGCGCACGACAGATGAGATGATGGAGGAATTCTCCTATCTCGGCCCGGAAAAGGCGCATGAGGTCGTCATCGAGAACCCGAACCGCATCGTTGACTGGTGCGAGACGCTGCGGCCCGTGCCGCACAATCTGTTCGCGCCGAAGATCGAAAATTCCGTCGAGGACCTGAAAGCCCTCGTCTACGGCAAGCTCCACCGGCTCTACGGCGAAACCCCGCCGGAGCTTGTGCAGAAGCGCGTCGACACGGAAATGCACGACATTATTTCCTGCCACTATGACGTCATTTATATGTCGGCACAGAAGCTGGTGCAGAACTCGCTGGAGCACGGCTATCTTGTCGGCTCGCGAGGCTCGGTCGGCTCATCCATCGTGGCGTTCATGTCCGGCATCACGGAGGTCAATTCCTATCCGCCGCACTACCGCTGTCCGCAGTGCAAGTTCACGACGTTTGAGGTTCCGGCCGACTGCGCCTGCGGCGCGGACCTGCCAGATGCCGTATGTCCGAAGTGCGGCGCGAAGCTTGACAAGGACGGGTTCAATATCCCGTTTGAGACGTTTCTCGGCTTCGGCGGCGACAAGGTCCCGGATATCGACCTCAACTTTTCCGGCGAATATCAGGCCAAGGCGCACGCTTACTGTGTGCAGATGTTCGGCAAAACCCATGTCTTCCGCGCGGGCACCATCGGCACCGTCGCGGAAAAAACGGCCTACGGCTACGCGAAAAAATACCTGTCGGAGCGCAATAAGACCGTCCCCAAGGCGGAGGAGAACCGGCTGGCGCTCGGCTGCGTCAACGTCAAGCGCACGACCGGCCAGCACCCCGGCGGCCTCGTCGTCATTCCGCAGGAGAACGAGATCTGGGACTTCTGCCCCGTGCAGCACCCGGCGGACGACAAGGACTCCGAATGGATCACGACGCATTTTGAATATCACTCCATGGAGGAAAACCTCCTGAAGCTCGATATGCTGGGCCACGATGACCCGACCATGATCCGTATGCTGGAGGACATGACCGGCGTCGACGCGCAGAAGATCCCGCTCGACGATCAGGATACTATGTCGATCTTCACGTCCAGCAAGGTGCTGGGCTATGAAAACGACCCCATTCTGGGGCCGGTCGGCTCCGTCGCCATCCCGGAATTCGGCACGGGCTTCACGCGCGGGATGCTGCAGGAGACGCAGCCGACAAAATTCGACACGCTCATCCGCCTGTCCGGCTTCTCCCACGGCACGGACGTGTGGCTGGGCAACGCGCGCGATCTGATCCTGTCCAAGACCGCCTCCGTCAACGACGCCATCGGCTGCCGCGACGATATCATGCTGTACCTCATCAAATGCGGGATGCCCGAAAAGCGATCGTTCAAGATCATGGAGGCCGTCCGAAAGGGCCGCGGTCTGCCCGACGGCGCGGAGGAGGAAATGAAGGCCGCAGGCGTGCCGGAATGGTACATCGGCTCCTGCAAGAAGATCAAGTATCTTTTCCCGAAGGCCCACGCGACGGCGTATGTCATGATGGCCTTCCGCATCGCGTGGTTCAAGGTGCACCAGCCGCTGGCGTTCTACGCCGCTTACTTCTATCGCCGCAGCCAGAAGGGCGGCTTTGACGAGGGCATGATGTGC
>OLSK01001973.1_pt1 | contig 13845 bp, 5 predicted proteins | sample 1672781 | NCBI WGS metagenome assembly OLSK01 (sample SAMEA3136723, study PRJEB25190) | human gut metagenome | biome: human gut; feature: human-associated habitat; material: faeces | place: Austria | collected 2013 | reverse complement strand
TCGGGCCGCGTCGAGGCCGACGCCGTCGCGGGCGGCATCATCGGCTACAACCGTCTGCTGGCGGCCAAGCCCGCGGACGTCACGCTGGAGGCGCTGCTGCCGACCATCGACGCTGACACCGGCGTGCTGACCGACAGCACCGACGCGCAAACGGCGGACGGCGAGGTCATCCTTGCCAACTTCCAGAACAAGCTCAACCTGCAAGCCGACATCTACGTCGGCGGCATCGTCGGCGCAAACGACGCCGACACGAAGCTGACGATTCAAAATGCAACCAACGGCGCAACGCAGAACGCCCTGTCCGTCGGCGGCCTGAACCCGTCCAACGGCGCGTTTAAAGACGGCGTATTGCTGAACGCGCTGGCCGGTGGCCGCTATGACTTTGACACCCCGCGCGGCGCACTGGCGGGCGGTATCATCGGCTATGCCACACCCAACACAACGCTGGAAAACTGCACAAACTACGGCACAGTGGCTCACAAGTGCGCCGCGGGCGGCTTTGCGGGCTGGAACGAGGGCACGATCACCGGCGGCAGCATGGCGGCGTCCCTCGGCAACCGTGAAACCGGGTATACCTATCTGGGCGGCGTTGCGGGCGTCAACGGCGGTCGTATTCAGTCTGCCTACCCGGCTAAAGACTGCGCCGTGCGCGGTGACAGCTATGTCGGCGGCATTGCGGGCGTCAACCTGGGCGGTGACGCTGCGGCAAGCAAGGGCCTCATCATCTGCACAGAGAACGACAGCACTGGCACGGTGGAGGCCAACCAGTATGCGGGCGGCGTGGCCGGTGCCAACGTCGGCAGCATTTCGCTGTCCGGCCAGCTGCAAAGCAGTGTCACCGCCACCGGCTATGCGGGCGGCGTGGCCGGTATCAATACGAAGAACGGCATATATACAGGCCGCGTCTACGGCACTGAAAACGCCAACGGCGCGGTCAGCGGCAGTGTTACCGCCGCCAACTATGCGGGCGGCGTGGCCGGTACGAACCGTGCCGAAATCACCCGTGTGGAGAACTACGCCTCGGTGCGCGCCAGCACAAAATATGCGGGCGGTATTGCGGGCGTGAACGACGCGGGCGGTACGATCAGCCATTGCAGCCATGCGTCCGGCAATGCCGACGCGGTCTACGCCACCAACGGCGAGGCGGGCGGCATCGCGGGCAATAATAATAAAGACGCGCTGATTGAGAATGTGCAGGTCAAGGCCGACGTCACCGCGGCCAACGGCACGGCGGGCGGCGTCACGGCCACGAACTTCGGCACCATCGGCCAAGACAGCAGGCCGGAAAACAACAGCAGCGTAAGCAACTGCACGATCACCGGCACGTCGGAGAGCATCGGCGCTGTTGCGGCGTACAACGGCAAGGACGCGACCATCCGCAATGTGCAGCTGGCGGCAAACGCCAACGTGCGGTTCAGCACCCCGGCGGTCACCATCGGCGGCCTTGCGGGCATGAACGAGGGCACCGTCATCGGCTGTCAAGTCGGAAACGATGCGCTGTCGCTGAACGACGGCCTGCGCGCGGGCACCAACACCGTCACGCTGGGCGGCGCGGTGGGCCGCACCACGAAGGACGGCACGGTCAGCAGCACCGACGTTCTGCTGGATCTTACACAAAATCTTGATAAATATACAAATTTGGGCGGCGTCGCAGGCCAGAACGACGGTACCCTGGATCAGTGCACCTATTCCGGCACGATGGGCGGCAACGCAGGCGCGGACGGCCTTGTCTCCGTCGGTGCACGCAGCACCGGCAGCACGGTGGGCGGCATTGCCGGTCTGAACAACAGCAAAATCACCGGCTGTGAGGTCAAATACATCAAACTGCAGGTCAGCGGTATCAGCAACATCACCACGACCCAGACCGCAGACGAAAAGCTCGCCAGTGCCAGCCATGTGGGCGGCATTGCGGGCCGCAACAATGCCGAAATCGCCAACAGCTATGTCGCCACCGAGAGCAGCAGCAGCGGCGAGGGCAGCATCATCACGGCGCGTTACGGCTTTGTGGGCGGCGTCGCGGGCTCCAACAACGGCACTATCACGGGCAGCGGCAGCAAAAAGGCGTTGGTCAGCGACGACGCAAAAAAAGCAGCCCTTGTTACACAGGTTAAAAATTGGCTGGGTACGGCAGATGTCAATACCGGCATCAACAGCATGGCGGCAGAGCTGACCACAGGCAAGACCTACGCAAATCTCATGGGTGTTGACACTGTGTCTGTACAAGGCTATGGGAACGTCTATAGTCAAAGCGGTCTTGCCGCCAATGATCTGCTTGTCGCCCTGCGCGGCAGCAACAAGAGCGAGACCGTCCGTGCCGCCGGTTATCTGGGCGGTCTGGCAGGCTTTAACTCTCTCCGCGGTACAATCGACACTTCTGCCACCGGCCAGTGGTTTGTCTATTCTGACAATGCGACAACGGCATCCACCGTCGGCGGTATTGTCGGCCAGAACGAATCCAACGTCACAGACAAAAGCGTGCTGGACACTGTGGTAAACTGTGCCGCCGTGCGCCGGTTTACGCGCGTGTTTGAAACGTGGGCATGGATTGGAAATCAAAATAAAGACGATACAGACAATGACAACATTTACAAGAACGGCAGCCGTGTAGTTGTCCATGTGGGCGGTGTCATTGGCCAGCAGCAGAACCGCAGCGATGACCGGTGGTCTGTCAGCAAGGTAGTCAACTGCGGCAGTGTGTTCAACAGCCGCTCGGCCAATGTGGGCGGTGTGATCGCCTATTGGCTGGACTACGGCGGAACCGTGCAGAAATGCTTCAATTTTGGCAAAATGACAACAAACACGAACGACGGAAACAGTGCTTTAGGCGGTTACGGTGCAGTCGGCGGTGTTGTCGGCATTATTGACCAGCCTATTTCCGGCGGCACCACAAATGTGCTTTCCTGCCGTAACTACGGTCAGATTTGGTATAAATCAAACGGCGCAAATGACTGCGCGGGCATTATCGGTAAAATCGAGATGAAGCAGGTCACCGATATTATGACGCTGAACATCATCGACTGCGTCAATAGCGGTGCAATCAAGGCAGCGTCGCAGGCAGTCGGCATTCTGGCATGGATCGGCCCGTACAACAAGGGGAACATTGATAATGTTACGGTAAATATTGACCGCTGCCGAAACCTTAATACAGACTTTACGTGTAGCAGAAAAATCGGCATTGTCGGCAGCCGCGGTAATGGCTCTGGGTCGCAAGAGGCAACCAATGTCACAAACTGCTTTGCCACGGTTGGTACAGGTTGGTATCCTATTGCCTATTTGCGCCAGAGCTACGAGAATGTCACCGGCCACGGCAACTATTATATTGAAAATTCCGAAAGTGCAGGCAAGAGCTTCTTTAAGAAAGATTCCCGTAAGCTGACCGCAGAAAAACCGAACAGTACAACAGGTAACTGGGAGAAAGCGGATAAGCAAGGAAGTGACAAGGCCTACAACGAGACAGATTGGAACTCGTCCTCGAAAAAAGTAAAAGCACACCGTCTGTACATAGGTTATAACGTCACTGATGAAGCAACCGATCCTTATATTGCGTTCCTGCCCACTTTGGCAGAGGATGAGAACGGTGCAGCGTACAGTCTGTGGTGGATTAGCGGTCTTACATCTGCGGGCCCGACTGCCCAACCAAACTCCGCCTATATCAAGAAAGACGGTAACAAAGCCTACATTTACGATGATACCGGCGCGGGCGATGATACCAATCCCGGCAACCAGAGAGCGACTGTGATGCTGCGATTCGGCGAAGCTGCGAATAGCAAGGTCACAAACGACGTTGATATTACCGACATCACCGACGAGGTTATCCAGAACTACTATAAGTACGTGCTGGACAGCACCAAGCCCGCCCAGCCGGGAGAAATCCACGTCAAGGCCAGCCAGGTGCAGGACGCGGACAACAACGTCTATGGCCGTTATGAAGTGACGTGGGACGAGCCGAACGACAAGACAGCCAGCCCCGCCGCTTACTACCGTGTTGAAATCCTGCCCTGCAACGATGCGGGTACTGTCGCACCGGATGCAGATCCCTATCTCAAAGCTGACGTCTACCAGCGCAGCTATACTTTTGTGGCTGATAAAGCGTGGACGGGTAACTTCGTCGTGCGTGTAACGCCCTACAATACCAACGACGACCCGACGCAGTCCGTCAACCCCCGAACCAGCGGCGTGCAGACCTTTATGTACGCCCTGCCGACACCGGAGATTGAGTTCCGGCTGGTCAAACGCGAGAACGGCGGCTTTGACTGGAATCAGTGCAAGACGCCGCATGACGAGTGGGCCGCATTCAAGTATGAGGTTGTCGCAGTGCTGAAAAACTACACCGAATACCCGACAGACGAGGCATGGACCGTCACGCTGACCGATGGAACGCACAATTATAATTTCAGAAGCCTAGAAAAAAAGCAGTACATCCGCCTGACTAAAAATTTGGAACGCACTTTGACGCTTACGGCGTTGGCAACCCCGGACAACAGCAGCAGTACAAAGTATCTGCGCTCGGCCCAGTACAAGTCAGAGACCTATCTCCCGTCCCAGTGGCGAGACCACAACGGTGACTCCGGCAAGGACGAGGACGGTCTGCCGCTGGGCACGCTGAACAAGGACGGCGACACGGAGTATGTGACCTACACCGGCCAGACAGCGGAGAGCTTTGAAGCAACCGTGAAGTTCAGCTTTACCCCGAAGGTCAAGAACGGCAGCGAGCACGGCAGCCCGACCTACCGCGTCATGCTGCTGGCAAAATATCTGGGCAATGACGAAGTCAACGGCGTATCTTTGAACGGCCAGTACATCACGCTGGCCGCGCGGGAAAGCATTGTGACAGAGTCTCCCGTCACCTTCAACCTGAACAGCCTGCCGTCGGATGCTATGTCCAACTACACCGACTTCCTCGTTGTCGCGGTGCCCGTTACCAGCGGCAAGGGCGATATGAAGTATCGCTGGGATGCCACGGCGGAGGAAGTGTCCGCAGCCATCGCCAGCCATGCGAACGAGACAAAAGACACCAACAAAGAAATCTGGTGGAAGAACGGCTATGAGATCGTCCGCACGGGCGAGCACAGCTATACCTATGCCCATCTGACGCCGCTCTGCTTCTCCGACGTGAGCCGCACCGATGACAAGAGTTGGGCTATACAGGCCACGCAGACGACCCCGCAGATCATCTTCAAGCAGCTGAACCTGAATGTTCTGAAAGCCCCGACGCTGGCGGAAGATACCGACGGTGGCAAGGTGAACCCGGACAACAATCAGCTGACCTACACGTTCAAATGGACACAGGACGACATGCAGGCCACTGACGCAGCCCCCGTCTACCAGATCAGGCTCTACGGCTTGCTGACGGACGAGGACGGCAAGGTGACCGGTCAGGAGCAAATTGCGCTGAAGGACGGCGTAAATCTGGCCAATGAGGTTCGGCGCAGCGGCAACAGCTTTACCCTGCCTGTCAACGTGGATACCATGCTGGCCAACGGCAGCGACAGCTGGCGCTATAACAAGGTCCGGCTCGAGGTAACCCGCGTGGCGGCAGCCGACACCACCGAAATCGGCGCGTCCGCTGTGGCGGATTACAGCGTTAAGCAGCGCCTGCCCGGCATCAGCGCGCCGAGCTCCATCACCCGCGTCAACGGCGAGACCGACAATGCGGATGCCCTGCTCTACACGGTCAGCTGGTCGCCTTCCGACAACGCACGCATTGACCACTATGAGCTGTGCGCTGTCGATACCAACGGCAAAACTGTGCTGACGCTGCCCACCACGGGCAACGTCGGCAGCCTGACGCTGGATCTGGAGCAGTATCAGGGCGTCGCGATGCGCTTCCGCGTCATTGCCCGCCGCAAGACTGGTAGCAATTGCTTTGACGGCCCGGACGGCGCGTTGAGCCAGCCCGAGACCATCGTCCGCCGCGCCGCTGCGCCCAAGGTTACGGCCAGCAGCTTTGCGCCCGCCAGCCCGGATCAGGAGACGTTCCTGAACGACCTCAAGCTCAACATGACGCTGGACGCAGCCGCACAGGGCAATGTCTACTTTACCGGCTATATCTTCAGCGATGTGGCCAACTATATAAAAATTGCCAAACTGGCCGAGGCTTGGCAGGGCGAAGGCACCGGACAGGACAAGTACACGGCCCAGCAGGAGTTGACCAAAGCATTGGACGAGATGCTGAACAATGGCGACGCCGAGCTGGTCATCCCGAAGGACAGCCGCACGGTGGGCGGGAGCGCCAGCGTCAACGACAAAACCGCCAGCTATACCTTTGTGCCCGACGGCAACGGCTTTACGCTGACGCCCGACCATGCAAAACAATACCTGCTGCCCGCGGTGCGCGTTATGCCCACCGACGGCACGACAGCGTCGAACTGGTTCTACATCCTACAGAAGGATACCGAAGCGGCACAGCTGCCGGCCATCACGCTGGACGCCCCCGTGGACGCTGCCGAACCGGAACGCGCGCTTGGCAATGCCGTTTACAAGCAGGAAGTCAACCTGTACAACGACCCCGAGTGTAAGACCAGTCGCGGTACGGCCCCGCTGGAGCTGCGCCGCTTTACGGTGGAGTGGACCGCGGTGAATAAGCACACCCAGGCCGACGGCACGGTGCGCAACCTGACCGACAGCTATACCTTTACCGTCACGCCGCTGGGCGAGGACAAAACGCCCTACAGCATTACGGTGACGACCTACGACAGGGACAAGACGGACGCAGACGGCACCATGCATAAGCGCGGGGAAATCAAAACCGTTACCAAGACCTATGACGGCAAAACGACGGAGCTTGACAAGCAGACCACCGTTGTGGACGCGGAGACCAAAGAGACCCGCATCTGGTACGACCTGAGCGTTGAGCCTGTGTACGACGAGAACGGCAAAGTGACAGACTGGGAATCGCAACCCTATGACGTCACCGGCACGGTGGAAAAGGACGGCGGTACGCTGTACTACAAGGCAAAGACGGTTCCCATGCTGGAGCTGGTGCAGGAGGACGGCGCCGAGCCTGTTTACCGCATCACCCTGCCCGAGCTGCAGGAAAAGGTGCAGGACGACTCGCTCGATCTGCAAAAGTTCACCGCAAGTGTGACGCTGCAGACGCTGGCGCACTCGGATAACAAAGGTAAGACCGTCGAATCCGGCACGGTCAAGGTCCCCGTCAACGAGGCGAACACCGCCGATGCGGCGGAGGATGCCCAGAGCATGGACTCCACGGAGAGCGTCGCGCCTGCCGAGACTGCAGAAAGCACGGCGGCGGAAAGCGCCCCCGCAAGCGTGCCCCCGGTCCTGATGCGGGCCCGTGCGGCACTGCCCATGGCGACCCCGGAGACCGCCGCTGCCCCGGATGAAACGGACGCGGCGGAAACCGCGCCCCCGGAACGGACGGAAACAAGCGACGCATCGTAATTTTATTTCAGGAAAGAAGGTGGCATTATGCACCGCAGGGCACGCAGCATTCTGCGCGGGGAGCAAGGGCTTTCGATGATACTGGTCCTCTGCATCGGCGCGCTGTTTGTGGCGCTGTCGGCAGCGCTGGTCTATGCGGCCTCCGTGCTGACGGCCAATGCCAACCGCCAGCTGCTGGAACAGGAAGCCTACCAGTTGGCAACCAGCTTTTCCGACGTGCTGGAAGGGGAGCTGAACAAGAAGGACAGCAGCTTTGCCAAGTTCGTCAATGGGCAGTTCATGTTCTCCCAAAGCTACGGCAAGGACATCTATGATTTGGAATCCCAGCCCAAGGAGTTTGCCTGGAAACCGAACGGCAGCCAGCCTGATGGCGGGGCCGAGGCCATCACGGTAACACTGCGCCGCCGCCCGGGCGACGGTGCCGACAAGCTGAACCAGACGGCGAACAGCACCAGTGCCACAGACCTGCGCAACCTGCTCGACACACTGGAGGGCGAAGACCGCAAGGGCATGGAGATCGTCGATTTACAGCTGGATATTACAGTGACAGTCACGAAAAACGGCGAGAGCTTTGCCTTCACGCGGACCTATGACCGCACAGTGAAGTACGACAGCGACGGCAGCCAGGCAAAAAGCAAAAAATTACCAAAGGTGTACTACACAATAAACGACGGTCCAACAAAGTATTACCGCATTAAAGCCCTGACGTTCTACGCCCCCGGCAGTCCTGACCTGACCATTACTGACGACAACATTGGCAGCTACCGCTTGACGTTCCACTGCGACACCAGCCAGCAACCCGATTCCATCACCTACACCCGCGGTGCCAAACAGAGCACCGGCACAACACAGGAGTGACCCGCTATGAAACATACTTTACAAAATCAGCGCGGCGAGACCATTGTGGAAGTGCTTGTGTCGTTCCTGCTGCTGATGATTTTTATGTCGATGTTCGTCGTTTCGCTGCGGTACGCCCGCGCTATGTCCCAAAAGGCCGAGTCGCTGCGGGAGACAGCCTATGCCTTCTGCGCCGGGCTGTACCCGGCCAATAACGCGGACCCCCACTGGGTGAAGGAGCGGGATGGGCTGGATTTCTCCTTTGGCGATTACGGTGAATTTACGGTGAAAGGCGTCGAGCTGGACAGCGTGGAGACAAGCGCAAAAGTTACGGAAAACGGCCAAGAAACGACGGAACAGCACAAGTTTTACCGCTACAGCAAGAGCACGGCAGAAGGGACGACCAACCCATGAAGCAGCGTTTGAAAAACCAGAACGGCACAACGCTGGTGGAGCTGATCGTCTGCATGGTGCTGCTGGCGATCTTTACGCTGGCGGCGGTCACGCTGATACAGCCCAGCGCACAGGCGTACATGGACATCCAGCAGCAGACCCGCGCGCAAAATCTGGCCGATGCGCTCATTGAGACGATCCGCGGCGAGGTGCTCGAGGCGAACGGCTATATCCGCTTCACCGACGGCGCAACGGACCTTAATGATTTGGACAGCGTTTTTGCGTCCAAGGGTGACGACTACAGCGAGGGCACGGCATTGGAATTCAGCGTCTACCCCAACCACATTGAGCTGATCGACAAGGACTGTGTGCCGATGCTGACAAAGACAGACGGCACACCACTGCTGACAGCGGATCAGGCCAATGCGCTGAACGGCTACCTGCACATGCGCTTTTACCGCGATGAACTGAATGACGCCGGGCACTACGGCAACCCGCAGCACACAAAAGAGAACAAGGCCGAGGACGGTACCGTGACAGTCACACGGCCCTATGTTGCCTACGGCTACACAACGGCCTATCCCCGGGATGCCTATATGGGGCTGTTCATCAGCGATCTGCATTTCTACGCCCGCAGCTGGACGCAGGACGGCGACGAAACCAAGACCCCGCGCATTACGGCTATGACGGTGGTGCTGACTGTGGCCAAGCGGGACGCCAACGACCAGATCGTGCCGCTGTGCACCCAAAAAGCCATTGTGCAGCTGCCCGGTGAGCCGGTCATCCTGTATGAACCCGGCACCTGGGACGGCAAGGCATCGTCGGAGTCGTGAGCGGTGCCCTCCGGGACTATTTTTGAAAAGTTTATTACAATCCCGGCGGATGTACTGGACAAATTCAAATGGACTAGTTATACTTTAAAACATGAATACCTGTGTGCCGGACAAAAATGCAGGAACGCCATGGGCATCAGAGCAGAGAGGATGACTAGGATGACAACAATTGAAATCAAAATGCTGGGCGGCTTTGAGATCCGTGTGAACGGCAAGCCCGTGCTGGCACAGCTGGCGCAGTCCCGCAAGGCAACGGCGCTGGTGCAGTATCTCGTTTTGCGGCGCGGGGAGCGCGTCTCCCACAAGGTACTGACCGATACCCTGTGGGCAGGGGAGCGGTCCACCAACCCGGACATGGCCCTGCGCGCCATCTTGCATCGCTTCCGCAATATGATCGACGCGGAGGGTCTGGATGAGATGAAGGGCTGCATCGTGACCAGCCGCGGCTACTACCAGTGGAACCCCCATCTGGACTGCAGCGTGGATGTGTTTGAGGTCAACGACCTGTCGGAGCTGGCCCGCAAGGAGGGCGACGCCGAGAAGCGCAGCCGCATTTATGAACAGATCGTCAACCTGTATGACGGGCGCCTGCTGCCGCGGTCTGCGTCCGAGCCGTGGGTCGAAAGCGTCAGCGTGCGTCTGCACGGGCAGTACCGCACAGCCATTTTAAACCTGCTGGAGCTCTGCAAAAAATGGGGCGAGAGCACCCGCATTGTTGCGCTGTGTACCCGCGCGCTGGAGCTGGACCCCTACGAGGAGCGCCTTTATCTGGAAAAGATCGTCGCGCTGGAGACGCTGGGCCGCCACGAGGAGGCGCAGGATCTGGCACGCCGCGGCAGCGCCATGGGCTGCCTGCATCATACCATTGAGCCGGGCCGCGCAGGCTCTGCCTACCGCCAGATGCGCCAGGCAGACCGCAATATGGAGAGCGATGTCTCCAAGCTGATCTCTGCTCTGCCGGATACCGAGAACACGGGGGCCTGTATCTGCGACTTTGAGACGTTCAAGGAAATTTACCGCGTACAGCGCGGCGTGCAGGCCCGCTACGGTCTGCAGGTATTCCTGGCGATCCTGACCGTGGCTCCCAGCCAGAACACCGATGCTGCCGAGACCGCTCTGATGGTGGAGCAGCTGGGTGATCTGATCCACATGAATCTGCGCCAGTGCGATGTGGCCGCCCGCTACACCGATATGCAGTATGTTGTTATGCTGAGCGGCAGCACCGCCGAGAGCGGCACCGGCCCGATGGAGCGCATCAAGGCCGCGTTCTACCGCATCCCTGCCCATGGCCGCTACCTGTTGAGCTATAGCCTCTATGTTCCCGAGGCCAAGGCCGACAACGGGCGCGCCCGCCGCCGCAAAAAGACGGCGAAGAAGGAAAAATAAGCGAGCCGTTAAGCCGTACAGTGAAAGCTGTGCGGGTTTTTTGCTGCACGGACCGGCAAAGAAACGATTGGTAGGGGCGGGCATTGCCCGCCCGTGCCCGTTTGCCCTGTGATAAATTTCCCCGAAAAGACGATGCTGCGCCAAGTTGGCGGGCGAGCAATGCTCGCCCCTACACTCGCTGTATGTCGAGGAACGATTTTTTACACTTTCCACAATCTTTTGCCTAAAAATTTTTACAAAAAATCCGAAAAAACTGTTTAAATTTCCACAACAATGTGGTAAAGTAGTATCAAACAGGCGGGAGTGTTCAAAAATCACTGCGCCGCAATGAAATTCTACGCCGCAGGGCTGCCGGAAGCAGCCCCGGCGCGAAAAGAGGTTTGACGATCCATGGGCTACGCAAGCAAAGACATCCGCAACATTCTGGTGGCCGGCCACGCCGGCTGCGGCAAAACGACGCTGACCGAGGCACTGCTGTACATGAGCGGCGCTTCCGAGCGTATGGGCCGTGTCGAGGACGGCACCACCGCCAGCGACTTTGACCCCGAGGAGATCCGCCGCAAGGCATCGCTCAACTCGAGCGTTGTCCCCGTCGAGTACGAGGGCATCAAGTACAACCTGATCGACGCACCGGGTCTGTTTGACTTTGAGACCGGCGCTGCCGAGGGCATCATGGCCGCCGAGAGCGTGCTGATCTGTGTGTCCGGGCGTTCCGGCGTGACCGTCGGTGCCGAGAAGGCGTACCAGCTGGCGCTGAAAAACAACAAGGCGCGGATGATCTTTGTCACCAAGGCTGATTTGGAAAACGCCGACTACTTTAAGATCCTGGAGCAGATGAAGATCAAGTTCGGTCCCAGTGTCTGCCCCTGCGTCGTGCCCGTCCGTCTGGACGACGGCACCGTCGCCTACATCAACCTGTTCAGCCAGAAGGCCTTCAAATACGAAGGCGGCAAGCAGGTCCAGATCGACCTGCCCGACATCGGCCACCGCTTTGAGGGCCTGATCCAGGCCATGAGCGAGGCCATCGCCGAGACCGACGAGGCTTTGATGGAGAAGTTCTTCGAGGGTGAGGCTTTCACCACAGAGGAGATCGTCCAGGGCATGGCCTCCGGCGTGCGCAGCGGCCAGATCACGCCCGTGTTCTGCGGCTCCGCCGTCAACGCGCAGGCGCTGGATATGCTGCTCTACAACATGAACGTGCTGCTGCCCGGCGCGGACACCGCGTCCGCTGTGGGCGAGTCTGGCGGCGAGCCGGTGGAGATCACCGCCGACCCCGCTGCCCCGCTGTGCGCTTACGTCTTTAAGACTGTGGCCGACCCGTTTGTCGGCAAGCTGAGCTTTATTAAGGTGCTGTCCGGCAGGCTGACCGCGACGAGCAACGCCGTCAACGCCCGCACCGGCCAGCCGGAGCGCCTGGGCAAGACGCTGACCGTCTGCGGCAAAAAGCAGACCGACACGCCCGAAATCGCCGCCGGTGACATCGGCGCAGTTGCCAAGCTGGCCACCGCCAAGACCGGCGATACCCTGTGTGACCCCGCCCGCGTCGTGGCGCTGCCCGCACCTGTTTACCCCATCAGCAGCTACCGCATGGCCGTCAAGGTCGCCAAGAAGGGTGACGAGGGTAAGGTCGGCAGCGCGCTGGCCCGCGAGATCGAGGAGGACCCCGCCATCCGGTTCGTGGTCGACCCCGAGACGAAGCAGCAGATCATCAGCGGTCTGGGCACCCAGCATCTGGAGGTCGCGCTGGCCAAGCTGAAGAATAAGTTCGGCGTCGAGATCACGCTCGAGAATCCGCGCGTGCCGTACCGTGAGTCCATCCGCAAGAGCTGCAAGGCGCAGGGCCGCCACAAGAAGCAGACCGGCGGCCACGGCCAGGTTGGCGACGTCTGGATCCAGTTCGAGCCGGTCGAGGGCGAGGGCATCGAGTTTGCCGAGAACGTGTTCGGCGGCAGCGTGCCGAAGAACTTCTTCCCGGCAGTCGAAAAGGGCGTTCGTCAGGCTGCCGAGCACGGCGTGCTGGCCGGTTACCCGATGGTCGGCATGAAGGCCACGCTGCTGGACGGCAGCTACCACCCTGTTGATTCCAGCGAAATGGCGTTCATTATGGCCGCCAAACTCGCGTATAAGGCCGCCATCCCCGAGGCCGGCCCCGTCCTGCTTGAGCCCATCGGCGCATTGAAAGCCCACGTCCCCGCCGACAACACCGGCGATATTATGGGCGAGGTCACGAAGCGCCGCGGCCGCGTGCTGGGCATGAACCCCGATGACGACGGCCTGCAGGTCGTCGAGGCCGAGGTCCCCGTGGCCGAGATGCAGGACTTCACCACCTTCCTGCGCCAGCTGACCCAGGGCCGCGGCTACTTCACGTTCGAGTTCGTCCGGTATGAGACCCTGCCGCAGATGCTCGAGAACAAGGTCATCGAGCAGGCAAAGGCATTGGGCAACTTTGCGGATGAGGATTAAATCGTAAATAAAAGCACCTGCTGACCGGTATGCGTGTGACCGGTCAGCAGGTGCTTTTTGGTTGAGATATTGAAAGCTTCTTTGCTTACTTTCTTCTCGAAGAAAGTAAGAGAAAAGGGAGCCTGCGGAAAGGTGCCAAAGCCCCTCCGGCCTCGCAGGCTCGGCCAGTCCTTCGGACCCGAACCCCTCTGTCGCTTCGCGACATCTCCCCGCGCAGCGGGGAGTCACCCCTAAAAGAGGAGCCTTTTGCGCGGGCGAAGCCCGCGAGAGAAGCCTCCCCATCAGGGGAGGTGGCCGCGAAGCAGGCCGGAAGGGTTCAGCCCGTTGACGGCGGGCATAACAAGGTTGCGGGCCGGGCATGCCCGGCCCCTACGGACTGCCGTGAATCGTCGTGCACGAGAGGGGCAAGGGAGGGCGGCAGCCCGCCCCTTCCAAGTTGGCGGGTGGTTGACCGGGAATGGGCAGCCACGCAAGGCCCGTCGGAATCCCCCAGTCCGCTAACGCGGCCAGCCCCCTTTGACAAGGGGGC
>OLSK01001960.1_pt1 | contig 13917 bp, 6 predicted proteins | sample 1672781 | NCBI WGS metagenome assembly OLSK01 (sample SAMEA3136723, study PRJEB25190) | human gut metagenome | biome: human gut; feature: human-associated habitat; material: faeces | place: Austria | collected 2013 | reverse complement strand
GCTTCGTAAAGAGCGGCGCTAACGGTCGTGTTATCCGCTACCGCTTCAACGGCGTAGGCACCGACACCCCCGGCAGATACGTATATCTCCGCGACCTCGAGACCAACGACTACTGGTCCGCTTCCTGGGCGCCCGTATGCAAGCCCCTCGATCAGTTCAAGAGCGAGTGCCGCCACGGTACCGCTTACACCGTTATCACTTCAGAGTACAAGGGCGTTAAGTCCGAGGTTACTTACTATGTTCCCCAGGGCGCTACATACGAGGTATGGGCTGCCAGGGTGACAAACACCTCCGATAAGCCCAGAAAGCTCGCTGTTACCGGCGTATGCGAGTTCGTCAACGACCCGAACTACGAGCAGGATCAGGTAAATCTTCAGTACACTCTGTTCATCACCCGCACCTACTTCAAGGGTAACTATATCCACCAGATGCAGAACGAGATCTACAATCCGAACAGCGGCAGATTCCTCGGTCTGGCTGGCGCTAAGGTAGACGCTTACTGCGGCGACAGAGATTCCTTCGTAGGCACCTACAGAAGCTACTCCAACCCGAAGGGCATCGAGGAAGGTCTGAAGGGCGACCTCAACTACAACACCAACTCCGTTGGCGCGCTCGAGAGCGACATCGTTCTCCAGCCCGGCGAGACCAAGGAGCTTACATACGTCCTCGGCGGTCAGAAGACCGAGGCTGAGATCACCGAGATCATCAGCAGATACGAGAAGTCCGGCGCAGTAGAGGCTGAGCTTGCACAGCTCAAGAACTACTGGCACAGCAAGCTGGACAACCTCCAGGTAAACACACCCGACAAGAACTTCAACAACATGGTCAACACCTGGAACGCATACAACTGCTTCATCACCTTCATCTGGTCCAGAGCGGCTTCCTTCCAGTACTGCGGCCTGAGAAACGGCTTCGGCTACCGCGATACCGTTCAGGATATCCAGGGTATCATTCACCTTGCGCCTGAGATGGCAAAGAAGCAGATCGTGTTCATGCTGTCCGCGCAGGTAACTAACGGCGCGGGTCTGCCGCTGGTTAAGTATGACCACAAGGCGGGTCAGGAGAACCACCCCGACGAGAACGACGAGAACTCCGTATACGCGAAGCAGACGGGTCACCCCAGCTACCGTGCAGACGACGCTCTGTGGCTGTTCCCGACCGTTTACAAGTACATCTCCGAGAGCGGCGATTCCGCGTTCCTCGACGAAGAGATCCTCTACGCTAATGACGGCGAGAAGGGCACCGTTTACGACCACCTCAAGAGAGCGATCGACTTCTCCATGAACCACCTCGGCAACCACGGCATGCCCGCAGGTCTGCACGCTGACTGGAACGACTGCCTCCGTCTCGGCAAGCAGGGCGAGTCCACCTTCGTTGCATTCCAGCTCGTATACGCTATCAAGATCCTGCGCACCTACGCAGTTGAGAAGAACGATACAGACTACATCAAGTACCTGGACGAGATCGGCGCTAAGCTCGATACTATCCTCTCCGCCTGCTGGAACGAGGACAGATGGATCCGCGGCTACAAGGAGGACGGCGCCATCATCGGTCAGCGCACTGATCCTGAGGCTTCCATGTGGCTCAATCCGCAGAGCTGGTCCGTTATCTCCGGCTTCGGAACAAAGGAGCAGCAGGAGAAGGCTATGGACAGCGTTTACCGCGAGCTGAACACTCCGTACGGCGCAATGGTAATGTACCCGCCTTATGTAAAGCACGGCTTCCCCGGAGCGCTCATGCAGTGCTTCAACAAGTGCACCAAGGAGAACGCAGGTATCTTCTCCCAGCCGCAGGGCTGGCTGATACTGGCTGAGTCCAAGCTGGGTCACGGCAACCGCGCTTACCAGTACTGGACTGAGGCGGCTCCCGCTACCTACAACGACAACGCAGAGCACAGAGTGCTCGAGCCGTACGTATACGGTCAGTTCGTTGAGGGCAAGGACAGCCCGTTCGCAGGCCGCGCACACGTTCATTGGCTGACCGGTACCGCTTCCACCGTTATGGTTGGTACAACTGAGGGTATCCTCGGTCTGAACCCCGAGACCAAGGGTCTGGTGATCGACCCGTCTATTCCCTCCGAGTGGAAGGAATACACCATGGAAAAGACCTTCCGCGGCAAGAAGCTCCACGTTACCGTAAAGAACCCGAACGGTTCCGAGCACGGCGTGAAGTCCGTAACAGTCAACGGCGAGAAGATCGAGGGCAAGCTTATCCTCGATTCTATCCTCAAGGCTGAGAACGACGTTGTAATCGAGATGTAATTCTAGATAGAAAAATCCCCCGTTCGTGTGAGCGGGGGATTTTTTATGTTATTTCAGTCTGACAACATTTGACCACTTTCCGTATATCCGCTTTCCTCCAACGGTAATGTACGGGCGTATCCTGAACCTGCACCCGGATTTGGAAGTCCATTTAACCTTCAGGCTCAGCTTGTGGTTTTGAATGTCCGCAAGCTTTGTGAATTTACCCTTGCCCTCAGCCGCCTGTACCTCATAATTGGGGTATATACCGCCTGGCCTTGACCATGTAAGTGTGGCGCGGTTTTCATTTTTTACCTTACGTCCCTTTAACGTGGATTTCGGCGGAAGTATCTTGAATTTCAGCGTCTTTGTGCCTTTGAAGCTGTTTATTCCGGTTATGCGCACAGACGCTATGCCAGGTGTTACAGCGTCCTGATAATCCACCGTGTAGTCGTAACCCTCGTTGAGCGTACTATCCTCGTATTCTGCCTCTATAACGGGTGTGAACGGCATTCCGGTGTAGGTCACAGTAGGGAGCGCCTTGAACTTGCAGCCGCTTATATCATGCTCCTCACCCGGTCTCAGAACCAGCGTGGAATATTCGTAGCTTCCGTCTACAAGCTTACCGGCACTGAGAATGTTATACCTGAACTGACAGGTAACGCTCTTGGCAGCCTGCCCGAATACCCACTCGCTGCTCTCTCCGTAAAGCATGCCGACAACATCGCCGTTTTCAGTTGTGCCTGTCCATATGTCAAACGAATCGTCGGTAGTGCAGTCGCACTCGATTATATCTCCGTTGGCTCCGTCGCCGCCGAAGAATCCGAACGTCGCCGACGTACCGAACGCGTCGTCCCACTCGCTAAGATAGTAATCGTCAAACTCCACATTGAAACCGATTCCGGCTCTTCCGGTTTCGGCGTAAGCCTGCTGATAAAGGTCGTACTTTTCCTTTGGAACGGTGAAAATTATGCTGGTGCAGTCCGGAATCACTCCCGTCCTGACCGTCACGCCGGGCTGTGAGAAGTCAAGGTCGTCCGGAAGCGTCAGAACGGCTTCTGCGGTATTCTCTCCTGAAACTGCTCCGGACGGCTCCGTCTGCTCTTCTGCGAAAGTTTCCATCGCTGAAGCCGCTGCCAGGAAAACCGCAAGTACGGCGGCCGTTAATCGCTTGAATTTCATATTACCTACCTCCATTGATTTAATGTTGACAACATTATACACCATTTGTTTTCATTTGTCAATGAAAATTCGGTTGGCGTATTAAAAAAAACTCCCTGCCGAAGCAGGGAGTTTATATTGTTAATCAATATTGTGAAGCGCCTTGTAGATGTCCTGCATCTGCTGGTCGGTGGAGGCGATGGTCTCCGCGCAGTCCTTGAGCTGCTGCGCAAGGTCAGCTGACACCACGCTGTCGGTCTTGTATTTGAGGTCGTGCTCCAGGGTCGCCCAGAAGTTCATTGCGATGGTGCGTATCTGAACCTCCACGTGGACAAGCTCCTTTTTTTCGGAGAGGTACACCGGAGTCTCGATAACCAGGTGCAGACTGCGGTAGCCGTTTGGCTTGGGGTTCTGTATGTAGTCCTTGCGCTTGATGAGCTTCACGTCGTCCTGCGCGGTCAGGAGGTCTGCCACGGTGTAGATATCGTCGATGTAGTTGCACACGACGCGGACGCCTGCGATGTCGTTCAGCTCGCGCTTTGCGTTATCGCAGCTGAACGGTATTCCCTTGCGGTTGAGCTTCTCAAGAATGCTCTGCGGGGATTTCACGCGGTCCTCAAGGTGATGTATCGGGTTGTGGTCGTATTTCGTCTTGAATTCGCTGTCGAGTATCTCAAGCTTGGTCTTGACCTCGCGGATCGCGGATTCGTAGAGATGCTCAAGCTCCATGAACTGGTAGAGCTGATCCATAACGCGCTGCTGTGCGTCCGCAGGGAGAAGCTGCTGTACAGGCTCAAGCTCGAATGTTTTCTGTTTTTCTTTCATTGCGTATCCTTTCACAAGCGTACAATAATATTATATCAGCAAATGTGATAAATTTGATAATGTTCGTGTGAAATTATTATGAAATATTACTTGTTTGCTTCGTCCTGCATACTATTCAGGAGCGCCTCTATGTCAGCCTGGGACATCTTACCGCCGGAGGGCGCGGAGGATTCAGCAGGCTCGGGAGCGGGAGCAGCAGGTTCGGAAGGTTCAGCGGGCGCGTTAGCCGCAAGCAGCTTCTCAATGTCCTCCTGGGACATCTTGCCGCCGGATGGCGCGGAGGATTCAGCAGGCGCAGGCTCGTCGTTTACCGGAGCTTCCGGAGCGTTGTTCTCGACTATCTCGGGTTCATCAGAATCGGAATCATCATTGCCGCCGAGTGCCGCCGCGAGCAGTTTCTCTATGTCGTCCTGGGACATTTTGCCTCCGGAAGGCTCCGCAGGTTCGATGATTTCTTCGGTCGGAGTTTCGACGGGTTCGGCAGGTTCGGCAGGTTCCGCAGATTCCTCAGGCTTTTCACTGCCGCCGGACATGTTCATTTCGTCTAGCATTCTCTGCACTTCGTCCTGCGACATTACGCCGCCGGAGGACTCCTCCTGGGAGCGGGTTGCCGGGTCGACCTGTATGTCCGAAACCGGTTCGGGAGCGGGGGAGTCGCTTATGCCTGCCGAGCGGAGCAGCGCTTCGATGTCGTCCTGCGACATCTTGTTGTTCTCCACCTCGGGAGCGGGCGCATAGGAGGTTTCGGGAGCGATAGCCTCCGGGGTTTTGGACTCCTCCATAATGCTTGCGACGTCCACCTTATGCTGATTCAGAATGCTGCTCACGTCCGCTTCCGGCTGCTTTGGCGGACGCGTGGAACGTCCCGGGCGGTATTCCCCGCTGGGGTAGGATATCATCGGAACCGGCTGTGCTTCCGGCGCGATGAGGTATTTGTCGAACTCGCCGCACGCCTGCTCGAAAGTTGTGGTCTCGCCGTCGAATCTTATCCAGTAGTCGTCGTAGGGAGTGATTCCATGGGTACGCCTGAGTATGTTGTAGACGTTGTATTTTTCAATTCCCATTCTGTCGAGGATAGGGTATGTATAGGGCGTCTTGTCCTGAAAAACACGGCACGAGAACAAGTAGTAAATGTCCGAAATGTCGAGGGGACGGTGTATCGTTGTTATCATCAGCTCCTTGAAGCGGGTGATGATGGTATAGGATACCTCCTCGTCCTCTGAAACGAGATATTCGCATATCGGCGCTTCGCACTTCCACACAGTGAATTTCAGCGGGAGCGGCATTTCGAATGCGCTGTTGTCTACTATTCGATACCGGTTCGCCTTTAATACAACATTTTCCATAGTTCTACCCTCCGGAATACGTCCGCACGTATCACATTATTATAGACATTATACCACATTTTTGAAACATAAGCAATAGTTTTTTTATCTCTCCATATTGTGAACAAAATAATTTCGGGCGATTTGTGCAGGTTTAATAAAAATGCCGGACAATGATAAATTATTATTGTCAAAGTGTTTACAGAAACGAGTTTTTGTGTTATACTGATACTAAATAGCTGTGTCTGTCGCACGGCTGAATGCGGAAATAATCTGCTCTTGCAGAACAGAAACGGGGAGTATATATGAAGATCAGAACCATGCTGATGATCAGCGCCATGCTGTTCGCGATACTGCCGATGGTGATCTACACGGTGTTCGCAAACACATTGCTTTCTTCTGACGGCGACAAGCAGTTCAGAGATACTTTACTCGAGGTGGCAGAGAACGAGCGCTACACGCTGCAGACCTACCTCGACACGGTGGATAAGCAGGCGGAGACCATTCTGAAGAACACCGAGGTACAGGACGTGATCAAGAGCCAGAAAACCACGGATTATGTCGGAAATTACCTTGTGCAGTTTGCAAACGAGAATCCTGAGATAGATTCCATCTCTCTGGTGGACAAGGACGGCAAGATCTTCTGCGGAAGCACCGGAAAGATCGGTCAGGTCATCGACAATTTCAGCGCTTATGACAGCTACGCAGACGGCGCTCTCTACTACAATGCGATAATCAATCCCGAGGCCACCGGCGGCGGAACCAACCCCACGATGTTCTACAAGAAGCATCAGGGCGGCGCGACCCTGCTTATCAGCTACAAGCTGTCCGGCAAGGGCTTCCTTTACAGCGCGTCCGGCGGAAGCACGTTCTACAACGGTTCTGTGACTGTTGCGGATTCTTCCCCCAATCACAATTATAATATCGTTGATAACTTCAAGGTAAACCTTTATTACGAGTACCCCTCCGATGTTTTCAAGAGCAGGATCGACAGCCTGACTGACGGCGCGGAGCCTGAGATAATCGAGTACTCTCCGGCAAACGGTTCCTCTGATAAGTGGTACGCCGCAATGGTCAAGGTCGGCGGCGAAAACGGACTTATCGCGATCGCAAGCTGCCCTGTGAACGGCAATGCAAATTCCTTCTCGCTGCCCGCGGGCAACGGCATAGTTGTGGCATGCGTACTTATCTCCATTGTTGCAATTGCAGGCGCTGTCGTCGTATCCATTCTTGTAACAAGACCGCTCAAGACCATCGAGGAGACCCTTGTAAAGGTACGCCGCGGCGACCACGAGGCTCGTATCCCGAACGAGGTCAGCAACAACGAGTACGGACAGATGTCCCGTGCGTTCAACAACCTGCTTGACGAGATCGTTGTCAGCGAGGACAGATACCGCACCATTACGGAGATGTCCGATAACATCATCTTCGAGTGGAATTTCAAAACCAACGAAGTTTTCTTCTCCAACAACTTCAACAAGAAGTTCAGCTACCGTGCTCCGTCCGACCACTTCGGTGACAGCTTCCTGTTAAAGGCTAAGCTCCACGAGGAGGACGCAGAGCGCTACAAGCAGGACCTCGAGGCTCTGGGCAGAGGCGAGGAATTCAAGCACAACGAGTACCGTATGAAGAACATCTACGGCGACTACATCTGGGTTCTTATCAGAACTGCGACCCTCCGCGACAAGGAAGGCAACCCGCTGAAGATCGTCGGCGTTATCCTGGATATCGACCGTGCGAAGAAGAGCGAGCAGCAGCTCACGACCCGTGCAAGCTTCGACGCCCTCACCGAGCTTTACAACCGTGAGACCATCGAGAGCCAGATTGACAACGAGATCACCCTTTCCGAAGCGCGTAAATCCGAGATGGCGGTTCTGTTCATCGACGTAGACGACTTCAAGCACTACAACGACCAGTACAGCCACGCGACCGGCGACCAGGTGCTGAAGTTTGTTGCACGCACCATAAAGGGCACTGTGAACGAGTTCGGCTTCGCAGGACGTTACGGCGGCGACGAGTTCATCGCATGCATTCGCAACGCGGAGATAAACGACCCGACAAGGGCTGCGCAGGATATCATCTCCAAGCTCGAAGAAGGCTTCGAGTGCGACGGAGTTCACCTGACCGTGAGCGTGTCCATCGGTATTTCGATGATAAAGGACGACTACAACACCCGTGTTGAGTATATCATCGGTAAGGCTGATGACGCGATGTATTCCGTTAAGAAGAACGGTAAGTCAAATTACGCGTTCATCTGATCTGAGTAATAAGAAAGACCGCTCGGGAGAGCGGTCTTTTTTTGTGCGGAGAATAGATTTGTGCGGGGTAAACTTTCAGGAGCCGTCAATTCGGAGCGTCAGAGCGTCAGAGCATCGTAGCGAAGCGGGCGTCTGCTCCTCTGGTGGCGGCGTGAACCGCCATAGGGGCAGACCCGAATATGTCACACCCGCGCAGACGTTAAACTCTCTGAAATAAAAGCGCTTCCGCACAAAGTAACTGTGCGGAAGCGCATATTATTTACCCATTCTCCTATATTGAGAAAGCGGTTTGCCGTGCCGGAATTGACTTTATCGACAGCCGAATTACAATATGTTTTTACGGATCCTCGACAAACTTCAGACCTATGCAGTGATCCGAAATAAGATTCTCAGGTTTGACGCCGAGCAGGGTCTTGATTCCGGAGCGCACCGTGATAGTACCGCTGCACATGGACATCGTGAGAGTGCCCTCGCAGTCGGCGGAGCCAAACGCGACTGATTCCGCGCCCTCGATAAGGGAATCGAACGTGCAGTCGTTCATTATGATCTCGCCGAAGTTCTTATCGGCGCCGATACCTAGTATCTCCTTCGCCTTGAACTCGGTGGAGATACGCACGTCAGACATTTGGATGCTGCCGCCGCAGGAGTTGAACGACGCGATACCTCCTACCTTGTCGCCGGACATCTTAAAGTCAGCGCAGCCGTTTTTGATGCTTACTCTGCACGGGTCGCTGAAGCTTCCGATGCCAAGCCCGGTTTTTGAATGGTGCTCGATGAACACGCGGGAGTCGTCTATATCCACGACTGCGCCGGAGAGCAGGCTGCCTATGCCGAGGGTTTTCTTGCCCATCTGCTCGATGACGAGTTCCTTGCAGCGTATCCTGATATATGAGCTGCCGTCGTTGGTTCTGCCGCCTATCGCCACGCTCTTTTCGCCGTCAAGGTGGATATAAAGACCGCCGTTCATGCAGATGTCGATATTGCCGTACGGCATTGTAAAGCCGGAGCCGATGGCGTAGGTCTGGCTGCTTGCGGAGTTTATCCTGAGCGTGCCGTCGCCGATTATTTTCAGCGTGGAGCCAGCCGGGACATAAATCCCGCCGGTCAGCGTTGCCGTGCCGATGATGTTCAGCGTCATGGTGCTGTTCTGACCCACCGTTATCGAAGCGCCCGCGTTCTCGTTATGCACATTGATGTCTACGAGGTTCAGGCGGCAGTCGATGTTGTCCTTGGCGCGTATTGCCATTTCGGAGGTGTAGTTCTTGTTTCCGGTCAGGGTGTACTCCATCTTGTTGACGATGATATCCGTGTAGCTGTCCAGGTCAAGCGCCATGAGGGATATCTCGCGCTCGTCGCCGGTGAAGTAGGTCTTGCGGGTGCGGCGGTTCTCGGACTGGCGGTTGTATTCCTGTATCTCCTCCGCGATGTCCGGATTTATCTCCTGAACGATATCCGCGGAGGGCTTCGCGGTATAGTAGCCCTGGATAAGGTCGACGCCCATGCCGATAACGGTCTGAAGCTCCTCGGTGAGCTCCACGCCCTCTGCGAGAGCCATGAAGTTGTTGTCGTGGGCGTAGTCGATGATGTTGCGCGTGAAGTGCTTCTTGCGCTTATCCTTGTGGATATTCATGATAAGGCTGCGGTCTATCTTCACGACGTTGGGCATGAATGTCAGCAGGTTGCTGATGTTGGAATATCCCGTTCCGTAATCGTCTATCGCGACCTTGAATCCGCAGCGCTGGCTGCGCTCAAGCAGCGTCTTTAACTGGCTGGAGCTTGCCTCGGTCTGCTCGGTGAACTCCACGACGATATTCTGCATGATATCGCCGTAAAGCTGATATAGCTGCTCAAAATCGGCGTCCGGAAGCGTGCATGCCGGTATACTGTTGATAAACAGCAGCTTCCCCGCAAGCAGGCGCTGGTTTTCCTTTGCGAAGCGCAGAGTATTGAACATCGTGCACTTCTCCACGTCCTGGAGTCTGTCGAGAGCCTCAGCATGGCTGAGTATCGTGAGCGGAGACAGCCGGAATTCTTCGCCGGACCGCATGAGCGCCTCGTACGCGAAAACGCTTCCGTCCTTCGCGCTGACGATGGGCTGGAAATTATATGAGAACAGGTTCTCGTTAAGCAACCGTACGACCTGCTGGCGCTCCTCCGGGTCGAAAGTCTCGGCGGAAACGTCCGCGGTCTTGTGCATTTTGGTGTGGTTATCCTTGGTGAGGGTGCGCTGGTACGCCGCCTCGTAGGGCAGCTTGTCGAGCACGGAGCGGTCTGTGAGAGGCGCGGAGATCGACGCGGTGTAGATATTCACGCCATATTCCTGGTTGTGGTGGTTTATGGAGTCCACAACGCTGCTGAGCCTCGACGGAACATCGTCGAAGGAGCCTTCGTCGATAACTCCGGCAATGAAGAACTCGTCGCCGCTTACCCTTACTACGATGTCGTTTTCTCCGGCAGCGCCGGAAAGCGCAACGCCGAGGGCCTGAAGCACCTTGTCGCCCTCCGCGTAGCCGTAGGTGTCGTTTATGCCGCGGAGGTTCTCAACGTCGATGGAGATTATGCGCAGCAGCTTCTTCGGGTCGTTGAACTTGCCGCAGCGCTCCGTCATGATGCGGACGTAGCCGCGCATATTCAGCAGACCCGTGAGGGAATCGCGCACCTGCGCGTCGGTAACGGCGTCGTTGTAGAGAATGTGCCGGCGCTGCTTCTCAAGGGCGCAGCTTATTGTCCTGAGCCACTTGACGTAATTCCGGCTGTAGACCTTTCCGCTCTCGCCGTAGGAAAGCACGACGTAGCCGTAGTTAACTCCAATGAAGTGGAGGGTCGTGAAGATGAACGCCGACGGGCGGCTGCGCTCCTCGAAAATCTCGGGAAGCAGCATATCGCGCGGGAACTTCGCCATGAGGTCGACGGTGCTTCCTGCGGAGGTGCGCTTGTACGCGAGGTTGATCCGGTCGGTGAAGCCCGGTTCGGGGGCTTCGTTGTGCATTACCTGGTTATTGAGACAAAGCCAGAATCCGGTGAAATCCCCGAGGAAATGCGTGTACCAGTCCACCTTCCAGAGGTAGTCGTAGAACGTATCCGCGCCGATTAGCTCCTCTGACATGAAGTTGTAGTAGGAATCCATTTCGTTGCCCTGCAGGCTGGTCATTTCAGCAGCGAAGGCGTGGCACAGCCCTCCGAGGTTGGGGGGGCAGCAGCCGCAGGTCATTCCGACGCGGAACTGTGCGCAGTTGTCGTCGGAATGCGCCTGGTATACCCCGCCGGTGACTTTCGCGATTATGTAGTGCGCGGCGTTTTTCGCAAGAGTAACAGGGTCGCGCAGCGCGGAGGTGATGTTAAGATAATTCGCGCCGTACGGCTCCTTCTGATTGAAGCCGGTGATCAGCACGTCGTCCGGGATATTTACGCCGCGGTTCGACAGCGATTCGATGAGCTGTACTGCGGTAAGGTCGGAGCAGCACATTATCGCTTCCGGCATGCCGTTGCTGATTATCTCGCCGGCAATGCCGGAAAAGTCGTAAACCCAGTCGATTCCGTGGTGTATGCGTTCTTTTGGGATATCATAGCCGCGCTTTTTCATGGCCTTCACGAAGTAGCGCTCGATGGAGTCGTGGAATTCGTCCTTCGGTCCGCCCACGAAGTCGATGACCTTGCAGCCGTGGTGATCCATGATGTGGCTGACCATCATGTCGGCTACTGGTTCGTAGTTGTAAATGCAGTTGGCAAAGCCGTCCACCTGGCTGTCGAACGAAACGACAGGACCCTTGAAATCGCTTTTTATGCGTGCGATAAGGCGTTCCCGCGAGGTAACGTCGTTAATGCTGGAGGAGAATATGATAATGCCGTCTAGGAGGTCAAAGTCCACAAGGTCGTATACGGAGTTTTCAGCCGCGTCGAATTCAGCGTTGCCGGACATCATCAGGGACGAGAATACCGCGGCGTCCATGTTGGCGGCAAAAAGCTCTTTCTGAATTGTGTTCAGCGCGTTTGAGAAGAATACATATTCCGCTTCAGCGGCGATTATTCCGATCAAAGGACGGGATTTTTTCAAGGCGATTTCTCCTTTGTCCTGTTTGGTTCAAACAGGCATACTATGACTATTTTAAATAAGTATATCATAAATCGCGTGTTATTTGCAACAACAGACTGATGATTTTGTGCGATATTACTATTTTTTTTAGTTATATTTACAATCTGACGATACAAAAGCGGTGTTTTTATCTGGAAATGTAATGTTTCACATGAAATTTTGTGCAAATTGCCATGCGGGGAGGGTTTGATTTTTTACTCTATATAGTGTATAATAGATATTATTGACGAAATTTATACAGGAGTTTTTTATTTATGGATCTGTTACTTATTTCTGCGGCGGAGACTGCGGCAGATGACGGCGGCTTCCTCGGAGTCGTAAAGACTGTAAACGACGCGGTCAGCGGCGTCGTATGGGGCTGGCCGGCTCTTATCCTGCTGCTGTTCGTCGGAGTGCTGATGTCGGTGCTTACGAAATTCTTCCAGATATCGCACATCGGAAGGTGGTTCAGATGCACCATCGGCGCGGTATTCAAGGACAGAAAGGTCACGGCGCACACAAAGGATAAGCAGATATCCCAGTTCCAGAGCGTATGCGCGGCGCTCGCCTCAACGGTCGGGACCGGTAATATTGCGGGCGTGGCTTCCGCAATCGTCACCGGAGGTCCCGGCGCGGTGTTCTGGATGTGGATCATGGCGTTCTTCGGAATGATGACCAACTTCGCTGAGAACGTGCTGGGTATTCTCTACCGCGTCAAGAACAGGGAAGGCGAGTGGAGCGGCGGCGCGATGTACTACCTCAAGTACGGTCTCGGTGCAAAGAAGCACTGCAGGGTTTTAGGCTCCGTGCTTGCCGTGCTGTTCTGCGTATTCTGCCTGTTCGCTTCCTTCGGAATCGGCAACATGACCCAGATCAACACCATATCCACCAACATGAACAGCACATTCGGCATCCCGAACTGGATCACCGGCATCGTGCTGATGATCATTGCGGCTCTCGTTGTTATCGGCGGTATCAAGCGGATCGCGCTGGTTACAGAGAAGATCGTTCCGATAATGGTGATCGTCTACCTGCTGGGAACTGTCGGCGTCTGCGTTATGCATATCGACCAGTTCGGCGCGGTGTTCTCCTCTATTTTCAGGAGCGCGTTCGGCATGGAGGCTGTCGTCGGCGGTCTGGTGGGTCAGGGCGTCAAGATGGCGATAGAGATGGGCATGAAGCGCGGCGTGTTCTCTAACGAAGCGGGTCTCGGCTCCTCGGTAATGGTGCACTGCAACTCCAACGTCAAGGAGCCGGTCAGCCAGGGAATGTGGGGAATCTTCAGCGTGTTCACCGACACTATCGTTGTCTGCTCGCTGACTGCGTTCACGATCCTTTCTTCCGGTCTGTTCGACCTCCAGACGGGCAGGCTCGCGGAGGAGTTCGCGTACCTTGAGAACCAGACTGGCTCCATAGTGGGCGTTGCGTTCCAGGCGAACTTCGGCGAATTCGGACGTTATTTCGTTGCAATCGCGCTGCTGCTGTTCGCGTTCTCCACTTCCCTCGGCTGGAGCCACTACGGCACCAAGGCGTTCGAGTACCTTTTCGGGACAAAGGCTACGCTGTTCTACAAGATCGTTTTCGTTCTGGCTATATTCGGCGGCGCGACAATGGGCGAGAACCTCGCCTGGGAGCTTTCCGATACGTTCAACGGAATGATGATGATCCCGAACCTGATAGGCGTTCTGGTGCTGTCGCCGATGGTCTACAAGTGCACGAAGAACTACATAGACCGCCACGTGCGCCGCATGGACGTTGAGCCGATGCTGTCCGTGCACGAGGATATACAGCGCCAGCAGGTACTGGCGCTTGAAGCGGAGCAGAACGAGCTGGTCAAGGCAGGGCTCGACACCGACTACGCGGAGTAATGAATTTGTGAATGAGGCTTATAGCTTTGCGCACAAGTTTATGGATTTTCGACTGCTGCAAATGAGGCTGAGTAATTCGGCCTCATTTGTGTTTCAGCCGCAGAATATTCTGAAGGTCACCTCTAAAAACCTTGTTTGAGTGAAAATGTGTATAGCACACCGACTGCT
>OLSK01001959.1_pt1 | contig 13924 bp, 11 predicted proteins | sample 1672781 | NCBI WGS metagenome assembly OLSK01 (sample SAMEA3136723, study PRJEB25190) | human gut metagenome | biome: human gut; feature: human-associated habitat; material: faeces | place: Austria | collected 2013 | reverse complement strand
CATGACCGACGTGGCGCTGGGATACAAACACCCCGAAGGCTACTTCTTCGACGGAGCCGCCTCGGGAAAGAGCGTGGGACGCTGCGCCAACCGCATCGCCTTCGGGCAGATGACCGTCGAGGGCAAGGAGTACCGGCTGGAGGTCAACAACGGCGTGAACCACCTGCACGGCGGCAACCACGGCTTCAACCAGAAGATCTGGAATGTGATCCCCGTGGAAGGCGTGATGGCCGATCACCTGATCCTTTCCTGCCAGAGCGCGGACGGCGAGGAGGGCTATCCGGGCAATCTGCACGTCGCCGTGACCTACACGCTGACCGAGCGCGGCCTGCGCATAGCGTATGACGCTGTCTCGGACGCGGATACGGTCATCAGCCTCACGAACCACAGCTATTTCAATCTCGCGGGCGGCGGCACGGCGCTGGCGCATGAGCTGCGCATCAATGCCGAAAGCTTCACCGAGAACGACGAGAATTGCCTGCCGACCGGCAGACTCATCCCCGTCGCGGGGACGCCGTTTGACTTCCGCGCGGCGAAGCCCGTCGGGCGCGATATCGGCGCGGACGACGGGCAGCTTGCCATCGGGCACGGCTATGACCACAATTTCGCGTTGTCTGGACGCGACGCGGCGGAGCTGTACAGTCCTGAGAGCGGAGTCGCGATGAATATCACGACGGATATGCCGGGTGTGCAGCTGTATACGGCGAATTTCCTCGAGCGCATTCCGGGCAAGCGCGGCGCGCTTATGGAGCCGCACGGGGCGGTTTGCCTTGAGACGCAGGAGTTTCCGGACGCGGTGCACCACGCGGATTTCCCGTCGCCTGTCCTCCGCGCCGGTGCGGCGTATCACCGTGAAACGGAGCTCACGTTCGACGTACGGTGAATCAACCTTTCGGAGCGCTGTCTGCGCCGCACCCCCTCTGCGCCCCTTATAGGGGAGCTGTCGCGTAGCGACTGAGGGGGCGCCGGACTCGGTGTATTGCCATTAGGCAAAAGACAGCGCAAACTAAAAGAACCAGGGACGGCATAGCCGTCCCTGTTTCACATTATTCAGCATTCGACTCCCGCTCAATAATACCCGAAGTCGGTTTCCGCGTAGGTCGCCCAGATGACGTTGGGGAAATGCTCCCGTATCCACGCGTTTGTGAGCGGACTATCCGCCGACAGGTCGAGGTTTATCCACTGCACCGGCCAATAGCCGACGTCGTCCGTCAGCTGCTCCTCAGGTATCAGCAGGCCGATATTCACACTGACGAGGTACTGCCGGTCAAGCTCCGGAATGAGCCACACCTTCCCCAGTCTGCCCTCATCTATCTCCGGCTGGATGCAGCTGTCGTACAGCTCGCTGGCCTGCTCCGGCGTGAGGTCTACCGTGGAGCCGTAGCTGGCAATCTCCGGATTATAGAAGCCTATATACGCCTGATACACCGTCTCCGGCGTCACGGCCTGCGGCGTCGCGGTGCGCGCCTTGATCGCCTCGGAGCTGTTGACAATATTCTGCACCAGCCATATCTCGGAGTTTTTGTCCTCCGCCTCCGCCGCGGTATTCAGCAGATAATACGACCGCTGCGTCGTGCTGCCGTCCTTCAGCTCATAGTTCAGCATGAGCCACACACCGTCATAGCGCTCATAATTGCGCTTTTCATAGCTGCGCTTCTCGTTTATTATGCGCCGGTGCAGCTCGCACACATCGGTGATGTTCTGCTGCTCGGTAAAGGCGTCCGGCGTCATGTAGTCCACGCTGAGCGTGACGCTGCTGACATCCTCCTGCGCGGGGACATAGCGCTCGTAGCCGTAGAGGTCGAACTCCCATGTGAATATGAACACCGCGATGATGCCGACGCATATCCCAAGCCCGCGCCAGCCGGTCGAAAAGACGTGCAGCGTCTTCTCCATGATCATCTTCGCCATGAAGTAGCCGACCGCCGCGCCCGCGGACATCAGAAGCATCAGCACAAAGGCCTCCGGCAGCCCGACGAAGCGCCGGTTCAGCCCGAAGTTTGCATACACGAGGTAGGCCGCGACGATCGCGCCGCCGAAGCACATGCAGTATTTGAATATCGGGCGCAGCACCGGAATGGCCACGGCGTCCGACGCGCACTCCATGCGCCGCCGCCTGTACATGAACAGCCCCGCTGCCATCAGCAGCAGACCCGCCGCGCAGTACGCGCCGAGCTGCGGCAGGCCGCGCACCGTCCAGCCGGCGGTCTGCGGCGTACTCACCGCGCCGCTTCCGGCGACGGTGATCTCGGCGGTTCCGACGTCAGTCCAGAAAACGTTGAAAAAGTTTGTGGCGTAGATAATGGGCGACAGTGCGATCAGCTCGCAGTTGCTGCCCGCCATGCCGTAGACAAAGTTGCTGAGGAGGTAGCGCAGGCCAAGCTCCACCGCGTACACCGAGACGTTCAGCAGCAGATACACCAGCGGCAGCACGAGGATGTTCCCCGTCAGCTGCCCGCAGAACACCGCGAAGCCGTAGAACGCGACGGTCTCCATCGCGATGATGCCCAGCGCCTCGGCGAGCACATAGGTCTCAACATACGCCCAGCCGGACACGACCACCGCGCCCAGCAGCACCGCTATGACGTCGGCGATCAGCATCGGCACAAGCCCGCACAGCAGCGCCGTCATGTACATCGTCTCGCGGCGCAGCGGCAGCGAGCAGATCATCCCGACGCTGCGGCTCGAATACATGTAGCTGAACATCGCCATGGCCATCGCCGCGCCCGCCGGTATGGCGACGCGGACGCTCTGCATCGCGCACTCCAGCACGCGGGCGTTCGCCTGCGCGTAGCTGTATATAGCCACAGACGTCAGCTCCAGCGGGAAAGCAACGACCATCGCCGCGAAGTACACCGCCCAGAGCGGCCAGAAGCGTCTGGCGAGATTGCGGGCGATGCCCGCGTCAAAGCACGATATCTTTGATTTCATCGTCAGCCCCTCCCAGCTCGTATATAAATATCTCTTCAAGCGTCAGCGGCACGGTGTCCACAAACAGGGGGTTCGCCGCGGCAAGCCGCTCGCGTATCTCGTCCGCATTGCCGCGCAGAACCAGCTGCTGAAGCCGCCCCATCGAGGAGCTGTGCAGGATGTCCAGCCCGTCGGGCAGCACGCCGCCGTCGGCGAAGGCAAGCTGAACCTTCACAAGCTCGTCCTGAAGCTCGTCCAGCCCCTTTTCGAGCAGCATCCTGCCGCCCTTCATGATGCCGACGTGATCGCACACGTCCTCCAGCTCGCGCAGGTTGTGCGAGGAGATGAGCACGGTCGTGCCGTTTTCGCTGACGTCGTGCATCAGCTCGCGCCAGACCTGACGCCGCATCACGGGGTCAAGCCCGTCCACCGGCTCGTCGAGGATGAGTATTTCCGGCCGTGCGGACAGCGCCAGCCAGAATGCGGCCTGCTTCTGCATACCCTTGGACAGGCGGCGGATGGGACACTTCGGGTCGAGGCGGAACAGCTCGCCGAGCGCGTCGAAGCGCTGGCGGTCGAAGCGAGGGTACATGTCGCGGTAGAAGCGCATCATGTCCATGGCGCTGGCCTGACCGTAGTAGAACACCTCGTCGGGGATGTAGGCGATGCGGCCTTTGACGGCGGGGTTTTCGTATACCGGCTCGCCGCCGATCAGCACCGTGCCGGCGTCCTGACGGTAGATGCCCGCGAGATGGCGGATGAGCGTGGATTTGCCCGCGCCGTTCGGGCCGACAAGGCCGTATACCGCGCCGTCCGGCACGGATGCGTCCAGCCCGTCGAGCGCGCGGAAGCTGCCGTAGCTCTTTACAAGACCTCTGACCTCTATCATTTTTCCGCCTCCAGTCTCCGTATCAGCTTGTCGCTCCCGACGCCGACGAGCGCAAGCTCGCCGACCAGCGCGTCGAAGCGCGAGAGCAGCTCCGCGCGGCGCGTCTCGAGCGCGGCGTCCTGCTGGCAGACGAAGCTGCCGCGGCCGGGGACGGAGCAGATGTAGCCCTCGGCCTCCAGCTCGCGGTAGGCGCGCTGGATGGTGTTGGGGTTGATGGTCAGGCTCGCGGCAAGCTCGCGCACGGACGGCATTTTTTCGTCCGGCGGCAGCGCGCCGCTGATGATGAGCTGGCGGAAGTTGTCCTTCACCTGCTCGTATATCGGGCGCGGGTCACGGTAATTGATGTTTATCAAGGGTACACCTCCCGTGTCAACTGTATTGCGTATCCTAACACAGTTAGTATAGAATCATGCGGCAGATTTGTCAACGGATACGATTCTTAAATTTCGTTAAGGGTCGGGGATATGGAATAGACGATGACGGGGCGGAAATGTTGCGGGGGCGTCGAATTTTGTGCGTCGCAGCGCAAGGGGACAGAGGGACGGCCTCTGTGCCGTCCCGTGTACATTATTGTTTATAGTGCACTCTTCCTTTTTCCCTCTGCTCCAGTCTCTACTCTGGCGCAGCTGAGCAGCGCTCCCCCTCTCTCCCGCTTCCCTATCGGCGTATAAAAACAGCTCCCATGCTATTAAACATGGGAGCTGTTTTGCTGGGGATCAAGGAGCCTTTTTCTTAGGAACTGAGGTTTGTGTCCTGTGGTAGGTCTCCGTGTATGCTCTTAACTTCTTTGCGAGCGCGGGGCTGACGGCGTCCGGCAGCATGCGCCAGACCCAATTGCCGTACTGCGTGCCGGGCGTATTCATGCGGCACTCGCCGCCAAGCTCCAGCACGTCCTGCATCTGCATCACGAACAGGTCGGACGCTGTGCCCATGCCGGTGCGGATAAGACCCCAGCACCAGCCCTCGTCGTCCGTGATATGCATATACCGCTTCGCAAACTCCTTATCCGCCCTGCCGATGCCCTTGAGCCAGCCGTTGACCGTCTCGTTATCGTGCGTGCCGATATAACAGACGCTGTTGCGCTCGCACCGATAGGGCAGGTAGTCCGACTCGCCGTGCGGGTCGAAGGCGAACATGAGTACCTTCATGCCGGGAAGTCCGGAATCGGCCAGAAGCTTTCTGACCTCCGGCGTTGTATAGCCGAGATCCTCGGCGATCAGTCGCAGGTCATGGAACCAGCCGAGCAGCACGCCGACCAGATCTATGCCGGGGCCGGGACGCCAGCGGCCGTTCTTCGCGGTCGTATCGCCGTATGGCACCGCCCAATAGCTCTCGAAGCCGCGGAAATGGTCGATGCGGATGATATCATACAGCTTCTTCGCGCCGTCGATGCGGCGTATCCACCAGCCGTAGCCGTCGGCCTTCATTGCGTCCCAATCGTACAGGGGGTTGCCCCAGAGCTGCCCCTCGTCGGTGAAATCATCGGGCGGAACGCCGGCCACCTCGACGGGGACGTTATCCTCATCGAGCTGGAAGAAGCGCGACTCGCTCCAGACGTCCGCCGAGTCGAGCGCGACATAGATCGGCACGTCGCCGATAAACTCCACGCCCTGCTCGTGCGCGTAATCGCGCAGCGCGTTCCACTGGCGGAAGAACATGCACTGCATGAACACCTGAAAGTCTATCTCTTCGGCAAGCTCGGCGCGGTACTTCTCGACCGCCTCCGGCTCATGCTTGCGGATGTCCTCATCCGGCCACTCGGTCCAGCTGACCATGCCGAAGTGCGCCTTGAGCGCCATGAACAGCGCGTAGTTCTCGACCCACGCGTTCGCACGGCGGAACTCCGCAAGCTCGGCGGCGTACTTCTTCTTGCCGCGCCCGTAGGCGAGGCGGAGCACGCCGAACCGATGCTGATATATCTTGCCATAATCGACTTTTGCCGGATCACACCCCCAGTCGATATCCGCATATTCCGCTTTTTTCAGCAGCTTATCCCTGCAGAGCAGGTCAAGGTCGATAAGATACGGATTTCCGGCAAAGGTTGAAAAGGATGAATACGGGCTGTCGCCGTAGCTCGTCGGGCAAAGCGGCAGCAGCTGCCAGTACTTCTGCCCCGAGTCACGGAGGAAATCTACAAATTTATATGCGCTTTTGCCCATGGTGCCGATGCCGTAATTGCCGGGCAGGCTGCTCATGGCCATAAGGACGCCGCTGCTGCGGTCCATAAGAATCACTCGCTTTTTCTTTATATTAGCCCTTGACCGCGCCTGCGGCAACGCCCTTAATGATGTGCTTCTGGCAGGTCAGGTAGAATACGATGACAGGGACGATGCTCAGCATGATAAGCGCCATAGTCGCGCCCATATCGACCGAGCCGTAGCTTCCCTTGAGGTACTGGATGTGGATGGGTATCGTCATATAGTGCTTTCTGTCGAGCACGAGGTAGGGCAGAAGGTAGTCGTTCCATACCCACATTATCTCAAGCACGCCCACGGAGATGAGCGTCGGCTTGAGCATGGGCAGCACCACGGAGAAGAAGGTGCGCAGCGGTCCGCAGCCGTCTATCGCGGCAGCCTCCTCTATCTCGAGCGGTATGCTCTTGACAAAGCCCGAGAACATAAACACCGCAAGCCCCGCTCCGAAGCCGAGATATATAACGGGTATCGTCCACGGCGCGTTTAGCTTTAGCGTATCGGCGGCCTTTGCGAGGTTAAACATGACCATCTGGAAGGGTACGATCATGGAGAACACGCAGAGGTAGAACACTATCTTGCTGAAAAGCGTCCCCACGCGGGAGATGTACCACGCCGCCATCGAGGTGCACAGCAGGATAAGCCCCGTCGAAACGATGGTTATGAGCAAGCTGAAGCACACGGATTTGATAAAGGGATAGCTGCCGAAGGTCATGCCCTTGGTATAGTTTGCAAAGCCGACAAAGCTCTTTTCGTTCGGCATGGCAAAGGTCTCGGTGTTGACATAGGCATTTGCCTTGAAGGAGTTTATCAGAACGAGGAATATCGGCATGAGGTAGAACAGCGCAATAAACGCGAACACTACCGTCAGCACGAGCTTTTTCTTATCGCCCTTGTTGAGCCGCTTGGGCTGCTTTTTTACCATGTTCGCCATTACTGCTGAACCTCCTTTTTTCTGCTCGAGGAGAGCTGAAGAATACTTATCGCCGCAACCAGCACAAAGAATATGACGGCCTTTGCCTGACCGACACCGCGGTTAGTTGTGCTTGCGTAGAAGGAGCTATAGATATTGAGCGCAAGCATTTCCGTGGTCTTTACGGCTTCACCCGCATTCTGTATGAAGGGACGCCCCGCCGTCAGCGCGAGGTTCTGGTCAAAGAGCTTAAAGGAGTTTGTGAGCGTGAGGAAGGTGCAGATGGTTATCGAGGGCATAACGTTCGGTATCGTGACCTTCCAGAGCGTCTGCCATGCGTTTGCGCCGTCTATCCTCGCAGCCTCAAGTATATCCTCCGGCACGGCCTGTAGACCCGCGATGTAAATTATCATCATGTAGCCAATCTGCTGCCATGCCATGAGTATCTGCAAGCCCCAGTAGCCGTACTGACTCTTGAGCAGTATGGACGTACCGTAGCGCGAGAGCACGCCGTCGAATATCATCGCCCAGATATAGCCCAGCACAATGCCGCCGATGAGGTTCGGCATAAAGAACACGGTGCGGAATATATTTGTTCCGCGTATGCCGCGCGTCAGAGCGTATGCCACGGCGAAGGACAGGACGTTAATCAAAATGAGCGAGGTAACGGCAAAAATCGCCGTGTACCAGAAGGCGTGCAGGAAGCTCGGGTCATTGAAGGCGCTGACATAGTTATCAAAGCCCACCCATGTCCACTTGCTCGTCGTCTTGAAGCGGCAGAAGGACAGGAATATGCCCTTGACGAAGGGGTAGAGGAAGCCGAGGCAGAAGGCGGCAAAGGTCGGAGCCAGAAACACAAGGTAGAGCCGCTGCACGGGGCGGCGGATAAGCTTTGAGTTCAGCGCCGCGTTGTCGCGCTTTTTCACGTCGATGCCGTTGAGCACGCCGCCGATGAGCAGCAGACCCACAAGCGCAAGCGTGGTATTATTCCACACCGGCAGCTCCTCCATCGTTTTTGCAAAGCTGAGCAGTCCCCCGCCGACGCCGATACCCTCAAGTATCTTATCCATGTCGCCGGAGGCGCTGAGCATACCGACAAGTGTCATCAGCGCGCCGATTATGACAGCCAAGACCCGAAGTGCCTTGCTGCCGCCTGTTTTTCTTTTGTTTTGCATAAGCCATCTCCTCCCAGTTTTATTATGCAAGAGGGACCTGCGGCTGCTCCCGCGCCGTCGGAAGCACCCGCAGAGCCTTCTTTTACACTGGCTTTTATCACGCAAGGGCGAGCGGTAAAGCTCGCCCTTGTGCTTAATTGTGTCTAATTATGCTAAGAGCTTCCCGAAATAATCAGGCGTGCTCTGCTGCGTACTGAGTTGCCCAGCCGTCAACGAAGGCTTCGACGACAGCGTCCCAATCGCCGGTGCCGGCGGTGTACTGACCGAGAGCGTCAACAACGGCTGCGCGCCAGTCATCGACTGCGGGAGTGTAGTTGAATGCCCAGGTGACAACGTACTTACCCTCTGTGGTGAGTGCGTTAGCATCGGCAAAGAACACGTTTTCAGGAGTCTTGGCTGCATTGAAGGGGCAGGGACCGAACTGCTCTGCGAGCATGGTGGTGCCTTCCTCGGAGGTGACGACCCACTTCATGAAGTCGAGGGTGGCCTGAATGTCAGCCTCGGAGGCCTCGGCGTTGACTGCCCAGCAGTTCTCGGTGCCGGAGCAGAGACCGGCCTCTTCCTCGCCCTTGACGCCGCAGTAGATGGGTATCATCTGCAGGTCCTCGGCCTTCATACCGTACTTCTCGGTGAGTGCGGAGTACTCCCAGGAGCCGTTCTGATAGAATACGGCCTCGCCGTTGCCGAACTCTGCCTCGGAAGCGTCGCCGGTGGCGGCGAGGAGGTCAGCGCCGGTGGTAGCGGAATCGGTGATGTAGAGATCCCAGATAGCCTTGAAGTTGTCAAGGTAAGCGCCGGTGATGGTGGCGGGCTTAGAATGCACGTCGTCATCGCGGAACTCGTAGAAGAGAGGCATATTGGCAAGGTGGCCGGAGAAACGCCAGCTGGAGGAGCCGTCCAGACCTGCGGAGGAGAATGCGTCAAAGCCGAGCTCTGCTGCGCGGGCGTGGATATCGTCTGCAACTGCCTTGAGAGAGTCAAAATTGTTTATCTCGTCGATGCTGTGACCGGCCTTCTCCAGAAGAGCCTTGTTGACGATGATGCCGAAGCACTCGTAGCAGTAGCCGATGGAGTAGGTGAAGCCGTCCTCATTGGTGAGGTCGAAGGCGTGAGTGGTCATCTCATTCCAAACGTCGGTGTTGGTGAGGTCGTAGCAGTACTCGCCCCAAGTATCAACGGCGCCCTGGTTGCCAACCTGGAACATGGTGGGAGCCTCGCTCTTGTCCATCTCGGCGGTGAGGGTCTCCTGATAGGTGCCGGAGGCGGCGGTGACTACCTTCACGGGAACGCCGGTCTGCTCGGTGTAGGCGGCGGCAACCTTCTGCCATGCCTCATCTGCCTCGGGCTTGAAGTTGAGGTAGTAAACGGAGCCCTCCGCGCTGCTTGCAGCGGGGGTCTCTTCTGCGGGAGCCTTGGATTCTTCGGCAGGAGTATTGCCTGCTGCGGGCTGGCTGCCGCAAGCGCACAGAGCAAATACCATCACGACTGCCAAAAGCATTGCAATGATCTTTTTCATTTGTTCACGATCTCCTTATTAAAAATTTCCCTCATATCGGGGTGGTATCTTCATGCCTTGCGGCAGGAAAATCAGATTTGTCTTGCGGACGCGCCCTCGCGCAGTGTGGCCTCAAGCCGCACATGCCGCGCCGCCGCGCCGTCCTCAAGGATGGAGAGCAGGATGCGCACGCTCTCGCGCGCCATCTCTTCGCCCGGCTGCACCATGGTGGTCAGCGTCGGCGTGATGTACTCCGAGACGCGCAGGCCGTCGATCGCGATGACCGACACGTCCTCCGGAACGCGCCGTCCCCTGTCCTGCAGCGCCTTCATCGCGGCGATGCCCGTGGTGTCCGACAGGGTGAACACGGCGGTGAAGTCGACGCCCCGATCTATCAGGCGGCACATGCCCTCATAGGTCTCCGGCATCTCGAAGCAGCCGCCCGTCTCCATCAGCAGCATCGGGTCGAACTCAATGCCGTGGTCGCGGAGCGCGGCGCGGTAGCCGTTATAGCGCAGCTCGCTTATCGAGCGGTCGCTGCAGCTGGGAACTAAGGCGGCGATGCGCCGGTGGCCGAGGCTTATCAGCCGCTCGACCGCGCGGTAGGCCGTCTGGTGGTCGTCGATGGAGACGGAGGAATAGTCCCGCTCGCACAGGGAGCCGAAGCAATTGGTGTACGAGCAGCAGACGTAGGGCACGCCGAGGAGCGCCATCCCCGCCGGAGTGTAGTCGAAGCGGCCGCCGAGGAAGATGAGCCCTTTGAGCTTCTTCTCTCGCTCGAGTATCGCGCCGGCCTTGACCTCGTCCGCATCGGAATTTATCTGGTGCAGGACCATGGTGTAGCCGTTGCGCTCGATCTCGTGGGACACGGTCTTGAGTATTTCGGAGAAGAAGAGGTTCCCCGTGCCGCGGACGACGACGCCGATATTGTCCGACTGGCTGCGCACAAGGTCGCGCGCGCTGTTGTTCGGTATATAGCCCATGTCCTCGACCGCGGCCAGCACAGTGCGGCGCACGGCGTCGCTCACGTCGGGGTGGTTATTGAGGACGCGCGACACGGTGCTCACACTCACGCCGCAGGCCTTCGCAATATCCTTGATCGTCACTTCGCCACAGTTCTCCTAAACATACCGAAATTCGGCGTAAAGCGTTTTCGGAATCGTTACCGGAAACGTTTTCAGTCTCTCTGAATATAAATATAACAATTCGGAATCTAAATGTCAACATCTGCGGGGCGCTGTGGAAAAAGTTCGGAGAATTAGCCAAATTGAACAAATCGTTTTTGACTATAATCACAACACCGGCGGTTTTATTTTGCCCATAAAGTCGTGGAAAACGCGCGGGAGGATTTGCGGGACGGCACAGCGGCCGTCCCTTACGATTTTGGTTTGGGTACGTGCTGTCTTTTGCACTCTGCTCGTCTCTATACTCTGGCGACCCCTCAGTCGCTTACGCGACACTGTCTCACTACCGCGCCGCCGCTTCGCTACCCTAAAAGGGGCGCCGCTTCGCAGCAAAGATTTTAACCCCTGCATCTACTTCCCCCACACCAAAAATACGCCGGCACTACACGTGCCGACGTATTTTCACTCTCATTTATATTCTATTTCCTGCCCTCATCCGGTGGGCATGGCGCTTCTGCCCGCGGACGACGACGTAGACCATCATCACGACGGTGATGATATACGGGATAGTCGCGGTCAGATCGGAGCTGATATAATTCTGCAAGCGCAGACCCAGCGCGTCGAAGAAGCCGAACATCAGCGCCGCAAGGTACGCCTTGCTCGGATTCGCGGCGGCGAAGATGACGCAGGCAAAGGCGATATACCCGCGCGAGGCGGACATGCCCTCGACGAAGCTGCCGTTGAGGTAGCCCAGCGACAGATGCGCGCCCGCCATGCCGCAGAACACGCCGCACAGTATGCTCGCTATCCACTTCATCCGCTCCGGGCTGATGCCCGCGGTGCGCAGTGTCTCCGGCTGCTCGCCCGCGGCGCGTATCCAGAAGCCGTACGGCGTCTTATAAATAAACAGCCACATCACAATGACCAGCAGCCACGTGATATAAATAAACACCGAGTTGCCGCTGAGTATCTCGCCGAGGAACGGGATGTCCTCGATAAGCGGGATGCGCACGGTCGGCAGGTGCGGCACGGTATAGCCCGAGGTGCCGGACAGGCCGAATATCGCGCGCGAGAGGTATGCCGTCGCACCCGCGGCGAATGTATTCAGCGCGCAGCCGATTATGAACTCGTCACTCCTGAGCTTCACGACGAACAGCGCGAAGAACAGCCCGATCACGATGCCGAAGGCGATCGCGCACAGCACGCCCATCGCGACGGAGGCCAGAAAATAGCTGCCGACCGCGCCGACGAACGCACCCATCAGGATCATGCCGTCCATGCCGATGTTCATTATTCCGGCATGCTCGGTCATCAGCCCGCCCAGCGCGGCGAGCGCGACGGGCGTTGCGCTGCGGAGCATCTGATTGAAGGTACCGGCGGAGAAAATGCTCGCCCATATGTTCTCATTCATCTTCGTTCGCCTCCTTCAGTCTCTCCTTCGCGGCGGCTCTGGCGCGGCGGCGCTCCCCGCGCGCGGCGAGGGACGCCCGTATCCCCTTCTCCGCCGCCATGCAGAAGATGACGACGGTCTGGATTATCAGATATATCTGGTTCGGCACTCCGGCGGCGGTCTCCATGCCCTGCGCGCCGATCTTCAGCACCGCGAACAGGAAGCTTATGACGACCGTCGGCAGCGCCTGATACTGCGCGATCATGGCCACCATCAGCCCCTCGAAATAATAGTCGTTGCTGATGCTGGCGGTGTAGATATGCGTCGCGCCGTAGACGCGGAACATGCCGACAAGGCCGCACATCATGCCGGAGACGACCATGGTGACGATGACTATCTTGTCCGTTTTCAGCCCCGCGAACAGCGCGAAGCGCGGATTGTGGCCGGTCAGCTTCATCTCGTAGCCGACCGAGGTCTTCTGCATAATGTACCAGGTCAGCACCGTCATTATAACGGCGGCGAATATTGCCGTGGACAGGTTCGAGCCCTGCACCAGCTTGCCGAGCCAGAACCGGTTCGGCAGGTTTGCGGTACCTGCGACGATGTTGTTGTTCGGGTTTTTCCACGGCCCCTTCGCCAGAAACTGGCATATCGAAGCGGCAATGGTATTGAGCATAATGGTGGTGATGACCTCGTTGACCTTGAGCTTCACCTTCAGCACGCCCGGTATCCACGCATAGAAGCCGCCGACGAGCGCCGCGCCGACCGGGGACTCATTGGAGAGCTTGCCGTTGGTCGGATCGGATTCAGACGTGCCGACGATGGTGTAGGTCTCCTCCTCGTCGGGATCGTCCTCGTAAACGATGGTCACGCGGGTGCCGAAGCCAACCGTGTCGGTGCTGATCTTGCTCTCGTCCACGACGACAGCGTTCTCGATCATGGCCTTCAATTCGGCAATGCGCTGTTCGAGCACAGCCTGATCGTTCTTCGCCGCGTCGTATTCGGCGTTCTCGCTCAGGTCGCCGTAAGAAATCGCAACCTTGAGCTGCTCGGCGACCTTCATTTTTTCGGTAGTCTCTTTGTATTCAAGCTCTTCCTTCATGCGCTGAAGGCCTTCGCGGGTAACAACCACATGCTTGGTGTCAGACATCGTTCATCTCTCCTTTTCCTTGCGCGCGTTGCCGCGCGGCAAAACGAGCGCCCGGAATGTTTGCTTCCGGGCATACTGCGATATTCTATGATTATACTCTCCGCGCTCCGGTTTGTCAATCGACCCGAACGCGGAAAATGCAGGCCGTTACAAGAAAAAACGGCCAACTCATTGACGAGCGGCCGGCGTCGTGCTATAATTAGGGTACAGCAGCAGGCTTTTGCCTTATTTAGCCCTGCTTACCAGAGCGACCATGATGCCCGTCATGGTCGTCTTTTTTCTTTTGCAGGTCTTCCAGCGTCTCGCGAAGCACGAATGCGACGACACATGCGCCGGATATCACAAGCAGAAGGTTCGGCATGGCTCTCACCTCCTTCCGGTCAAATTCCGGGGTGGAATGGTGTCAAGCCTGCCGCTGTACATCGGAAAGATTTCCGACCTCTTCATTCAATCACAGACAACGTCGTTTGTCAATCCGTTGTCTGTTTCGATTCCATATTTTGCCGCCATCGGGCGGCTTCAGCTTGTTGACATAAGCAAAATTGACTTAAATAGCAAAATCAAGAAATTCAGCCATTCTTTCATTTGCGGAAAGGGCTATTCTCCCCCCTTCGGGGGGAGAATAGCTTTTTGTCTACAGTCTGCGACATTCATCTGAATGCCGGGGCTTTTTCAAACTCTATCTA
>OLSK01001941.1_pt1 | contig 14025 bp, 16 predicted proteins | sample 1672781 | NCBI WGS metagenome assembly OLSK01 (sample SAMEA3136723, study PRJEB25190) | human gut metagenome | biome: human gut; feature: human-associated habitat; material: faeces | place: Austria | collected 2013 | reverse complement strand
AGATACCATGCGCTGGCAGCTTCGGTTGCCAGCGCATTCATGTGATTTTGAAAGCTACAACCACATCCTTGACAGAAAGGGGGAACACTCATGGAAAAATTGATTTCTCGAAAAGAGGCGGCCAAAATCCTGGGTATCAGCATTGCAACTCTGGATGCGGCGCGAAACAGCGGCCTGATTTCCTATGTTCAGTATGTTCCTAATGGTTGCGTATTCTTCACCGATTCCGGGCTTCAAGAGTATGTTGCCAAATGTACTCATAGAGCCAAGCCCGAAGAAAGGGCTGGCATGATGACCTATCGCAAGCCTCATGGCCGCAGACGCTAAAATCGACATCCTTGCTGAAAATCGGGATGTTTGGTAAAACAATAGCACAGCAGCTGTGAAACAAAAAATCCAGGAGGTGACGGAATGGGCAGAAAGAAAAAGCAGATCCCCAAGTACGGGACTGTGACACTTAACGGCATCGAGTATTTCAGAACTCGCATTGAAGATGCCGATGGAAAGCGGGTGGCTCTTTATGCCAAAACCGCCGAGGAACTCTACGAGAAGGTTGAGGAGGCAAAGCGTCAGATCGAAGAAGCTTCCTTCCGCAGAGCAACCCCCACGGTTGCTGAATATTGTGAGCGTTGGTTGTTGATGCAGTCTGCACATATCAGAACAACTACTCTTACCGACTACAGTTCCAAGGTCAAAAACTATATTGTAGCTCCCTTGGGTCATATGTATATGGCCAATGTAACGACCGATGATGTCCGACTGGCTCTCGTAGCAGCGTCGGAAAAATCCAACTCTGTTTATCGGTCTGTACACATGCTTTATAAAGCAATTTTCAACTCCGCAGTCGATAGCAATATCATCGACTATTCTCCCTGCGAACGCATATCCACAAAGGGAGGAAAGCCGCAGAAGGATAAGGAGGCTCTGACCGACGAGCAGATCGTCAAGCTCCTTTCCGCAATTAAGGGGTTGCCGCCCTATGTCTTCGTTATGATCGGCCTGTACGCCGGTCTGAGACGAGAAGAAATCCTCGGCCTGCAGTGGGACAGCGTTTATCTGGACGGTGACGCACCCTATATCTCAGTCCGCAGGGCATGGCACTCCGAGCACAATCGCCCGGTGATTTCTACTGAGCTGAAAACCAAGGCTGCTCGTAGAGATATCCCTATCCCCAAAAACCTTGCTGAGTGCCTGCGCGAAGCAAAGAGCAAATCCACTTCGGATTTTGTGGTAGCCAACAGCGAGGGTGGGCCTCTGTCCTACACACAGTTCAAAAGAGTGTGGCAGTACATTGTCACCCGGTCCACCAAGGAGCGCACCTATGTACGCTACATCAATGGACAGAAGATCACCAAGACGGTCACTCCGGTTCTTGGAGAAAAGGCCGCTCACAACGGCAATGTGGTGTATAGTCTGGACTTCCAAGTTACCCCGCATCAGCTTCGCCACACATATATCACCAATCTGATATATGCCTCTGTTGATCCCAAAACGGTTCAGTACCTTGCGGGTCACGAGAACAGCAAAATTACGATGGACATCTACGCCAAGGTCAAGTATAATAAACCCGAACAGCTTTCGGCTGTTGTGAACACGGCGTTCGGTCAACCAGCCTAACCAAGTTTGACTGAGTTTGTTAAGGGTTAAATTAGGGGTTAAATAATGAGAGCGATGCCGAAAACCCTTGATATACAAGGGTTTTCGGGTTTGCGAGAAGAAGTAATACGGTCTCAAGGCAGCCCGCCGCGCGCCGCAGTTCTCCAAGCGTTAACAAACCGTTTTGTACAATCGCCCCCATTGGATTCCTTTGGGGGCTTATTTTTATCTTGAAATAATGATTAGAAACGGGAGAAAAGCCATGCGCTTCAAAGCCGTATTTTTTGATCGGGATAATACGCTCTATTATAATCCGCAAAAGCTGGCATGGCGGAACGAAACCGTTGCCGCGTGGAGCGGAAAACCGTTAAACCTGCCATATGAAAAAAGTGATGCACTTGTTTGAACTTGCGGCAGAGGGGGCGTAGCCATGGTACCGGGATTTAGAGAAGATCAAACCTCCATCAGATGGCCGATTTCGTTAAAAATCTGGATTGAAGAACGTGCTTGTGGTAGAATAAAACCATGGAACAGAATACAAATAAAATTTATGATGTTGCGGTCATTGGCGGCGGCCCGGCGGGACTTGCAGCGGGCTTATACGCTGCGCGTGCAGGGCGAAGCACGCTTTTGATCGAAGAAATGACGGTGGGTGGCCAGATCACCAAAACACACAATGTGGAAAACTATCCCGGCTTTGACGAAGGCATCGACGGATTTTCCCTTGCGGCAAAGATGGAGCAGCAGGCAGCGCGTTTTGGGCTTGTTACAAAGTTTGCCACCGTTCAGGAACTTGTACTTTCGGGTGATATAAAACGCATTGAATGCGGCAAAAAGGTGTTTTTTGCGCGTACGGTAATTCTCGCTATGGGGGCACAGCCGCGTTTGCTCGGCATCCCGGGAGAGGTAGAGCAGATGGGAACTGGCGTTTCTTACTGCGCAACATGCGACGGTGCATTTTTCCGCGGCATGCCGGTTGCGGTTGTCGGCGGCGGGGATACCGCAATTTCGGATGCGCTTTATCTTGCGCGTTTTGCGCAGCATGTGTACGTTGTGCACCGGCGGGATACGCTGCGTGCAACGCAGGTCTTGCAGGATGCGGCAAGGCAGGAGCCTTCGATCGAATTCGTGTTTGATACTATGCCGGAGGAAGTCGTAGGCGGTGATGCTGTGGAAGGCCTCCGCGTGAAAAACAAAAGTAACGGGGAAGAACGCACGCTTGCGGTGAAAGGAATATTCGTGGCCGTAGGCACAACGCCACGCTCCGCGCTCGTTCAGAATCTGCTCGACTGCGATGCGGGCGGCTATATAAAAACCGATGCGCACATGCGCACTTCTATCCCGGGCGTATACGCTGCGGGCGATGTGCGCGTAACGCCGTTGCGCCAGGTGGTAACGGCCGCGGCCGACGGTGCTGTGGCGGCAACGATGGCGGTTGAATATCTTATCCAACAGGGCGGAAGCCCCCAATAACGGTCTTTCGGAGGAATATATGGCGAGACTTTTCGGAACGGACGGCGTGCGTGGGATCGCGAACGCCGATCTTTCATGCGAACTTGCGCTGCAAATCGGTGCAGCGGGCGCATATGTGCTTACAAGTGCGGTACACAATCCACGCATCCTCGTTGGAATGGACACGCGCCGCAGCGGGGACATGCTCGCGGCAGCGCTTACGGCGGGCATCTGCTCCGTTGGCGGGGACGTGCTGAATGTCGGCGTGATTCCTACACCGGCGATGGCTTATCTTGCGCGGCTTTACGAGGCGGATGCCGCCGTGATGATCAGCGCTTCACATAATACGATGGAATATAACGGCATCAAGTGGTTTGATGGAGACGGTTTTAAGCTTTCAGACGCTTTGGAAGATGAGATTGAACGCCTGATTCGCGAACGCACGGAATTGCCGCACCCTACGGGTGTGGGCGTGGGCCATGCGATTGAGGCACGCCGCGCGGTAGATGAATACAAGGCGTTTCTTTGCGGTACGGCACAAACGCGCTTTGATGGCCTGCGTATAGCGCTTGATTGCGCAAACGGGGCATCTGCGGGCATCGCAGCGGATGTGTTCCGCGCGCTCGGCGCAGAGGTGATTGCCCGCAGCGACGAGCCGGACGGGTATAATATTAATGCGCGGTGCGGCTCCACGCATCCGGAAGCATTGCAGGAACTCGTCGTTGAATGCGCTGCGGATGCGGGCTTTGCCTTTGATGGCGATGCTGACCGTGTAATCGCATGCGACGAGCTTGGCAACCTTGTGGATGGAGACCGCATCCTCGGCATTTGCGGCCGGGCGATGCAGGAGGCCGGAACGCTCCGCAACAATGCGATTGTTGTCACAGTGATGTCCAACCTGGGCTTGAAAAAGCGCATGCGTGAGCTGGGCATCCGGGTGGAAGAAACCGCTGTGGGCGATCGTTACGTGATGGAGCGCATGCGGGAAGGCGGGTTTGTGCTCGGCGGTGAGCAGTCCGGCCATGTGATTTTTCTTGACCGCAATACCACGGGAGACGGCATTCTGAGCGCAATTCAGGTTTTGAATGTGCTCCTTGCAAGCGGAAAGCGGATGTCCCACCTTGCGGCGGAGGTGCCGATTTTCCCGCAGGTGCTTGTGAATGTTGTTGTAGAAAACGGCAGTAAACAAGCTGCGATGCAGGACGAGGAGATGTGGCGGCGCATCCGCGAAATCGAAGCAGAGCTTGGCGAAGCGGGGCGCGTGCTCGTGCGTGCATCCGGCACAGAACCGCTCATCCGCATCATGTTGGAGGGGCAGGATGCGGATGCAATCGGCGTACTTGCGGTTTCCATCGCAAAAATCCTTGAGAAAAATCATGGTGGGAGGATTCGCCAGTGAGCGGATTCCCGGCGGAATATATCCTCAAACGCAGCAAACGCAAAACGCTTGCTGTGGAGGTGACGCGCGCGGGCGAGGTGATCGTCCGCGCACCTTTACGCATGCCGGAGCGCGAAATCCTGCGCTTTCTGCGGGAGCAGCGGCAATGGGTTGAGGCGCACATCACATTACAAAAGCAGCGTGAAGCCGCGCATCCCACACCGAATGCGGAGGAGGAAGCGCGCCTGAAAGCACTTGCCAAAGAGACGATCCCGCCGCGCGTAGCGCATTATGGGAATATCATGGGCCTTATCCCCACATCGGTTAAAATCACCTCTGCAAAAACGCGCTTCGGGAGCTGCAGCGTGAAAAACGGGCTTTGTTTTTCCTGGCGGCTGATGCAATATCCGCCTGAAGCGGTGGACTATGTTGTTGTGCATGAGCTTGCTCACATTGTTCATAAAAACCATGGAAATGCGTTTTACGCGCTGATCGGAAGCGTTTTGCCGGATTATCCGGCGCGGCGCGCGCTGCTCAGAAAATAGAAGGGGAAATTCGTTTGCAGCGAGTGGCGGGGTGGACGTAGCAATATATTATATATTTCTCATTGTTTCATTGTACCTTATTTGTTTTAATACTAAAATTAACATAACATCAAACGTTTTATCTTTATGAAATTGAATTAAAAAGTAGTGGGAACGAAAAAGATATATTATAAACGCTGAAATGGAAATGAAGAACAATAAAAGAAAAAAATTGATTAAAAAAGGGACGATTATTGGAATCGGCATTGCCATATGCCTCGCGCTGTCCCTTGCGCTGTATTATCTGCCTCAGCCGCTCACGGAGCTGGCCGGAATTGATGATGCGGGGCAGGTGACAAAGCTCTTTCTCGAGAAAGGCGGTGCGGACGGAACTGTGAAAGCGCTCAGTGGCAAGCAATGCTCTGAAGCAGTCGCATTGCTGAAAACGCTGCACGTGCAAAGGACAGGAAAGACGGATACGGTTACAACAGGCCGGGAATACTTCTATTCCATTCAGGTTGGACAGGCGGAAGCAGATGAAGCCGAGCGGTTTTCCGTTACGTCAGATGGTCGCGTGTTCTTTCGCGGTAGGGTTTACTTGATTCAGGAGGATGGAAAAGAGGTCATTCGGGCGCTTGACGCTTGGTACGAAGGCACGCCGGACGCATAATGAAAATATAAACTCCAAAACAAAGGACGCCGCGCGAGGGAATGCGCGGCGTTCTTTGCTGATGCGGCGGCAGAGGCCGCCGTGGATTTATTTGGCGTGTTTCCCGACAAGATATGTCAAGAGAAACTTAAAAATCAATGACTTTGTCAATGTATTCTACAAGGCCGCTGATGGGTACGCGCACCTGCTGCATGGTATCGCGGTCACGCACGGTAACGGTTTCATCTTCGAGCGTGTCAAAATCGATGGTGATGCAAAGCGGCGTTCCGATCTCGTCCTCACGGCGATACCGTTTGCCGATGGCGCCGGCTTCGTCATAATCCACCATGAACCGTTTTGCAAGCATAGTATACACCTCTTTGGCCTTGCCGCCAAGCTTATTTTTTTGCAGCGGCAAAACGGCAGCCTTAAACGGCGCAAGTGCAGGGTGAAGGTGCAGCACATTGCGTACATCGCCGCCCTCAAGGGTTTCCTCATCGTAAGCGTCGCACAGGAAAGCGAGCACCATCCGGCCTACGCCGAGGGAAGGCTCGATCACATAAGGAATATACCGGGTGTTATCCTCCTGATCAAAATAGGTCTGATCCTTGCCGGAGGTGGTCTGGTGCGCCGTCAGGTCAAAGTCTGTGCGGGAGGCAACGCCCCAAAGCTCGCCCCACTCGGTAAAGGGGAAGGCGTATTCAAAATCGGTCGTGGCATTGGAATAGTGGCTCAGTTCTTCCTTCTCATGATCCCGGAGCCGCAGGTTTTCCTCATGAATGCCCAGGTCGAGCAGCCATTGATGGCAGAAGTTCTTCCAATACGTGAACCATTCAAGCTCGGTACCCGGTTTGCAGAAGAATTCCAACTCCATCTGCTCAAATTCGCGCGTGCGGAAAATGAAGTTGCCCGGTGTAATTTCATTGCGGAACGATTTGCCGATCTGCGCAATGCCGAACGGCAGCTTCTTGCGCGCGCTGCGCTGAATGTTCTGGAAGTTTACAAAGATGCCCTGCGCGGTTTCGGGACGGAGATAAACGGTGTTCTTTGCGTCTTCCGTCACGCCCTGGAAGGTCTTGAACATCAGGTTAAACTTGCGAATGTCGGTAAAGTTGTGCTTGCCGCAGGAAGGGCAGGGGATCGCATTTTCGTCGATATAAGCTTTCATTTCCTCTGGGGAGAAAGCATCCACGGGCTTGGGCAGGGTAACGTGTTTTTCCTCCGCCCATCCTTCAATGATTTTGTCAGCACGGAAGCGTTCTTTGCATTCCTTGCAGTCCATAAGCGGATCGGAAAACCCGCCAACGTGGCCGGAAGCAACCCATACCTGAGGGTTCATCAGAATAGCAGAATCAAGGCCGACATTATAGGGGCTTTCCTGAACAAACTTTTTCCACCAGGCCTTTTTTACGTTGTTTTCCAACTCTACGCCCAGCGGGCCGTAGTCCCATGTGTTGGCGAGGCCGCCGTAAATTTCGGAGCCCGCGAAAATGAAGCCGCGATTTTTGCAGAGCGCGACGATTTTATCCATCCCAAAGCGTGCCATATGTGAATTCCTCCAAAAATTAGTTTGCACTTTTACTGTAAAACAAAACCATCGGCTGGCAAGGGCACATACGGTTTTGAAGGAAGGGCGGGCATTGTCCGCAGTGGCAGCGCGCCGCGCCTCAAAACGCAAAGGCCGGCAGGGACGATGAAACAGGCCGATCCAGAGGATCCGTGTGTTCCCTTGTCAACCGATGGTACGAATATCATAACATAAGGAGCCCTTTTGTCAAGAGAAAACGCTTGCATTGCGCTTACTTTGCTGTGTGTCCCGCAAGCACACATCTATGGCAGAATGCGTACTATATCGTAGCAAGAGCCGAAAGGCCAGCAACAAAATTAAGGAGGAGACACAAGATGTGTAATTTGGGTATGTGCGGCAATAACTGGTGGTGGATCATCATCCTGATCCTGCTTTCCGGCGGGTTTAGCAACAATGGCTGCGGCTGCGATAACGATTGTGGTTGCAATAACTGGTGGTGGATCATCATCCTGATTCTGCTTGCCGGTGGGTTTAGCAACAATGGCTGCGGCTGCGACAACGATTGCGGCTGCGCTAACAACAATAACAACTGCGGCTGCGGCTGCGGCTGCTAATTGATGGTGCTGCGGGCATGGACCAAGCCCGCCAAATGCGGCACGGCAATTTTTGCCGTGCCGCATGCTGCTTACAGCGCTATAAAAAGCGCAAGAAGTTCACAAAAGTTTTTCTTTTTAGAGCCTCAGCATTGAAATGCCTTCCAAAATGCGTTAAACTATATACGTAATTCATGTTTCTTACCATAACGGAGCAATGAAAACGGGGATTCACGGCATCTTTCATACCATGAATAAGGTTCCCCGATTTTTTATGGCTTTGTGCTTGGAGAGGAACAGCATTCATTTAAGGAAAGGAAGGTTTCTTACATGTTGGAAAAGCTCTTCAAATTGAAAGAAAATGGAACCAGACTCTCAACTGAAATCGTGGCCGGCCTTACGACATTTTTTGCAATGTCGTATATCATCATTGTTAACCCGGCAATCCTCTCTCAGTCTGGCATGGAGTGGGGTGCGGTATTCCTTGCCACCATTATCGCCTCTATCATCGGCACGCTGGTGATGGGCCTTGTTGCAAATGTACCCTATGCACAAGCACCAGGCATGGGCCTGAACGCGTTTTTTGTCTACACAGTATGCTTTGGCTTGGGCTTTACCTGGCAGCAGGCTCTTTCCATGGTCTTTGTATGCGGCCTGCTGAATATTATCATCACCGTAACAAAGGTTCGAAAGTACATCATTAAGGCGATTCCGGAAAGCCTGCAAAATGCAATCGGTGGAGGCATTGGCATTTTTATCGCCTATATCGGTCTTCTGAATGTGGGAATCATTAACTTTGGTGCTGGCGTGCCCGCACTTTCTACTCTTAATCAGCCCAGCTTTTGGGTGTTCCTGATCGGCCTTGCGCTTATTATCGTGCTCCTCGTGCTCAAGGTGAAGGGCGCGGTGCTCATAGCGATTATCGCAACGACCATTATTGGAATCCCGTTCGGTGTTACTACTATGAAGGAATCCGTGAGTTTCTCCGAGGCCTGCGCGGCGCTGCCCACTACGTTCCTTGCCATCTTCAAAGAGGGCGGAATTGGCAGCCTATTCTCCGATCCTGCAAAGATTCCGCTAGTTCTGATTACGATCTTCTCCTTCAGCCTTTCTGATACGTTCGACACCATCGGCACGTTTATCGGTACTGGCCGCCGCAGCGGCATCTTCAGCGCTGAAGATGAAAAAACGATGGAGTCCGGTTCTGGCTTCAAATCGAAGATGGATAAGGCACTCTTTGCAGATGCGACTGCTACTTCTATTGGCGCTCTCATCGGCACGTCTAACACTACGACTTACGTTGAAAGTGCTGCCGGCATCGGTGCTGGCGGTCGTACGGGGCTTACCTCGGTTGTGGTTGCAATTTGCTTTGCAATCTCCGCTTTCTTTGCAGCGTTTGTTAGCGCGGTCCCTTATGCCGCAACCGCTCCCGCCCTCGTTGCCGTTGGCGTGATGATGATGTCCGCCTTCAAAGAAATTGAGTGGACGGATCTGGATGAAGCGATTCCCGCATTTTTTGCTGGTGTGTTTATGGCGCTTTGCTACAGTATCTCCTATGGTATTGCGGCGGGCTTTATCTTCTATTGCATCGTGAAAATCTGCAAGAAACAGGCAAAGGGAATCCATCCGATTCTGTGGGTATCCACGGTTCTGTTTATCCTCAATTTCATCCTGCTTGCGCTGATTTAAGCAAAAAATAGGAATGCTTCTGGCGGCGATTTTTCGCCGCCTATTTTTTGCCCGATTTGATTCGAAAAAAGTTTACTTGCCTTTTTTGTGCCGATCCATTACCTTATTTATATACAGGCGTATGCTTGATATAAAGGGAGGATTACTGTATGAAGAAGCTTAGCCCGCCGCGTGCGCTTTTGACGGTAGTGCTGCTTTTAACAGCCGCTTTCCTGATTTGCTTTGGCCTTATGCGCGGCGAGTTTATGCGAGTATTATCCAAGGCGGCGTCAATTTGCCTTGAATGTATCGGAATTGGGTGAGATGATGCATAAAAAGATAAAACAAATTATCCGCCCGTTAATTCAAGGGTTGAGCGCGCTTGCTTTCAACCTGAATCTAAGCGGATTCGCCTCTGGCAGTATCTATACCGGTCCGTTCAAAGGCGTATGCGTGCCGGTTCTTAACTGCTACTCCTGCCCTGGTGCGGTGGGCGCATGTCCGATCGGCGCACTGCAATCCTCTTTTGCAGCCATCGGAGGAAAGCTTGCGTACTACGTACTGGGCATGTTGCTGCTTTTTTCAATTACGCTCGGCCGCTTTTTTTGTGGGTGGCTTTGTCCTTTCGGGGCAGCGCAGGGGCTGTTGCATAAGGCTCCTGTGAAGAAACTTAAAATTCCAAAGCGTGTTGATGCTCCGCTGCGATATCTGAAATATGCGGCGCTTTTCGTGCTTGTCATCGGCCTGCCGCTGCTTGCCCGCAACGGTGTTAACATGAGTTCACCTTATTTTTGCAAATGGATCTGCCCGGCGGGGACGCTTGAGGGCGGCGTACCGCTTGCACTTGCGAATAGTTCTGTGCGGGGGGCTTTGGGCGGCCAATTTGCATGGAAACTATCGCTTGCTGTGGCAATCCTTGTGCTTTGCTTTTTTATATATCGGCCGTTCTGCAAATATCTTTGCCCGCTCGGCGCGTTTTATGGTATGTTTGCAAAACTCAGCTTATATCGCTACACTGTGGATGCAAGCGCCTGTACGCACTGCGCCGCCTGCACACAGGTTTGTAAAATGGGGGTGGATCCCGCACACGAGCCAAACAGCGGCGAGTGTATTCGCTGTGGGGATTGTAAGCGTATTTGCCCGACAGGCGCCTTGAAAGCGCGTGCATGCTTTGAATGTGAAAAACAGAATTTAACGCAAAAAGGAGCTAATGAATGAAGAAATTGATTTGCTTTACAAGCGTTTTGGCATTTCTCTGCGCCGCGCTTTCCGGCTGTGTCAGCATCGAGTTTAATGGCTTGTACGCGCAAACGCCGGAGGTGACAGATTCAAGCCGCACGCCGCAACTTGAAACGCCGGGCACGGTGGTGCTGCCGACTGAAACGCCTGCGCCAGTTCCTGTTTCCTTTGATTTCGATACGGTGGATTTGGATGGAAACGCAGTGAACACGCGTGAATTTGCGGCGGAGCATGAACTGACACTCGTGAATTTTTGGGCAACATGGTGCGGCCCTTGCGTCGGCGAAATGCCGGAGCTCCAAAGCTTGCATGAACGGTTTTCCACAGAAGCGGCGGAGACTGATGTAGCAATTCTGGGCGTATGGCTTGATACGGAGAACGCAGGGGATCTGGATGCAGTGCTGGAATATACCGGAGCCGCGTATCCCATCGTGGAATTCCGCAATGAAATGCAGAATGCGGTGGAACTGCAGTATATCCCGGCCACAATCTTCCTGAATAAGGATGGCGACATCGTGGGAAAGCCCGTCGTCGGTGCTCTGGATGCGGAGGGATGGCTTGCGGAGATTGAAGGGCGGTTTAAAGAGCTGGAATAGAATAAGGCAAAAGCAAAGCATAGGCGGGCAATAAAACCCGCCTATGCTTTGCTTTTGCAGCGCCCTTAACGCATGCCCTCCTTAGCGCCTGAAACAAGCGCCTCCTTTTCCGCATGCGTCAAACGCTTAAAAGCGCATTCACGGCGCATCGCCTCGCTTTTTCCATCAAAGCATTCGGAATAGACGAGCGCCACAGGGAGGCGGGAGCGGGTATACTTTGCACCGCGCCCCAAATTGTGCGTGCGGACGCGGGCCGCAAGGTCAGCGGCATAACCGGAATAATACGTGCCATCCGCACAGCGCACAATGTAGGCGTAATACATGGTTCAGTATCCCAGTTCCTCGTCAATTAACACAAGGTGCAACTCGGAAAGCAGGTTCGGGGGATATTCGATAATGCTTGTTATTTTGCACATGCGGCGCGGGGAAGCGCAATCCGTGCACTCGCCTGTGAGCGCGCAGGGGGTGTTCGTATTGAGGCGGCGTCCGTTTGCAGGGCAGGCTACACGTTTGATGCGGGCAATGGCTTCGTCCAGACCGCCCTCAACAAGCTTGTTTTTTCCAATAAACAGAATTATTTTTTTCGGCCCTGCAAACATGCCCGCGACGCGGTTGCCTGTGCCGTCAATGTTTACAAGCCTGCCGTCGCGTGTGACTGCGTTCGTGGAGCAGACGAACCAGTCCGCATGTGCAGCGCTCGCTTGGGCCTTACCGGGGTCGTCGGATTTCCAATGCCAATATACGGCGTTTCCATTTTCCTGCAGCGTTTCATAAAGTCCAAGCTCCGTTACCGTAACGGAACCGCCGAACCCAACGGAACCGCCGCCGATAAGTGAAATCCCCAGCTCCTTTGCTTCAGCCGCAGTTGCTGCACTATGCACAAGGAAGCGGCGCTTTTCGAGCGCTTTCACAAATTCATCATACCGTTCGCAGAACATGTTCGTATACACCTCCAGATCAGATTAAAAAAAGTATAGCACAACACGGGCGGCGCTTGCAATTTGCAGGTGTTTCAAGTATGATTTTATACGGATAATTTTGCGAATTTGAAATAGATAAAGCTCGGAGGAATACGATGGCATACAGCCAGGACTTGATTCGGAACTTTTGCATCATCGCACACATCGACCACGGGAAATCCACCCTGGCCGACCGCATGATGGAGCTGACGGACACCGTCGCCTTGCGTGATATGGAGGCGCAGATGCTCGACACAATGGACATTGAGCGTGAGCGCGGCATCACAATCAAAGCCACGGCTGTGCGGATGTTCTACACGCATACCGATGGCAAGCAATACATGTTCAACCTCATCGACACGCCGGGCCACGTAGACTTTACGTACGAAGTTTCCCGCGCGCTCGCAGCATGCGAAGGTGCGGTGCTTGTTGTGGACGCCACGCAGGGCATTGAAGCGCAAACGCTTGCAAACGTATACCTTGCGCTGGATAATGGGCTTGAGATCGTCCCGGTCATCAATAAGATCGACCTGCCAAGCGCCGATGCGGAACACGCCATCCGTGAAATAGAGGATGTGATCGGCCTGCCTGCGGCGGATGCGCCGCGCATTTCAGCAAAGCTTGGCACAAACGTGAACGAAGTGCTCGCACAGATCGTAGAGCTTGTGCCGCCACCCGCAGGCCGCGCTGACGTGCCGCTGCGCGCGTTGATTTTCGATAGCATTTATGACAATTACAAGGGCGCTTTGAGCTATGTGCGCGTCAAAGAAGGCACGGTTCGCGCAGGCATGCAGATCCGCTCCATGGCGACGGGCCGGGAGTTTGAGGTGACGGAGGTCGGCGTATTTACCCCTGCCCTTAAGCCGACTGATGAGCTTTCGGCCGGTGAGGTCGGTTATATTTCCGCTTCGATCAAAAGCGTATCCGAAACCAAGGTGGGAGATACCATCACCGATGCGGACAATCCGGCTGCGGAACCGCTGCCCGGTTATAAACAGGCGAACCCGATGGTGTTCTGCGGCATCTATCCCGCAGATGGGGCGGATTATGAATCGCTGCGCGATGCGTTGGATAAGTTGGTTTTGAACGACGCATCCCTTTCCTATGAACCGGAAACTTCAATGGCGCTCGGCTTTGGCTTCCGCTGCGGCTTCCTTGGGCTTCTGCACATGGAAATCATTCAGGAACGGCTGGAGCGTGAGTTTGATCTTGACCTTGTGACGACTGCGCCAAGCGTCATTTATAAAGTCAAGAAAAATGACGGTACTGAGCTTACGGTCGATAACCCCAGCAATCTGCCGGATCCTTCCGAGATCCTATCCATGGAAGAACCGATGGTGGAAGCGCATATCATGACGCCTTCGGACTACGTGGGCGCGATCATGGAACTTTGTCAGGAAAAGCGCGGCGTTTTCCGCGACATGAAATACATCGAGGAAAACCGCGTGAACATCCTTTACGAGCTCCCGCTCAATGAGATCATTTACGACTTTTTCGACCAGCTCAAGTCCCGCAGCCGGGGCTATGCATCCTTTGATTATGAGCTCAAGGAGTATGTGCAGTCTGACCTGGTCAAGCTCGACTTCCTGCTTAACGGGGATATGTGCGATGCGCTTTCCACCATCGTCCACCGGGATAAGGCCTACGCGAAGGGCCGCGCAGTGGCGGAAAAACTACAGGAGGTCATCCCGCGCCAGCAGTTCGAAATCCCCATCCAGGCAGCCATTGGCGGGAAAATCATCGCGCGCGAAACCGTGCGCGCCGTGCGCAAGGACGTGCTTGCAAAGTGCTACGGCGGCGATATCACCCGCAAGAAAAAGCTGCTCGAAAAGCAGAAGGAAGG
>OLSK01001935.1_pt1 | contig 14042 bp, 7 predicted proteins | sample 1672781 | NCBI WGS metagenome assembly OLSK01 (sample SAMEA3136723, study PRJEB25190) | human gut metagenome | biome: human gut; feature: human-associated habitat; material: faeces | place: Austria | collected 2013 | reverse complement strand
AATCTTGACTCAGCCTCGTTAATATAAACGAACTTTGCCTACTTCGCTCTTTCCGTCTGCCGTCTGGACAGTCACCACATAAATGCCCGGGGACGACACGTGGATTTCACGATAGAAATCATTTGCCTTTATCTCATTCACCAAGGATCCGTTTATCCGGCAAATCCGTATTTTTTCAACCGGGACAGAGGATGAACTGACCACTATACGGTTCTGGTCCAATGTGTAGATAAGCGTGCGGGAAGCCTCTACCATCTCGTTTTGGGTCGGTGCTCCTGCGCGCAGATAATACCGTCCGCCCACATTGCCCTTTATCCGGACACTCACTCCTTCGCTCAACGGGATTTCCGTATGGTTCACCGCATCATACAAGGAGAGGTTGGAGAATGATTCCGTTCCGTTAAATGTCAAAGCTACCTCATCGGTCAATCCTCCATACGTTCCAAGTGGAATGCCATACATCTTGTCGGTCTGGTTCACGCTGACCGCCGTCGATCCGGCTACGGTGTAAACCATCGGAACACCCGTCTGGCTGGAATCCAAGAACAGCTCGGCATCCTCGCTCGATTGATAACCGGCAACGGCCTCGGTTGAATAGTGAACAACCGCATGGCTTACTTTTCCCTCGGCTGAAGCTGTGATTTGCAAAGCGCGTGTCGTAGCTCTGCCTTCATTCTCCTTTCCTAACACCTGCATAGCCGAAGTGAACGTAATCTCTCTGTCCGTCGGATCATTTATCCGAACAAAGAAAGAGTACAACGGAGGAATTGTAAAGTTAGTGGAACTATCTCCCGTGATTCCTCCTTCTTCGCTATCATCAATCACGACAACACCCTGTTTGTCTCCTACTTTATACCAATACTTTTTATCCAACTGATGATTCTCTTTAAAGAACTCTTTCATGTCCAAATGGGCAATAAATGGATTGCCTATCAAATAATACTCTGTTTCATTGTTGTTCTCCAACGTGAATGTAATCGGTTTATCCTGAGTTTCCGGAGCAAATTCGGGATGCAGTTCATATAACTGGTCGGAGATCAACAGTCCGGCTTTCTCACTTCTCTCCAAGCTGTCACTTCCCATATGATCACCCGGCTTTGTAAGATAGGCATACTTGACATCCGCTTTCGGCAATCGTATCAAGGCCTTTTGGAAAGCATCTTTCACATCCTGCACCTTCAACGAGAAGCCTTGGGTCGGTTTGCATTCGTTTATCGTCTTATTAATGACACTGCTCCAGTTTCCCCGTACAGCCATCGTTTTAGGCACGAGTTGTGTACCCGGACTAACCATCATAACGGCGGACTGACTCCAGGCACGCTGATAGACTGATGGCTGATACCTGTTGTTTATCTTCTCATCGAAGTGGATCGGTTGGAAATACTCAGCAGTTTCCCTTCCGGTTGCCTGCTTCGTATAGAAATCTCCGGAAAAGACATCATTCAATGGAGTGGACAACAGATGCCAGTTTCCTGTCTCTATTTCATAATCCACCCAAGCCTTCTTATAAGCCAAGTACTCGGCATGTACAACCTCAGCTTCCGGCTCGATATGGATTTGCTCACACAAATTGGCACGGAAACGTTCCGTTATATATCCCGATTTTTTAGGATTTTCAAATGTCATCAACTCATATTCAATATCGATTGTACGCGGAGCAATATAATTCGGCTTGCCATCGTCCCACCAGAAATTCTCAGAATGACCTGCTTTGTACAATTCCACCTGCCTGCCCTTCGGAATAATCACTTTCGAGAAGGACATCGGAGTATATGCCCGTCCGGCCATTTCATATGCTGTATTTTCACTATTCGGATAGGTCTTTCCATTCTCCGGCATATTGAGTCGTTCCCGTGTTGCCCGCAGCCAGTTGTCATCATTGTTCCAATCACCAATGGCATAAGAACCCGTTCCCTTCTGCGTACCGTTCCAAACCAAATATTCCGGAACCACAATCATCGTCACGGTAATCTGTCCTTCACAAGCGAGACGGGTAGAACCCGGCTCAGGATTCTTTTTAGCCTCTTCATAAAAGGCGGTAAATGCATAATAATATCCCTCTTTCGGCTCGAATTTCTGCAACGGGCTCGTTTCTCTCGCAAGTATATTTCCTTCATAATCGAAATGAACCGTCATCTTATCTTCGAACGAAGAACCCGCCACATACGTTTCGGCCTGCAACGCATCCAAATAACCGATAGGGAAGTCAAACTCATGATTAGCTTCATCGTTAATCAGAGGTTTATATTCCGGATCATTCGTTCCCACCAAATAGATATATTTAAACTTGGCATCTTCTGCATAGATAGAATCCACCGGCTGCATTACACCGTTTTCTTCACTAACAAAAGTCGCACCTCGCAGATTGATTGTCAACCGCTTCGCATCACTGATATCTTTCAACTGCTTATATCCGATACGGATATTGGGGTTATGGTCTGCCGGATAAATCAAGCTGTTAAATCCGATGTGCAAGTTCGGAGAGTTGCCTGTAACATTCATCATTACCGGAATATAGTCCCAACAAACCAAATTAAGTTCATCCGCTGTTATTCCGGACAGAGTAGTTTGTATAGGCATAATAACCATGTGCAATCCCGGATTCACCAAGGTCAAAGTCAGTTTCTTTTGATGAAGAATCAAACCTGCGTAGTGGCTACTTGTTGGTTTAATATCTACATAATATTTCAATAAATCTCTCTTTGCCTCAGTGAAATCACCTGCCGCTGGCGTATCATCTGAGATCTTATCCGCATCCGGATAAATATTGCGGAAAGAGCTTAGCGCCTCACGTACAGAGACTCCGTATGTCGCATTCATGTCTCTGAATTCGGCTTCCGTATCGATGTTGTCCGATGTACCGAAGAACCAGTCGAAATAAACGTTTGAGCCATCCAACTCCTTATAACCGCCTTCGCCATCCGAAATCTTTAAACCCACGGTGAAGTCCAACACCTTTCCGGCACAATAGGTAGTAGAAGGTTCGACAACCTCGCCATTGATACGTACCACATTAAGTGATTTCACCATAAAGTCGGTCTGAATCGCACAATCTGTACCCCAGTCATTCAAAAAGTCTTTGGCTTCCGCGATGCCATCATCCGGATAAGGATCCGTTATCAGCAACCAATAAGGGCGGTTCGGTATCAACTTGGAACGGAAGTCAACGGTCAATGTCTTATTGCCTACCACATCCTCTCCGCCAAAGAAGAAATACTGATCACCTTCCTTATTATTTCGAGCCAATGAGGTTGCATCCTTTCCTGCTTGATACGACTTGTTCTGATCAAACGGGGTCTTGAAATTAAACCGTTGAAACTTGCCAAAGACACCAGCTTCCGGTTCTACCGCAGATTTTTTGAGCGCCTCTTCGACCCGCTGTAATTCTTCAGGAAAAGTAGCTTCCAACTCCGCCATTTTTTTATGAAACAGCACTGTATCCACAAAACAGAAATCGACACCATGGTTTCCTGGCGTATTCTCATCAATTCCTAAACGTGAAAGAATACGCGTCCAGTCCATCGAGAAGTTAACACGCACCGCATCCTCGGTACAGTTCATGGTTAACTGAGTCACCTCCGCCTGCGGCTTCTTCATATAAACACGGACATCATCCACATACATATCACCACCATTGGTAGAAGCAGACTGGTTGTCGATTTGAACGACATACGAATCATAGTCGATTTCGGAATGGTTGACAAAAGAGAAATAGAGTTGCATCCAGTCGTTCTTTTCCGATTCGCCCAAATCCATATAAGAAAGCGGAATCTGCCCGGTCTGCTGGCGGTAAATAGGTGTATAGCTCTTTACCCCGTTCTCCTCGCGCACACCCATAATGGTAAACAACATGGCCGCATTGTCCGAACCTCGACCCCAACGGGCACATTTCACCCAGGCAGTTACGAACAGTTCGGAACCTCTACATAATTTCTCCTTAAAAGGAACTCTGGCAACCACACCCGGCCGGTCAGAGGCATCGATATACATGTGGAAAGAGCTCTTGTTTCCACGGCTGTTGTAACGGATTGGATTGTTGTCATCCGGAAGAGGATTGTTATTTTGCCCCGTCCATGCGTTTGGACCTTCCACATACGAATTGGTCAATGCATAATATCCCCATTCCGGGAAACCGCCCGTTCCACCACGAAAGTCTCCATGTTCATAGCTTCCATCATAAAAGCCATACGAACAAGCCTCCCAGTTTCGAGGGAAAGGATAGTATTTCGGATTGCTAAACACTAAGTTGGCGACATTCTTATCATAGTCGAAGTTCTGCTCCGTCAGCAATTCAAAATTAGCTTTCAAGTATTCCGGTGTACGGTAGTAATTAGGCTGTCCGACTTGCTGCTGGGCTTTCACCTCGGTTTGGGTAAGCAAATTTCCCTCCTCTTTGAAAGTCAACTTAAAACGGGCAATATTATACCTTTTCCCATTTATTGTCTTATAGACAACAATAGATGCTTTTGCATTATTTGCCACCCTGTTTCCTGTCGGATAGTTAAACTTTATTATTGAATTTGATCCGGAAATGGTTGTATTCTCCAAAGAGATGCCTGCCGTATTATTCTCAAGCGCCACATTCAACTCCTTACTAATAGGGTCATACGCATACCCATATTGAATACCGGGAATAGCATATCCTCTTGCATTCTTTGTCAATGCAACCAAGTCTTTAGTATAATTCGCCCTACGCTGCGCCGGGTAGGTTATTTCCATCTCTTCGAAATAGGCATTGGTCGCTTCGTTGGAGCTTGTCAACGTACCGTCTTCAATACCCTGCTTCCATCTCTTGACATAACTCGCATTCTCATTGTCATCTACGTTACAGATATAATAGATTATACGATGAGAGAGCGTCGGTTCCCAAAAACCATCATCCAGAAAAGAAGAGCTATGAGAAGTTTGCTTATTATACTTTTCCGTATAGTCGTTATAGCCGGAGACATCACACGCTACCAAATAATATTTATTATCCAAATTAGAATCCGGGTTTCTAAACATAATTTTAAACTCACTATCTGTCGGATAATAAAAGTACATATCATCCAATACACTATTAACATTTGTTCCCGTTAAGGGTGAACCCACATAACCGTTTTTAAAACGATAACCACTTACTCTTGACGAGATCAACAGGTCTTTATGATTCCAATTGGGCACTGTATTATCTGTTTTAAAGGTTGATAACCTTCGGATATCGTACCAACGCTGATATGTCTGGATACTATACTCTCCACCAAGTTTGTCAGGCAAACTCAAGGGAATTTGCGTCCCGGCATGAACATATAAGGTATCGACACTGGTATGCGCTCCCTGCACCTTGCCACCGGCAATCTCCCAGAACTCAACGCCGTCGAACCTGTCCGCTGCGCTTATTTGAAACTCTTTTTGCAAATCGTGCCATTTGGCAGCTTTGGTCTGAATTGAATAGCCTTCATAATAATCATTATACCCTCCGCTTTGCCCCCAACTCTTTTGCAAGGGGAAAAGCAACAACACCCATATAATAACAAAGAGATTCCTCATATCTTATTCTCCTTTCTTACTTTTTCTCATTAAACTAACCGGTTCATACCATACAGGCTTCTTGCCCCATTTCAGGGCAGCCGATGGATAAGTTGTATCCCAATCCTGCAACGGGACAGTCTCTATGGTCAAAGAGGCATTATTGATTGGCTGCGGTTCCAACACATCAAAGAGCAATAGAATTGTCTTTGCGGGCATGGAGGTCAGATGCGCTTCAAACGTTGCTGCGCCCTCTGCACTTTCGATGGTAATAAAGGATCGTGAGGCATTCAGATCCGAGACTCTCCAATTCCATTTTGTCACCTTCTCCGTCTTCGATGTGACTCCATTATCATCTTGAGTAAGAAACTCTCCTTTAATCGTGAAATAACATCCTTCCGGCAACTTCAACAGATGATTATTGGTCAATGTCTTATTACCCAATTTCACCAATGTAGGATATCCACCTATCGGCGCAACAGAGGCTTCAACTGTCAACTGCAATGTGGAGTTCAACAAGTGGAGGGAAACCGGCAACACCTGATTCCTGACCAAAGAGGTGGTTTTTAATGCTCCTGTAAACTTCTCTCCGTTTATTGTCAACGTCACCTCAAAAGGATTTGTTCCTGTTGTCTCATTTACATAAAACTCCACAATTTCTGATACCTTGTTGTTCTCCACCGCCACAGCGGGATTAATATCTACCGAAATGGAAGATGCAACCAGAGCGGCAGTTACGGCAGCCCCTTTAAACAAAGCGACTTCGTTGGCAAAGCTCTTCATCTCCAACTTGGTAATCACGGCATCCTTTCCACGGTTGTTGGCCAACTGCATCTTCACCTTTGCCACCAGACGGACCAAAGAGATTGTGATGCGCTGTCCGTCAACGGAGACATTCACCTCTTGCTTCACACTCATCGGGATAAAAGCCGTTTTATTCTTTATGCCGTCATATAAACCGTTCTTCGGGTTTTCTATGACATAGGTAGATAATTCGTCCGGCAAAGTCTTTCCCTCTTTGAAATCATCGCCTTTCAACAAGGCATCCAAAGTAGATGACTTCTCTTTGACTTGCGCCTTTTCCATATTGGCAAAGGCATAGAAGGTCTTTTTACCAGGAGGAAGAGACTCTATGGTCGTAGAGTACTGTGCCAAGTTGCCTTTTGCTGCCTCATCATTACCCGTTCCATCAAAATAGATATGCCGTTCTATCTCCTTATTTTCATTGACAATCAAGAGATGGAGCGAATGGATAAATTCACCCTCCTGGGCATACTCATCTCCGTGGTAAGCTTTCGTTTCCGATATGTTTGCCGCACCAATTACCACCGACACTTTCTCCAAACTCCCTTTAGGAGGGATAACCGGTGCTGGCATCTCCTCGTCTGTTATCACTTTCGTACAAGCCATGAGTAAAACCCAAGCCGACAAGCAGGCAAACAGTTTGATATTTATGACAGGTCGTATCCGTTGCATATTATTCTTCCTTTCCCGATTATTTAATGACAATATCTTCACGATTCAAAGGATCCCAGTTTTCAACCAACACATTCACATTGACAGTCCGGTCTCCCGGAATATCTCCTCCAGGTGTTGAGATGCTCATTACTCGCAGTTTATAGATATTATTGCGGACAATGGCATATTCCATCACACCACCGCCTTCGTTTTTTCCTTTTACCAAATCATTTGAAGGATCCTGGTCGTTGGCATGCTTAATCCAATAGGTATAGTAACAGATGCCCTCTTTATAGGTTGCCACACCGCTGGCATCGTGAAGCAAACGGCGGGTCGTTCCCTTTTCAGCATTGACATCGACCTCCGCTTTTTTCCCTTCTGCATCCGTTTTATACTTCAAGACATCCAATATATACCAATCCCAACGTAAGTTTTTCTTCGTCGCATCGTCCAAAGTGCCCTCTTTGTTTTTCGACTTCGCAACCAACCAAGCCCGGTATCCGGCAGGGTCATCCACTTTGATACGTGCGATGATATCCGTGCGCAAGCTTGCCCATGTAGTAACATCATCCCAGATATCTTTGCCATCGTCATTAATATGACCCGTGATATATTTCCAAGACAACCCCGTACCATCATAAGCCTGTTCCATGGCTTCCAAGGTCGCATATATTTTCCCATTCCATTCAAAATAGGTATCTCTTTCGGTAAAATCCATAGGAGTGTACTGCGCTTGGAAGACAACACCGGTTGTATGTGTCCGTTTACCTATCCGATTGACGTTCTCTTTCGGATAGCCTATACATATATAGTCATCCGTCAATCCGGCCACGCAACTTTCGGTCAGGATCTTTTTGCTCCAATCCAAGTCTGCATAACCGATATTGGGATAATAAATAACCGGCTCGAAATCAGCTTTATGCTTTCCTGCCCTCGATTTAGGATCCAGCACATAATTAGTTGCCACATTCTCTCCTTTGATTGTTTCCAATCCCAAGTAATCGATTGCCCCGGTTGTAAAATCTTCATTCTCCTTCGTTACATGCTTAAACAGATAACTCGGTGCAGTAGCATTCAACGTATTGATCAACATTGCCCCCAATATCTTTGCCTTGCCTATCTCTGCATTTGTCGTTTTGTCCTTCACCGTATAGACTCCAGCCGCTTCACCCTCCAAACCTCTCGCCTGGTAATCGACACGGGCAGAGAGACGTTCCACATTTATCAGGCTGGTCGTAGCCGGATTCGTGCTGCTGTTCGCATTATGGATAAAGAGCTTGTTTCCTGCATCGGCTGATGCCATGACAAATTTAGTATGGATATAACGCTCATCGTTACTGGTCCAATCTCTTTCATATTTCCATATATCAGAAGTCGTCATATTACGCAATTCTCCCAAGGTATTTACATCCATACCGAAAATAGGATCGACATTGGTAATGACCAACACATCGTAGGTGTGTCCCACCTGCAAGTGCTCCACTTCAATCGGATCTGTCGTATATTGGGTATTGCCCTTATAAGTAAAGGCACTACTCGGCCAAGACTGACGGGCAACGATAGGTGTCGAAGCATCACTATTAATCCCCTTATCTGACTCGAAGAAGAAAGCGGTAATAGTACTTACCACGTTCTCATCCCTTACGCCCTCTTCTCGTCCATCGCCCTCTTCGCCTCCGGTCGGATTCGCCTTGGTCACCTGATTGGCATTGCCGGCGGAGATGTTCAGCCCCACATAAGCAAAGGGCACACCATCCGCTGTATAATGCTGACACTTCATGTCATCATCATGAATCAAGTCGCAGGAGAACAGACAAGTCGCCCCTATAACAGCTAATCCTATTTTTCCTATCCAACTCATGGTAGTCCTCCCCTATTTTAATCTCCTATTGTCTCATAGTGAATACGCTTCGCCCAAGAGAGCACGCTGATTTCCACATTGACATATTTCCACTTGTTCCCTTTCAGGAAGAAGGTCAGTTGGTAATCATATCCACGGTCCAGAAACTCCTGAGGCGAATAACGATAAATCTCAGCTGCCGAACGCAGACGGCTCAGCAAATCCGGCAGGTTGACACGGATGACCTCGACACCGCTCTTCTTGTTGGTGATGATGAGGATGGCATCCTTTTCCGCTTGGCTATGATAAAGCAAGCGGGAAGTCATGAAGTCGGCATGAGCCATGCACCCGATGATTCCACCCTCTATTGCCCTGTCTTCTGTATTGCGGGTCATGTACGGCGTATAGATGACCGCTTCGGATTCATCCACCGAGTTGTCCCACAACAAACGGCTGTTTTTGTCATAGATACGGAATTCATAATTTGCCACATCCATGCTGTTCGGCTCATCTATCTCACGCAAGGAAACACTAATCTGTTTCGTATTGCGCACCAATGAAACCGTGTCCGGAGTGACCTTGTCTTGCCGCACCTCAATCGGCATAACCCGCATGCCATGCCACAAGGTATCCAGCGGCAAACCGTCATTCAGTACATATCCATCCTGGCGATGGTCCAAGCGATGAGACATCACCGACATACCATCTCCCTCATTCGGCTCTGTGCGGACAAAGTTCGCACCGCCATTCTGGATAGCCTGTTCATACGGCACTTGCAACGCTTCCACGATATACTGGTACTTGCCCGGTTTCAGTTCCAAGTGCATCTTGTAGTTCTTGTCGCGGAGGGATAAATCCGATGTCGCATTGCTTTCCACTTGCTTACACATGAACTTCCCGTTCTCGTCAAACAGATAAACCGCCACACTACCTACATGATCCGAAAACATATCCGCCCTCTGCAAGTTGTAATCATACCGGAAAACCAAATCAATCCCAGTCGGACAAGGTTCAACATCGTCATGTATGTAATCGCATGATGTACTTCCCCCTATCCATAACAATGCTTGCCATATCAGCAAGGATTTGTAGAAATTCATGTTCAGCTTCATATTTCTTTTCGTTTCGTTCCCGCAAAGGAAAGAGGGTTATATAATATTACCCGGTTTAACCGGACTTTGAATTATCTAATTAAAGGGGTGCGTACGCAAGAGGGACGAATCCCTCTTGGTATACACCGGTTTCTTGTCTCTACTTTACCACGACAAGCAGTGGCGTGATTTTTCATATTGAGAACGTAAATGAATTTACTTTTTATAAATCTACATTCTGAGTACGTTTTGCCCAAGACAAAATGTTAATTTCCGCATTGATAAAGCTATGTTCCTTGTTTACCGGTTCATCTGGAATTTCCGGAATGACTGGTTCGCCCGGTCCGGATACACTCTTTATATTTATATCATACCAGTTGTTGCGTACTACGCCATAAAGGCCTAAGTGTTTCTCTTCTGTATAAGTTGTTCCGTCATCCACTAAATTATTAAAGTGTTTGATAACAGTTGTATAATAGAACATCACACCGCCTTTGTAGAATCTAATCGTATTTGAACAATCGGTTAAGATAGCTTCTGCTTGTGCATCGGTCAAAGCACTGTCATCACTTACTTTCAATAAACCTTTTACGCCTTCTTTGTCATTCACAACTGCTCCTGCTGGCGTATTATTTATCTTCAAAGTCTTACCTGCAGCCAAAGCATTACCATCCTTCAATGCAGCAGTAGCAAAATTCAAGAATTGCTCTTCTGAGTATATAGTAGAAGAAGTACCCAACATAAACAGGTTATCATTTTCCGTTCCACCTTTCAATGTAAACTTCGCTTTCAACAAAACACCGGTCAATCTCGCACGATACATTTGTCCTGCAGTTGTTGTATTTTCAGCAGAATACTCATCCCTACCCATCATATTCCACTGTCCTTCAGGAAGCTCTGTAATTACGTTCAAGTCTGTAATGCCCTGTACAACAGTTTTTTTATAGTTCGGGTCAATTGCCCAATAAACACGGTATGGATCTGCTGTTTCACCAAAGAAACGGTTAACATCTGTGCCAATCTTATAACCATCCCAAGTGCTCCACTCAGAAACGTCACGAACAGGGAAATAGGTCTTATTGGTCAAATTCAATTTCCAACCTTCGAACGTCACTGTTGCTTCGTTGTAAGCCATATCCGGAGCAGTAATTGTCAAGGTATTGTCTGTGCCTTTAACAGAAGTAGTCACCTTTGCAACCGCACGCTCTACATAAATCTTGTCAGCATTTTCCCTATCAGCTTCAGCTTTAGCTTTCGTATCATAAACCTTCAACTTAACCAATGTAGTTACCGTTCTGTCATCAGTTTTTGTAGTTGCTGATGGTTTATTTGTTATCGGTGCATTGGTCATCAGGAAGTTTTTACCATCTACATTTGCCATATTAGCCAAATCAACACTCTGAGGTTTTTTATTCAACTCTGACAAATTTCCCGTAAAATCTGTTTCACCGATTTTTAATTTTTTACCATCCAGTTTAAATCCACTAGCTTCACCATTGACAATCGCCAAAGCAAAAACATCATTTTCCGGCTTAGCTATTTCAACAACATTGGATTGATATTTTACCGTTACATTTCCACCAACAGTTTGTCCTGGCAATGTTGTCAATTTATGCGCTTCTTTAAAGGTAGCATTATTCTCATCAGTACCTCCGAAGATAGCCAAAATGATATCATTCACCTTGTACTCTGCATCTATGCCATCACCGAATTCGTCATTTCCGTTAGCTTTCACAGAATTACCCGACACCGTAGGTAAATTAACGGCTACTTTCACATAACCTACATCACCCGTTACACCATTCACACCACCTTTATCCGGAACATCATCCGAACAACCAAAAAGAAATGCTGTGGTTAAAATCCCTGTTAAAAAAAGGTTCTTTTTCATATCGCTCTAAATTAAGTTATTAACTAAAAATTTTATCTCGCTTTATTTCTTATACTTCTTATTATATTTATGTATCTGATCCAAGTTCGCTTGCACCTCATCCGCTACTTCCGAATCATTCAACGATTGCAACAACTGCTCCGCCTTTGCCACTTGACCTTTGTGCATAGCCAATGCAGCCTTTGCCAACTGCTTCTGCGGGCACTCCTGCGCCTTCTTCAAATACCTTTCCGCTTTCGAGAACTGTTTCGCTTGGATGGCAGTGATGGCTGCATTCAAGTTAGAAACAGGGTCGTCCGGATACATGCGGACTGCCGTCTCAAAGATTTCATTAAACTCCTCCGAACCGGCTGGATAAGTTTCCGCTACATGGAAAAACTCATTCAAGCTCAACTTGGAAGGATCTGAAAATGCCAAGGACTTCGCCTCCTCCACCGAGAAGTTACGGATGGTATAATCCACTTCATAATCGGAATGGCGCAATGCAGGATAGACATCTGCCAACAGGATACGATAGGAATTACCACCATTCAAAGCCTTTAACTTCCTCTCACGCTGGTCATAATCCGCCGGTTGGTCGGCACGGATAATCGCCAACAACTCCTCCTTGTCGGGCAATGAACCCTCTTCCACCGCCTTCTCCAGTTCTGCCCAATCTTCCGGGACAAAGTCCACAGTAAATGGAACCGAACCAAACGAATACAAGCCCTTCACATAGTTTGCCAATGCCTTCGCACGGTTCTCAGCCAAATAAGCATTCGAAGCGTACGATCCCTCCGGAGAGGCAAACCCTTTGATTTTGACACGGGTAATCGTGGTGTACGGGTCGTTCTTCACTGCCTCCACCGTCTCTCGAATCTTACCCAACTCTTGCGGGTTCCGCCGGTACTGAGGATTAATGGTCGTCTGGTTGACCGGGAAATCCAGATAGGCACTTCCCTCCAACTTGCGCGCCTTTATCTCCTCCGGCTGCGGCATCAAATAGGCAACTGCGGGATCCAGAACGACCGGAGCCGAGAAGTCGAGCGTGAAGAGCGGGGACTTATGGCTCTGCAAAGCCTTCCAGCCACATCCGCAATCGTCCACCACCAAAGAGACCTCCGCCTCCTCCATCCAGTCGCTATATTGAGTAACCGATTGGTATTCTATCACTTGGTTCTCACCGTTCATGCGGCGGAACTCCTGTTCCCCTACCGGGCGGGAGAGGCGGTTGTACAAGATATGCCGTGTCTTGCCGTTGATGATGAAGGAGTCCATGGCACGGACGCTGTCACCCGATTCGACTATCGGAGTGCAGACAATCGACTTGTCGCCGGAAATCTTCAAGCGGCTGATATCCACCTTCAACGCCATGGAGAGCTGCCCCTGCTTGTTATCGACCGACTTCTCTTTCACAACCAAAGCTGCTTCATCGACCGGTGTTTGAGCAGGAACCATAATGCTGCATCCGCCTATCATGAGTAAAGTCAATAATGCTTTCATACTAATCAATGGTCTTTAAAATACATAAACTGCACTAAGAGCCGCTTGCGTCGGGCCGACATAATGCTTCTTTACCTTCTCTCGTTTCGTCCCGCAATGGGTACAAGGATAGATGTCGGATTCAAGATAGAGATATCCGGCACCGATGGTCGCCTCGATATTCCAATGCTTGCCCAACACCCAACTGTAACCATAGCTCAAACCGACACCTGTGCCCCATCCTTGATGGCGTTCGTTTTCCGTTCCCAACAACTTGATATCGGAGATGTTATATATCACATAAGGGACATGCAAACCGATGAAATGCTTATAAAAGCTTTCGCAAAACCAGTACCGTACTTCAGGATGTAGACGGAAATGTTTGATGGACTTGTCAAAGCTTCCATCTTCTTTCTTCGGGGCAAAAGGATTCAACCCCACTTCTGCTTCCAATGTCCATTTAGGAGCTAACCGTATCTCAAGTCCAAGATTCGGTGTGGTCGTTGCCCAGTAGAGCGCGTTTGTCTTTAATGCGACAGTGGCTCCCCGTTCATTTTTCAATGATGTCTGAGCACTGCTCAGCATACATATACTGGCTAATAAAGCCAAAGTAAACACTACCTTTCTCATATATGAATAATTGTTTTTTCATTAAAACTATAATTTTTGCAACAGTGTTGTTTTTTCAACATTATCGTTTTTCAACATTACTGTTTTGACGCCTCATGGTTATTAATCAACGCTTCATTCATCTCCTCAAAACCCGTGGCATGAAAAATTCTTTTTATTTAAT
>OLSK01001930.1_pt1 | contig 14078 bp, 7 predicted proteins | sample 1672781 | NCBI WGS metagenome assembly OLSK01 (sample SAMEA3136723, study PRJEB25190) | human gut metagenome | biome: human gut; feature: human-associated habitat; material: faeces | place: Austria | collected 2013 | reverse complement strand
GTACACTGGATATGTGTATGCTTTACTGTAGACAGGTTGTCAATTATGAAATCAGCAATATGTGAAACACAGTAAAGATAGGCGTCCTTGCCTTTTATATTTATGTCTCCAAGCATTTCTCTTTTAATTCCAAGATTCATAAGAGCACCAAGGTAATCTCTGTGTGACAGTGATTCAGCATATTTTTCTATAAGAGGAGATATCTTTATAAGAGTTATAGGAAATTCTTCTTCATAGCCAAGAGTTTCGTAAGAACCAAACTGTATCATCTGTCTTTCACATGCATCATTGCCACCGTATGTTTTAAAAGCTACGAAATTAAGTGCGTTTCTCATCTGTGCGAATACTGACTGCTCGTTGATATCCAGGAAATTGGTATAAGTATATATATTCTGGCGGAAGGAACGATTGGCTGCGTCCATTATTTTATTTTTTAAAAGCGATTCATTATCCATTAGTTTATAAATAATCCTTTCAGGTTTTTTGAAAATATGATAGAATTATAACAGAATTAAGAATAATTTACATTACGTTTGTTTTGTGGAACGATGTAGAAAAGAGGGATTATGATTAAAGATTATGAGGATTTTAAGAAATTTATCCTGAGTCTTACAACTATTGACCTTAATGCATATAAGGAAAAACAGATGAAGAGGCGTATAGATACACTTATTGCAAGACATAAGTATGATGGTTACGATAGTTATTGTAAGGCAATAAAGGAAGATACAGGGTTAAGAGAAGAATTTGTTAATTATATTACGATTAATGTATCTGAATTTTATAGAAATCCGAATCTGTGGAAGACACTGGAGGATGTTATACTGCCGGATCTGATAAGTAAGTTCGGTCCAAGACTTAAGGTATGGAGTGCGGCATGTTCTACTGGTGATGAACCATATTCACTGGCTATGGTGCTTGCAAAGAAAGTACCTATGAGGGATATTAAGATTATTGCGACAGATCTTGATGAACAGGTTCTTGAGAAGGCTAAAGATGGTGTATATGGTGAAAACAGCATAAAGGGACTTCCTAAGGAATTTCAGGATAAGTACTTTGAAAAGATGGGCGACAGGTTTTATAAAATATCTGATGATATAAAAAGATGTGTTGAGTTTAAGAAGAGTAATCTTCTAAAGGATCCATATCCAACAGGCTGTCATCTTATTGTGTGCAGGAATGTTCTTATATATTTTACAGAAGAAGCCAAGAAAGATGTATATGAGAAGTTTAATAAATCTTTAGTTACTGATGGGTGTCTGTTTGTAGGTAATACTGAACAGATAATCGGTTATAGGGATATGGGATACAGCTATGACCATCTTTTCTTCTACAGAAAGACTAATTAATAAAATGCGTAACCGGAATAATATCAGTCTGGTTACGCATTTTTAATTATGAAAATATATGATTTATAACGGAATGTATATATTTTTCTGTGTTATCAGTGCTTTTTAACAGTATATCATCTGCGTTGCAGTATTTTTCCGGGTCAGAATAATCTTTTTTAAATATGTTTAAATCACAATTATCATAGAGCGGAAGAAAGATGCCCGTCTTTTTGGTGTAACAGTTAGAAGCAGAGCATTTGACACGGTTATTACTGTCTACATATTGTGCAATGCTTTTGTGAATTGCTTCGTCTTCTGATGTCAGATAATAATAATTCTTATAGTCTTTAAATGAATAATTAATTTGCTCAGTTGTCTTATCATTTTCTTACGGAAAATTTATATATGCAATGGCTATCATATTTCTCTCCCGGTTTCAATAATGCTGACGGCCATTCCGGTTTATTAGGAGTATCGGGATATTTCTGAGTTTCCAAACAAACGGAAGCACGATGACCATATACGATGCCTTTCTTTCCCTTTACCGTACCATCAAGGAAGTTGCCGGCATAAATCTGAATTCCCGGTTCGTTCGTGTAAACATCAAGTACGATACCAGTTTTAGGAGATTCGAGAGTAGCACATTTCTGAGAAATATCCCCTTTTGTATTGAGTACCCAGTTATGATCGTAACCTTTACCATACTTCAATTGAATAAAATCATTATTAATGCGTGCTCCGATGGCCGTAGGTTGACGGAAATCCATGTCTGTATTTTCTACAGGAGCAATCTCACCGGTAGTCATAAAAGTACTGTCCACAGGAGTATATGCATCAGCATTAATGGTCAGTAGATAATCCGAGTTGTCTTTGGAAGGATCACCATCCAGGTTGAAATATGAATGATTAGTCAGATTAACAACCGTAGTACGATCCGTTTCGGCACTATAACGAATATCGATGGCATTATCATCTGTCAGTGAGAAAGTGACCTTACAGGTCAAATTACCCGGAAATCCCTCTTCCCCATCTTTTGATAAATAGCTCAATTCCAAAACCTGATCACTCAGCTGATGTGCATTGAAAACCCGGAAGTCAAAGCCTTTAGAACCACCATGTAGGCAGTGGCCATAGTTATTCCGTGGCAATTGATATTCTACACCGTCTATGGTAATCTTACCCTGGTTAATGCGATTACCATAACGTCCGATGGTAGCACCAAAATTCGTAGGAAGTTTCACGTAGTCTTGAATAGAATCGAGTCCTAATACAACATCACGCATAACTCCATCTTTATCCGGTACCATTACTGATACAATACGTCCACCAAAGTTTGTAATACAAACTTCCATACCATTTTTATTCTTTAGTACAAACAGGTCTGTCTGTTTACCATCCACTTCCATACGGAAATCAGCCGGATTCAACCCTGAAGCAGTCTTTTCAGTGACCTGCTTACTTGTACAGGCTGATGCTAATAGCACAAATCCTGCTAAAATAATCATAATTTTATTCATACTCGCTTATAATGTTTATGCTTTATTTTTTAGAGAAAAATTGTTCTGCACGTCCTGGTGAAAATAGTTCCCACAGCGAAGCAACCGTCCAGCCCGGAGCAAAGATATCATTGTAATATCCCTTACCATTACGACCGTAATCCCAGTTCGTGTGTTGGACAACCTCAGGGTAATAACCTACTTTGGAAACACCACACATATGACCCTCATAGGGAAGCAATTGACGCATGGAAGTGGAAATAACCTCAGCAAAGTCTGAGAAACGAGCCTCATTGAACTCCTTGGAAAGCCAATGTAACACATCAGCAAACTCAAAGATAAACACATCAATATGGTTATTCTCAACAGACACATTACCCCAGCCACGGGTCTTCAGACCGATATCACCCAACATCTGACCTTCGGCAAAGGGAACATCCCAGGTATAATACCAGGATAAGGCGAAATAAGCGGCCTTCCTGCAAAGTTCGGCATAATGAGCACGCTCCGCACCTTTAGTAACCAGAGCAAGGTAATAAGTGGCAGTAGCAGCATAAAGGGAAGCTTCCTTATCCTCACAATTAGCATCCAAAGTGGAAGAGAAATAATCGGATTTAGAGATAAGCTCATTCTCCAGATAATTTACAGTACGCTTGGCACTCTCCAGGTAACGTTTGTCCTTGAAATACTTGTAGGCCATTACCAGAGGCAAAGTAGCCGAAGGAGTACTGCCACCGGTACCGTCTACGATAGAGAAATCATCCTTGAACTTGCGGGGGAAGCTACCGTCGGCATTCTGAAGACGGAGGAAACTGTCCAGAATTACCTTCAGACGGTTCTCCCATTCGGGATGTTTACGCTTGTATTGCTTCTCGTAAGCCAGATAATTAAGAATGGCATACACACCTTCCGATTGGCGGCGGATACTGAGATTAGACTCTTTAAAGTCACGGTTATAATGGACAACCTCATTGAAAAAACCGGCAGGAGAGAAACCGTTTGAAAGATAAGTATCAAAGATACTGTTAGCACTGTTCACAAGTTCAGGACGGTTCTGTTGGAAACCGTATTCCAATGCATTGAAGGCATTTAGCAATGTACGGCCCACAAAGCCGACTTCGGCAACATCAGTACTGGCACAAGTGGCTGTCTTCAGCTCAACGCCCGAATAGTAATGGGTAGGAGTAGTATTCACATAACTCTCTACAAAGAAGTTGCTCAGTACATCTTTCATACGGTCCACCGTATAAGGGGTATTGACCGGTTGGGGACGGTTCGTGTCATAGCAGTACTCCCAGGTACGTTGTACGCACTCAGAGAAGTCGGAAGCATCAGTCTCGGACAGTTCCCAGGTCAGAGTTATGCTATCACCCTTGCGAAGCAGCTGGAAAGCCTCAACCGAAGGGGCAAGAGTCAGTTTACGGATATAAGTCTTGGGAGCTTCCTTATAAGGGAAACCATAGGAAAGGACAGTCATGCCACCTATGTTCTCGAAGCCGGTATAGCCGATGGAAGTCTCACCGGAGACTATGACCTCGCCTTCTTTGTGAGTAGCCAAAGCCTCCTTGTCAAACTTGTCAATACGGATGACTGACATGGACTTGCCTTTACTTGAATTGAAGGCGGCAGTCAGAGGACTACTCAGACGGTCTTCGCGTACCAGCCAGCTATCAGAGGTATGGAAAGAAGGGGCCTTTTCGGGAGAACGAAGATTCTGGCGGTACCAGAAGCCGGGCATATAGAACTGGCAATCGGAATGACGGTATCCGGTGTTTATTTGCTCGCCATAATTGAAATAAACAGTATCCAAGGCCGTGATGACAACGTTAATACGCTGCTTGCCATCTTTATCAACTACCTGGCGGGTAATAACCAATGGCAACTGCTCGGAAGAGTGGCAGGTATACACACCGTCCTGCTGCTTCTGAAGTGTCAGTGAATAGTGTTGGGCGTCATTACCCGGAACTTTTAAAGAAATAGAGGTCGAAACATCTCCCAGAGAATGCTCCATAGCCCCTACATTTGTAATGCCCGCTAAAAGCATTACTCCAAAAAACAATCTCTTTAGTCTCATAATCGCATTTGTTTTATAGTTGTTAGAATACAGGTTTTTCTGCCTCTATTGATGGAGAAGTACCCTTTACAGATGGCCATCCATCTTTCCACTCAATCTTATCCATCAGCAACATACGTCCTTCGGGATTTTTTACGCTTACCGCATGATAGAAAAACCAATCATTACCGGCATTATCCGTCACAATCTCAGAATTATGGCCGGTGCCTACAAAAGCACTATTCTTATGAATCAGGATTTCATGTTTATTGTCGAGCATATTCCCGCCCTTTTTATCAACATAAGGGCCGAAAAGATTTTCTGAACGTCCTACTACTGTTGTATATGTGCTGTTCAATCCTTCACAGCAAGTACCTATTGAAGCAAAAAAGTAGTAATAACCATCCTTCTTATGAATATAAGTGCCTTCGTAGGCAGTTCCTGCCACTTTTTGGGGTGTAGCACCTTCTTTAAGGGAAAGTCCATCATCTGATAGTTCGATAGCATAAATGCCCCGGAAACTGCCCCAAAACAGATATTTTTGTCCTCCTTCCTCTATATAGAAAGGATCAATAGAATTCTGCACATTGATTTCATTGCTACGAAACATTTTTCCATGATCCTTAAAAGGGCCTTCGGGCTTATCGGCAGTAGCACATCCGATGCCACAGGTCCACTCGCCTCCCCAAACGGACATGGAGTAATAAAGCACGTATTTATCGCCTATTTTATTAATATCAGGCGCCCATAATCCTCCTTTTGGTTCAAAGTCCGGGCGAGTATCATTTGTAAAAGCCGTACCTACATATTCCCAATCTACTAAATTTTTGGAACGATGAATAGGCAGATTACGAATATTTTCGGTAGCATATAAGTAAAAATAGCCATCCTCTCCTTTGATAACAGAAGGATCAGGCAAACTATAGTTTATAACCGGATTATAATATACATTCTTCGGTTGATCTACCGGATCATCTTCCGCTTTTGACGATGATGAAGAACATGCCGTCAGGCAACATAATGCCGATATTATAAAGAACTTTTTCATCAGAACAAATATTTATGATAAAAAGAAAATGGAGGTATATTTCTCACAGCGATTCACCATTCTGACTTTGCCGATCTATATACCTCCAATATTCTTTCCGCACTATAGCGAAAGTGATTGATTAAATTTTATCTTCATCAGCTACGGCTTCTTCCCAAGTATTCCATATAGGAGTAGCAGGGTCGTATTCTGTATAACCTACATTCTGCCACAGCTTGGCATTTTTATTAGCCTCGATAGCATTATAAGGAATCGGCCAATAAATATTATGTTTACCCATAATGAAGTTAATGTCTGTCTTAGTGGCATCAACACGAATCGTTACGCCCTTGTTGTACATACCTTTGCGTACACAACGTTGATACCAATAGCTACCGCCATCCAGATCTGTACCGGTTTGTTTGTCAAAAGTTTCCACATTATAGGTATTGCCCCATTCATCAGGTCTTCCACTGCGAGCCAGACAGAGAGATACACGAGTCAACTCTACATTACGCCACTCTTCATAGAAAAGTTCACGTGCACGTTCGTCCATGATATCACCGATAGTCACATTGCCAGTATAGAGTTCAGAACATTGTGCACGTTTTCTGATGATATTCAGGTCATCTTTGATAGTCGGATCACTCGGATTAATGTAGAATTTAGCTTCAGCACGAAGTAAATAGGCTTCTGCCAAACGATAGAGATACCAGTCGGCAACACTGCCCTCAGTAGCTCCTTCAAGACCATTATTTTTAATCAAATTTTGGTTGACCACATCATCCAGACAGAAAATGTAATGAGGCACATCAAACCAGCGTCGAATTGTATCGGAACACAACAATTGTCCCTTTGCGGTAATCAGCACAGGTTCTCCGTCTTTTACACCCCAAAAATCTCTATCGGAATGAAGCATAATGTTCTGTCCATAGAATTCGGAGTCTACATTGTTACAACGCAAATTTTCCATGTGCATCCAGTTTCCGGTTTCTGAACTATGGCGCAAGTCCGTTTCGTCCATCTTGCCATTTACAGCCCACAATCCATCCTGATAGAAAGTACTGGTACGGAAAGTTGCAATACCACGTCCTAGCCCACGCATATAGTCATATTCCACACGGTATTTGCTGTTAGTACGGTCAAGGTTGTACAACGCCTGTTTACCGTCGGGCATCTTGATTCTACCATCAAAGAAGAAAGGATACATGATACGCATACTCAGCATCGGAATAAACGATTCAGCCGCCGCTCCACGATTAGGCATACCCATAATAACTTCCTTGTTAGCGCTAATCAGTTTGTTCTCCGGACGGTGCAAATCCCAAATCACGTTGCGTGTAATAGGCCAAGAAGTAGGTTCACCACCTTCAAAGAAGGTACCGAAGTTATTTGTCATCAATGAATAACCGGACTGGTCAATCAGAATATCTAACTGCTTCTTAGCATCCTCATATCTGCCAAGAGCCAGATATAATTTAGACAGTAACATACGGCAAGCTCCCTTATTCACCATACCAATATATTGCATATCCTTTTGTTCAGGTACCCACTGAACGGCAAACTCCATATCAAGCGCCATCTTCTCCAGAATTGCATCCCTGTGAGTAGAATGGTAACTCAATTTAGGAGATGATGTCAATTTAGTAAGTAAAGGCACATGCCCATACTGAAATACCAATGCATAATATCGATAAGCACGATGGAAATAGGCACGACCAATATATTCTTTCTTTAACGTCTCATCCATAGGGACACCATCTATAAATGAAAGTATTGTATTGGCATTTCGAACACCTTCATACCCTTGTCGCCAAAAGAAATAGATGCTGTTTGTACGACCTAAGTTTTTTTCTGTACTTTGATCGCTATTCGAACGCAACATATTATCTACATTATCAAGGAATCCTGATTTATCAGTCGCAGCAGGTACCATCAAATCAGAGAAAGTGTATTCTGTAGCCAACGCCATCATTTCACGAGAATCTTCACTCACATAGTTTCTCTTCAACTGACGATCGCAGATAGCCAACACAGACCTAATACCATCTTCTGTAGTAAACACTTCACTAGGTTTGAACATGGTTTGCGGATCAGGTTCCAAAAAGCTTTCTTTACAACCGGTCAGCACCATTGAAGCTCCGGCCATCAGGATAAATCCCTTGCAAATAAATTTTTGAATATAGTTTTTCATATTTATTCTTGAGTTAAAAGATTTAGAATGTTAAGTTAAGTCCCAGTGTCCAAATACGAGAAGCATAATTGCCTGTTTCCGGGTCACCATAATATTCCCAGTCCTTAGAGCCCCATACAGCAGCATTCCGAACTGTAGCATATACCTTAGCACGTTCAATATCTACTCTTTTTGTCCATTGTTTGGGCAATGTATAGCCTATTGAAATATTTTCTAAACGGACAAAAGAACGGTTATAAAGTCTGCGGGCTCCTCTGGCGCCTTCAGGACCTTGTGCTTCAATACGCGCATATTTATTGCTTGGATTATCTACTGTCCAATACTCTTTAGCTTCTTTATTCACTAAACGGTAAGTCATACCACCACCATCGTCGTCATTGTTCAGATACATACTTTCCAAACTCTTATGACCCATACGAGAGTAAATATTGATAGATAATGTCAAATCTTTCCACAAAGTAAAGTCATTACGTAATGCCCAAGTTACGGGAGCCGCCGTTTGTCCTTGGAATACTTTATCATCATTGTTATAAATAACCTTCTTCAGATTTCCATCAGCATCATATTCATCGTTAGCCGGATTGTTCCATACCTTTGGATCACCCGGAACCTGACCATATATTTTTGCTTCCTCTACTTCATCTTTCTGCCAAATACCGGTCACTTTATAGTCCCAAATGGCACTGATAGGTCTGTCAATAAACCAGCCATTACCCACGTAATCAGCTTCTTTTTTACCAATCACATTGCCTGAAGCGTCCAATATATCTTCATAATCACCATATAGATGTTTAATACGGTTCTTATTGTATGAGAGGCTAAATGTTGTGCTCCATTGGAAATTCTTATTATCAATATTCAACGTGTTCAAAGCAATTTCCAAACCATTGTTATCAACTTGTCCCAAATTGGTCGTGATACTTTCAAAACCTGTAAAGTTAGGCAAGCGCTGTCCCATAATCATATCTTTGGTACTCATACGGTAATATTCCAATGTACCGGTTATACGATCATTCAAGAAACCAAAGTCTAAGGCAAAATTCCAAGACTGTGTCTTCTCCCACTGTAGCCCCGGATTCTCCATGCGTTGAGCCATTAAGTAACGCATCAAGTATAAATCGCCAGAAGATGTAATATAGCCCTGCATCTTTCCACCACCCGGATAGAGGTTAGCAAGAGCTTCATAAGGATTAGCCAGCGAACGGTTACCATTCTTACCGAAAGATACACGCAATTTACCAGTACTCATGATGTGAGTGTACGGCTGGAAAAACTTTTCATTAGAGAAAGTCCATGCCAAACCACCGGAGGGGAAGTAAGCGTAAGGATTAGAAGAACCGAAAGCCGAATAACCATCGCGACGCATAGTGAAAGTAGCCATATAACGATCATCATAAGAATAGAACACACGCCCCATTAAACCATCAGCAGTCTGATGTGAGTCATCACTTCTAAACGAACTTGCTGACTTATCACCATTTTGTGTATTGTGGAATCCAAGTACATCAGATGGCAAAATGTTACGGGCTTCAATACGGTCTGACCAATACTGACGTTCTTCAGCTTCTTGTGCCAGTGTCAAAATAACATGATGTTTATCGGCAAAAGTATGATCCCAAGTAATGGTATTATTCAAAGACCAGTCGAAACGTTTAGCTTGTTCACGATTCACTCCACGGTCAGTTGGTTTAGAATTCGGCCGTTCAGCAGACATGAAGTAACGGTCATGGAAATACTGAAGACGCGGAGCAGCATTGAATGTATAAGTAATACCAAACGGTAATTTCAATTTCGCATTAAAAATCGTATTGAATGTAGTATATCCTTTTTGCAATTCCAAAAACTGTTTTTCGTAATACCAGTTTGTCAGATTGTTACGGTCATACTGGAACATCAAAGGGTCTTGTACATAATTACCTTCATCATCCTTAAATACTGCGTATGGACTATTTTCCATGAAACCACCTTTATTCATACCAATTTCACCATCTGAACGATCCTGGAAATTGATGTTAGCACCTATTTCAAACCAATCAGTCACTTTTGCATTCAATTTGAAATTACCACGAATAGCACGATAAGTATCATCTACAAAAGCACCTTCATTACGCAAGTAACCTAATGACATATAATAGTCAATCTTCTCACCTGCACCACTGATACTAGCATTATAATCTTGGTTGAATCCCAGACGGAATGCTTTATCCTGCCAGTCCATTACCTTACCGGACAAAAGATTATCCATCAAAGCTGTATTAGGTCTAAATCCCAAACGTCTTGCCCAAATACTCAGGTCTGATTCCCCTTCATCATTGGTAGTATAACCTCTCCATGCTTCCAAAGACACATCGTCAAGGTTATTAGGATTGCGGAAGTAACCCGGTTTTGAAGTATATTCATTACCCGGTCTTGAGTAAGCGGCATATTCACCGGTTTCAGCATTTACACCATACGTATTTTTTTCTTTCCAGTCTACATAATGTTGCAGATATGCTTCCGGACTCTGCCACCTGTCGCGATAAGCAGCTTTTTGAGTCAATCCGATGCTAGCTGTAAAATTGATTGTCGGTTTACCCTGCTTACCCTTTTTGGTAGAAATAATGATAACACCATTCGCAGCGCGTGCACCATAAACAGCAGCAGCAGAAGCATCCTTCAACACGTCAATCTGTGCTATGTCATCCGGATTAATTTCAGAAAGCTCACCATAAAAGAACATTCCATCAAGAATAAGCAACGGGTCATTGTGCCCACCATCGGTATAAACTGAACGCTGACCACGGATCTTCATTGAGCCACCACCTTTAGCACCGGCATCACTTTCACCATATCCTACCGTCAAACCTGGTGTACCACGTAAGACATCTTGTACTGTCTTGGGATTATCATTAGCTATCTTGTCCGGACGTACTTGTACTACAGAACCCGTAAGGTCTTTCTTACGCATCGAACCATAACCTACAACTACCACTTCCTCCAGAGCCTGAGAATCGTCTTTCAATACAACATTCAGAGGTTGTCCTTTATACTCCACTTCTTGGGTCACCATACCAATATAAGAAATTACAAGTGTAGCACCCTTTGGTCCATTTATTGAAAAGTTACCATCGATATCGGTAATGGTACCTGTAGAAGTTCCCTTTACCTTAATATTCACACCCAACAAAGGTTCCTTATTAACATCCGTTACAGAACCTTTTATTACAACATTCTGAGAATGTGCTGCAAGTGCAAACACGCAAAAAAATAAAAATAAGATTTTCTTAGACATGTTTTATAGATATTAGATTAGAAATACTACGGAAGATGAATATTCCGTATTTTTTATTAATACAGTGTATTGCAAGCAAATTTTTAGCTAGCAAATTAGATTAATCAAAAATTGTCTCTCTTTATACCATAGGCTTATTATTAGATTTAACATTAAACGAAATTTCTGTTTTCACGAAGCAAAATTATCTCTTTATAAGAAAAAACAATAGAACGATCTTTTCAAGAAATGCAATTATAAAACCAAAATATGCCCATACAGACATTTCTCGACAAGACTATAATATCTATTTTCTAAATAGCGAAACTTTTAATAAAACTGCATACTATTTAGTATGCAGTTTCTCTTCAAGCATCTTAATGAAATATCCGCCTACCACCGAACGGGCTTGGAAGCCTCGTTGTTTCGGACTGTCTGTAAAGACCCAATCAGACATTGGAATGCGGTCAACAGTCTCATTCATAAAGCTATAAACCGGATCAACAAAACTTTCAAAAGTAGTCTTATCCTTAGCCATAGTGGCTGTCCAGATAATCCAGTCAGTCTTGGTATATGTTTCACGACTGTCAAGTGGCAAACCATAGCGATTTTGCTTGGTCAGATAGTATGCAATTTCCGTTTCAGCTACTTTTTCCGGGAATATCTGCCAATTCATCAATTTATCCCATACCAAATTATACTTCTGACTCCAAGTGCCTGCCTTATCAAATGTCAAACGGTAGTGGTCGCCATCATCGGCCATCTCTACCCATTGGGCAGCCATTTCTTTTGCTTTATTTGTATATTTCTCAGCGACTTCAGTCTTTCCCAGCATATTGGCCAAATAACCATAAGCAGCAATACCCAATATAGCTTTTATAGAAAGATTCGCATTGTGAGCAAAGTGTCCTGCAAAATCATCTGTACAGAGTTGGTTTCCCGGATCTTGACCATATTCTACCAGATAATCAGTCCAGGTGGTCAATGTAGCCCAGTGACGGTTTGCATAGTCTGCATTTCCTTCTATGGCAGCAATGGCAGCAGTCACCAACAACATATTACCACTCTCTTCCAGAGGCATATCGCCACCGTATGTCTGTCCGTTAGCCAACGGATAAGTACCTACGTCATGGGCAGCAAACGGTTTTGTCCATTTACCACTTTCACTGTAGTAGAAAATATGATTAAGCAACCCTTTGGCCAATTCCGGATTATAAAGTAAATATAAAGGAGACGAAGGATATGTAATATCAACAGTTCCAATAGAACCGTTACTGAAGTTCTCCTTAGAAAGGAACAATAATTCACCGTTCGGAGCTTCTACAAGTTTATGGGCAGCTATAGATTGGCGATAAGCTAATACACAAAGTTCAGCATACTTACGACCGCCCACTGCAGTAGCTTCCTCCATCAATTTCTTATCAAAAGCAGCACAATCCTTCATCAGTTTCTGATAGTCAACCGCAGCTTTCTGGAACTGAGATACAATAGTTTCTTTCCCTGAGCGATTCCAATAAGGACGCAAATTGTCACCAAAATATTGGATGGAGTAAATATCATCATATCCCAGCATCAGATAACCATCAGCATTCTTTGTTTCACCTAACGAACATACCAAGGCTAATTTATCATAACCATCAGTAGCCGGTGCATCTAATTTATTCTCCAAAAAGCTCTTACGTAGAGTCTTGCCATCGCCGATACCATAGTCGCATTATCCTTTTTACCAGCTAAATAAAAATAGCCCCAGTCAATCCGGACGTCATCCCCTCTCTTTTTCAGAATCTCCTGACTCTGGCTTCCGGTACGTAAAAGCAGCAAATCGCCTTCTTCAAAACTGCCAGCTATAGATTTCTGATGAGGTACATCAACCGCCCATTGAGGAGAGGCTTCGAAATACAAATCCACCTGATGCTTTTTACCATCTCTGGAAACAACTTCATACGAGAGATAATTAACCGGACGAGTCATTAAATCCAGATTATCCATAAACAAAGGAGCAGTAAAAGTCAGTTTCAGATCAACTGGCCCACAAATAAATGTATAATAGGTCTGCATAGCTTGTACATCTACCGAAGTTTGTTCGGCAGTCTGTTCAAAGCAATGATAGTTTTCCTGTTCAACCAATAGTCCAAAGTCCAGCAAGGCATTTCCTACACGATTGTAGCAATATGCAGCTATCAAGTTCTTCCCTTTCTTCAAAGAAGCAGCCACTTCATCCGAAAGCTTCACCTGGGCATGCTTCTTACAAGCATTACCCGTATCCACCACTTTGACACCATTGATATAAATAATTACGTCATCATCATGTGAATAATCAAGGTATACACTCCTACCAGCCAAATCTTCCTGAAGATCTATAGTTCTGCGTACCCAAATATACTTTTCACTCCATTGCGTCTTGGCAGTATGCTCATTCTCCATGGTTCCAAAGGCAGCTTTGCCTTCTTTCCAGCGGCTATCATTAAAGTCCATATTCTGCCAACCTTCAGCCGGTTGTACCACTGTATATTTCGCTACCCAGTCTTCCTGCTCCGAATTGGGAACCACAGAATTCAATTCGAGTTCTTCCGCTCCCATGAAACGGTAAGTTTGTCCGTCTACTTTAGCTACGCCAATCAGAGGAAAGCTCTTGCCGGTCCAATGTTTCACTGCACCATCATACAAGTTATCTTGAAAAGCCCATGCACTCGTATAAGGGTCAATAGTAACCAACGGATAGGCAGG
>OLSK01001928.1_pt1 | contig 14095 bp, 9 predicted proteins | sample 1672781 | NCBI WGS metagenome assembly OLSK01 (sample SAMEA3136723, study PRJEB25190) | human gut metagenome | biome: human gut; feature: human-associated habitat; material: faeces | place: Austria | collected 2013 | reverse complement strand
CTCATTCCGTAACAACTTAATATTCTTTTTTGTCTAATCTTCGGGGTTCACTTCACGATGGGTGTCCTTTTGCATCTGGCGGAGCGGGTGGGATTCGAACCCACGGAACCTCGCGGTTCAACTGATTTCGAGTAATCTGATTACTCATTCCGATGCCAGCAGATAGCAGAAATCAGAGGAAGTTAATGGCAGCAAAAAATCCCTAAAAATAAGGGTTTTTAGCTGCTCGTTTTATTTTTTGCAGGCGGGCGGCACAACTCCTTAAAATCGCAATTCAGCATTCAGTTTGGAAAAAAGAAGAGAACTACGAGAGAACTGCGGTGATTCTATCAAGAGTGCCATCGCAAACAACTACTTCGTAGCGAAAGCAAACACACTATTTATCCGTTTCGATTCACTGCCGTTGACTACTAAAAGTGAAAGCGGATAAAAACATGAAACGGTCTGCAACATATCAAAAGCTGTGCATGGAATACCCAGAAAAAATATCCAAAGAGCAGCTATATAAAATCTGTCATATCAGCAAAAGGAAAGCAAGCTATCTTTTGGAAAACGGGCTTATACCTTGCCAAGATAGCGGCAAGATGACGCGCAAATATACTATTGCGCTTAAAGATGTTGCGACTTTTATTGACGCGCGCAAAACAAATCCTATGAGATTTGATATGCCGCCCTCGCTCCGAACAAAGAGAAAGAGTACTTATTCCCGCATACAATTTGAATCTGATGATTTTTTCTGTGCATTGAGAACTTTCTATACCGATGTGCTGGCTGCAAATGACGGTTTGCTATCTGTTGCCGATGTTTGCGCTCAAACAGGCTATGGGCGGTCAACCGTAATAAATTGGCTGACAAAAGGATTGTTACAATCACTATTCATCAGAAATCATTATCATATACCGCAAAAGTACCTAATTGATTTTTTAGCCAGCAAGTATTATTGGCGCATCGGACAAAAATCGCAAAAGCATATAAATGATTTTGTAGAGTTTGAAAAATGGCATAACAATAACAAATAAGGAGGATGAAAAAATGACCAAAGTAATCGCCCTCGCCAACCAAAAAGGTGGCGTGGGAAAAACGACAACAGCCGTCAATCTCGGTATCGGGCTTGCGCGGCAAGGTAAGAAGGTATTGCTCGTTGACGCGGACGCACAGGGTAATTTGACGGATTCACTTGGCTGGAACGAACCAGACAAGCTTCCCGTTTCCCTTGCCACCGTCATGAGCAAGGTTATCACGGAGGAGCCTATCGAACCAAATGAGGGAATTTTGCATCATGCGGAGGGTGTTGACCTCATGCCGGCGAATATCGAGCTTTCCGCTATGGAGGTATCGCTTGTAAATACCATGAGCCGCGAGAGCGTGCTTAGGAACTATCTAAATGAGGTAAAGGACAAGTATGACTATGTTCTCATCGACTGCATGCCATCTCTCGGCATGATTACCGTAAACGCCCTTGCTGCGGCAGACAGCGTAATTATCCCCGTACAAGCGCACTATCTTCCGGCTAAGGGAATGAGCCAGCTTTTGCAGACCATAGGCCGCGTGAAGAAGAACATCAATCCAAATCTTAAGATTGACGGAGCGCTCATCACAATGGTGGACAGCCGCACTAACTTTGCAAAGGAGATTTCGTCCTTGCTCCGCGATAACTACGGGGATAAGCTCCGCGTGTTCAAAACGGAGATACCGCTTGCTATCAAAGCCGCTGAAACGAGCGCCGAGGGCAAAAGCATCTATTCCCATGATGCGCACGGCAAAGCGGCAGCGGCATACGAAGCATTGACAAAGGAGGTTTTCAGCGATGGCAGAAAGCAAGAGAAGCATAAAGCTGACCTCGCTCGATGATCTGTTCTCCACGGAGGAAAGCCGTGCCGAAGAGGAAAAGGAGCGCGTACAGGAGATTCCCATAGCGGAGATAGACGGCTTTCCAGACCATCCCTTCCATGTGGAGATGGACGACGCCATGCGCGAAATGGCGGAAAGCGTGAGACGGTTCGGCGTGTTGTCGCCCGCCGTGGCGCGGCAGAAGGAGGACGGGCGATATGAGCTCATAAGCGGGCACCGGCGCAAGAAGGCATGCGAGCTTGCGGGCATTGATAAAATGCCGGTAATTGTCCGCAACATGGACAGAGACGAAGCGATTATCTTTATGGTTGATTCCAACCTCCAGCGTGAACGCCTTCTTCCGAGTGAGAAGGCGTTTTCGTATAAAATGAGGTTGGAAGCGATGAAAAGAAAAGCTGGCAGACCGAGTAAGGAAAATGCGTCGCCATTGGCGACTAATTATTCAAGTGGTCGTTCCGACTTAGATTTAGCTCAAATAGTAGGTGAAGGCAAAGACAATATACGCCGCTACATTCGCCTAACCGAACTTACACCAGCCCTGCTTCAAATGGTGGATGAGGGCAAAATCGCATTTCGGCCTGCGGTAGAACTGTCCTATCTAACCAAAGAGGAACAGGCATCTTTGCATGAGGCAATGGAGAGCGAGGACTGCACACCATCGCTTGCACAGGCCATAAAAATCAAGAAGTTCAGCCAGGAAGGCAGACTGAACGGCGACGTTATACTCTCCATACTTTCCGAAGAAAAGCCAAATCAAAGAGAAGTTTACAGGCTGCCAAAGGAGCGCATAGATAAATACTTTCCCAAAGGTACGCCATCCGAAAAGGTAGAAGAAATCATATGCAAGGCGCTGGAGCTTTACCGAAAGCGGGAGCGTAGCAGAGAGATGGAACGCTAAGCGTCCGTGCTGACGAGCATGGGCGCTTTTTCTGTGCCCCGAAGTTGCAGAAGGAGGTGCGTATATGCTGTTCACCGAGGGCAAGGACAGAAAGTACGAGCGCATGATGCAGGAAAAACCGGGCTTTCAGCGCGACAGGCGCAGAATGGTTTCTCCAAACGCCAGGCAGCGGGATTGTCCCCATTGCCTTTACTACAATGAAACGCTGAAAAAGTGCGGTCTTGCAACCTGCGTTGTGTTCAAAAAATGAATCTTACGCCAAGGGGGAGGTCTGCCCTTTTGCCGGTATGGCCCAAGCAGCGTTTGCGGTTCGCCCCTTCCCCCATACCCCCAACCCTTGATACTCTCCGAGAAACTTACTGACCGAAAAAAGAAATGCAGAAGGCTTATCCAAGTTTAAGCCAATATTCAAGCGCAATAAGGCGCTTTTTATATACACAAAATCCTATTTGGAGGCAATCAACATGAAAACCAAACGCATCATGGCGCTGCTTATGTGCCTGCTGACCGTCATCGGGCTAATACCCGGCGCAGCCTTTGCGGCACAAAGTACCGTCACCATCGAAAGCCAGACCAACAGCGCCTTTGACTATCTGGAGTATTACAAAGACGGCGCATGGAAAGACCTGAACACGCCGAGGCATTGGATCGAGCAGACCGGCGAGGTTGTCTACTGCGTGGAACATGCGGCAGGCAACCCCCATGGCGACACCTATACGGCGGCATCCCCCTCCTCCGTCTTTTCGGCCAGTACCCTCTCGGGGCTGAACTCCATCCTCATGTACGGCTACCCCAACAACCGTCCCTCCGGCTTCACCGACGACGAGGCAAGGCAGGCCACCGCCAATGCCATCCGCTTCTGGCTCTCGGAGCAAGGCGAAGCCGAATCCTACAGTTTCACCAACCGCAGAACCAATCCTGACGCCATCCGCGCCAAGAGCGGATATGAACACGTCCTGGAATACGCGGATGAGCTGCTTGCAAAGGCCCGCGCAAGGCAGGACTTGCCCCACGGCGTAGACTTCTCCCCTTCCACCGTGCAGCTTACCGCAAGCGGAAACGGTTACGTCGGACAAACTTCGGTGCTCCTTACAAACATCAACAGCGGCTACACCCTCGATACTTCCCGTTTGCCGTCAGGCAGCAGAGTTTCGGGCTATACCGGCGGCAGAAGCGAAACGCTCACCATTACGCTCCCAGCATCGGCGGCAGGGCAGAGTTTCAACATATCTGCCGAGGGTATGGACACCCGCAGCATAGATAACATTACAGCTTACGTTCCTGCAAACGGCAGCCTGCAAAAGGTATTCCTCTGCGCCACCACCGCACAGGTCGTCGCAACGGCGCAGCTTTCCGTTGGCGCACCCGAAGCACAGAAGTACGGCAAAATACAGCTTGTGAAAACCGGCAGGGACAATATACCGCTTGCGGGTGTAGTGTTCGGCGTATACAGCGATGCCGACTGCAAGAACAAGCTTGCGGAGCTTACTACCGACAGCGACGGAACAGCCATATCAGGAGATCTTCCGGTAGGTACCGTGTACATAAAAGAGCTTTCCACGATAAAGCCCTATGTCCTGAGCGCGGAGATAAAAAGCCTTGAAATAACCGATGGCGGGACTGTTGAAGTATCGTTCAGCAATTCCGAGGCCGTGGGCAAAATCCGCATCGAGAAAACGGGCGATGTGCTGACCGCCGGAGAGGCCGTTGAAACGGAATACGGCAATGTTTCAATGCCCATATACAAAAACAAGGGACTTGCGGGCGTTGTATACGAAGTAAAAGACAGCGCCGGCAATATAGTTGCGACCATAACCACAGACAAGAACGGCATTGCGGAAACCGAGACGCTGCCCCTTGGCAGCTATACAGCGCAGGAAAAGAGCGCTCCCGATGGATATGTGATAGACGATACAGTTCACGAAACAACGCTGACTTTCAAGGACCAGAATACAGCCATCGTCATGAGTGCAATAAAAGCCGAAAACAAGCTGCGCACGGGCGGCGTAAAGCTGCTAAAGTATACGGAAAAGTTCAATGCCGATAAAATCAGCTTTGAAAAAGTATTATGCAGCGGCTATGTGTTCGGTCTGTACACCGCCGAAGATGCCGGAGATATACCGGCAGATGTTCTGCTCGAGGTACTGACTACGGACGAACAGGGCATAGCCCAAAGCACGGTAAAGCTTCCCTACGGCAAGTATTACCTGAAGGAATTGGCAGCGCCGGACAGCGATATAAAGATGCTTACGGACAAGCTGCCGCTGATTATTGACAGTGAACTTAATACCCAATATGTAAACGAACCAATCCTCAACGAAATGTTCAAGGGAAGAATCGGTGTAAATAAGCTGGACGCCGAAGATAACGAAAGAGGTCTTGCGGGCGCGGCATTTGAAGTGCGCGAGGCTTCCGGCAAGCTGGTTGACACCATTACCACCGATACCAAAGGATATGCCGAAACCAACGACTTGCCAACGGGAGAATACAAAATAAAGGAGATTACTCCTCCCCCGGGATTCATACTTTCGGATGAAATCAAAACCGTTACCATTACTTCAGAGGATAAAGAAACCGCCGTATTTGAGCTTACAAACAAGCCCAACGAAGTAACGCTTACAAAGGCTGACTTAACAACCGAAAAGCCCATACCAGGCGCGACTGTTGAGGTTTACGGTAAAGACGGAAAGCTGTTTTACAAAGGCGTTACCGATAAGGACGGCAAAATAACAATCAGAGAGCTTCCCGCCGGAACATACACGTTCAAGGAAACCATATCGCCGGACGGTTACGCCCTGAATGTCAATACATTTTCCTTTGAAATCGATGCTTACGGCAAGGTGACGGGAACCACCGCCTTTACCGATGAGCCCATCGTGCTGACCATCAAAAAGGTTGATGCCTACACCGGCAAGCCCATGGCGGGTATTTCATTCACCCTGAAGGACAACGAAGGCAACATTGTAAAGACAAAACTGACCGATAAGGGCTATCGCATTGCGACGGAGGACGGCGAAGAAACCTTTAGCGTAGATAATAACGGCTGTGCCGAGTTCCGCTATCTGAAGGCGGGTAAATACTCGCTTGTGGAAAGCGTACCCACAGGCTATATTGCAGAGGACAGCATTTCCTTTGAATTGACCTCCGCACACGGCATGAGTAAGCCCCTTAATCTAACCATAAACAACTGCCCCACCGGCATAAAGCTCATAAAGCTTGACTCGGATACGAATAAGCCGCTTACCGGCGCAGGATTCAGCATTAAGGTCAAAGACGGCCTTGGTTTCGCAACGCTTACATTCACAAAGCAGGCGGACGGCAAGTACATCTTCGATAAGGACGGCAAGGACACAGTCCTTATGGTCGATAACAACGGCGAGGTTATAATCCTTGGCATGCCGCTCGGTGCCGTATGGATAGAAGAATCTGTTGTTCCGGCAGGCTACTTCCCCGTTACCGCCCGTAAAGCGGAGATTACGAAGGACACTTCGGCCCTCAAGCCCCTTGAAATCAAAATCCCCAACAGCAAAAGCGTCAAGCTGGGGCTGGATAACGACTGGTGGGAAATCCCCGCCATGATCGCTGGCGCGGTACTGCTGCTCGGCGGCGCAGTAGTTTTGTATGTGCGGAGAAAGAATAAATAAGAACTAGCAAAAACACGCAGGAGGGCGGAAAACGCCCTCCTGCCCATGAATATCGGCTTAACCTGTTTGCCATGTAACAGTTGCATCTCGCCATTGCAGGCAGCGCAGAAAAAACTGAAATCATTAGCAAAACAGAATAAGGGCAGACACCATAACTACGAGATCACAGAAGCGCATGAAAAGCCATGCGCTCTTTTGCTATATACAAATACGGGAAAAGGAGAAAGCGACCATGACTGAGAAACTGAAAAATGCCGGCTACACCATCATTGAGAGGTTTACCGTGGGCGAACAGGGCTTTGCGCTTGGACATAGTGAAACAGCGCCAGCCCCTTATGTCACATGGCAGTATCGTGCAGCTGCCCCCGATCATTTCTTCTGGGGGCATTATATGAATTCAAAGGAAGCGGCATATGCGGATTATCGGAGCAGGATAAACGGCGAGATAGAATACGTTTCGAAACGCATACAGCCGCAGCGCACAAAGAAACGCGACGAGCCGGGGAGATAAGGAGGTGCAACTGTGGCAACAAAACTGCAAAACATATCCGAGCTTGTGCGTCAGACAACGGAGCGGCTTACGCAATCCGTTGACAACTGGAAACGCTTTCTCGATTCCGCCGCATGGCTTTATAAGTACCCGTTCCATGAACAGGTCTTGATTCATGCGCAGAGACCGGATGCAAAAGCCTGTGCTCCCATCGAGCTTTGGAACAGCAGATTCAGACGTTGGGTGAACAGGGGCGCAAAGGGCATCGCGCTCATCGACGACAGCGGGCACAAGCCCGCGCTGCGGTATGTATTCGATGTGTCCGACACCAACACACGTTACAATATCCCGTTTCGGCTCTGGCAGACAAAATCCCAATACACGGCGCAGATCATTGAGAAGCTGCAAAACAATTTCGGGGACACTGGCGCGGAGAACGCCAATATGGCTGCCACCGTACTGGGCATATCCATCAACGCCGTGTCGGACAACTACCGCGATTACTACGAGGAGCTTCTCAAAGCGGCGGACAACAGCGCACTCGCGGATATGAGCGATGACGAGATAAGCTCGACCTTTGTGCTTCAGCTCATGACCAGCGTTTCCCATACGGTCCTGGTGCGCCTGGGCATCGACCCCGCCGCTATATTTCACGGCGATGAATACGAGAGCATAAGGCTGTTCAATTCGCCGGATACCATAGTCCAACTTGGCGCGGCGACCAGCGACATTTCGGAGATGATCCTGCGGCAGATAGAGCGCAGCGTCAGAAGCATGGAACGGCAGGAGCTCGGCACACTTGCAAAATCCCAACAGGTCTTGCAGAATGAGGATAGGAAAAACGAAAGGAGCGCTGAACATGGAACTCAATTACAGGCAGAACGGGGACTACCTGATTCCCGATATCAAAATGGACGAGCAACCGACGGAAGTCATCGGCAAATACGGCAGAATGCGGAAGACGTTTCTCAAGGAGCATCGGAGCGGGATTTACAACTCCCTGCTGCTTCAGAACAAGCTGACGGAGCATCTGTTGGAGATCGACAGGACGGCGCGGGAACAGGTCGAACAGACGATGGCACAGATGGCGCAGACCGAGAACGTGACCGAGAAGATGAAAGCCGAGAATCAGATGCTCTGGATTCAGCGAATGAACAGCATTCGGCAGAGAGCCGAGGAGACGGTACTGAACGACCTGATTTACGCATAACCGAATATAGTCTGTTCCCAACCTTAGAGGAACAGTTACAGCGCATCGAAGAAGCGGAAGCACAAAAGCTTTCCGCTTTTTCTGTTTCACAAGCAGATCTCGATAACGAACTTTGCAGACATGGAAGCGGATTTGCTCAGGGAAAGTTTCGCATCTATAAGTTCTTTGAGGATATGCCTTCCTCAGATGCGGCTATTACATTTCTCAAAAAGGAATATGGCATCGGCGGACACTCACACACCTCCCTGAATGGGGAAAGTGGATTTGTTGACCACGACGGCAAGGGCCTTCACTTCTCTAATCATAACTACGAAGAAAAGCATACCGTAACTTGGAGGGCCGTAGCGCAAAGGCTCCGCGAACTGATTGCCCTTGACCGATACCTGACCGAAGAAGAAAAGGCATATTTACCAACATACGAACAGGAGCTTGCTGAACGGCAGGAGCGTATTGCCGAGGAATCGGCGGCGCGGGAAGCGTTAAGGGCCGCCGCAGCCGCCATGGAGGAAACGCGCAAGAACGCCGAATATGCCTTCTCGCTCGGAGATGCTGTGCAGCTTGGCATGACCACATATACCATCCTCGGATACGATGAAACCACCGTCAGCTTATCTGACCCAAAATACCCCTTGCTCTCCGAGGACATGCCCCGCGATGTGTTTGAGCAAAGGCTTAGGGAAAGCCCCGCAAATGACCGTCTGATTGCCGAAGCACAGGGAGCAGAGCCACAGCCCGGGCCGGTAGCCGAAACAGTTGAAGTCATTCCCGCAGAGGAAAACCACCTGCCCTACGATGTTGTTATTCAAACCATTCGTACCGAGGAGCGGGAGCCTGCAAAACCTGCCGAGAAAACCAACTTCCGCATTACGGACGACGCCCTCGGTCATGGCGGCCCGAAAGCGAAGTTTCGCATGAACATGGATGCGATACGGACACTGCAGACTATCGAGTTTGAACAGCGCCTTGCAACGCCCGAAGAACAGGAAGTCCTTTCCAGGTACGTGGGCTGGGGCAGTCTGCCGCAGGTATTTGAGGAAAGCAACGCAGCGTGGGCAGATGAGTTCCGGAAACTCTACGAAACCCTGTCCCCAGAGGAATACGAAGCCGCTCGTGCTTCCGTACTGAACGCACACTATACAAGTCCCACAGTCATCAAAGCGATGTACGCTGCGATTGAAAAGATGGGCTTCCGCATGGGCAATATTCTGGAACCCTCCTGCGGTATCGGCAATTTCTTCGGCTTGCTTCCCGAAAGTATGGCGGGCAGCAGGCTCTACGGCGTGGAACTCGACAGCCTCACAGGCAGAATTGCAAAGCAACTCTATCAAAACGCCAACATCGCCATACAGGGATATGAAGCGACCTCGCTTCCTGACAGCTTCTTCGATGTTGCCATTGGCAATGTTCCCTTCGGCGATTACGGTGTAGCGGATAAGCGTTACGACAGGAACAGGTTTCTGATCCACGACTATTTCTTTGCAAAGACCTTGGACAAGGTGCGTCCCGGCGGTATCGTCGCATTCGTCACTTCATCGGGGACGTTGGATAAAAAGAACCCCGCGGTTCGCAAGTATATTGCACAGCGCGCCGATCTTCTCGGCGCGATTCGCCTGCCGAATAATGCCTTCCTTGCCAATGCGGGCACGGGCGTTGTTGCGGATATACTGTTCCTGCAAAAGCGCGACCGCCCCATAGAGATTGAACCCGACTGGGTACACCTCGGCAAAACCGACGGCAAATTTATCATAAACCAATATTTTGTGAATAACCCCGGCATGATACTGGGCGAACTCAGCGAAGAAAACACGCAGTACGGTAAACAGGCCGTTACGGTAAAGCCTATTGCGGGCGCGGAATTGCCGGAGCAGCTATCCGATGCGATAGCCAATATTCATGCCAAAATCACCGAGCCCGAACAACTTGAGGAAGCCGAAGAAAACATAGGCGAAAGTATCCCCGCCGACCCGAATGTACGCAATTTCAGCTTCACCGTGGTAGACGGGGATATCTATTACCGCGAAAACTCCGTAATGCATAAGGTTGAGCTGTCCGTTACCGCAGAGAACCGCATTAAAGGCATGGTCAAAATCCGCGACTGTACACGAAAGCTGATTGAATATCAGCTGGAAGGCTATTCGGATGATTTAATCAGGCAGGAACAGCAGACCTTAAACCGGCTTTACGATGAGTTTACATCGCAATACGGCCTGCTGAACAGCCGCGCCAACAATACTGCGTTCTCTGATGACAGTTCTTATTGCCTGCTCTGCTCCCTTGAGGTTCTTGATGAAAACGGCGCATTGGTGCGCAAGGCTGATATGTTCTCAAAGCGCACCATACGGCAGCAGGAACCCGTAACCTCCTGCGACACCGCAGCGGACGCACTCGCCGTATCACTTTCCGAAAAAGCAAAGGTCGATTTGCAGTATATGGGAAAGCTTACGGGCAAAACCGAAGAACAGCTTACAGAGGACTTGGCGGGCATAATATTCTTCAACCCATCTTCCGAGCAATATGAAACTGCGGACGAATATCTTTCCGGCGATGTCAGGTGGAAGCTTCGATTGTTAAAGGAGATAGACAACCCCAAATACGCAGCTAACATGGAAGCCTTGGAGAAGGTACAGCCAAATGACCTGACCGCTTCCGAAATCGATGTTCGGCTTGGTGCAATATGGATTCCGCCGGAGGATATTCAGCGCTTCGTAATTGAGCTGCTCAAACCCGCCTATTACGCAAGCAGCAAAATAAAGGTGCATTATTCCCGGCTTACCGCTCAATGGAACATTTCAGGCAAAACCAGCGACTACGGCAACGTTACAGCAAACGTTACCTACGGCACAAAGCGCATCAATGCATATAAGATAATTGAGGAAACGCTGAACCTGAAGGACGTTCGCATATTCGACACCGTGTATGATGAAAGCAGCGGCGAGAAGCGCATACTGAACAGAAATGAAACCGTACTTGCGCAGCAAAAGCAGCAGCTCATAAAGGACGCGTTCCGCGACTGGCTATGGAAAGACCCCGACCGTCGTGACAGACTGACCACGCTGTACAACACCAAGTTCAATAGCATACGTCCCCGCGAATATGACGGAAGCCATATCAGATTCGTCGGCATGAATCCCGAAATCACGCTGAGGCCGCATCAGGTAAACGCCGTCGCGCGCGTTATCTATGGCGGAAACACGCTGCTTGCGCACGTAGTAGGTGGCGGCAAGACCTTCGAGATGGTTGCTGCCGCTATGGAGAGTAAACGGCTTGGGCTCTGTCAAAAGAGCCTGTTCGTGGTTCCAAATCACCTGACCGAACAGTGGGCAGCGGAGTTTTTGCAGCTATATCCTTCTGCCAATATCCTTGTTGCAACAAAGAAAGACTTTGAAACGCGAAACCGTAAGAAGTTCTGTTCACGTATTGCCACGGGCGATTACGATGCCGTCATCATAGGGCACTCTCAGTTCGAAAAGATTCCCATGAGCTTGGAGCGGCAGCGGGCGATATTGCAGACGCAGCTTGATGAAATAATAGACGGCATTTCGGAAGCAAAGCGGGAAAACGCGGAGCGCTTCACCATCAAGCAAATGGAAAAGAGCAGGCGCTCTATAAAGCTGAAGCTTGATAAGCTAAACGACCAAACCCGCAAGGATGATGTCGTTACGTTTGAGGAATTGGGCGTTGACAGACTGTTTGTAGACGAAGCGCACAGCTTCAAAAACCTGTTTCTCTATACGAAAATGAGGAACGTAGCCGGTCTTTCTCAGACTGAGGCGCTGAAATCCTCCGACCTCTTTATGAAATGCCGGTATATGGACGAGCTTACGGGAAGCCGCGGCACTGTGTTTGCAACGGGTACGCCGATATCAAACTCCATGACCGAAATGTATACCATGCAACGATATCTTCAATATGACGCGCTGTGCTCCCATGGTTTGCAGCACTTTGACGCATGGGCTTCCACATTCGGTGAAACCATTACGGCAATGGAGCTTGCACCGGAAGGAACGGGCTATCGCGCAAAGACGCGGTTCGCCCGTTTTTATAACCTTCCGGAACTCATTACCATGTTCAGGCAGGTTGCTGACGTGCAGACCGCCGACATGCTGAAGCTTCCCGTTCCCGAAGCGGAGTACCACAACGAGGTCATTAAGCCTTTCGGATTTCAAAAGGATATGGTTGATTCCTTTGCGGAGCGTGCCGAAAAGGTCAGAAACGGCATGGTGGACGCAACGGTTGACAACCTTTTGAAGATTACAAACGACGGCAGAAAGCTTGCCCTTGACCAGCGATTGACGGATGAGCTGCTGCCGGATGACCCCGAAAGCAAGGTAAATACGTGTTTAGATAACATTCACCGAATATGGGAAGCAAGCAAAGAGCAGAAGTCAACGCAGCTTGTATTCTGCGACCTGTCTACCCCGCATGGTGACGGTAAGTTCAATGTGTACGATGACCTGAAAGCAAAGCTTGTCCGCATGGGCGTTCCGGAAACCGAGATTGCCTTTATTCACAATGCAAAGACCGAGGCACAGAAAGCTGCCCTGTTCACGAACGTTCGCTCCGGCAATGTGCGTATCCTGCTTGGTTCCACCGCAAAGATGGGAGCAGGCACAAACGTACAAAAGCGGCTGATTGCCGAGCACCATCTTGACATACCATGGCGACCTTCGGATGTAGGACGGATTTTGCGGACATTCAAAATAAAAAAGAATGTGGAGGTAACAGACAATGGCAAAGACAATTTTTGAGGAAATGGGCGGCAAATACGAAAGGCAAGGCGATTATTTAATACCGTGCTTAACTGTACCCGCCGAAGAAGAACAGCCGATAGGCATCTGGGGACAGCGGCATTTGGATTATCTGAAGCATCAGGAGGTAAAAGGTGATTATATTAATGCCGTCACTACCAAATTAAAAATAGAAGAGATATATTACAATGACGATCTGCAATCCTTGTTTGCGGAAGACGAGCGCCTGGAGCTTATCTATAAAGAGATGGATAAGTTGCCGGATAAGTGTCGTGAAATCTTTACAATGTCCTATCTGGAAGAACGAAAAACTTCGGAAATAGCTGTACTGCTTAATATTTCCACTCGTACGGTGGAGGCACAACTTTATAAGGCATTGAAGATTTTACGGGGTATTTTGCTTAGCTGTTTGATTTTTCTTTCAAATTTTTGAGAATTGCGTAAGTAGATCTGAAGAGATAATCGTGTATAATATAAACGAACATCGGAATGTCTGAAAAATATAACATAGAAGAATTAATAATCCGTTTCTTGCAACAGGATATAAATGAAGAAGAGCTTCATTACTTAGAGTCCTGGCTGGAAGAAGATGTGGAACATAAATCTTATTTCTTTGGGCTGAAAAGCATATCAGATTCCAGTCGACGTTCCTTTTTCTCAAAGGAAGAGGTAAATGAGGCAAGTTGGCAACGAATGCTTGCACGCATAGAAAAATACAAGAGAAGAACCCTTCCCTTGGCAAATCACGAACACGTGATTTATGGTTTTCATGTGTAAAATATGCAGCCATTATAATCTTTGCAATTGGTGCTGGTTGGGGAATTCATGAGTTCCAAGGAAAGATACATCGGTCTGACTTAGCAGAAAAGGACTTAGTATATAATGAGATACATGTCCAAAAAGGTGGACGCGCCAATACAGTGCTTCTCTCGGATGGAAGTAAGGTTATTTTGAATGCAGCTACTACTTTTCGCTATCCTACCAGTTTTGATGGGGAAAAACGCCAGGTTTATTTGGATGGAGAAGCTTATTTTGAAGTCGCAAAGAATAAAGACTTACCATTTGTTGTAAAGGCAAACGGTATTGATGTGAAAGCGATTGGTACGGCCTTTAATGTTTCCGCTTATATGGAAGACTCGCAACTAACCACAACCTTGTTCAATGGCAAGGTCGCCGTACAACCTACGTTGACTAAACAAGAGGTCTTACTTGAGCCTAACCAAGTGGCGGTTTATGATAAAAGTAGAAATAAGA
>OLSK01001915.1_pt1 | contig 14146 bp, 14 predicted proteins | sample 1672781 | NCBI WGS metagenome assembly OLSK01 (sample SAMEA3136723, study PRJEB25190) | human gut metagenome | biome: human gut; feature: human-associated habitat; material: faeces | place: Austria | collected 2013 | reverse complement strand
TGTGATTTATTACTGCTACTATCCAACCGTATGACCTCCCTCAACTCACATCTATAGATGACTTTCTGGTTTAATTAGAACTACCTAAATTCCTCTGTATCGTGTGAGTCCTCGTAGTAAAAATTTTTTTGAATATGTGAATAGCTAAGATCTTTTCAAATAAAGATATCCATGATCAACTATATATTTCTTCAATCTCATCAATCAATATTGGCAGTCAGAATCCAGTTCACACATCTTGATACACAATTTTGTTTTATAGAAATTCTTTTAGTTATAGAAAATATCTATTCGGCGAGAAAGTTCGTCACGTTTGAAAGTAGAATTTCCTAAAATACCTAACAAAGCTAAAAAAATCGTATGAATTACCCATCTTCAATATTCCTTTCAAAATTAACTCAAATAATACACTGTATACCATTCAACGAATTTTTTAATGCCCTCATCCAAGGTTATATTCGGTTTAAAGTTGATTTTTTCCTCTAAATCTTCAATATCGGCATAAGTTCTAACGACATCACCCGGCTGCATGTCCAAAAAAATCTTGTTCGCTTTAACACCTAAATACTTTTCAATTGTTTCAACAAACTCCAACAATGCAACCGGCTTATTATTTCCAATATTGTATATCTTATATGGTGCCCAACTTTCACTACTCAAATCATCGATGTCTGTCCAGTCGGAGTTGGGTTCAGGTACTTTATTGATTAATCTAGTGATTCCCTCTACGATATCATCGATGTAAGTGAAATCTCTTTCCATCTTTCCATGGTTAAAAATCTTAATTTCTTTTCCAGATAAAATATTCTTGGTAAAAGAGAAATAGGCCATATCTGGTCGCCCAAATGGACCATAGACAGTGAAAAATCTCAGCCCAGTTGTTGGTATTTTATAAAGGTGGCTATAAGTATGAGCCATTAATTCATTCGATTTTTTGGTAGCCGCATAAAGGCTAACTGGATGATCCACCGAATCTTCTGTTGAAAACGGTACTTTCGTGTTCCCACCATATACTGAACTAGATGATGCATATAATAGATGCTTTACAGGGAAGTTTCGGCAGGCTTCAAGAATATTAAGAAAACCGATAATATTAGAATCAATATAAGCATAAGGGTTTTCAATAGAATATCTAACACCTGCTTGAGCAGCTAAATGAATTACTATGTCAAAACCTTCACTTTCAAATAGAGAATCTAATTTTTCTTTCTCTAATAGATCCATTCTGATAAATTTAAAATTATTATAATCGTACAGTATCGTTAATCGATCTTCTTTTAATTGGACATCATAATAATCATTGAGATTATCAATCGCTACAATTTGATTTTCAGTTTCCTTGAGTAATTTTCTAGACAAATGAAAACCAATAAATCCTGCTCCACCTGTTATTAATATTTTCATTTTTATTCATCCACCTTTTTCTGAAAGGAACCAATAGGGTTAAACCCAAAATTGCTTTCTTCTTTATACTCGTATTACATTTATTATTTAGGCATACCCCATAATTTAAGATATAACGAAGTTTATGATACTATGCGTCTTCTCCATTCACTCAAAAAATATAACTTAATTTTTTATGACTTTAAAAAGGAAATCTTCTATCTCCAAATATTTACTAGGATTTGAAAGAATAGTTTAGAAATCATTTAGGGCTAATAATGACTTATGATTCTTAATTTAGCGCTTTTATATACATTATTGCCCAAGGTAGTCACTTCCTTCATTGCATGTCCGGACTTCCACAACACGTAAGGAAATGCGAGCTGATCTCGCCCACTTTCTGAGTTCAAATACTCTCTCCACCACAAATCTAGAAGATTATCAGCGATTGAATTATTTAAATCAACTAAAATAACCGTGGCTTCAGCCAATCCAAAATTATCAGGAAATCCTTCTTCTCTGTACTTACTAATTTGCTCTATAATACTTTCCTTATTACCTTTGCCAACTGCAATTAATGCATCTGCCTCAGAATATAAAGATTTTCTTTCACTATGTTTATGCATACTTAACCCAAGTTTGGAAGAACTGTTCAGTAATCCGGTAATATCAGAAGTTATTGTTACATTACCATCAACATACAAAGTAAAATCGTAGTCAGTAAATAGCTCATTAGGATGAAATTTAATATATCTATTGATCAAAATATTATTTTTTAATTCCGATATATATTTAGGTATCTCTCTAATATTCCAATGCTCACTTGTAATCACATTATCTGTATACAAATAGTAATCTACCAATGGATGAGAAAAATCCGGTTCTTTAATAGAATCATAATTACCAGTGATACAACTATACACAGCAATCCTTTTAGGTGTTCCTTGATTAGTTAACTCTTTTTTTCTTAGTTCATCACTGCGATTCTCTCTGTTTGAATAGTCTTTAATAGGCCCCTTACCGGTCATCGATTTAAGGGTATATTTTGCTGGCAACAGATTATCTCGTTTTTTCATTTGGTTAAGTTGATTAATTTTATTTCGTATTTTCATGCCTAAAATAGAATTATTTTTTTGATTTAATTCATGTATTTCAAGATTTCTTTTTTCCAATTCATTGATAGCTAAACTATATAATTCTTGTCTTCCCATAAATCCCTCATCTCTATTTTTAAGTGCTATTTATTCTTACTCAAAAAAATAGTAAACAGCCTTAAAAATAATATTTTCTCTAAATAATGGTAGGATTCCATTTACAAAAGCAGTTCCTCTTATATTGATGAATATCAAACACACAATGATAAAAAAGAAATACGCAAGCAAGTAGATATAATTCTTTACTTTTGTTCTCTTATAATTACTCATTAATACACTGGCATAAATAATATAATTTAATACAAATATATTTTGAATAATTCTAATAAAATTATTACTTATAAGTAAGAAAACTATACTAGTAGAAGCTAATATATTGATAGAAAATATATATGAGCTTAAGCTGATAACTTTTTTTTCGTAAATATTCATTTTTGATAATTTATGAACTAAAAAAAGATTTGCTGAAAAAAAGAGAGCAAACATCACTACGTGAGAAATCGATGTACTGTTTCTATCAAAATATGCATCATACTTCGTATTTATAAATATTGAACTGATATAACTTTGTCCAATAGAGAATAGGAGCAAGCTAAGGATTGTAACATATCCAGTAATCTTTTTATTAATTTTTACAATAAAAAAAGGGAGATAAAAATATGCAAGATTATGGAACAGTCCAGCCACTAAGATAAAAAAAATATACTTAAATATAGCTTTGCTGCCTCGCAATTTAGTTAGATGATAAAAAGCTAGTAATATGAATATCAATGCGCTAAACATACGTACTTGTATTGCTTGTGAAGTAAAACCAAAAATAAAAAACAAGAACAAAACTAAAAAAACATTAGTTGTGAATAATCTGATGACATACAATAAAGCTGAGAGTAAGACAGTAGAAATAATCAATAAAAAAATCTGATACTGACTGGAAATAAAGGTACATACGTACATAACAGCTCTGAATCCCGGTTCAATACTATCTGAACTAAAGTCCATACCAAATTGTGCTATCCCATTATACAAGACAGAATATGCATAATAATCAGCGTTTTGTGTGTTAAATGCCATGATGATCCACATTATCAAAAGTAGCACCCCAGACAAAATCTTGTTCGATGTACTCCATTTTTTTTGTGAAACACTCTTTTCTTGATTAATCTCCAATGACGCCTCTGTATCCATCTCGAACCCCCCTTATAGCCGCTCTAAATCTACTGAGCTTATCAGTCTCAAAAGCTATTGCAATAAAAAATTTCAATAATCTTTTATTCATAAGGCGGGAAAATTCCTTATCACTTTTATACATTCTTTTCACCAATGTTGAATTTCTTGCAATAAAATACTTTCGTGTTGAATTATGATTGTCTATTTTAATTTTTTTTGATCCTATTTTTAAATTTTCTCCATCTCCAACGTGATGATAAAAATAGACTTGATTTGTTACATAAATGTTATAGCCATTATTTGCAACCCTTTTACAAAATTCAACATCAATCTGATCAATAAAAAATTCATCCTTCATATTTCCAACATCGTCAATTAATTCACTTTTGAAAAACATTCCAGAGGAATTTGCAAATGCTATTTTCATGGAACCACTAGTTGAAGCAAAGTGTTTTTTTACGTATCTCCCTCTCTCATTTTTGCAGGTAAAAGAGACAGATTCATCATTGCTATTCTCAAAGTAATTGGGAACAATAATCCCAATGTCCTTATCTTTCGCTTCAATATTGGTAAACTCTTCTAATAATTTTAAAGAAAGATTCTTTTGTATGATGGTATCTTGATCTAGTAAAAGGATATAATCACATTTCTCTTTTTTGGCAATTTCAATACCTATGTTTTGAGCTGTCGCAAGCCCAATGTTCTCATTCATTTTTTTTAAAATTAAGTTTTCCATCATTTCAAATTGAAAAGAGTTAATATTATCTGAGCCGTTATCCACGATAATAAGTTTGTTCTGTTTCTCTTGTATTAACGTATCCACTAATAACTTTATGTTATTATCTGGATTGTAGGTAACAATAATTATCCCAATTTTATTTTTCATCGTTCATCACCTTGTACACTTCATTCCATTTCATTTTCAATACTTGCTCAGAGAATATAGTGGCGTAAATTTTTCTAACATTTTCATTTATGTTTTTATTACACTGATAAAATTTCAACATCTCATTTTCATCAACGGTACTATTATAATTGATTCCGACATTATATCTTTTAACTATTTCTTTCGTATCTCCTGATAAATTTGAAATTATAGGTAATCCAAACCTAAAATACTCAATCGATTTCAGACTTAAACCAATTATGGTATTTGACTTAAATAAATTTAGTCCAAAATGACATTTATCGAGTATAACTTTTTTTTCTGCATTGTCATATATAACACCGCAGTCAACAAATTCAATATGATTTTTTTCACAAATATCAGCTAATTTAGTTTTGCTTTCACCTTTTCCAATAAAGTAAAGATTTATTTTGTTTCCAAATTTTCTTTTGCATGTTTTCAATAATTCATTAATCGCTTCTAAATCTACGATATTATTAATCGTACCTAAATAAGCAAGGTTCAACGTAGACTCTAAGCTTTTATTGACTATTTTCTCTCCATAATCATTTTGGTCATCTACATTGAAAGAACATGGATAAATGGTCATATTTTTTGATTCTCCGGAAATTTTTATGAATTTTTTGAAATAATCGCATTCTGTTATAACTAGACTAGAATTACTGAGATATTGATCTCGTAGCTTTTTCCATAAATCAGTAAAAAATTTATATTTGTTCCCTATTCCCGGCATTGACTCTGGCCATAAATCATACACATCAAAAATAACTCGATTGCATCTACTAAACTTAGCAATAAAAAAAACTAAGGTATTAGGTGGTATTCTACAATAAATAATTTCAGGCTTTTCTTTTCGAATAAATAATAATGTTTTTATTGAAAACCATATATGAGATAAAATTCGCATTACGGATATATTTTTTTTATATCCGATCGTTTTTATCACATGACGATTTTTAATCATATGCCTTTCTTTACTGGATAGAAATTGTTTTCTTATATGTGAGTAATCAGATACAACATTAAAATATTCGATACTGTTTTCCGTCAGAATTTCCTCTAATATATTCGTTCGACTGATATAATCAAAAGGATGAATAAGCAGCCACTTTTTTTTATTCTCACTCATCTATCTTCGCACCCTCAAATTTCTCAGTAGTCCCACTTGCTACTGATGTTATTCCATCACGGACAATAACTTTCTTTAGCGTTAAAAAAAATATTTTTATGTCTTTCATCATTGAAATGTTCTCCACATATTCAATATCTTTTTCAAATTTTTCTTTCCAACTAATTGCATTACGACCACTGACTTGAGCTAATCCGGTTAAACCTGGGCGCACAAAATGTCTTTTTCGTTGTTCATTACTGTATAGTGAAAGATACTCAACTAACAGAGGACGCGGTCCAATAATACTCATATCTCCTTTTAAAATATTCCATAATTCTGGTAGTTCATCAAGACTAGTCGAACGCAATATTTTACCAAATTGAGTCAATCTGATATCGTCTGATAATAAATTACCTTCTTCATCTCTTTGATCTGTCATTGTTCGAAATTTATACATCAGAAAAATCTTTTCATGTTTTCCAGGTCGTTGTTGTTTAAAGATCACTGGCGATCCAAGCTTTATTCGAACTAGGATTGCAACAAACGTCATCAGTGGCCATAACATTATTAAACCTAAAATTGAAAAAAGAATATCTATCAAACGTTTAAAGAACTTTTCGTAGATACCTCTATTAGACATTTTGCATCACTCGCTTAATTGTATTAGTTACTCGATACAAATCATCATCGGTCATTTTAGAATCTGAAGGTAAACAGATACCTTTTTCAAACAATGTCTGAGCAACATCTGTACCAATATACTCATACTTATCGAAAACTGGCTGTAAATGCATTGGTTTCCATATCGGGCGGGCTTCTATATTATTTTTATCTAACTCATCAATAAGATGATTCGTATTTATTCCCTTTACTGTTATGACACTTAACCAATAATTTGGTTCATTCCAATTATTTTCTGGCATGAATTGTATATTTGACAATTTAGACAATTCTTTTTTATAAAAACTATGAATATATCGTTTTTTCTCAATTCTTTCATTTAAAACTTTCAATTGTCCTCGACCGATACCTGCAACGATATTGCTCATTCGATAATTATAGCCAATTTCATTGTGTTGATAATGGCGTGCCTTCTCACGAGATTGCGTAGCCCAAAACCTCACTTTTTCCACCTTTTCTTTGTCATTAGACACAAGCATTCCGCCACCTGAAGTCGTGATTATCTTATTTCCATTAAAAGAATAAATTCCATAGTCGCCGAATGTACCAGTATATTTTCCTTTATATGTTGTTCCTAATGATTCTGCAGCATCTTCAATTAAAACAACATTATGTTCTTTGCATATTTTAGTAATTTCATCTAGTTCAGCTGATAAACCGTACAAATGCACTACTAATACAGCTTTTGCGTTAGGATATTTTTCTAGCGCTGTTCGCAAATGTTCAGGGTTCATATTCCAAGTTTCGTAATCACTATCAACAAATACTGGAATAGCTCCTTGATAGATGATTGGATTGGCAGTAGCTGAGAACGTCAAAGACTGACAAATCACTATATCATCTTTACCGACCCCAGCCGCTTTTAAAGCTAGATGTATAGCTGCTGTTCCAGAAGATAGTGCAGCTGCATGACTAGCACCGACATATTCTGCTAATTCCTCTTCAAAACCATTGACATTCATACCCAAAGGAGCCACCCAATTTGTATCAAATGCTTCTTTTACATACTCTTGTTCATATCCTTCATCACTCATATGAGGAGATGCTAATAATATTCGTTTATTTTCCAACTTAATCCCATCTTTCTATGACTTTGGTAGGTACGCCAACATTTTTAGTCTTATTATTAATATTTTTTATTACTACACTTCCCGCACCTATAATGTTCATATTTCCAATTCTTAGATTTTGTATTATTTTAGTACCTACTCCAATTTCATTTTTATCTCCTAATAGAACATGTCCTGAAATATTTACACTTGGAAAAATTGAATTATAATTACCGATTTGAGTATCATGTCCGATAGTAGAGCCGATATTGATCATATTGAAATTTCCTAAAACTACGTCAGCAGTGTAAGTCGTATAGGGCATCAAAATATTGCCAATTCCTAACTGAACATTTATGCCCACTAGTGCACTTGATGCAACTAAATTAGGGAAAATCAATTTATTATTTTTATTTATCTTTTGATATATTTTCTCTTTGATATCTGGCGAAGCGATTCCCAGAAAAATAGCAGTTTCTTCTTCTAATTCTAATAACGAGTCTATTGTTCCCAATACAGTTTTTCCCACTAATTCTTGATTTTGCATTTTTAACGAATCATCGACAAAACCAATCAATTCATATCTAGAGAAACTTTCTAGTAGAAAAGCAATCTCTTTGCCAAATCCACCAGCTCCTACAATAATTGCTTTCACTTTACTCCCCCTACTTATTCGAAGCATTCGCAAAAGTGACAATGTCTTTAGCCAATTGTTCATCGTCTTGCGGCAGACTCTTGACGAAGTCCATCACTGTTTGTATCGAGTAGCCTTTGATGTTTCCTACAAAGATTTTCTCATAAACTGCTTCGTCATTTCTTTCCTTATCCAACAATAGTTCTTCATATAGTTTTTCCCCGGGACGTATACCTGTTTCAATGATTTCGATTTCGTCTTCACTGTATCCGCTCAATCGGATCATGTTTTTGGCTAGATCCACGATTTTCACTGGTTCGCTCATATCTAAAATAAAGATTTCGCCACCTTTTGCTAATGCGCCAGATTGAATAACTAAACGACTTGCTTCGGGAATCGTCATGAAATATCGGGTCATACGAAAATCTGTTACCGTGATTGGACCACCTTGAGCAATTTGTTCTCTAAATACTGGGATCACACTGCCGCGAGAGCCAAGGACATTCCCAAATCTAACAGCTGAAAATTTCGTACAGCCTTCTTCATTCAATCCAGTCACGATCATTTCAGCAATACGTTTCGTTGATCCCATGACGTTTGGCGGATTGTTAGCTTTATCTGTAGAGACCATGACAAATTTTTTCACTTTTGCTGCTTTGGCTGCTTCCGCTACATTTTTTGTACCGAAAATATTATTTTTGACTGCTTCTTTTGGATTACATTCCATCAGCGGTACATGTTTGTGGGCAGCTGCATGGTAGACGATATCTGGGCGGTATTGTTCCATGATTTCATTGATTTTCGCGCGATCTTGGATATCCGCGATGATCGGTACGATTTCTGTAGGGCACGTTTGATTGTGCGTGCGCAATTCACGATCGATCAAGTAGATCGAGTTCTCCCCATGTCCTAGAAGTAATAGCTTTGCAGGATTGAATTGGATGATTTGCCGACAGATTTCTGAACCAATCGATCCTCCTGCGCCAGTGACTAGAATGACTTTGTCTGCGATTTGATCTTTGATGGATTCAATATCCAACTCTACCTCATCTCTTCCCAGCAAATCCACTACATCAATAGTTTTTAATTTTGATACGCTTACTTTTCCTGATGCAAGTTCTTCCATAGAAGGCATCGTGTTGACTTTCACATGAGAGGATTCGACTAACTTGAAGATTCTTCGTAATTTTTTTCTTGATAAAGAAGGAATGGCGATCGTTACCATTTGGATGTCATATTTTTCGATCAATTCTGGAATATCTTTTAATGCACCTAGTACTTTTTTTCCTGAAAGATACGTATTTCTTTTATTCGGATCATCATCTACAAACCCGACCACGTGGATATCTTGAGCCGTTTTGGAGCCAACAAAGCTGTTGTATAAAATACGCCCGCCTTCGCCAGCACCAACGATCAATGTATTTTTAGCAGAATCTGCTGATACATATCTCGTATTTTTTGTTTCGATATAGATACGCCAGATCAATCGGCTACCTATGATTAATAATAGTGAAAGTAGATAAGCAAAGATGACTAACCGTAAACTGTATCTTCGATTTATGAAAAGCAAGACAATAATACTTGAGGAACCACTTGCAGATAGTGAACCAAAAATCGCAATAATCTCTTTTAAATTTGTATAGCGATTGATCCGAGTGAACACTTTGAATAAACTACCATAAAATAAATAAAAAACAATTGATAAACCGATAGAGATTAAAATAAGGTCCATTGGTATAGCTACAAACGGCTTCATGAATTTAGTTGCTGCAATATTTGCAGAAATCAACAACAAGCTGTCCACGAAAATCAAGATGGCGATTTTTCTTCTTCTCGTTAACACAAACACTTTTTAACTCCCCCTAAAATAAACCAAACTTCTTCTTTTTTACCTCTTCATAGTCTGGATAACTGATCATATCCCCGTTGATCAGGTCCTTTGCGACTTGTTTCATCTGTTCTACTTTTTCCTTACCAAAGTCCTTAGCAATCTGCTCATAGCACTCTTTTAAGTAAAAGGTGCGCTTAGAGACCCCGTGGGCATCAGAAGCAGCCATCTGCACGAGATTATGTTTGACCATCGTTTTGGCTGTTTTCTGTATATCTTTGCCAAATACACCCATATAACTCGGCGCAGTAAGCTGGGCCAAACATCCCATATCTAGGAATGGCAACAAATGATTTGGGTCTTTACGAAAATACGCGTTTCGTTCTGGATGGACGATTACTGGGATCTTTCCTAGTTGCAACAGTTCAAAAAAGATTTTTTCTGCATATAAAGGTACTTCAAGTGTCGGAAATTCGATCAAAAGATACGTATCATCTAAATCTGTAAATAAAATATCCCCTTGACGGATGTCTTCGATGAGCGTTCCGGTAATACGTACTTCTTGTCCTTCCAATAACATCAAAGGCAACTGTCTTTTCTCTAATTCTGCTTGTAGTGAAGCGACTAGAGTGATGACTTGTGATTTTTCATTACTGTATTTTCCATTATTGTGGTGTGGCGTGCACAAAATATGTGTGATGCCTTGTTGAATCGCTTTTTCAGCCATAGCGATACTTGCATCTAGATTTTCTGCTCCGTCATCGATTCCTGGTAAAATATGGCAATGAAGGTCAATCATTTCTCCTGTCTCCTCCCTTATTAGTACTTAATTTCCGTAGTAATAGTCAGCATCTTTGCTGTGTTCTGCTCCGTTGTATACAACCCCTAGGACGCGTGCTTGTACCATCTCCAGTAGTTCTTTTGCTTTAGTCAAGGATTCTTTACGTGACGTATTTTCACGTACAACCAATAAGGTACCATCCGTTTTTGAAGACATGATCTGTGCATCTGTCACGGCTACTACTGGTGGCATATCGAAGATCACCACGTCAAATAACTGTCTTGCTTCTGCTAGGATCTGATCCATTCTTGGTGAACTTAACATTTCTGATGGATTGGGTGGCTTAGGTCCACTAGGCAAAATCGACAAGTTCTCGACTGGCGTCCGTTGGATCGATTCTGCTAAACTTTCTGATGAACTAAGGACTGTACTTAGTCCGCTTGCATTATCAAGTTGAAATGTTTTATGGATAACAGGCTTACGTAAATCTGCATCTACTAGCAGTACTCGTTGACCAGATTTAGCAAAAACGACTGCAATATTTGCTGCGGTAGTAGATTTTCCTTCCCCAGGACCTGATGAAGTCACGACAATCGTCTTAATTTGCTGACCAGCTGCGGAGGCAAACTGGATATTCGTCCGAATCGTCCGATATTGTTCAGCGATTGGTGAAGATGGGTTTGTCAATGTAATCAAACTGACTGCATGATTTTGAGTTGTTTTTTGTTTCTGTGTTCGTGCCATTTTTCTTCCTCCTAGACTCTTGATCGGCTTCTGCGTGATGGAACGTTTTTATCGTTTTTGTCTTTTGGTCGTGTAGGATTTGGTTTCTTTTTACGAATACTAGCGTTCAAGTCTTTTGCTGACATTTCAGGAACTGTCCCTAAGATTGGGAAGCCTAATGTATCCATCACGTATTTTTCGTCTTTTACTGTCCGGTCGAGTAATTCGAATAAGAATGCAAGGCCTACACCTACCATCATTCCCAATACTAAACCAATCACTAGATTCAATTTATTATTTGGCGAAACAGGTGTCGTATTAGCAACAGCACCTGAAATGATTGATATTTTATCGACATTCATCACATCTTTTGCATTCTCTTGGAAAACTTGTGAAGTTGTATTAGCGATCTGTTGGGCAGTCACAGCATTCGTACTTGTTGCTTGTATCGAGAACATTTGTGAATTTTGTGATTGATTGACCGAAATCGCATCTTTGATTTGTCCAGCAGTCATTTTTACCTTGTCTTCTGTTTGTAAGCGATCTTTGACTTCGTTTAGTACTAGATCACTGACTATCATATTTTTATACGTATTGATCATTTGTAGATTCGTGTTGACATCATTGACGTTTGCAGTGTCTGATTGCGGCAATGTCACGATCAATTGTGCTTGCGAGCTGTATTTTGGCGTCAAGATAAAAAACGTCACGATTCCTGAGATAGCCAAGCCAGCAAACATTGAGATGATGATTGTTATCAAGTGTTTCCGTAATGTTTCATAAATTTCTTTCAAGCTGATTGTTTCTTCCATTTTTTCTCCACTTTCCTATTTATTCTCTAGATTCATTTGATCTTTCAACTCTTTTTTTACACGATCAAGTTCTTGGTCACTGACTTTTTGGTAAGAGATGTTATTTTGCGTAAAGCCTTCTCCTTGTAGCTGATCTTGCTTGATCGTACTAAATGCATCCCGATAATCTAAAGCAATTTTTTTCATTTCATCAAAACTCATGTCTGTTTTCATATTAGACTCCAGAGTATTCAAAACGGGTTGATAGTTGCTTACACCGTTCAGACTCAATACTTTTTTCGCTACACCTTCTACGATCTTTCTTTGGCGCCCTTGTCTGCCGTAATCACCATTTGGATCTTCATAGCGCATACGCGAATAAGAGAGTGCCTGATCCCCGTCCAATGTGATTTTACCAATTGTAAAGTCATAGCCATCTTGTGAGAAAGTGAAATCATTATTTACTTCGACACCACCAACAGCATCAACGAGTTCTTTTAAACCTTTCATATTGATAGAGACATAATGATCGATTGGAATGCCCACATATTTTTGTACGGTATCCATTGCCATGGCAGCCCCTCCGAATGCGTAAGCGTGGTTGATTTTATCTTTTGTGTCATGTCCTACGATATCGACATACGTGTCTCGAGGGATACTGACGATTGTTGTCTTTCTGTCTTCAGGACTGACTGTGGCAACCATCATCGTGTCTGATCGTCCTTGATCGACCCTACCTAGATCTCCAGTGTCGATTCCCATCAATAAGACAGAAAAAGATTCTTTTTTATCCAGATCAACTGGTTTTGTTCTTTCACTTTGCGTTCGTTCCACTGATTCGTAAGTTTTCTCAATAGAGTGTGAAAGATCCAGATATAATTTTGCTCCTACTCCCACGATTGCTAATACTAATACGATAAGAATTGCTAAAATAATTAGAAATATTTTTTTCCTTCTTGATTTTTTTCTTCGTTTTGCCATAGTTTCCTCCGTTTGATAGCATTACTATAATTATTAATAATTTATATTGCTATAGTTCATTTTCTGAGCAATAGTTTGTGCTTTTGTTGCGTACGTTGCTCTTAATTTTTCATTCCGGATTTCCTGTATTTGGCTGAGAGCTGTCAAATATTGATTATAAGTCGAGGTATCGCTTACTTGACCATCCGTCATCATCGTATTGAATAACTGATCTAATTGCGTAACTTGCGCGATCTGACTATCAGCAAAGCTTAGATATTGTATAACTACTGTTTTCCAAGGCGTATCTTCAAAAAAGCTCATATTTTCACGTACATGAGCAACAGCTTCACTTGTCAACTGATCTTTTATAATGACATCATCCTCAGCTTGTTGCCAGTTTGTTACATTTTTAGTAAATAATCCATTGATAGCTGTTTGGATTTTCAATTTTGATTCTGCATCAACTAGCTGTGCCTTGGCTGCTTCCTTCTTCTCTTGTACCGCAGCAGCTTCCTTAGGTAGTTCTGATTCTTTGATGTCATAATCATCTGCTGATATTTTTATAGAGGACAGTTTACTCGACAAACTCGATAATGTTTCTGCTGTTATTTCTGGACTTAGAAAAATTCTTTTTTGTGTATCATATAGCTTATCTATTTCTTTTGACAAAGATTCTACGTTATCTTTTTGAATCGGGATAGAAATTTCTGCGTAATCAATCCGTTGCTGATGTTGGCGCTGATTATTGATATAGTATCCAACCAAGCAGATACCAATAGCACCTAGTCCTATCGCTACAGTAACCAGTGACTTCATGAATGGCGCTTTCATAGATTCACTCCTAAATATTATTATAGATAAATAAAGATGTGACTTATTCACATCAACATGAGAGCTTTTTTATTTACAATCACAAATAAAATTAATATATTAATAGAACTATTTGTAAAAAGTTGCCCTTAAATAATCATACC
>OLSK01001913.1_pt1 | contig 14163 bp, 10 predicted proteins | sample 1672781 | NCBI WGS metagenome assembly OLSK01 (sample SAMEA3136723, study PRJEB25190) | human gut metagenome | biome: human gut; feature: human-associated habitat; material: faeces | place: Austria | collected 2013 | reverse complement strand
GCCCCAACTGTTCCTCGTCCGACCAATCCCAAGGAAGTCGCCAACAAAGGCGCAGGCAGCGAAGCGTCCCTGCCAGTATCTTTGCGCGTCCGCAGACGCGCCCTCAAGCTGCTCTTCCCCCCAAGATTCCGTGAAGAACCAAATGACGGCCATCCCCCGGCATTCGCGACAGCAAGAAAATGGTCAATTTCTGCGCCACGCCGGGGAATATAGCACAATTTTCAAGCATCGTCAATTGTGCGCAAATGCAAACGCGCCCGCCAGCCTTTCCGCTGACGAGCGCGTTCTATTTTTATACTATTTTCAAATTCGCGGCGCAGGATTTCGCGCCCGCAGGGAATCTCACTGCCCTGCCGCCGGCGTCGGCAGCGGCTCCGGCGTGCGGTCATCCGCCGCGACCTCCGGCGTGGGCGTCGCCGACAGTTCCTCTGCATACAGCAGATTCAGCGTCTTGACATCCGCCGTCCCCGTCGCGGACAGCCCATTCGCCTTCTGGAACGCCTTCACCGCGTTCTGCGTGCCTGCCAGGAACGTGCCAGAGCACTTGCCCGAATAGTACCCCAAATCCGTCAGCTTCCGCTGCATCCAGTACACATCCTCGCCGGAGCTGTTCACTTTCAGCGTCCGGAAGGGCTGCGGCGGCATCGCCCCGGCGCGGTAATCCGGCTCGGCGGTCGGCTGCGGCGTGACGTAGGGCAGCATGTTCTTCGTGTTCAGCGAGGGCAGCTTCAGCGCGGCGCGGAGTTCCGGGTCAGCGGGCATATCGGCGCGAATCGTGACGACCGTCCCTGCCCCGCAGTTGTTGTAAATCCACTTCGCATCCGCAACGGTCAGGCGAATGCACCCGTGCGACGCGCGCTTGCCGAGGTTCTTGTAGGACTTGACCGACAAATCCATCGTATTGACCGTGTTGTAAATGACGGAATGGAACGCAATGGACGAGTTGATGCGCGTCCAGTACTGCGCGTGGCTGCCCCACTCCGGGAAGTAGCACCAGCGCGCCGTGCGCCCGTTGAGTGTGAATGTGCCGATATCCGACGGATTCTTGCGCGTGCCGGTGGAGCAGAGCATCTGCCGCACAACAACGGTGTAATCGCCGTTTTCGTCGCGCCCGTAGACGGTCGTTACCTGATTGTTGACGTCCACCGTGATGGCAAACGGCACAGGCGTCGGTTCGGGCGTAGGCTTCGGATCATCGGTCGCGGCACGCACATCCGGGTCGTTGAACAGCGCGTTCCATGTGTTTTCGCCCACGATGCCATCCACGCTCAGCGCGTTCTGCTGCTGGAATGCCTTCACCGCGTTGCGCGTGTGCCCCAGAAAATTGCCGCTGATGTTGCCGGAATAGTACCCCAGTTCCGTCAGGCGGGTCTGCACGAGCTTGACTTCTTCGCCCTTGGCCTTGTTGTATTGCAGTTTCTTGACGAACGCCACCGTCGGCGCGGGCGTCGGGGTGGTGGTTTCATCTGAGAGGTGCATTCCGGGCGTGGGCGACGGGGTGGGCGTCGCCGCGGCGGACGAATCCCGGCTGATGGCATCGCCGCTGAACAGGCGCTCCAGCGTCTTAACGTCCGCTTCGCCCGTAATCGGCAGGGCGTTCGCCGTCTGGAACAGGCGGATGGCTTCCTGCGTCGCGGGCAGATAGCGCCCGGAAATCTTGCCCGTGTAGTAGCCCAGCGCCATCAGGCGAATCTGCGCCTGCCGCACGTCCTCGCCCACGCATCCCAGCCGCAGCGGGCGATAATCCGCCGCATAGATGGCTTCCTGCGTCGCTTTGTCCGCCATGCCCGTCACCGCAAGGGCAAAATCGCGCTGGAAATCCTCCACCGCGGTTTTGGTCGCCTCGCCATAGCGCCCGGTTACGTCGCCGCTGTAATAGCACAAATCCATCAGCGCGGTTTGCAGGGCGGACACGTCGTCGCCCTCATCATTCAGGGTCAAATCGCGCGTGATGTTCGCCGCGCCCTCCGTCCACTCCACGCTGTCATCCGGCACGGCCTCCCCCGCATCCTCCGCCGACGCGAAGGGCAGTATCATCATCACCGCCAGCAGGAGCGCCGCCAGCGTTCGTTTCCACAAAGGCATCAAAAGCACCTCGTTCATGCTGATATTCAGGGATACGATTCTATTGTACTGGTTTTTCGCGCAGTTTGCAAGCGGATTTTTCCCCCACGCGAAAGGCTGCCAAGCGTTCTGCGCCTGACAGCCCTGCGGTTATTGCCATTAGGAAGTTATTTTTTCAGCGACACCTTGTGTGTCTCCTGATTTTCGCCTTCCGCTTCCGGCTTAGGTGCTTCTACCGGAACATTCTGCGCTTGCAGCTTCTCCAGTTTCTCGGCGATGGTCTGCATATTCGCGGCGATGCTGCGGATGTTCTCGTCGCGCGTTTCCTCCACCCACGGCGAACCATCCGCCGGGCGGAGCGAATCAACGCCGATTCGGATGAAGTCAATCAGTGCCCAAATGCCAAGGCCGCCCGCGGTAAGCAGCTTCAACACGCCCAATGCCGTGTAGCCGATGTAGAAGCGGTCAACGCTGAAGAGCCCCGTGAATCAAGCCCAGCAGCCGAAGCACCACCGCCAGCACGATAAATGCCCGATTCAGCCCTTTTCTTTGAATTTCCACGTCATTTCCTTCCCTTATGATTCCTTACTTTCATTCTACCTTCCCCTCAAAAAAACTCAAGCGTTCTCTTTTTGAATAATATAATTTTGGAATTCCCAACAAAAGCATCCCAAATTGTTGTGGAACCTCACAAGAGGATTCCGCTGCTTGCGCCATCCGGGCAGCAAAAAAGACTGCCCGCACTCGGCAGGCAGCCTTTCTTCCGATAATCCCCTCATCAATATCGGTAGTTATACTGATAGCTGCTGAGCCCATCCACGATCGACACGCCCATCACCATCCCGACAATCGACAGGATGACCGCCACGATGACCGCCACCAGCACGCCGCACCAGTAACCGCGCGCAAAGTTGCGGCGGTTCAGGTTGTCGTCATTCAGCGCAAAGACGATGGCGAGAATCCAGCCAATGACCGGAAGCGTGAACAGGATGCCATAGCCCACATACGCCCAAGGCGACAGCAGTCGATACTGATTGTTTCCGTTTTCACTCATGTGAAAAACCTCCTTTTTCATCAGGCGGATTTGTCCGCCGTGATACCCCTTTCAGTTTTCCCTTACTCCTGATAGTCCTGCAGCGACACCGACACCATCCGGCTCACGCCCTGTTCCTCCATCGCCACCCCGAACAGGCTGTTGCAGCGCTCCATCGTCCCCTTGCGGTGCGTGACGACAATAAACTGCGTTCCCTTCGAGTATTCCTTCAAATAATCCGCGTAATACCCGATATTCGCGTCATCCAGCGCGGCTTCAATCTCGTCCAGAATGCAGAACGGCGTGGGCTTCAATTTCAGCATCGCGAACAGAATCGCAATGGCCGTCAGCGCGCGTTCGCCGCCGGAGAGCAGCGACAGGAGCTGCAATTTCTTTCCCGGCGGCTGGGCGTTGACCTCGATGCCGCAGTTCAGCGGGTCGTCCGGATCCATCAGCTTCAGTTCCGCGTGACCGCCGCCGAACAGGCGCGTGAACGTCTCGGCGAAGTACCCCTGCATCTTCGAGAAGTTCTCGACGAATGTAGAACGCATCTGAATCAGCAGCCGCTCGATGAGTTCGCGCAAGTCCATTTCCGCGCGCTTCAAGTCCTGCTGCTGGGCGGTCAGGTCGTCCACACGCGCCTTGGTTTCGGCGTATTCCTCCACTGCCCCAACGTTGACCGTCCCCAGCGCGCGAATCTGCCCTTGCAGCTCGGCGGCGCGGCGGTCGCTTTCCTTCTCGTCGAAGGGCGTGCGGCGGAACTCCTCTGCCCCGGCGTAGGTCAGCTTGTAGGTGTCCCAGATGCGGTTTTGCAGATTCTTCTGGTCGCCCTCGATGTGCGCCTTCGCCAGCTCGGTCTTGTGCAGCTTCTCACTGTCACGGTTGTAGGCTTCGTGCAGGTTTTCCATGTCGCTGAGGATGTCACGCAGGTCACTTTGCGCCTGTGCGCGGCGCTGCTCGATGGCCTGCGCGGCGCTCTCCTGCCGCAGCTGCTCCTTCTGGCGGCGGGCGGATTCGGCTTCCTCGCGCTTCATGTCGTTCTCGTCAATAGCGTCCAGTTCGTCCATCTCGTGCAGCAGCTGTTCGCGGCGCTCCTGTTCGCGGAGGATTTGCGCCTGATCCTGCTGCGCGTGGGCTTCGTCGCGCTCCAAGTCGCTTAAGCCGTGGCGCAGGTCGGACAATTGCAGCGTGCGCACCATCAGGCGGTCGTTTTCCGCGCTGGCTTCCGCGCGCGCCTTGACCAGCGCATTCTGCATTTCAATGGTCTTTTGCTCCATCGCGCTCTGGTCGCCCTGCGCGCCCGTGCGCTGATGTTCAATGGTCTCCAACTGCTGGCGAATGTCCTCCAGCGACTGATGCAGCTGCACGCGCGCCTGCTCAGTCTCCTGCATCCGCTGCAAATGGGTGTTCAGGTCGGCGGATACGCTTTCGCGGCGCGCCTGTTCGCGGGCGACGGCAATCTCCTGCTGATGCAATGCGTTCACCGCGTCGCTGACCTTCTGCCGCTTCTCCTGCGCCGTCTGCTGACGCTGCGTCAGTTCCTGACGGCACTTGTCCAGTTCCGCGCGCCCGGTTTGCAGCTTCGCGGTCAATTCCTTCAGTTCACGCTCGCGGCTGAGCAGGTTGGACACCTTCGATTGCGCCGAACCGCCCGTCATCGAGCCGCCGGAGTGCATCACGTCGCCTTCCAGCGTCACCAAGCGGAACGCGTGATTGCCCGCGCGCATAATCGGGATGCCGTGGTCGAGGTTGTCGGCAATCACCGTGCGCCCCAGCAGATTTTCCACAATGCCGCGATATTCCGGCGCGCACTGCACCAGTTCGCTCGCCACGCCGAGGCAGCCCGGCAGCTTCAACGCATTGCGTTCATTGCCATAGAGCGTTTTGCCGCGGATGGCGCTCATCGGCAGGAACGTCGCGCGCCCCAGCCGATTCTGGCGCAGGTAGTTAATCAGTTCCTTCGCCGTCTCTTCGGTGTCGGTGACGATGTTCTGCTGCGCCGCGCCCAGCGCCATATCAATCGCCGTTTCGTATGCCTGCGGAACGGTCATCAGCTGCGCCAGTACGCCCTTGACGCCCGTCAAGCCGCGCTGCTTGGCGTAGGTCATCGCGCGGCGAACCGCCATGTTGTAGCCTTCCATGTCGCGCGTCATTTCGGTCAGGACGTTATGACGGCTTGCCGCCGCCTGCATATCGGCGGATTGCTTTTCGACATCCGCGCGCAAATTGGCATACGCGGCATCCGCCTCATCCGACGCTTGCCGCGCCTGCGCCAGCTTCTCCTGACACTGCTGCTGATGCTGATTTTCTGTTTCCAGCTGCTTTTCGACGGCAGTCAAGGCTTCCCGCAGGGCAGCTTCCTGCTCCTGCAGTGCCCCTCCGGATTCTTCAATCTCCGTCAAACGCGTTTCCATCTGCGCCTGCATCGTGTTCAGGCGCGTCTTGTCGTTGCGCACATCGGACAGGCGGTTCATTTGGTCAATGACAGCGGCTTTCTGCGCTTCCAGCGCTGCGTCCGCTTCCTTTTCCTTCGCCTGCGCCTTTTCGGCGGCTTCCTGCGTTGCCCGGAGGATTTGCTCCGCGTCGGCAATCAGGCTGTGCTGCTTCTCCACGTCCGCCTGAATCCGCGCATGATCCTTCTCGATTTCCGCCAGCCGCTCCTGTGCTTCCTCCTGCTCGCGGACGATGCGCTGGCGGTTCTCGCTGCGCGTCTCGCGGCGGCTTTGCAGGGCGGAGATTTTCTTCTGCGATTCGTGCACATGCTCGGCGCATTCCATCAGTTCGGTGCGCGCCTTCGTGATGGCTTCCTCCAGCTGATCGATGCGGTTCTGCGTTTCGTCGCGGCGGGTGGTCTTGTCGGTCAGGTTGCTTTCCGTATCCGCCAAAATCGTCTGGACGGTCAGCAGTTCGCTTTCCAGTTCGGACAAGCGTGCCCGCGCCCGGTCGGAGCGAATCAGGAAGAGGTTCAAGTCCAAATCCTTCAGTTCGGTGGACAGTTCCAGATACACGCGGGCGTTGCGGCTCTGTTCTTCCAGCGGCTTCAGGCGCTTCGTCAGCTCATCCAGAATATCATCGACGCGCTCCAGATTTTCCAGCGTCCGCTGCAATTTCTTGTCCGCTTCTTCCTTGCGCGCCTTGAACTTGACGATGCCCGCCGCTTCCTCGAACACCTGCCGGCGATCCTCGCTCTTGCGGGAGAGGATTTCGTCAATGCGCCCCTGTCCGATGATGGAGTATCCCTCTTTGCCGATGCCCGTATCGCGGAAGAGGTCAACCACGTCCTTCAAGCGGCAGGCGGTGCGGTTTAAGTAATATTCGGATTCGCCATTGCGGTAGACGCGGCGCGTGACCATAACCTCGGCAGCTTCCATCGCCAGCGCATGGTCATCGTTGTCAAACACCAGCGATACTTCGCAGTACGACAGCGGCTTGCGCTTCTGCGTGCCGTTGAAAATCACGTCGGACATGCTCGCGCCGCGCAGGGTTTTCGCGCTCTGCTCGCCCAGCACCCAGCGCACCGCGTCGCCGATGTTGCTCTTGCCCGACCCATTCGGCCCGACGATGCCCGTTATGCCCTCATCAAAGACGATTTCCGTCCGCTGGGCAAAGGATTTGAAGCCATACAGCTCCAATTTTTTCAGCTTCATTTATTAACTCCCATAGCGGGGGATGCCCGCTGGTTCATGGGCATTCCAATAAACACCCATAATAAGTATAGCACAAACCCTCTTCTTGGACAACTGCCGCCGCCTGATTTTCCATGCTTTTTCCCCTCCCTTTTTCCCTTCTACCCGTTGCAAAGGCGGGCATTTCCTGCTATACTGCAAGCAGATTCCTGCAAAGCAAAGGAGAAGCATTATGTTCCGTCCCCTCTGCGCGGAAAATCCGCTGCCCGCCGCTCGGCGCGTCTATGAATACCTGCAATCGCTTTCCGGCAAGTGCCTGACCGGGCAGATGGAAAGCCAATGGTGCCGCTCGACTGAGCATGAAATCAGCTATCTGACCGATGTCACCGGTCGTCAGCCTGCCATTCGAGGGCTGGATTTCATGGATAACGACTATCTGGGCGTGACGCAGCGCGCGAAGGACTGGTGGGCGCGCGGCGGCATTCCCACCATCTGCTGGCACACGGGCGCGGATTTCTTCTCCGGTTACCCCGAATGCCGCGAAAGCGAACTGGACTGGGCTTCCGCTTTTGTGGACGGCACGGAAGCGAACCGCCGTCTGCTGGATGGGCTTGACCACGCCGTCCCCTACCTCAAGCGCTTGCAGTCAGATGGCGTTCCCGTTCTTTGGCGGCCTTTCCACGAGATGGACGGCGGCTGGTTCTGGTGGGGACGCGGCGGCGCGGCGAATTTTGTGCGCTTGTGGCGGCTGATGTACGACCGCTACACGCATGTTCACGGTCTGCGGAATCTGATTTGGGTGCTGGGCTTCTCTGACGCGACGGAGGATTTGCGCCCGTGGTATCCAGGGGACGACGTGGTGGATATTCTCGGCGGCGACAGCTACAAGGGCGGCGCGCAGGGGGATTTATACCGGCGCTGTGCCGCGCTTGCCCCGGCAGGGATGCCGATTGTGTTCCACGAGTGCGGACAGATTCCGACCCGCGCGGAAATGGACGCGGCGAATGCCCCGTGGACGTACTTCATGGTGTGGCACACCAGCTGGCTGACGGACAGCAGCAAGGGGAACACGCCGGAGTCGCTGCGGGCGATTTATCGGGATAGCAGCTTTGTGACGCTGCATCAGCTGCCGGATTTCATCGAAAGCGACGAATGATTGCTGAAAAACATGCAAGGAGGTTATTCTCATGACCCTTCACGAACAAGTCACCGATATTCTCGCCTCCGCTGTCGAAGCGCAGGAATGCGCAGGCATCAGCGTACTGGTGCGGCGCTGCGGAGAGGAAATGCTCTATACGCAGGCGGGCATGTCCGACGTTGCGTCGGGGCGGCTGATCCACCGCGACAGCATCTTCCGCCTGTACAGCCAGTCCAAGCCGATTACGGCCGCCGCCGTGATGCTGCTGGCGGAGCGTGGGCAGATTGACCTGATGGACGGCGTAGACCGTTATCTGCCGGGCTTCCGAAATGCGCGCGTCGTCGATAAGCAGGGCACGATTCGCCCCGCGACCCGCGCGCCGTGGCTGATGGAGCTGCTCGGCATGACGGCGGGCGTCTGCTACCCCGACAGCGACCCGGCGGGGCAGTACGCCGCAAAGGTGTTCGACGAAGCAACGCAGGAAATCCTTGCGGGCGGCGGCGTGCCGACGGTGGAGTTCTGCAACCGCTTGGGGCAGCAGCCGCTGTCCTTCCAGCCGGGCACGCACTGGCGCTACTCCACCTGCGCGGACATCCTCGGCGCGGTGGTGGAGGTCGTCAGCGGAATGCGCTTCGGCGAGTTCCTCCGCAAGGAGTTCTTTGAGCCGCTGGACATGGTGGACACCGGCTTCTACGTTCCCGAAAGCAAGCGAAATCGCCTTGTGACCGCCTACAAGCGCACGGAAAACGGACTTGTACCGTGGACAAGCACCCACCTTGCCGTCGGTGTTTACGACCGCGAACCCACCTTTGAATCTGGCGGCGCGGGGCTTGTTTCGACGCTGGAGGATTACAGCCACTTTGCCGATATGCTGCTGGCGGGCGGCACTTACGAGGGACGGCGGATTCTCTCGCCCGCAACAGTCGCCTGCATGACGCAGCCGCAGCTGAAAGACGCTGTTCGCCGCGATATGTGGGATTCGCTGGACGGGTACAGCTACGGCCACCTGATGCGCATTTGCGCTGAACCGGGGCGCATCGCCGGATTAGCTTGCGCGGGCGAATATGGCTGGGATGGCTGGCTGGGAACATACTTTGCGAACTTCCCCGGCCAGCAGATGACGATTCTGTCGATGCAGAACACGGTTGATTCCGGTACGACACGGGTGGTTCGACAGATGCGCAACGCGGTTCTGGCGGCACTCAGCCGCGAAAATTAACCATAAGGGAAACGCGCTCAAGCCGGGGCGCAAAAAAAGGGTCAAGGGGGGATCCCCCTTGCAGGGTCAAGGGACAGCGTCCCTTGTGGGGCTTGGGGCAACGCCCCAACTGTTGGGCGTGTGACCATTCCAAAGGAAAAGTCAAGCCCGACACCTTGGTCGCAGGCAGCGAAGCGTCCCTGCGCAGTAACTAAAAATGTTTCGATAAAAGTCAAGAAACATGGGAGTGCATCCGAAGGAGTCCAGAGGGCGATCGGAAAGCCCTCTGGTTGCTGCATAAAAGACCTATATTGGAAAAGCAGCCAACTCCGGCAGCCACGCTCCACAATTATATTATTATAATGAAGGAAGTACACACCATGCAATGCGGTGACTACACCTACCGCGCCATCGACACCGGCGCGGAAATCATGGAATACTACGGGCAAGGCGGCGAAATCACCCTCCCGGAAACGCTCGACGACCTCCCCGTTGTGAGCGTCGGGCTGTGCGCGTTCATCATGCGCACCGACCTGACCGCCGTCACGCTCCCTAAAACGCTCCGACACATCGGCGGCAGTGCCTTCGAGGGCTGCTCAGCGCTGACAAAAATCACGCTGAATGACGGGCTGGAAACCATCGAGTACCGCGCGTTCGCGTCCTGCACCGCGCTGCGCGAAGTCGTGTTCCCCGATTCAGTGACAGCCGTTGGTGGCGCTGTCCTTTCGGGCTGCACCGCGCTGAATAGCGTCCACCTGCCGAACGCGCTGACCGTCCTGCCCATGCAGGCGCTGATGAACTGCACGGCGCTGGAATTCTTGAATCTCCCGGACACCCTGACCCGCATCGACCACGAAGCCCTGCGCGGCTGCACACACCTGACGGCACTCGCCATTCCCGCATCCGTGCGCGAAATCGGGCATGACGCGTTGACGGGCTGCTCCCGGCTGAACGCGCTGGCCCTCCCCGCCCCCTTCAGCGCCCGTGCGCGTGACCTGCGCGTCGGGCTGGGGCTGATGACAGAGGGCGATACGCTCATCGTCGGCTCGTATCTGGGGCAGGCAGAGAAGGGCAGCACCTACTCGGTCATCGAGTACATCGGTTCGGATACGGAACTCATCATCCCCGCGTTCATCGAGGGCTGCCGCGTGACGAAGTTCAATCAGCGGATTCTGGAGGACATGGACAGTCTGCGGATTTTGTCCGTTCCGGCGGGGTTTGTGGTTGAACCGACGCTGGTGCCGGAAGGCGCTCAGGTGGTTGTGCGCCCGCAGGTTTAAGGTAACTTTCCATTTGCAAACACAGCTTTCACGGATGAAAGTTGGATAAACAAGGAGTGGTAAAGATGAAGAAACTGCTGAGTTTGCTGCTGATGGTGCTGATGCTGCTGGGCGGCGCTGCGTTCGCGGAGGAGAACGAAGAGGACACGGCCCCCGTCGTTGCACCGATTGTCACGTTCAAGAGCGGATTCTACGTCGGGTATCTCGACCGCGAAATCAAAATCACCGTATCGTGCAAGAACAAAAACAGCGCAACTGTGCCGGAGAAGTATCTGGAGCTGCGCAATCACCGCGGCGAAGTGCTGGAGCGCGCGTTCTGGCGCAATCCGCGCTACGACCTGACCTTCTCGGTCTATGTGACGGAGGACATGCTGGGCGGCAACAAGCTGTCTGTCTGGCTGGACGGCGAGAAAGTGAACGAAACAGATTCCTTCGCCGCGTTTTCGGACATCAGCCTGCCGCGCGTCACCCGCCTGACCCCCTCTGAGCCTGCTGTCGGCGTGATGATTGTTTGCAGCGGCGCATCAGAAAAGCAGCTGACTGACATGCTGAACACGCTGGACAAATACGGCGTGAAGGGGACATTCTACGTCACGGGCGATTTCGTGCGCCGCAACCCGGAGCGCATCCAGCGCATCATTGACGCGGGCCACGAGCTTGGCAGCCGCGGCAACAACCTCATCAACATGACTGAAGTCTCCTACGCGCGTGTGCAGGAGAACATCCGCGAGCTGAACGACCTGTGCGAAGAGACTTTCGGCGTACGGCCGCGGTTGTTCTGTGCGCATTTGGGCGCGACGAACAGCATCGTCACCGCCATTGCCCGCGCGGAAGGCGTAGAGGACTGCCTGTTTGCAATCGACGCGTGCGACTGGTCGGACGCGTATAAGGATAAGGTGTATCAGATGGTGTACCGCGTGACAAGCGACCGGGTGACGAGCGGGTGCGTGGTGCAGTTTCATATCAATGGGTATCATACGGCGGAGGTGCTGGATAAGGCGCTGGATAATTGGATCAATGTGAAGGGATTGCGCCCGGTGACGGTGGGTGAATTGATGCAGCTATCTGGGCGGGATTTCCCCCCGCTCCCGGACTACGGCGACTAAAAGAAGAGAAAGGGCTAAGCGTACGGTTAGCCCTTCTTAACTTTTTTATCTTCCATCGAGCAGGAATTTTCGCCTGCAACCGCGAAATATCATTCTCGACCCCATGATTTCAGCACAAGGAGGAATTTTCCCATGTACGAAAAAGTATTTGCTTATCTGGATGCGCACGCGGAGGACTATGCCGCGCAGCTGTGCCGCTGGGTGGAAGTGCCGTCGGTGAAGGGCGAAGCCACGCCCGATGCGCCGTTTGGCAAGGATGTGCGCCGGATGCTGGATGTGGCCATGGCGGACGCAAAGGCGTTCGGCTATGAAACCCGTGATTTCGACGGCTATGCGTGCGACATCACCCTGCCGGGCGAATCGGAAGAAGCCATCGCCGTGCTGGGACACCTCGACGTCGTTCCGGCGGGCGACAACTGGGCGACCCCGCCGTTCACCGCGACGCGCGTGGGCGACCAGATTTTCGCGCGCGGCACGAGCGACGACAAGGGGCCGGCGCTGGCGGCGCTGTACGCGATGAACGCCATCAAGGCAGCGGGCATTCCGCTGAAGAAGTCCATCCGTCTGATTCTTGGCTGCGACGAGGAATCCGGCTGGGAAGACATGGCGTATTACTGCGCGCACACGGAAATGCCGGAAGTCGGCTTCTCCCCGGACGCTTCCTTCCCTATCATCAACACCGAAAAGGGCATGATTCACGGCTTCTTCACGAGCAAACTCGTGGAGGACGGTCTGCAGGTCAAGCAGCTGTGGACGGGTGAGCGCGTGAATGTCATCCCCGGCGAATCCAAGGCGCTCATCGCGGGCGGTCAGGAGGTTGCCGACAAGGTGGCGGCCTATGCCGAAAAGACCGGGCTTCCCTACACGGCGGAGGTGACCGCGGATGGCGTGTGGGTGACGGCGGAGGGCATCCCCGGCCACAGCGCGTATCCCGAAGGACGCCGCAACGCCATCGGCATGATGCTGGTACTCCTGCGCGAGATGGGCGTGACCGGCGCGCTGAAGACGCTGGCGGACGCGGTCGGCATGGAGCACGACGGCGCGTCGCTGGGCTGCGCGTGCTCGGACGAGATTTCCGGCGCGCTGACGTGCAACATGGGCATCCTGCATATCAAGGACGGCAAGGTGACGGCGTCGCTCGACCTGCGCTGCCCCATTGCGGCGGATTTGTCCGCGCTGACGAACGCGATTCGCGCGCACCTGCCCGGCTTTAGCGTCGATTCGCTGGAAATCAAGGAACCGCATCACGTTCCGGCAGACAGCAAGTTGGTGCGCTCGCTGCTGGACTCCTACACCGAGGTGACGGGCGAACCCGCCGCGCCGCACGCCACTGGCGGCGGAACGTACGCGAAGGTGCTCAAGCAGGGCGTTGCATACGGCGCAGCATTCCCGGAGGATGAGGACTTGGCGCATCAGGCGAACGAGTACATCCGCGTGTCGCAGATGGTCAAGGCGATGAAGATTTATGCCGCGGCGCTGATGAAGCTGGCAGCGGAATAAGGGGCACAGGCAAAACAGGCTATGGCGAATGGGTCATAGCCTGTTTTTTTATTGCGCTTGGTATTTGAAAAGCGCCGGGCAAGTCTTTCGACCTGCTCGGCGTTTGATTTGTCCTTGGCTGATTACTTGACTTCGTCCCAGTCCACGATTTCGCCCGTGAAGATGTCGCGAATCTGATTGAGCGTCAGCCCTCCGACCGCGTTGCCGTTATTCACAATGACCGCAATGCCGTCCATGCAGATGGTCACAGGGGTCAGACCCGCTTCCAGCTCGGACGCCTTGACTTCGCGGGAAGCCATGCCGATATCGAACGAGCCGTCCGCAGCGCCGCGCATACCGGTGGATGAGTCAGAAATCTGCACTTCGATGTCCACTTCTGGGTGGAGTGCTTCGTAGGCTTCTTCGAGCTTCTGCATCAGCGGGCCGACGGAGGAAGAACCGCCGATGACAATCTTGCCTGCCACGGGCGCCGCCTGATATTCATCCGGCTCTTTGGCGACGTACTTCTGCGCGGTCACAATCGCCTGACCTTCGGCAGAGAGAATCCAGTTGATGAAGTCCTGCGCAGTCGCGGAGAGGCTATCCGCCTTGTAAGCGATGTTGAAGGGACGCGCAATGGCGTAATCACCGCTGGCGACGTTTTCAGGGGTCGCTTCGACGTAGACGGCTTCCGCACCATCTTCGGGGTTGCGGGCGACCTTCAGCGCCTTCACGGACGCGTCCATCGAGCCGAGGGAGATGTAGCCGATGGCAGCAACGTCCTGCGAAACCGTGGTCTTGACTTCGGACGTGCCGGAGTACACAGCCGCTTCGACGGTGGTCATATCAACCTTGTTGCCGTCAGCGTCCTTCTGCTCAACGCCCGTCAGTTCGATGAACGCGGCGCGCGTGCCGGAGCCGTCCTCACGGGAAACAACGTAGATGGAGTCCGCCAGCGCGACGGTGAGCGTCAGCACGAGCGAGAGCAGGATGGCAGCAAACTTCTTCATTGCAGAAAAACCTTCCTTTCTGTCCGGGACACCTTCCTGATGTCCTGTTGCCCTTGTCTTTTTCCTTGGGTACGCCTGTATGATACCGCGGGAATGTAAAGGCAGAAAGGCGGATTGGGTTAAGATTGTGTTAATTCGGGGTGCTGTACGGCAGCATGGGCGGTTTGCTTCCTTTTTATACTATTTCCAAATGAGAATGCGCCAAGATGCGAAGCGAATTTTTCGCGCT
>OLSK01001904.1_pt1 | contig 14204 bp, 10 predicted proteins | sample 1672781 | NCBI WGS metagenome assembly OLSK01 (sample SAMEA3136723, study PRJEB25190) | human gut metagenome | biome: human gut; feature: human-associated habitat; material: faeces | place: Austria | collected 2013 | reverse complement strand
TCCCTGTTTGGAAATATGCCCAGAAGCTGTGTCACCGGTACAGCTTCTTCGGCACGAACGCCTTTCTGCTCCGATCATCGCGGAATGGTAACCTGTCGGAACATACTCATCGCAAGTGCGCCTCTACCTATTCCTATCATATCATTTCTATGGGAATTTGTCAATAACATTTTTGCGAAAAAGAGGAAAAGCTCATGAAAAAATCAGATTTTTACTATGATTTGCCGGATGAATTGATTGCACAGACACCTGTTGAGCCAAGAGATCATTCCAGATTGATGCAAATTGACCGGAATACCGGTGAGATTCAACACAAGCATTTTTATGATCTGTTAGAGATTCTGCAACCGGGTGATCTGCTGGTAATGAATGATTCCCGCGTTCTTCCGGCACGTCTGTACGGAGAGAAAGTAGATAATGGCACCTTTATCGAATTCCTGCTGTTGGAACAGAAAGGGGATAAGCTTTGGGAAATCATCTGCCGTCCCGGAAAAAAAGCAAAAGTTGGTGTAAAGTTCTCATTTGGCGGTGGCAGATTGATTGGTGAAGTCGTTGAAGTGAAACCGGACGGCAATCGAATTGTGCAGTTTACCTGTGAGGGTAACTTTTATACTGCACTGGAAGAAGTGGGACAGATGCCGCTTCCGCCGTATATTCACGAAAAGTTGAAAGACAAAGAACGCTATCAGACAGTTTATTCCAAGGAACTCGGTTCTGCGGCGGCTCCTACAGCCGGACTGCACTTTACAAAAGACATGCTGAAAAAGCTGAAAGAGAAAGGCGTAAATGAAGCCTATGTGACATTGCATGTGGGATTGGGAACGTTCCGTCCGGTAAAGGAAGATGACGTATTGCAGCATCAGATGCACAGTGAGCACTATCATCTCCCTCAGGAAACGGTAGATATGATACGGGAAACCAAGGCAAACGGCGGTCGTGTCATTGCAGTGGGCACAACTTCCTGTCGGACGCTGGAAGCAGTTGCTACGGCACACAACGGGGAACTGGTGGCAGAAGACGGCTATACGGATATTTTCATTTACCCCGGTTATTCATTTAAGGTACTGGACGGTTTGATTACGAACTTTCACTTGCCGGAAAGCACTTTGATTATGCTGATTTCCGCATTTCTGGGATATGAAAAGACTATGCATGCCTATGAAATCGCTGTACAGGAAAAATATCGTTTCTTTAGCTTTGGAGATGCCATGTGTATCTTGCCAGAGAAAAGCGAATGAAATCAAACTGATGTGCTTCTTTGGTATTAGTACGATATGGCATGCGGAATGCATCTAACAATACAATGATAAAGCAGAAAGGAATTTACACGAATGTTTACACTTTTAAAAACCGAAGGACATGCCCGAAGAGGCATCTTTGAAACCGTACACGGCACCATTCAGACACCCTTCTTTATGAATGTAGGAACTGCTGCGGCCATCAAAGGCGGCATATCGTCCATTGACTTAGCGAATGAATTGAAATGTCAGGTAGAACTTTGTAATACCTATCACTTGCATTTGCGTCCGGGAGATAAAATTGTCCGTCAAATGGGCGGACTGCACCAGTTTATGAACTGGCACAAGCCAATTCTCACAGACAGCGGCGGATTTCAAGTGTTCTCTTTGGCAAAGCTTCGCCGTATCCGAGAGGAAGGCGTTTACTTCCAGTCCCATATCGACGGTAAGGCGATTTTCATGGGTCCGGAAGAAAGCATGCAAATTCAGTCGAATCTTGGCTCTACCATTGCAATGGCATTTGACGAGTGTGTAGAGAATCCGGCACCGTTGGATTACGTGAAGAATTCCTGTGCTAGAACGACCCGTTGGCTGATTCGCTGCCAAAAGGAAATGCAGCGGTTGAATAGTCTGGAGGGGACTATCAATCCGCATCAGATGCTGTTTGGCATCAATCAGGGCGGTACTTACGATGCGATTCGTGTATCGCATATGCAGGAAATTGCGCAGCTTGGGCTGGATGGTTATGCCATTGGCGGTCTGGCGGTAGGAGAACCTACAGAGATCATGTATCACATCATTGAGCAGGTGGAGCCACACATGCCTGTTGATAAGCCGCGTTACCTTATGGGTGTAGGAACGCCTTCAAACATCATTGAGGGCGTTGCACGCGGCGTAGACATGTTTGATTGTGTAATGCCCAGTCGAAATGCACGGCATGGAACGATCTTTACATGGGACGGTATTCTGCATATCACCAATGCTGCTTATGAAACGGATTCCCAGCCGTTAGATCCGAAATGTGACTGTCCGGTATGCCGGAATCATACACGTGCTTATGTGCGGCATTTGTTTAAGGCAAAGGAACAGCTGGCTGGCCGTCTGGCAGTAATGCACAATCTCTATTTCTATAATACGCTGCTGGAACGGATTCGTGATGCACTGGACGCAGGGGAGTTTGCACAGTTCCGCAAGGAATACAGCGAACGGCTGGCTCAGAGAATCTAAGGAAACATTGTATAAAGCTCGCCTGACGGCTCGTCACGCAATCTGCCAAAAAATCTGACTACGCATCTTACGCACAAGCTTTATGCAGTGTTTCCCCTAATTTTTACGGAGCAGGACATTTTCATAAAAATTGCATAAAAAGAAAGCGGATACTGCATGACACAGTATCCGCTGTATGTTCAGAAACAAGTTGTAAAAAACAAAGGAGCAGGGAAGAAAGCTTTATTCGTAAATCGGCTCCAGAACCGCATATTTGCCGTCTGCACGCTTGTAGACAACATTGACTTCACCGGTATTGGCATTGGTGAACATGAAGAACGAGTGTCCCAGCAAATCCATTTGCAGAATTGCTTCATCCAGATCCATGGGGTGCATTACAAACTTCTTGTGGCGAATGACTTCGTGATCTGCTTCGACAACCGGTTCTTCCAGCATGCCGGTAAATGCAGCTTCTTTCAATTTCTTTTCGACACGAGTTTTGTTCTTGCGAATCTGGCGAATGATCTTATCGATGGAAGCATCCAAAGCATCTTCCTTATCTACAGCAGACTGTTCTGCACGATAAATCAGGTTGTTATAAGTAACCGTCAATTCGATGACGATCAGATTTTTGTGTGTTGCCATTGTGATTTTTGCTTCTGCTTCACTGCCGAAAAATTTGTCCAGTTTTGTACTCAGACGCTTTTCAGCATACTCTGTAAAGTTTTGCGGGATCTGCATTTTTTTCGCTGTGATTGTAATTTTCATGATGAATTCCTCCTTCTACAGTTCGCTGCAAGATACCGAAGCATTTTACGTTCGAACTGTTTGTTTCTCATATTATAACATATTTCTAGTTTGGTGGCAAGTACTTTTTTATTTTTTGTGGAATACATACAAAAACAATTCTCTGGTTTCGTGAAAATAGCTGATATTTCGACGAAACAGCACTTCATGATTGGCAATTTATACAAAACAAGGGGATTGGACTTGCAACTTTTCAAAAAATCGATTATCATAGTCATAGAGTGTTTCATCTATGGCAATACCGTACAAAGATTGTGCGACAGATGCGTCGTCAAATTTTTCGTCAGATGAAACAAAAAGCGGAGTGAATACTTGATGTATTCACGAGCATTTTTGTGAAATATGACGGAAAATTTGCAAGCAGATGGCGTGCAAAGTCGTCAGACGCTCTTTGTGCGGTATTGCCCTATAAAAAATTATCTGGATAGGAGGTTTGGAACATGCTTGACAAGCTTTTATCTTCATTGCAGGGGATACCGGCATATTCTATTTTAATCAGTGCTGTTGTTGTCATTTTTATTGCTGTTAGTGTTCTGGTGATGTTTGGAACTGCACGGCAGGAAAAAGAAATCGAACAGCTTCGTTGGGAAAAGGTCAGTGCTCACATGGCATTGTACGACACTTCACGCCGTGTTGTCATTCCGTTGGAAGCGGATGAAATCCTGATCGGCAGACACGGAGCCGCAGATATTCGTTTTACGGACATGAGTGTTTCCCGTTATCATGCAGTGCTTTATGTGTCTAACGGGGTGTGGAGCATCATGGATTTGGATTCCAAATCCGGAACATTTGTCAACGGCAGGCGGATTCGTTCGCAGGTCAAACTCAAAGACATGGACGAGATTCGGTTTGGAACAAAATCAGTGATAATCCGGCAGCGAAGGAGGAAACAGAATGTATAAAAACGGACTCACTTATGGAAAATGCACCACAATTGTCTTGTTGACACACATTATTATGCTGCTTGCGATTCTGCTCCGCGGCAAATATGATACGCCGCAAGACATTTTGCCGTTGGCAGTTGCTGTGATCGGGTTAGATCTCACGTATAGTATAGTGCTGCGATTCCTGTACCGCCAAATGACTTATACGCTGGATTTTGTATTGCTGCTGCTTATCAACATCAGTGTCATGTTTCAATCCTGTTTTGGCGGTGTTGGATTTGCGGCAAAGCACTATGTTACTTGTATTGTAGCACTGGCAGTTTGTCAAGTTGGTTTCCTTTTGACACGAAATCATGTTTGGATTCAATCTAAAAAAATTGTGCTGTATATTCTGTTGGGTGTGCTGATTTTGAGTATTTTGCTGCTGACTGGCAGTCGAAGCATGTGGATCAACATCGGACCAATCAGTATTCAGCCGTCAGAATTTATGAAGCCAGTTTTTGTTTTGATCTGTGCGACCTCTATTCGGGAACAGCATGAGAAGAAAAAGATTCTGTTTTTCTACGTTTCCAAGGAAATGATGATCCTGACAGGAGCATTTATTGTCATTGTAGGTTTGCAGTGGTGGTGTCGTGATTTAGGTTCGCTGCCTACTTTTGCCGCTGCGTACGGTTGTGCGTTGGCATGTCGCTTGTGTTATCCAAAAGCAAAATTTTCCAAGAAAACAATTATCGGAATCAGTGCTATTGCTGCGATTCTTGTAGCATTGGCATTGCGATTTGCACCGGGTTATGTACAAAACCGTCTTTCGGTTGACATCTGGAATCAAATGGAGGGAGATGGATACCAGCAGTGTAAAGCTTTGATTGCGATTGCAGAGGGCGGTTTGTTCGGAAAGGGACCGGGCTGCGGCTCCTTGTATAAAGTGTTTGCCTCGGACACCGATATTGTTTTTTCTACCATTTGTGAAGAATGGGGCTTTTTGGTGGCATTGCTGTCGATATTGATCTTAATGGCAATGATGCTGCTTCCGATGATCAATAAACCTCGTAGCTATTTCCATACAACTATGATTCTTGGCTGCGTGGCAGTGTTGATTGTGCAAATGGGCTTGAACATCTTCGGCTCCTGCAATCTGATCCCGTTTACTGGTGTTACAATTCCGTTTATTTCGCAGGGTGGTAGCTCCATGATTACCAGTGGCTTCTTAGCCGGTATGCTGAAAGCGGGACAGTCACCGGTATTTAAGAAACCGGAACCGAAAAAGAAAAAAGCCAAAGCAAGAAAGGCGGTGGCTGCGGCATGAAAAGCATTCAAAGTATCCGACGCGGAGAACGGCTGACCATTCTGATTTTGATTGTGTTTTTCCTAGGCATGGGTGTTTTGGTTTGGAAAGTAGTAAAAGAATCTTCCTTTTATATGTCCCATTCTGATGATGTGACGCTGGGAATGGTCTATGACCGAAATAATCAGATTTTATTTGATCCAAATGCTTCTACAGAAACCTATGACGAAAATTACTTCTTAGATGTGGGAAATGTGATTGGCGATGACAGCGGTCAGATGACAAATACGCTGGTTTCCGAAAACATTGAAAAACTGCAAAACTATAGTTTGATTTTTGGTGCAACGCCTCACGGAAAAACGGCAATTTACTCCACATTGGATCATAAAGCCAACCAAACGGTATACAATGCTTTTGGCAGCAAAAACGGAACGGCAATCGCTTACAACTATCAGACAGGAGAGATTCTGGTGTGCGTCAGCAAACCCAGTGTCAATATTCTGGATAATTACAGCAATATCAGCGAATTGCCGGACGGCAGTTTGATTTGCAAAGCGTTTTATGAAACCACTCCCGGCTCCACACAAAAAATAGCAACCACTGCTGCGGCTCTGGAAACATTCGGTTATGATGGATTGATGTCCAAAACATATACTTGCAACGGCATCTATACCACAAAATACAATCAGCAGATCAAATGTCATGACCTTAACGGACATGGCACACAGAACATTGTGCAGGGGTTTGAAAACAGCTGTAATCCGTTTTTTGCACAGCTGGTACAGGATATGCCGTTGGATAACATTATTCAAACATACACACGTATGGGCATTGCGGTAAACGATACAAAAATGCAGAAAATCCAATTTGACGGGTTATCTTCTTTTAGTGCTTCTACAAAGCTGACAGATACCAGTGACTTCGACACCATGTGGAGTTGCATGGGACAGAGCGAAGCACTTGCAAGCCCACTGCAAATGATGCTGTGGGAGAGTGCCATTGCCAATGCCAGCGGAAAAGTGACAGAGCCCTATCTCATTGACCATACTACTAACGTGACTGGGAGCACAAAATATGAAGCAAAAACCACCTATGGAGAGAACAACATTTTTTCCGCAGAAGTAGCCAGTCAGATAAAACAGATCATGCGACAAAATGGACAGGAACGCTACAGTTCTATTGGCTATCCCGTTGGTGTAAAAAGCGGTACAGCACAGGTACAGAACGGGGCATCGGAAAATTCTTTGTTGGTTGGATTCAATGATGATCCCAATTTACCGATTGCATTTTGCGTAGTAATTGAAGACCGTGTTTCTGGTGAAATCTCTACTTCGGATATTGTTTCAACAATGCTGAATGCACTGAATCAAAACTAATTTGCATCAGCACAATAAACAAAAAAGCGTTTTGCAGGCAGAATATAATCTGCCTTGCAAAACGCTTTTTTGTTATGCATAAAATGCCTTAAAGCAAATTGATTTTTTTGAACATGTCCTGCATCTTCTGATCGATTCCTGAAATAGTTTCGGAACACTCTTTCAGTTCGCCAGTCAGGGAAGCGGCAATTTTAGGATCGCCAGTAGACTTGTAATGCAGCTGATGCTCCAGACTTGCCCAGAAGTCCATGGCAATGGTGCGAATCTGAATCTCTACAGGAGCAATTTCTTTGCCGTTGGACATGTAGACCGGTACATCCAGAATCATGTGAAAACTCCGGTAACCATTCGGTTTTGGATTTTTGATATAGTCCTTGATTTTTCGCAGCTGAAAAGCACTGTGGTCTGTCAGGAGGTCTGCAATTGCATAAATGTCATCAATATAGCAGCAGATTACCCGAACCCCTGCAATATCTGTTAAATTGTTGCGGGCACTTTCCGGTGTAACCGGCATGCCTTTCCGCTGCAACTTTCCCACAATGCTCTGCGGTGTCTTAATACGGCTTTCGATATTGTGAATTGGGTTTCGCTGAAACCGCATACTGAATTCGTTGTCGAAAATATTCAGCTGTGTCTTTACCAGTTCAATTGCAGAATCGTAAAGATGTTCCAATTCCAAAAACGAATAAAACACATCTTGAATCTGTTCTTCCTTGTGTTCCGGAACCACATCGCGAATGGCATCCAGATAAAATTCCTTGTCGTCCATATAGATGATCCCTCCTATACAGAAAACGCACACAAAGACCGTGCATTTGTGTGCGTTTTACGAAAAATCAGAGTGCATACAATGCTACTCTATACGATTTGCAAATGATAATGCCTATTACGGGAGCAGACGGTTGATGTCACGCGGGAACATGCTTGCCTGACGAACATTTGACAGACCCAGCAGCTTCATAACCAGACGTTCCAGACCAATACCCAGACCGCCGTGCGGAGGCAGACCATATTTGTGGGCTTCCAGATAGTATTTGAAGTCCTCCGGATCCAGACCTTGTGCGTGCATCTTGTCCAGCTGTTCCTGATAATCGTGGATACGCTGACCGCCGCTGGTAATTTCCAGACCGCGGAACAACAAGTCGAACTTGTATGCCAGACGCGGATCTTCTCTGGAATTCATTGCATAGAACGGCGGCTTAGAGGACGGGAAATGCGTAACAAAGATAAAGTCGCTGTCGAATGTTTTCTTTGCGTATTCGCAGATTGCCACTTCGTCTTCTGGTTCCAGATCCAGCTTGTTCTTGGAACCTTTGTTGCCCAGAATTTCCTTTGCTTCCAGCAGGGTAACGCTGGGAATATCCCGAATTACCGGTACATCTGCTTCCAGCAGTTCCAGTTCAAATGCATAATGCTTTTTCAGATATTCCATGACATATCGCAGGCATGCTGTTTCCATTGCCATAACGTCATACATGCTGTCAATGTAACCCATTTCAAAGTCCAGACCAATGTATTCGTTGATATGACGAGATGTTGCGTGCTTTTCTGCACGGTATACCGGTGCAATTTCAAATACGCGGTCAAAGAATGCCACAGCAGTCTGCTTGTAGAACTGCGGGGACTGGTTCAGGAATGCCGGTTTGTCAAAGTATTCCAGATGGAAGATATTCGCACCACCCTCGGCACCTTGTGCAACGATCTTCGGGGTATGGATCTCTGTGAAGCCCTGTCCAATGAGGAATTCGCGGAATCCACCGACAACGCCTTCCTGAATCTTGAAAATGGCACGTTCATAAATGTTACGCAGGGCAACAGAACGGTTGTCCAGATTGATGTCCAGTGCACAGCCCAGTTTTTTGTTGGAAACTTTCAACGGGTATTCCTCGTTGCAGTTTGCAATGACTTCCAGTGCAGACAGCTGCAACTCTACGCCGCCGACAGCCTTTTCATTCTTTGTAACCTTACCGCGAACCCAGACAAAGTTGCCTTCCCGAAGTCCGGTGATAGAATCCTTGCACTGTTCCGGTACGTACAGCGACTGAATCAGGTAACGACCGGTACGCAAAATCAGGAATGCAAAACCACTCATCTGGCGGATCTTATGTACGCAGGCACGCAGAGAGATTTCTTCTCCTACATGATCTGCTGCATCAGAGAAATCAAATTCGTGCAGCAGATGATCAGTATTGATCTGTGTGATGCCGTCTTTTTTCTCCGGAATATACTGATTCGGATTAGTGAATTTAGTGCATTCTACTGATTTAACTTCTTCTGCCGCATTTGCCTTGTCAGCAGATTCTTCCGCAGTAACTGTCGGTTTTGCTTTTGCCAGTTTGGTTTCCAGTAATTCCTTGATTGTACTGGGGGTGCAAACGCCGCGAAGGGATTTGGTGCACTGTCCCATCAGGAAGCCGAATACTTTCTTTTCACCAGACTGATACTGTGAAACAGCTTCTGCATTCTCTGACAGAATCTTGTCGATAACTTCTTCTGCCTTTTTGGTATCGTTGACAATCAGCATGCCGGATTCTTCTGCAATGACCTTTGCCGTTTTTCCGGTTTCGATCATCTGACGGAGAATCTTCTTGGCATCGTTCTTGGATACCTGTTCGGTATCTGCCATTTTCACCAGTTCTGCAAATTCAGCAGGGGAGAACGGCAGTGCTTCCATAGAAACTTCGCCCAGATTTACACGGCGAAGCAGTTCTACAATGATAAAGTTCGCAATGCTCTTAGGTGCGTTATAAACTGCAACGGCATTGTCGTAGAAATCGGAAACGCTCTTTTGGCTGATCAGAATTTGAGCATCTGTCTTGGACAGACCATAGTCTTTCATATAACGTTCCATACGCTTATACGGCAGTTCCGGCAGCATATCCCGAATGGAATCCAGCATTTCATCTGTAAAGTTGACCTGCAAAATATCCGGTTCCGGGAAATACCGATAGTCATGTGCGTTTTCCTTGCTTCTCATGGAAGAAGTTTCGCCCTTGTTTTCGTTGAAACGACGGGTTTCCTGCACAACTTTTTTGCCGGCATCCAGCAGTCTGGACTGCCGCTTGATCTCATAATTGATGGCACGGGTAATCGATTTCAGAGAGTTCATGTTTTTGATCTCTGCACGAGTACCCAGTTCCTTATCCTCCGGACGCATAATAGAAACATTGACATCGCAGCGGAGAGAACCTTCTTCCATTTTACAGTCACTGACACCAGCGTACTGCAACAGGAGCATAACCTTTTCAATGAAAGCCTTCGCTTCTTCTGCGGAAGAAATATCCGGCTCTGTAACGATTTCTACCAGCGGGATACCACAACGGTTGTAGTCTGCCAGAGAAACGGCGTTGAAGTCATCGTGCACCAGTTTTCCGGCATCTTCTTCCAAGTGGATATGGTTGATTCGGATATACTTCTGTCCGTTCGGGGTGTCAATGGCAACCTTGCCTTCCAGACAAAGCGGATAATACAACTGGGAAATCTGATATGCCTTCGGCAAGTCCGGATAGAAGTAGTTCTTTCGGTCAAAAACAGAAAACTTGCTGATGTCGCAGCCCAGTGCCATACCAGCCTTTACCGCATATTCTACAGCAGTCTGGTTGATGACCGGCAGTGTGCCCGGCATACCGGTGCAGACCGGACAGCAGCGGGAGTTCTGGCTTCCGCCGAATTCTGCACTACAGGTACAAAAAACTTTGGATTTGGTCAGGAGCTCCGCATGGATTTCCAGACCAATAACAGGAATATATGATGACATGATAAAACTGCTCCTCCTTACTTCAATACCGGAACAGCGGTTTCAAACTGCTGTTCAAAGGCATCTGCAACCTGTAGAATGGTTGCTTCATCGAACTGCTTGCCCACAATGGACATACCGATCGGCATGCCTGCTGCATTATAGCCGCAGGGGGTAGAAATTGCCGGCAGGGAAGCAATATTTACGGTTACCGTACAAATATCCGCCTGATACATCTTTACCGGATCAGAAATGTTTTCATGTACGCCATAGGCAACAGACGGGGTTGTCGGTGTCAGAATTACATCACAGGTTTCGAAAATGTGTGCATATTCTGCGGAGATTCGCTGCTTGAGTGCCATAGCCTTTCCGTAATATGCATCATAGTAACCGCTGGACAGAGCATAGTTTCCGAGCAAAATACGGCGTTTTACTTCGCTGCCGAAGCCTTCGCTTCTGGAGTTGCAGATCAGTTCTTGGAATGTGTCGCCGACCTTGCTGCGGTGACCATATTTGATGCCGTCGTAGCGGGACAGGTTGGAAGAAGCCTCTGCGGAAGCAATCAGATAATATGCCGCAACAGCGTATTTCAGACTGGGCATGCTGCATTCCACCAGTTCTGCTCCCATTTTTTCATAAGTTCTTGCAGCCTGCATCACTGCATTTCGAACTTCATCGTCAATACCCTCTGCATAGAATTCCTTCGGGATTGCGATTTTCAGTCCCTTGATGTCTTTTCCCAGTTTTGCGGTATAGTCTTCCGGATTGCGTTTGGAAGATGTACCATCGTGCGGGTCAAATCCTGCAATGGCATTCAAAATCCATGCACAGTCCTGTGCGTTTTTGGCAATCGGTCCGATCTGATCCAGAGAGGAAGCGAATGCCACCAGGCCATAACGGGAAACTCTGCCGTAGGTCGGCTTCAGTCCTACAACACCGCAGAGGGAAGCAGGCTGACGAATCGATCCGCCGGTATCTGAACCCAGTGTGAGGATTGCTTCACCGGCAGCTACTGCTGCGGCACTGCCGCCAGACGAACCGCCTGGTACGCACTCCAGATTGTGCGGATTATGTGTAGTGTGGAAATAGGAAGTTTCCGTGGAAGAACCCATGGCGAACTCGTCCATGTTCATCTTACCGGTGATCACCATTCCAGCTTCACGAACCGGCTGCATTACTGTTGCATCAAAAGGCGGCACATAGTTTCCAAGCATTTTGGAAGAACAGGTAGTACGAATTCCTTTAGTGGAAATGTTGTCTTTGATGCCAATTGGAATACCAGCCAGCGGGTGCAGTTCTTTTCCGGCAGCACGTGCATCGTCTACTGCCTTTGCCCGATCCAGACAATCTTCGCAACGTGTTACATAGGCACCGACAGCAGATTCTTTTTCTTCGATACGTTCCAGAACGTCCTGCGTCAGTTCAACTGCACTGCATTCTTTTTTTTGCAGCATTGCAGACAGTTCTGCGGCATTTTTCTCATACAGCTTCATGTGTATCTCCTCCTTATTCTACCGTTTTCGGAACAACCAGACAGCCAGACTGTACCACTGGTGCATTTGCCAGCATTTCTTCACGGCGGAATTTATGTTCCACCGCAACATCTTCCCGCAATTTCATGGGGTGTTCTGCGTCCAGTGTCAGTTCGTCTTCCACGTCCGGCAGACGGTCTACCATATCTACAATGGCAGCCATATCTTTTTCAAACTTGTCCATTTTCTCCGGCTCGATATGCAGTCGGGAAAGTTTTGCAATATGTGCAATATCAATTTTCATGGTTATCGTTCCTTTCACAGAGCACGCAAGAATCTATTTTGTTTCTGCGTTCTCCAAAATTTTCTGACGAAATTCTTCTTCGCTAAGAACCGGAATACCCAGTTCGTTTGCCTTGTCCAACTTGCTGCCGGCGGCTTCTCCTGCCACCACAAAAGTTGTCTTTTTCGAAACACTGCCGCTGACTTTTCCGCCGTAACGCAGCACCAATTCTTTGGCTTCACTGCGTTTCATAGTAGAAAGCGTTCCGGTCAGTACAAAGGTCATACCGGCAAAGCGATGATCTTCTACCACCGTTCCGTGGTAGGTCATATTACAGCCTGCTTCCCGCAGGTGTGTAATCAGTTGAAGCATATGCGGCTCTGACAGTGCTTTTACGACACTTTCTGCCATGGTTTCTCCGAAACCGTCAATTTCCTGTATTTCCTCTGCCGTTGCGTGCAGCAGTGCGTCCATAGTTGGAAATCGTTCACAGAGCAATTTTGCCGCACGGGAACCAATGCCGCGAATACCCAGTGCGAACACCAGACGATCCAAAGAATTTTCTTTAGAAGCGGCAATGGCACGAACCAGATTTTCCGCAGATTTTTCTGCAAAGCGTTCCAGTTCGGTCAGTTCCTTTTTTGTTAGTGAATACAAGTCTGCCACAGAATGCACCAGACCATTTTCCTGCAAGGCAGCCAGATTCTGCGGTCCCAGTCCGTCGATGTTCATGGCATCTTTGGAAACGAAATGGATCATGCGTTTCATCAACTGTGCCGGACAATCTGGATTCGGGCAGCGAATGGCAGCTTCTTCCGGATCGCGTACTGCCTGCGTATGACACACCGGACAAGCATTGGGCAGCTGATACGGTAAAGCTCCTTCTGCATGACACTTGACACGAAGTACTTCCGGAATGATCTCCCCTGCCTTACGAACCACAATGGTATCACCCAGACGAATATCTCGTTCGGTGATAAAATCCTGATTGTGCAGAGTGGCACGTGCTACTTCGGTTCCGGCAAGTTGTACCGGATCGAAAATTGCCACTGGTGTAATCACACCGGTTCTCCCTACACTCAACTGTATTTCCCGCAGTGTGGTTTCTTTTTCTTCTGGCGGGAACTTGAAAGCGGCTGCCCACTTCGGGACTTTTGAAGTCGCTCCCATTTCTTCTCGCTGTGCAAAGGAATTCACTTTGACAACTACGCCGTCTGTGTCATAGGCGTAATGCAGCTTGGCTTCACCGATTGCAGCAATTTCCGCACGAATTTCCTCTGCGGTTCGTAAAGGTTTGCTGTGTGGAATAACTGTAGGGAAGCCTAACTTCCAGAGATACTCTAACGATTCAATGTGTTCTGAAAGAATTTCTCCGTCGATCTGCTGGATGTTGAAAATCCAGATATCCAGACTGCGTTGTGCAGTGACTACGGCGTTTTTCTGCCGCAGTGAACCAGCGGCTGCGTTGCGGGGATTTTTTGCCGGTGTTTCTCCGTTCAGTTCCTGTTGCTCCACTAATGCAGCGAAACTTTTTCGCGGCATATATACTTCGCCGCGGACTTCCAGAAATGCCGGAGCGTGTTCCAGCTTCTTGGGAATGTTGGCAATCGTCATGAGATTTGCTGTTACATCTTCCCCTACAAAGCCGTCCCCGCGGGTGGAACCACGAGTGAATACGCCATTGGTATATTCCAGCGATACGGATAATCCGTCGATTTTCGGCTCTACGCTGAACTCTGGATTCTCCAGTTCCTCCTGACACTTTTGTACAAAAGCGTTCATTTCTTCATAGGAAAATACGTCCTGCAAGCTCATCATCTGTACGGTGTGCGGCACCTTTTCAAATGTGCGGGACGCTGTTCCGCCAACGTGTTTGGTTGGCGAATCGGCTGCGGCAAACTGAGGATACTGCTGCTC
>OLSK01001891.1_pt1 | contig 14276 bp, 9 predicted proteins | sample 1672781 | NCBI WGS metagenome assembly OLSK01 (sample SAMEA3136723, study PRJEB25190) | human gut metagenome | biome: human gut; feature: human-associated habitat; material: faeces | place: Austria | collected 2013 | reverse complement strand
GCGGCTGCGGGGCGTGCTGCCGGTGTGTCTGTTCACCGGAAGCGACCGGGAGGTGCCGGACGCCCGGCGTATCTACGGACAGGCCATGGAGCGCCTGCCGGCCATCGGGTGGCTGGCAGACGCGGTGACGCGGCTGATCCGGGGCCAGCTGCGGCGGGGATAGGACGGTATTCGACACATTGCGACGGGGAACGACGGGAAACGACGCAAAAGGTCATCGTGCGACGTCAAAAGACGAAAATCGACGTGAATGGCCGCCATACGACGTGCAAGGACAGAATGCGACACAAAACGACAGAAAGAGACACACCGAAGGGTGTGTCTCTTTCGCTGCTCAATACCAGGTGATGCCCTCCAGGTCCTGTATCTGCACCCGCAGGTCCTCCAGCAGTGTCTCCGCGGCGGCGGAGAGGGCGCGGCCCTTGGGTGTGACCAGGTAGAAGGTGCGCTCCGCCGGCGGGTGGGCCAGGCGCAGCACCTGCACGTTGCTGAACATCCGCAGATAGGGCTCGGTGGCGCCGGCGGGGATGATGCTCCAGCGCTTGCCGCAGGCGGGCAGGGTCTCGGCCAGCTGGGGCGTGTCGGTGTACAGCAGGGGGCGGGCATCCACGCCGTACCAGTAGTTGTGCCATTGCAGTATCTCCGGCTGGCCGTAGATGAGTATCTCGTCCTGCACGTGCAGGGTGGTGGCCTCTACCGGTTCCGTCAGTGCCACCGTTTTGGGCACCACCAGGAAGAAGCCCTCGCGGAACAGGGGTTTGGCTTCGATCTGCAGATCGTAGTGCAATGCGCCGTCCACGATGGCCATGTCCGCGTCGCCCCGGGCCACGGCGGACACCGCCTGGTCCGTCCGCATGGACTCCACCCACAGGTTCACCGGCAGCTCGCGCTCCAGAAAGCGCTGGTACACCGGCGGCAGGATGTACTGGTTGGCGGTGTAGGCGGCGATGACGTGGAGGAACTCCCGCTTTTCCGCGGCGGCGAAGGTCTGCGTCTCCGAAAGCAGGTTCTGCCACCGGCGGGCCAGAGGCAGGAAGTGCTGGCCCGCATCCGTCAGGGTGATGCGGCGCTGGCCCTTGCCATGGTGGAACAGGGGCGCGCCCACCTGGTCCTCCAGCGACTTCAGCCGGGCGGACAGGGACGGCTGGGTGATGTACAGCGCCTCGGCAGCGGCGGTCATGGTGCCGTGGTCCAGCACGGCGAAAAAGGTCTCGATATCCTGGTTGGTCATAGGCGGCTCTCCAATTATAGTTTATGCCTATATTATACCGTAGAATAATCAATTTTACAAGCACCAACCTTTGTGGTATGATTTGGCCACAATACAGAAAGGAGTTGTTCCCTATGACAAACACGAAAACCAAGACTTCCCCGGCAAAGGCGATCGCCGCTGTTGTGATCGCGGTTATTCTGGCGTTCACGCTGGTGTGCCTGCTGACGGGGAACATCAACCCCGTGTGCCGTGTCACCGCCATGCTGATGCCGGTGTGGCTGGCCGCCGAGCTGCGCCTGCTGTGCACGCTGCTGTAACGGGGCACCGGCTGATTTTGCTGTTTTCTTCCCTTTTCTCTTTCTTATTTGCGAAAAACGCGGACGCAGGTGCGTCCGCGTTTTTCATCGTCCGGACGCGTAAAGACGGCGCAAAGAATACTACGAACTCCGAACTATTTTTTCCGAAAAAACCCTGTATTTGTAACGCTTTCGTGAATTCTGCGCCGTTCCGCTTGCAAGTCGGCGGCGGGGATGGTACACTTACACATTATTACAGTTTTACCCTGGGTGCGTGGGCGCTGCAGGCGGAAAAAGGAGGGACGGATATGGCCGGCTTCAGCGTGAAAAAACCGCTGACGATCTTTGTAACGGTGCTGGGCATTATCGTGCTGGGCGTGGTGGCGTATCTGAAAATGACACCGGATCTGCTGCCCAACATGGACTTTCCCTATGTCATCATCGTCACTTCTGATCCCGGCGCCAGCCCGGAGTCCATCGAGCAGTCCATCACCAGGCCGGTGGAGCAGTCCATGGCTACGCTGGATAAGATCAAGACCGTCACCTCCACCAGCCAGGACAGCGTATCCATGGTCACGCTGGAGTTCGAGGACGGCGCCAATATGGATACCATCAGTGTGGACATCCAGCAGAAGATCTCCGTATTGCAGGGCAGTTGGGACGACACCGTCTCCGCCCCCTATGTGCTGAAGATCAATCCCTCCATGCTGCCGGTGATGGTGGCCGCCGTGTCCCGGGAGGACATGGACGTGTATGCGCTCAGCGATTTCGTCACCGGAGAGCTGTCCCCCAAGCTGGAGGGCGTGTCCGGCGTGGCCAGCATTTCGGTCAGCGGCGCCGTGACCCGGGAGGCCCATGTGATCCTGGACGAGGCCAAGCTGGACGCCCTGTCGGAGAAGCTGGCGGATGCGGTGCGTACCGAACTGAACAAGAGGAAGCTGGATCTGCAGAAGGCCAAGGACCAGGTGGAAAAGGGGCAGGCACAGCTGGATGAGGCCAAGGAGGCCATTGCCGCCGGCGCGGCGGCCAAGGCGGGCGCGGCGGTGGATAAGCTGTACGAATATCTGAAGGAGGCCCGGGGCCAGATCCCGGGGCCAGACCCGGATCCGGATCCCGGTGAGCCGCCCATCACCGTGCCCGGGCAGAAGGAGCTGGAGCAGCTGAAAAAGACGCTGGAACGGCTGAACGCGACGCTGGATAAGCTGATGCAGGATCTGGAAAGCGGTGAGCTGAAGCGGGAGGTCACCAGTGAGGTCTATAACATGACGCTCTCCCTGATCGACGGCATTACCCAGCTGACGGAGGCGCAGATACAGCTGGATGAGGCCATGACCCAGATCGAGGCCGGCATGGACCAGATCAACGAGGCGTACAAGTCCATCGCCGACCAGACGGACGTGGGCGGTATGCTGTCCATCTCCGCCGTCAGCCAGCTGCTGACGGCACAGAATTTCGCCATGCCTGCCGGGTACATTGAGGACGACAGCGGCGTGAAATACATGGTATCCGTGGGCGAGAACGTGTCCTCCCGCCAGGAGCTGGAGGATATGGTGCTGCTGGACCTGGGCATGGACGGTATCGAGCCGGTGACACTGGGCGACATCGCCACCGTGGTGGTCACGGACAACGCCGGGGAGCTGTACACCAAGGTCAACGGCGACAACGGCATTCTCATCACCTTTACCAAGCAGTCAAACTACGCCACGGCGGAGGTGTCCAATAACATCAGCGCACGGTTCGAGGAGCTGGAGGGCCAGTACGAGGGATTGTCCTTCGCGCCGCTGATGGACCAGGGCGACTATATCTACCTGATCGTGGAGACCATCACCTCGTCGCTGCTGTGGGGCGCGCTGTTCTCCGTGGTCATTCTGTACCTGTTCCTGCGGGATTGGCGGCCAACGGTCATCACGCTGGTATCTATCCCCGTCAGCGTGATCTTTGCCATCGTACTTATGTACTTCACCGGCGTGACCATCAACATGATCTCCCTGAGCGGTCTGGCCGTGGCGGTGGGTATGCTGGTGGATAACTCCGTGGTGGTCATTGAGAATATCTACCGCCTGCGGGCCAAGGGCGCCACCATCATTCAGGCGGCGGTGTCCGGCGCGGGCCAGGTGCTGGGCGCGGTGACGGCCTCTACCCTGACCACCGTGTGCGTGTTCGCGCCCATCGTGTTCGTAGAGGGCCTGACCCGCCAGCTGTTCACCGACCTGGCGCTGACCATCACCTACTCGCTGCTGGCCAGCCTGCTGGTGGCGCTGACACTGGTGCCGGCGATGGCCAGCGGTATGCTGCGCCGGCCCATGGTGCAGAAGCCGGGCCTGCTGGACAAGGTCTATCCCGCCTATCGGAAGGCCATCGCTTTTTCGCTGGACCACAAGGCCGGCGTGCTGCTGCTGTCGCTGGTGCTGCTGGTGACCAGTGCCGGCGCGTGCCTGCGCCGCGGCTTTACCTTTATGCCGGAGATGGATATGAACAACCTGTCCCTGACCATCACCATGCCGGAGGACACCTCCCGCGAGGAGGCGGTACGGCTGGCCGACGAGGTGCTGGAGCGGGTGATGACTGTGGACGACGTGCAGGACGCCGGCTTTATGATGGGCGGCGGCACCATGGGCGGCCTGAACATGGGCGGTGCCATGGGCGGCGCCTCCGGCGGCAGCTATGACGTGGAGGGCTACATCACCATGCCGGAGGGGACCTTCGGCTCTGTGGCGGGGAAGGAGATCGAGACGCTGTGTGCCGACCTGCCCTGTGAGGTGACGGCCAGCGGCGTGATGAGCGGTATGATGAGCTATATGACCGGCAGCGGCGTGTCGCTGCAGGTGTTCGGCAGCGATATGGCGGACCTGCAGAGCAGCGCACAGACCATCGCCAAGAGGCTGGAGCAGGTGGAGGGCGTCGGCGAGGTCAGCGACGGGCTGGACGCCTCGGCCCCGGCGCTGCAGGTGACCATCGACCGGAAGGCGGCGGCGGAGAAGGGTCTGACCGTGGCCCAGGTGTATATGCAGATCGCCGCGGCGCTGCAGAGCAGCGCCAGCGTATCGGATGTGACGCTGGACAGCGAGGACATGGACCTGACCGTGGACGCGGCGGAGGGCAGCGTCCTCAAGCGGGAGAACCTGCTGGAGCTGGAGTTGTCGGCGGAGAGCAGCGCGTCCTCCGCCATGACTGGCAGCGCCTCAGGCATGACCGGCAGCAGCGCCGCGGGGCAGCTGACCGGCGGCAGTGAGGAGGACAAGACCTTCAAGCTGGGCGATGTGGCCACCGTGACGGAGACGGTGTCCATGAACACCATCTCCCGTGACCAGCAGCGCCGGTGCGTTACCGTGACCGCCGCCATCGCCGATGGCTACAACGTCACCCACGTGACCTCTGCGGCGCAGCAGGCCGTCAGCGGTCTGACGCTGCCGGAGGGCGTCACCGCGGAATTCAACGGAGAGAACGAGCAGATCATGGAGGCCATGAGCCAGCTGCTGCTGATGCTGCTGCTGGGCGTGGTGCTGGTGTACTTCATCATGGTGGCACAGTTCCAGTCGCTGAAATCCCCGTTCATCGTCATGTTTACCATCCCGCTGGCCTTTACCGGCGGCTTCCTGGCCCTGCTGATCGCGGGGATCGAGGTATCTGTCATCAGCCTGATCGGCTTTGTGATGCTGGTGGGCATCATCGTCAACAACGGTATCGTGCTGGTGGATTACATCAACCAGCAGCGGCTGTCCGGCATGGAGCGCCGGGAGGCGATCATCGACGCGGGCGTGACCCGCCTGCGGCCGATCCTGATGACCAGTCTGACCACGATTTTGGGCCTGATCGTCACCGCCACGGCGAAAAACGCCGGCACGGCGCTGATGCAGCCCATCGCCGTGGTCTGTATCGGCGGACTGCTGTACGCCACGCTGATGACGCTGTTCGTGGTGCCCTGTATGTACGACATGATGAACAAGAAGGACATGCAGAAGGTGGACGAGAGCGAATTGCAGATCGTGGATATGTGAGCAAAAAAAGAAAGCCCCGCGGGGCTTTCTTTTTTTGCGCTTAATAGGCCAGCTTCTCGGCCAGATAGGCCTTCAGCTCACTGATGGGGATACGCACCTGCTCCATGGTGTCGCGCTCGCGGACGGTGACGCAGTTGTCGCCGGCGTGCTCGGCATCGCCCACGGTGTCGAAGTCCACGGTGATGCAGAAGGGCGTGCCCACCTCGTCCTCGCGGCGGTAGCGCTTGCCGATGGAGCCGGTCTCGTCGAAGTCCAGCATCCACTCCTTGGACAGGTCCTCGTAGATCTTGCGGGCGGGCTCGGAGAGCTTCTTGCTCAGGGGCAGGATGGCGGCCTTGTAGGGCGCCAGGGCCGGGTGCAGGTGCAGCACCACGCGGACGTCGTTCTTCTCCGCGTCCACGACCTCCTCGTCGTAGGCATCCACCAGCACGGCCAGGACGCTGCGCTCCACGCCCAGAGACGGCTCGACCACATAGGGGATGTAGCGCTCGTTGGTCTCGGGGTCGAAGTAGGTCAGGTCCTTGCCGGACACGGTCTGGTGCTGGGTCAGGTCGTAGTCGGTGCGGTCGGCCACGCCCCACAGCTCGCCCCAGCCGAAGGGGAACAGGAACTCGAAGTCCGTGGTGGCCTTGGAGTAGAAGCACAGCTCCTCGGGGTCGTGGTCACGCAGGCGGAGGTTCTCGTCCTTCAATCCGATGCCCAGCAGCCAGTTGTGGCAGAAGGTGCGCCAGTAGTTGAACCACTCCAGGTCGGTGCCTGGCTTGCAGAAGAACTCCAGCTCCATCTGCTCGAACTCACGGACGCGGAAGATGAAGTTGCCCGGCGTGATCTCGTTGCGGAAGGACTTGCCGATCTGGCAGACGCCGAAGGGCAGTTTGCGGCGGGTGGTGCGCTGGGTGTTCACAAAGTTGGTGAAGATGCCCTGGGCCGTCTCGGGACGGAGATAGACGGTGTTCTTGGCATCCTCGGTGACGCCCTGGAACGTCTTGAACATCAGGTTGAACTGGCGGATATCGGTGAAGTTGTGCTTGCCGCAGCTGGGGCAGGGGAGGTTGTGCTCCTCCACAAAGTCCTTCATCTCCTGCTGGGAGAAGGCGTCGATGGGCTTGCTGAGCTCAAAGCCGTTCTCGTGGCACCAGTCCTCGATGAGTTTGTCGGCGCGGAAGCGCTCCTTGCACTCCTTGCAGTCCATCAGGGGGTCGGAGAAGCCGGCCAGATGGCCGCTGGCTACCCAGGTCTGGGGGTTCATGAGGATGGCGGCGTCCTGCCCCACATTGTAGGGGTTCTCCTGGACAAATTTCTTCCACCAGGCCTTCTTGATGTTGTTCTTCAGCTCCACGCCCAGGGGGCCGTAGTCCCAGGTGTTGGCCAGGCCGCCGTAGATCTCGCTGCCGGCAAAGATGATGCCGCGGTTTTTGCAGAGGGCGACGATCTTGTCCATCGTCTTTTCGGTGTTTTTCATGGTGAGGTTCCTCCTATATGAAGTGTTTTGGCAACAAAAAAACGCCCTGAGCCGGTAAGGCTCAGGGCGAACTAAACATAGTCCGTGGTTCCACCTGAATTTGGATACTTCCACACTCTTCTGCCGGTAACGGGGCTTCCGGCGGGCATTTCCTCCCGCGGCTCAGGGCCGCCACGCCCGTCATCGCCTGTATCAGGAAAAGAATAGCACGTTTCGGGGTGGTTGTCAAGCACGCAAAGCAAAAACCGCCGCAGCTGCGGCGGTTTTCGGCGGTTTTCGGTTACTTCCCGGCGGCCATGACCTTTCCGGCGGCATCCACCACCAGACGGTCGGTCTTTGCGCCGGCGGCGCTCTTGCTGAAGCTCACTGTCCAGGCGCCGGAGGTGACGTCATAGGTGGCGTACACCTGATCGTACGCGCCGGTGTACTGGGCCTTGGCCGCGTCGATGGCGGCCTGCTGGCTGACGCTCTTGCGGCCGATCTGGGCGGTGCCCAGAATGGACAGCAGCGCATCGCGGTTGGCGTTCCACACCTCGGTGGTCATGGTCTCAGAGGGGGAAGCCACATAGCTGCCCGGCGCGTCCTCAAAAAAGATGTCCGCCATGACCATGGTGCCCTTTTCCGTGTTCTCCTCCGTGTGCTGCCAGACCTTCATGCCGTTGGCAAGGGTGATCTCCTCACTGGTGACGCCGGTGCCGCAGATGCCGTAGCCTCCCGTCCAGCACAGCAGCGTGTAGCTGACAGTGGGGTCATCGGTCTTGTAGAAGCGGATGCCCTCGGTCTTGTCGGTGCCGTTGTCGGACACCTGCTCCCAGCTCCAGCCCTCAGGCAGGTCCAGCGCCATGTCCACATAGCCGTGGGTGAACTCGGCGGTGGTGACGGTGGGCTGGGGGTCCGGCGCGGGATCGGGGTCGGGCTTGTCGTCGTTGTTCTTTTTGCCGCAGGCCATCAGCGACAGGGCGCAGGCCAGGGCCAGGATAAATGCCAAAAACTTCTTCATGGGGGTCGTGCCTCCTTTTCTGTCTCTATTTGTTTGTGTATATACACCGCCTGGGGGCGGGGAGGGCGATAGGCCCGCCCTCTATCCACTAAGACGGAGCGCGGCGGGGTTTAGTTCCGCTTTTCTTATTCGCGGCCCTCGGGCAGCTGGGCGATGACGGTCTTGTACAGATGGCGGAAGAAGAACAGCGTCAGCGTCAGGGAGAATACCTCCGCGATGGGGTAGCTCCACCACACCAGGTCGCTGTTGCCCACGGAGGCACCATACCGGGCCAGCACGTAGGCGATGGGGATCAGGAACACCAGCTGGCGGACGATGGAGGTGATCATGGAGTACAGGGATCTGCCCAGCGCCTGGAAGGAGGCGCCCAGGGCGATGCACGCGCCGGCCATGCAGAAGCTGATGGAGATGATCCGCAGGGCGGGTATGCCCACGGAGAGCATGGTGTCGGTGGCGTCAAATATCTTCAGCAGAGGGCCGGGGATGACCCAGAAGAGGACGGTGCCGAAGACCATGATGATAGAGGCGTACAGCGCGCCGCGCTTGATGGTCTCCACCATGCGCTTGCGGTTCCGGGCACCGTAGTTATAGGCCACGATGGGCACCACGCCGTTGTTCATGCCGAAGACGGGCATGAAGATAAAGGAATTCAGCTTGAAGTACGCGCCGAAGGCGGTGGCCGCCGTTTCATGGGCGGCGTGGTAGGTGATGAGTATCTTGTTCATCAGGAACGTCATCACCGAACCGATGGCGATCATAATGACGCTGGGCAGGCCGATGGCATAGATCTCGCCGATGAGCCGGAAGTCCGGGCGGAAGCCCTTGATGGACAGGGTGATGTCGGTATTCTTCTTGTGGTTGAAGTATATGGCCAGGGCGCAGCCGCAGAACTGGCCGATGATGGTGGCCACGGCAGCGCCGGTAACGCCCATGTTCAGGGTAAAGATGAAAATGGGGTCCAGAATGATGTTGATGATGGCGCCCAGACCCTGGGTGTACATACTGAGGATAGACCGCCCCGTGCCCTGGAGCAGCCGTTCGTACATGATCTGGCAGAACATACCCAGCGAGCCGATGGTCACCACCCGCAGGTAGTCGTTGCCCATGCGGATGATGTTCTCTATCTGGGTCTGGGAACGGAAGAACAGGTCGGAGCAGGTGGCACCCAAAAGGGCGGAGATGACGAAGCCCACCAGCGCCAGCAGTATGCCGTGGTTGGCGACCTTGTCGGCGCGTTCACGCTGTCCGGCACCCAGTGCCCGGCCCATCAGGGCGTTGACGCCTACGGCGGTGCCGGTGGCCAGACCGATCATCAGGTTCTGGGCGGGGAAGGCCAGCGAAACGGCGGTGAGCGCCTGCTCGCTGACACGGCTGACGAACACGCTGTCCACAATGTTGTACAGGGCCTGCACCAGCATGGACGCGATGATGGGCAGGGACATATTCCAGATCAGCTTGGAAATGGGCATGACGCCCAGCTTGTTTTCTTCGGGCAAGGTATCACTCTTTTCTGTGCGAAATATTCAGTGTCTCTTATTGTATCATGTATATCCATAAAAGGAAATCCCCGAAATGCGCTTTTTCTGCACATTTCGGGGGTGTTTTTTGTTGAAATAACGCAAAATTATTTCGCGCAGCGAAGCAGTTTACCGGCGGGAGAAAAAGGCCCGGATCTCCTCCGCCGTGCAGGCGGCGCTGCCCTGGGCAAAGCCATCCCGGCCGCCGCCGCGGCCATGGAGCGCGTCGTTCATGTCTTTCACCAGCGGCCGGATATCCTGTCCGGCGTGGATGACAGCGTACTTATACGCCCCGTCCGTTCCGGAGAACACGGCGCAGCGGCCGCCGCACGTCTGGGCCACGGCGTCGCACAGACGGCGGACACCGTCGCCCTCCAGCGGTTCGGTGATGAGCACGGTGTCGCCCGCGCCGGCGTATTCCGCCGCCGTGTGGGCGAAGACCTGCGCTTCCAATCCGGCGGCGCGTTCCCTGGCGGCCAGCAGCTCGGACTGCATTCGCTCCACGGCGGCAAAGGACGCCTCCGGCTTTACCGACAGCGATTGCCCGATCTGGCGGGATTGTTCCCAGCAGGCGGAGAGATGGTCCAGCGCCCGCTGGCCGCACAGCAGCTCCAGCCGGACGCCATCGCGGAATTTCTGCCAGCCTATGAACTTCACCAGGCCCACCTGGCCGCTGGCGGCCACATGGGTGCCGCAGCAGGCGCACAGGTCCGCGCCGGGAAACTCCGTAAGGCGCACAGGCCCCTCCAGGGCTTTTTTGCTGCGGTAGGGCAGGACGGCCAGCTCCTCCGGGGAGGGATACCAGATGTGGATGGGGTGGTTTTCCCAGATGTACCGGTTGGCGCGGCGTTCGATCTCCAGCACCTGCTCCCAGCTGATGTCGGCGTTGTAGTCGATGGTCACGGTGTCCGCGCCCATGTGGAAGCCCACGTTGTCGCAGTGGAAGGCGCTGCACAGCATGCCGGAGACGATGTGCTCGCCGGAGTGCTGCTGCATATGATCGAAGCGGCGTGCCCAGTCGATGCGGCCGCTGACCTCCGCGCCCTCGGGCAGCGCCCGGTCGCACAGGTGGGTGACGACGCCGTCCTTCTCGTGTACGTCCAGCACCCGGGCATCCCCCAGCGTGCCGTGGTCGGCGGGCTGTCCGCCGCCCTCGGGATAGAAGGCCGTGCGGTCCAGCACCACCGCAAAGCCGCCCTTCACAGCCCCGCAGGACTCCACCACGGCGGTGAAGTCCTGCAGAAAGGCGTTTTCGTAGTAGAGCTTGACGGTCTCCATCAGTCGTCCTTCTCCACCTCGCCCACGATGGCGATGTGCAGCTCATCCAGCTGCTTCTGCTCCACGGTGGACGGCGCGCCCATCATGATGTCCTGGGCGTTCTTGTTCATGGGGAAGGGGATGATCTCACGGATGGAGCTTTCGCCGGCCAGCAGCATGACCATGCGGTCCACGCCCGGGGCGATACCCGCGTGGGGAGGCGCACCGTAGCAGAAGGCGTTGTACATGGCGGGGAACTTCTTTTTCACGTCCTCCTCGCCCAGGCGCACCAGCTCAAAGGCCTTGATCATGATCTCCGGGTCGTGGTTACGGACGGCGCCGGAGCTGAGCTCCACGCCGTTGCACACCAGGTCGTACTGGTTGGCGTAGATGTCCAGCGGGTCGATCTCGCCGCGCTCGGCCTTCAGCAGCACCTCCATGCCGCCGTTGGGCATGGAGAAGGGGTTGTGGCAGAACTCCAGCTCGCCGGACTCGTCGCCGATCTCGTACATGGGAAAGTCCACGATCCAGCAGAACTCATAGCGCTCCTTGTCGAAGTGGTTTTCGCAGGCGGCGCCGAAGGTCTTGATGAGCACGCCCACGGACTTGGTGGCGTATTGGCCTGCGGTTGCCAGCACCAGGGTGCCCGGCTTCAGGTCGATGATCTTGCCCAGCTCGGCCTCCACCGGGGCGACGAACTTGGCGATGCCGCCGGCCAGCTGGCCGTTTTCGTCCACCTTGAACCAGTAGGCCTTGCTGCCGGACTGGACCTCGCAGTCGGTGAGCAGCTTCTCCACCTGCTTGCGGGTCAGGGCGCAGTCGCTGATGGGCACCATCTTTACGGTCTGGCCCTTGAAAGCCTCGAACTCGCTGGCGACGAACAACTCGCTGACGTTTTTGCAGGTCAGGTCGATACGCAGATCGGGCTTATCGGAGCCGTAGGTCTCCATGGCGGTGTTGTAGGGGATGCGGCGGAAGGGGGCGGAGGAGGCCACGTTGTAGGTGCCGAACTTGGCGAAGATGGGGGGCAGCACGTCCTCCAGCACGGCGAAGATATCGTCCTGGGTGGCGAAGGCCATCTCCATATCCAGCTGATAGAACTCGCCGGGGCTGCGGTCGCCGCGGGCATCCTCGTCGCGGAAGCAGGGGGCGATCTGGAAATAGCGGTCGAAGCCGGAGGTCATCAGCAGCTGCTTGAACTGCTGGGGCGCCTGGGGCAGGGCGTAGAACTTGCCGGGGTGCTTCCGGGCGGGCACCAGATAGTCGCGGGCGCCCTCGGGGGAGCTGGCGGTCAGGATGGGGGTGGTGATCTCCAGGAAGCCGTGCTCCATCATGGCGGCGCGCAGGGCGGCCACCACCTGGCAGCGCAGGATGATGTTCTGCTTCACCGCCGGGTTACGCAGGTCCAGATAGCGGTACTTCAGCCGCTGGGTCTCGTCGGCCTCGCGGCTGCGGTTGATCTCGAAGGGCAGGGCGTTGTAGCGGCAGCGGCCCAGCACCTCGATCTTGGTGGGGACCACCTCGATCTCGCCGGTGGGCAGCTTGGGGTTCTTGCTGGCGCGCTCGCGGACGGTGCCCTCCACGCTGATGGTGGACTCCTTGTTCAGGCCCTTGATGACCTTCAGGTCGGCCTCGTCCTCCACCACCACCTGGGTGGTGCCGTAGAAGTCACGCAGCACCACGAAGGCCAGGCTGCCGCCTACCTCGCGGACATTTTCCATCCAGCCGACGATGCGGACCTGCTCGCCGGCGTTTTCGAGCCGCAGCTCGTTGCAAGTGTGTGTGCGGGACTGAAACATACTCCTGATTCCCTTTCTTTCTATCGAATATCGCCTCCGGCGGTGCGGCGGCGGTGGGTTGACCGGGTTACGACTCGCGCAAAATCGCGCCGGCGCTGCGGCGCGCGATCTCCGCGCGGATGGTCTCAAGCGCGGCGTCCGGCGTTAAGGCCTCCTGCACGCCGGTGGCCATGTTCTTGAGCGCGCAGACGTGCTGCGCGATCTCATCCTCGCCGAGGAAGATCACAAACGGGATGCCGAGCTTGTCGGCATAGCCGATCTTGGCCTTGAACTTTTTCTTCTCGCTGTAAAGCTGCACGCGCAGACCGCCGGCGCGCAGCATGGACGCCAGCGACACGGCTGCGGACAGATCGTCCGTCATCGGCAGGATGAGCACGTCCGCCGGGGCGGTGAGCACGGCGTCAGAGATCATATTCTGCTCCTGCAGGATGTAAAACAGGCGCGTCAGGCCGATGGAGATGCCGACGCCGGGCAGGGACTTGTTCGTATAATACCCCGCGAGGTCGTCGTACCGGCCGCCGGAGCAGATGCTGCCGACCTCGGGATGGTCGAGCAGGACGGTCTCGTACACCGTGCCGGTGTAGTAGTCAAGGCCGCGCGCGATCGTGAGGTCGAGCTCGAAGTTCTCCTCCGGGACGCCGAACGCGGGCAGGTAGCCCACGACGGTGCGCAGCTCGTCAAGGCCAAGGTCAAACGTCTCGTTCCGGCCGCGGTACTGCTCGAGAAAGGCGAGCTTGTCCGCGCTCGTGCCCGGGCAGGCGATGAAGCGCAGGATCTCGTCCGCCTGCTCGACCGCCACGCCGCAGGTATCGGTGAGCAGCTCGCGCACCTTGTCCGCACCGATCTTGTCGAGCTTGTCAATGGTGCGCAGCACATCGCCCGCCTGCCCGCTCAGACCGAGGATGGCGAAAAAGCCGTTGAGCACCTTGCGGTTGTTCACGCGGATGCGGAAGCGGTGCAGCCCCAGGCGCGTGAACGTATCGTAGATGATGGCCGGGATCTCGGCCTCGTTCAAAATATCGAGCGCACCGTCGCCGATGATGTCGATATCCGCCTGATAAAACTCGCGGAAGCGGCCGCGCTGTGCGCGCTCGCCGCGCCAGACCTTGCCGATCTGATAGCGGCGGAACGGGAAGGTGAGCTGGCCGTAGTTGGCCGCGACGTACTTCGCCAGCGGCACCGTGAGGTCAAAGCGCAGGGCGAGATCGCTGTCGCCCTTCGTGAAGCGGTAGATCTGCTTTTCCGTCTCGCCGCCGCCCTTGGCCAGCAGCACCTCGGCCGCCTCGATGGCGGGCGTGTCGAGCGGGGTGAAGCCGTAGCGGGCGTAGGTCTCGGCCAGAACGGCGCGCATTTTGTCCATCTGCACCTGCTTGTCCGGCGGCAGCTCCATGAAGCCGGACAGGGTGCGGGGTCTGATCTTGTCCATGGTGATGATGATTCCTTTCGGGTTTACGATTTCTTCTTGGGGTTGACGATGTCGCGCCAGTCGAGGTCGCCGCGGTTCAGGCCCAGGATGAGCACCTCGGCGGTGGCCACGTTGCTGGCAAACGGGATCTGCCGCTGGTCGCAAAGGCGCGCCATGCGGTTGACCTCGTCAAAGTTTCCGCTCTCGGCGTCGCAGAAAAACAGCACGAGGTCGATCTCGTTATACGCGATGCGGGCGTCGAGCTGCTGGCAGCCCTGCGAAGAGTGCAGGTAGGTGCGGATCTTCAGACCGGTGGCCTCGGAGATGAG
>OLSK01001885.1_pt1 | contig 14353 bp, 20 predicted proteins | sample 1672781 | NCBI WGS metagenome assembly OLSK01 (sample SAMEA3136723, study PRJEB25190) | human gut metagenome | biome: human gut; feature: human-associated habitat; material: faeces | place: Austria | collected 2013 | reverse complement strand
GGACATACGCTGCGCTATGACGTGGACCACCGTGTCCGTCTGATCGACGCAAGCGAGTATTCGATCAAGAGTTATACGCTGCTGCAGGGATTTATCAGCGGTCTGCATGCGGGTAATTTTGATATTACGCATATTTTCATCGACAATCTGTATAATCTTTCGCGCTCGAAGGACCCCGTGGAGACGGAAAACTTCCTCGACTGGTGCAACCTGTTCTCGGCGGAAAACGGCGTGGCGTTTACGTTTACGCTTGCCGACGACCCCAGCAATCCGCCAGAGTATATCGCACGTTATATGGACTGAGATTTATGAAAAGCGCCTGCCATCGGTAGATGGCAGGCGCTTTTGGCGTTTTTGGGGTTAAAAAATCTGCAGGATATAGCCTTTGAGGTAGAGCGAATGGTCGGACGAGAGGGCGGCAGGATGGTCGCGCGACTGCATGAGAAGCTCCAAAAGGCGCGCGTCGCGCCCGGCATCATGCGCCGCTTCGCGGAGCATGGAGAAAAACAGCTCGGGCGTCATGAACTGGCTGCAGGAGCACGAGACAAGAAAGCCGCCGGGCTCGACCAGCTTCATGCAGCGCAGGTTCAGCTCCTTATAGCCGCGGTAGGCGTTATCGAGCGCTTTGCGGCTTTTGGCAAAGGCGGGAGGATCGCAGATGACGAGACCGAAGCGCCTTTGCTCGTCGGACCATGCCTTCGCGAGGTCGAAGACGTTTTCACAGACGGTGGTAATTTTTTCTTCGACGCCGTTCAGAGCAGCGTTGCGGCGGACGAGCGAGAGCGCCTGCTCGGAGACGTCGACGGCGGTGACATGCTGCGCGCCGTAGAGCGCGGCGTGGACAGAAAAGCCGCCGGTGCAGCAGCACAGATCCAAAACGGTTCTGCCGGGGCAATAGGGGCGGATGCGTCCGCGGTTTTCCTGCTGGTCGAGGAAGTGACCGGTTTTCTGCCCGTCCGGGATGCTGACGAGCATATGCGCGTCATGCTCGCGGATTTCAATCTCATCCGGGACGCTGCCATAGACGCAAGCTTTGATCTGGGGAAGTCCTTCTTTTTCGCGGACGGGAAGATCGTCACGCTCGTAGATGCCGAGGGGATGGAAGAGGTCCGCAAGAATGTCTATGAGGCCCTGCTTCCACGACTCCAAACCGAGACAGGTGATCTGAAAGCTGAGATAGCCTGCGAATTTATCGACCGTGAGTCCGGGAAGACCGTCCGTTTCTCCAAAGACGACGCGGCAGGAATCGGAAAAGCCGAGCTGCGTTCTTGCGCGCCATGCCGCTTCGATGCGGGAACGGAAAAAGTCTTGGGTAATAGCTTCGGATGGGTCGCGCGTCAGGACGCGGACGGTGATTTTGGAGCGGGAATTGAAAAAGCCGCGGGCGGCAAAGCGCAGATGCTCGTCCAATACGTCGACGATGCAGCCGTCGGTGCAGGTGTCGTCTGCCCAGTCCAGCTCGTTGTCGAAGATCAGGGGCTGACCGGCGCGGACGTCGGCGGCTTCGCCGCGGCGGAGGCATACATTCGGATAGGTCATGAAATTCTCCTGTAAAAAGATTGCCGGTGAGGGCAGGTCCATTATACCAGAATCGCGCGCGTTTGGAAGAAAAAAATAAAAATTTTCGGGAAGGTTGCCGGGTTCACGGCAACTTTCCTTTTTTTGCGCGGTAAGGGTGAGAGGCGGTTCTCGGGAAAAGGGGTGATGGTATGGCGCGGGAGCGAAAAACGGATCTGGAAAAGATCCGGCAGCAGCTGCGCAAGATGGCATTCGGAAAGCCGAACGACTGTGTGAAGCTGGCGCTGTGTGAGGATGTGGACATTGAAAAGCTGGACCTTTCGATGCTGACGGAGATCAAAAGAAGCGAAAAGGGGACGGTGGAGATCAAGCTTCTCGACAGAACGAAGGTGCTCGAGCAGCTGGCGGCGCTTGCCGACGGCGGAGACGATGGCGCCGAACGGTTCTTGCAGGCGCTGGTGCAGGGAATGGAGCGGGAAGATGACGGCTAGCTTTTCGGAAAAGCAGCTGCGCGCGATGACGTGGTGGATGCCGAAAAGCCGGGACCATGGGTTTGACGCGCTGGTCTGCGATGGGGCGGTGCGCTCGGGAAAGACGCTTGCGATGGGGCTGGGCTTTTTCCTGTGGGCGATGAGCTGCTTTACGGGAAGGCGGTTCGCGCTGTGCGGCAAGACCAGAGGCGGCGTCAGGCGAAACGTCGTGCAGGAGCTTCTGCCGTGGCTGCGGCGGCTGGGGATGACGGTTTCGGAGAACCGGACGGCGCAGGTGCTGCGGGTCCGATTCGCGAAACGAGAAAATGAGTTCTATCTCTTTGGCGGCAAGGACGAGGGCTCGGCGGCGCTCATTCAGGGCATGACGCTGGCGGGGGTATTTCTCGACGAGGTGGTGCTGATGCCGCGCTCATTTGTCGAGCAGGCATGCGCCAGATGCTCGGTGGAGGGCAGCCGGCTGTGGTTCAGCTGCAACCCGGAGGGTCCGCAGCACTGGTTCTATCAGGAATGGATTTTGCAGGCGGAAAAGCGCAATTGCCTGCATCTGCAGTTTACGATGCAGGACAATCCTTCGCTGAGCAAAACCGTACGCAGACGCTATGAACGGCTTTACACGGGCGTTTTTTACCGGCGGTTCATTCTGGGGCAGTGGTGTCAGGCGGAGGGTCGGGTGTATGACTTCTTTGACACGGCGCTTGTCCGCCCGGCGCCCGCAGGAGGCTATGAGCAGTGGGTCATTTCGTGCGACTACGGAACGGTCAATCCGGCATCGTTCGGGCTGTGAGGCAGGCAAAACGGCGTATGGTACCGGACGGACGAGTTTTACTTTGATTCCCGGCGCGAAGGACGGCAGATGACGGACGCGGAATACGCAGGAAAGCTCCGGCAGCTTGCCGGAGGACGGACGATACGGGAGGTGATTGTGGACCCATCGGCGGCAAGCTTCATCGAGGTTCTGCGGCGCGAGGGCTGGAAGGTCCGGAAGGCGGACAACGACGTTCTGTCCGGCATCCGGCGGACGGCGGACGCACTGCGGGCGGGACGGATTGTGATCTGCGACCGGTGTACGGACTGCCTGCGGGAGATGGAGCTTTATGTTTGGGATCTGGCTGCCGGCGGGGACCGGGTGGTCAAGAAGAACGATCATGCGATGGACGATATGCGGTATTTTGTGACAGGCGTTCTGGGAAGCGGCACGGCGTTTGCTGTGTGGGCGCCGGAACGGAAAATTTGAAGGGGTGATGGCAGTGAGAAAAAAGGCAAAGGCGGGCGTCTGCAAGGCGGCGCAGATGAGAAGCGGCGCGCAGCATCCGTTCGGGATGCTGTCCGGTGTGACGGCGCTCGGCGGCGGAGAACTGGAGGTGTACCGGCAGATCCGCAATGCGGTGCCGCTTCTGGACGCGGCGATCGGGAAGCTGGTCAGGCTCACGGGCGGGTTCGAGGTCCGCTGCACAAATCCGGCAGCGGAGCGCGGATTGCGGCAGTTTCTGAAATCGGTGAATGCCGGACGCGGTCAGGTGGGCATCGAGAGTTTTCTGGCGGCGTTTTTGCAGAGCATGCTGGTTTACGGCAGGGCTGTGGGCGAGATGGTGGTCGGCGGGAACGAGATTGCGGCGGTTCTGTGGGGCGATGTGACGAAGCTCTATGTGCAGGAGGGCAGCTCGCCGATGGACTTCGCGTTCGGACAGTGGCAGGACGCAGAGGTGAAGATTTTTCCAAGGCAGAATCTGATTCTCTTTGCGGCGTGGAATCCGGACGAAGAGAATCCGTACGGCGCGTCGGTGTTCCGGAGTATGCCGTTTCTGGTGGATGTGCTGCTGAAAATCTACAGCACGATCGGAACGAACTGGGAGCGGGCAGGCAATGTGCGCTACTCGGTGGTGTATAAGCCGGGCGACGCATCGGGGCAGATCGACGCGCAGGAACGAAGCGAACAGATTGCCGAGCAGTGGTCGCAGGCGATGCAGGAATCCAGGCACGGCGTGGTGCGCGATTTTGTGGCGGTCGGCGATGTGCAGATCAAGGTTATCGGAGCCGACGGGCAGATTCTCGATTCCGAGGTGCCGGTGCGGCAGATTCTGGAGCAGCTCGTGGCAAAGACGGGGCTTCCGCCGTTTCTGCTGGGGCTCAACTGGGCGTCGACCGAACGGATGAGCGCGCAGCAGACAGATTTGCTGACCTCAGAGCTGTGGGCCATCCGCCGGACGGTGGAGCCGGTTTTGCTGCGGATCTGCAGGCTGTGGATGCAGCTGCACGGATATGCGGAGGAGCCGGAGATTGTCTGGGATGAAATCAGTCTGCAGGACATTGTAGAGCAGGCGCACGCGGCGCTTTACCGGGCGCAGGCGGAAAAACTGACGGCAGAACAGGAGGAGACGACATGAAAATTACAAAGGCGGCGAGCGTGGAGCTGAGCGGCGCGCCGAGTGCGGAGCAGCTGGAAAAAATCAACCGGCTGACGAAGAAAGCGGTCACGGCGGAGGAGGTCTATGTGTTTTCCGTGCGGCTGTGCGACGATCAGGTGGACCGGGACGACGAGCGGTTTTCGGAGAGCTGCATCCGTGAACTGGCGGCGCTTTTCATCGGAAAGACCGGCGTGATGGACCACGTATGGTCGGCGGAAAAGCAGGTGGCGCGGATTTTTGACACGGAGGTGCTGGCGGAGAACGGCGCGACGTATCTCAAGGGCTGGGCGTATATGCTGCGCGGCGCGGAGACGGACGGGCTGATTCGCGAGATTGACGGCGGCATCAAAAAGGAAGTTTCCATCGGGTGCGCGGTGAAGCGCAGAATGTGCTCGATCTGCGGCGCGGAGTATGGCGCGTGCGAGCATGTGAAGGGTGAGACGTATGGTGCGGAGCGCTGCGCGGCAGTTTTGTGCGAGGCGGTGGACGCCTACGAGTTTTCGTTTGTGGCAGTGCCGGCACAGAAGCAGGCGGGCGTTTTGCAGAAGCAGACGGGCGGCGGCGTACCGGTGGACGAGTTTGCGCTGAAAAAGCTGCAGAAGGAGGCGGAGCTTGGAAAGGCTTACCGGCAGGAGCTGGAGACGCGGGTGACGCGCGCGGCGCTGCTGCTGGGACTGGAACTGGATGCGGGACTGATGAAGCGGATTGTGCGCGGCATGGCGGCGGAGGAGCTGAAAGGGCTGAGCGAGGGTCTGGAGCGCCGGACGGCGGAGCTTTTTGCACCGGAGCCGCAGATGACCGTGGAGCAGGACGCGGCGCGCGAGCAGAACAGCGCGTTTCTGATTTAACTGGCGGCTGGCAGGCGTCCGGCAGGTGTGTCTGGCGCGGCTGCAAATATTTATTTTTAGAAGGGAGAACAAAAAATGGCAATTTCTTTTGAGGCGATCGGGCAGAAAATGGTGACGTTTGCTGCCGGAACCGGTCTGGCGGAGGGCAAGGTCTGCAAGATCTCGGCAAACGGAACGGTGGGTCCCTGCTCGGAGGAGGGCTTCTGCGGCGTGGTTTCGCAGATTCGAGGCGGCGCGGCGGGCGTCATTCTGGAGGGGTACGTGGAGCTTTCGTATGCGGGCTCGACGGCGCCTTCGCTCGGCTACGCGATTCTGACGACGGACAAGGCGGGCGAGGTGGTTCCCGGAACAAGCGGCAGAACGTGCCTGATTGTGAGCGTGGATTCGACAAACAAGAAAATCGGTCTGTTTTTATAAGAGGAAAGGAGCATAACAATGGGTTTTGATCATGTAAAGCTGGAAAAGGGCATGTACCGCGAGAGCGGCAAGACGTTTACGCAGGTTCTCGAATCGCTCGACCCGAGCGAAAACTACAAGGGCACGGCGCTCGAGGGCACGGACGCCTTCCAGCGCCAGCTCAAGCGATTTGATATCCACGCAAAGGGTGCGTACTCGGACCCAGTGGAAAAATTCTTCCGCACGATGGACTCGAGCGTCCTGTTCCCGGAGTATATTGCGCGCGCAGTCAAACAGGGCATGGAGGAAAACAATGTGCTGCCGAAGATTACGGCAAGCACGACGACCATCGATGCGATGGATTACCGAAGCGTTTATTCGGTTCCCTCCGAGCAGGACAAGATGCTCATGCAGGTATCCGAGGGCGCGAGCATTCCGGCAACCCAGGTCAAGACGAAGGCAAACCTTGTCAAGCTCAACAAGCGCGGCAGAATGCTCGTCGCGTCCTATGAGGCAATTCGCTTCCAGAAGCTGGACCTGTTTTCCGTCACGCTGCGCCAGATCGGCGCGTACATCCAGACAATGCATCTGAAAGACGCGGTGGAGGTGCTGGTAAAGGGCGACGGCAACAACAACGCGGCGGCAAGCTTTACCATTGGAGATAGTCCGCTTTCCGGTACGGCAGGCACGCTGACCTATCAGCAGCTGGTGGAATTCTGGGCGCAGTTTGAACCGTATGAGCTCAACTGCTTCCTGATGAATACCGGCACAATGGTCAAGATGCTGGGGCTGAGCGAGTTCCAGAATCCGCTGACGGGTCTGAACTTCCAGGGCACGGGCGCACTGTCGACGCCGCTGGGCGCGGAGCTTCTGAAGGCAAACTGCGTGGACGCCGGCAAGATTATCGGTCTGGACAGACGATACGCTCTGGAAATGGTGCAGGCGGGCGATGTGTCGGTCGAGTACGACAAGCTCATTGACCGCCAGCTCGAGCGCGCAGCCATCACGTCGATTTCCGGCTTTGGCAAGATCATGCCGGAGGCTTCGAAGGTGCTGGTGATCGGATGACGCTGTTGGAGGAGATCTATGAGGCGGCTGCGCAAGCCGCCCCCTCCGGCGCGGATGAGGAGCTTTTGCAAAGACTCTGCCGGATTTCGGCGGCGCAGTGGCAGGCGCGGCTGAAAGCGGGCGTGACGCCGGAGGACTGCCGGGAGGTGTTTATCTGCGCGGCGGCATGGAGCGCGGCAGCAGGATATTTCACGCAGCAGAGCGCCGCAAGCTGGAACATTGAGAGCTTTACGGTGGGCGATGTGAGCGTGAAGACCGCAAGCGGAGAGAAGACCGCGCAGCAGACGCCGGTGCAGCGATTGACGCAGCAGGCACAGCTGCTGATGCGCCCGTTTTGCAGGGCGGAGGATTTTGCGTTCGTGGGGGTGCGCGGATGAAGGCGCTGATCGAGAGCATTCTGCAGGGCTACGGCAGCCTTGTGACGGTGCGCGACGGGCAGAGCGCAAGAACGTTCCGCGCGCTGGTGCAGCCGGTAACGGAAAAGGGCTGGGCAAGCACGCGAAAGCTCATAGAATCGCTCGGCAGGGTTCCGAAGGGGCAGTATGTGTATATCGGTCCGGCAGAAATGGAGATCAAACAGGGACAGACGGTAGAGGTCCGGCAGGAGGCGTATGTCGTCCGGCGCAGCGAGACGATGGCGCTGGGCGATGAGACGCTCTATGTATGGGCGCTTCTGACGAAGGCAGGAGGTGCGGAAAGCTGGAACAGCTGATTGAGGCGATTTTGAAGTGGCTGAAGCAGGCGGGCTTTGCGGCGGTCCGGCGGCTGCCGGAGGGCGTGTTTCCGGCGCTGACAGATACGGTAGTGGCAGTCGGAATCCGGAAGGCGGAGGCGAAGGATGCGGGGCTTTATTCGTATCTGGGCGTGCTGGAGACGGACGGAAAGCCGGTTTCGCTCTACGGAAAGCGGCTGGAAGCGGAGATCTCCATGGAGGCGCTGTGTCCCGAGGAGCAGGGCGCAAAGCGCTGCATGCAGGCGGCGGACGCGCTTGTGACGAAGCTTTCCGGCGGAGTTCCGGGTCTGACGATCAGTAGAATCTGCGCGGAGGAATGCCGGTTTGCAGCGGATGCGGACTGTTACAGCTGCAAGGTGACGGCGCATGCACTGGCATATGTGTATGCGCTGGCAAATGAAGAGGAGACGGAGTTTACGGACTTCATATTGAAAGGAGAAGTGCAATGAGTCTGGTTTATCATGAGCGTCCGGGCGTGTATTCGAGCTACGACGCTTCGTCGATTATCGCAAGAGGCTCCACGGAGCGCGTCATCGCGCTCATCGGCAAGGCGGAGGCAAAGGCGGGGCTTTACAGGCTTCACTCGTATGCGGAGGCAAAGGAGGCGTTCGCAGAGGGAAGCGAGCTTGGCAGAATGGCGAAGCTTGCCTATCAGAACGGCGCGGGCACGGTGCTGGCAAGCCCGGTGGCGGAGGATACGCTTGAAGCGTATCAGGCGGCGCTGGCGCTGGTGTTCGCGGAAAAGGAGGCTGGCTTCTGCGTGGTGGGAAGTGCGCTGGAGACGGTGCAGATAGCGCGCAAATGCGCGATTTGGCGCTGCGCGACGCGGTGGAGTCTGCCTCCAAACAAAATGGCGAATGCGTCGGCATTGTGGGTCTGGCAGAGCCGACACTCAAGAATCTGACGGACCGGGCGGCGGCTCTGAACTCCGAGCGTATGGTGCTCGTTGCGCCGGATGTGTATGTCTGGGGCGAGAGCACGCTTGCCGGCGGTCAGATGGCAGCTGCGGCGCTGGCAGGCGTGCTGACCGATCAGTCGGACCCGGCGCTGCCGCTCAACGGACAGGTTCTGTATGGCATGACCGGCGTGAGCAAGATGTATGAGGATACGGAAATTGACGCGCTGGTCAAGGGCGGTGTGACGGTTTTGGAGTGCTACGGCGGCAGGGTCAGCGTGATGCGCGGCATCACGACAAGAACAAAGACCGGACAGACGGAGGATGCGACGTTCCGCGAGCTGGGCACAATTCTGGTGATCGACGACGTGATTCCTGCAATCCGCAAGAGTCTGCGGACCAAATTTGCGCGCGCCAAGAACAATGTGCTGACAAGAAATGCAATTCGCAGTCAGGTGATCGTGGAGCTGGAGGACCGGATCGAGCGCGAGATTATTGAAAGCTATGAGAATCTGACGGTGACGGCGCTGGAGTCGGACCCCACGACGTGTCTGGTAGAGTTTGAGTTTACGGTTGTGCATGGGCTGAACCGGATTTTCCTGACTGCCCATATCAGTGTTTGAGGAGGATGAGCATGGCAATTCGGAAAATTCCGACAACGGCGGATATCTATCTGGAAGTCAACGGCGTGCGTGTGGCAGTGGTGCAGAGCTACAAGGTGACGGCAAGCCGGGAAAGCAAGGCGATTTATGCCTTCGGGCAGTCGGAGCCGGTGTCGACGATTCGCGGGCAGAGCCAGTACGTGCTGGAACTGACCCGGCTTTATGCGACCGACGAGGCAATCCGCGACGGACTGAACTTCTGCGATATGGACGATTTTTCTCTTGTTGTATGCAAGCCCGATCGGAACGTGATCTATACGGGCTGCCAGTGGAAGAGTCTGCAGGAGAGCGCAGAGGTCGGCGGCAACGTGCTGGAAAAGGTCACGGTGGAAGCCGGACGCCGGATTGAAAATCTGTTATGAGCGCAGGCGAATTTCTGACGCTTTTTGCAGGCAGCGGGAAAAGACGGCTCGAGGACGGATGGGAGCTGCGCGTGGTTCCGGCATTTGCGGTGCTGCAGGCAAGGCGCGAGGCGCTGGAGCGCAGCGCGCAGGATGATGGAGCGCTCGGGCTGTGGATGAATGCGTGCGTGCTGGCAAGGGCGCTTTACAAAGACGGGCAGCGGGCGTTTTCCGACGGGGAGGCGGTGATGCAGGCAGCTTCGGCAGAAAAAATCGAACGCTGGATGCAGGCGTATGCGGCGCTGTGCCGGGAGGATAATCCGGCATGCAGCGAGGAAAACGCGCGTCTTGCGGCGCAGGCGCTGGGGCAGGAGGACTATGAGCGGCTCAAGTGGCGCGTGCTCAAGCGTTTCGGCGTTCTGCCGTCGGAGATGCGCGCGCGGCGCATGACGGACCGGGAGTATCTCTACTGCGCGGCGCAGCTGCTGCTCGACGAGCAGGAGAAACTCGAGGCAATGTGCCCCGCGTGCAGGGAGAAGGCAAAAAGGCGGCTTTGTCCGGTGTGCGGCGAGCCGGTTCCGGAGGAAAACGCAGGATTTGATGAAGGACGGTTTGAGGAGCTAAAGAATGCTGGAGTATGTGAAACGGCTTCTTCTGATGCAGACGAAGCTGGCGGCGCAGTTTGACGCCGGGCAGACGCCGGAAATCCGGGAAACTGCGCTGCATGCGGAGGCTGTGCAGACGGAAGACGCGCTGATGGACGAGACTGCGGCAAAGACACAAAAAATGGAAGCTTCCGAGCGGGCGAAGTCCGATCAGACGCAGGAACAGACGGTGGAGGACAAGCTTCGCGAGCTGACGCGCCAGACAATGCGCATGGAAAGCCTGCAGCAGCAGAAGACGGCGCAGAAAGAGCAGGAGCAGACGAGGAGGCTGGAAGCGGCAATGACCGCGCTGCAGGAGCGCCAGATGGTCGAGCTTGAAAAACGGACGCCGGAATGTGCGCCAAGCGGTCTTACGGGGAGCTACCGGCAGACAATGACGGTTGCGGGCATTGCGTCGGGTCCGTCGCAGCGGTCGATGCAGGAAATTTCACGTTTTTTTGAGCGCGACGCCAGGCGCTATGGATAAAAGGAGGGAAAAGTATGCTCAAGATGCGGTTCGGCTCGTTTGTGTGGCCGAATAATCCGAGGACCTATACGCTCAGCTGCAAGCGGCAGACGGCGGTACATAAGATTCCAATGGGCGGCTTTGCCGTGCAGGATCTGGGCAGGACGGCGACGGTAATGCAGGGCGAGGGCGAGTTTTTCGGCGCCGGGGCGTATGACACGTTTCAGGAGCTGCTGTCGGTCTTTCAGAAGGGCGGACAGCAGATGCTGGTGCATCCGGTGTGGCAGACGGCAAGCGCGTATTTTACGGAGCTTACGCTGACGCAGGAGCCGAGAGACGATTATGTGGCGTATCGGTTTACGTTCTGTGAGGCGCCGGGTGCGGCGGGTTCCGGCGCGGCAGATGACAGCCTTTCGCAGGCAATCGGCAAGCGGTTCTGCGAGGTCGGCGCGGGACAGACGCTTTGGGAAATCTGCACGGCGTACAGACTCAGCATGCAGGCGCTTCTGCGGCTCAATCCGCAGATCGCAAAGCCGAACAGCGTCGCTGCCGGAACGAGGGTACGGGTGCAATGATCGGAATGGTAACGAGCTGCACGGGCAAGCAGACGCTGCTGCCGGCGCTGCTGCAGTGGAACATCAAGCGCACGGACGGTGAACCGTGCGACAGCTTCAGCGTCCAGTTTTTGTGCGGGAAGACGACGAAGGAACTGCTGGAACAGGCAACGGAGTTCCGGGCGACGGAAAAGGGAAGGGTTGTGTTCACGGGCATTGTGGATGATTTTGAACTGCGGCTCGGGAAAGAGGGCGCAATTGCCGAACTGACCGGGCGCGGCATGGCGGCAAGGCTTATGGACATGCAGACACCGGCGGCAGAATATGTGAGCGCGCAGCTGGAGGACATTCTCAACGCCTATGTCAGACCCTGCGGCATTACGAAAATCGAGGCGGACGAGATGCCGCCGGTCCGGAATTTTGTGGTGCAGACGGGCGCGACGTGCTATCAGGCGCTTGCGGGCTTCTGCAGGCACAGCGCGGAAATTTTCCCGCGCTTTCTGGCGGACGGAACGCTGGTGCTGCGAAAGGAGGCTGCCGGAAGCAGCATCCGGCTGGGCAGTGAGATTCTGACGGCGCAGTATGTCAGAAACCGCTACGGCGTAGCGGCAAGGCAGGTGCTGATCAACACGAGAAACGGCAGCTATCAGGCGGCGGATTATGCTGGGTTTCAGGCGCTGGGCGGCACGAGGGTGCAGTATGCCGGACGAACGGGCGATAAAATCCGCGCGACGTTCCGTACGGCAAAGCAGCGGCTGGACGATACGAAGCGCGACGAGAAGCTTCTGTACGTGACGTATCCGGGGAATTTTCTGGCAGAGCCGCTGGATCAGGCTGTCGTTTCGATCGGCGCGCTCGGCATCCGCGGAACATTTACCGTGCAGGAGGCGCAGTCCGGCTGCGACGAGACGGGCGCGACCTGCACGCTGATTTTGAGGTGAAAGAACATGTGGTTATCAAGACGGGTGATGACGGATCCCAATCCGGAGGACCCAGCGACGCTCGGTACCGTGAGCATCGGCGGGCAGGTGCCCGCGGTTGTAACGGATGCGGAAAAACGGCGCGCGAAGGTGATTTCGCCGGGCGGCTACTGCTGGAATCCGGCGGCGACCGACTGCGTGCTGGTGGTCAAGGGGAACGAGCTGTATCTTGCCGGTATGCCGCAGGACGGGACAAAGGGCTTGCAGCCAGGTGAGGTGATGCTCTTTTCCAGGGGCGCAAGTGTGAAGGTGATGAATGACGGCGAGATTCATCTGGCGGGCGATGTGTACGTGGAGGGAGACCTCTATGTGAACGGACAGAAAATGGAGGTGCCGTGAATGGAAAATCTGCTCAGAGACGGAGACTATGTACCGAACGGATTCGGCGGGTTTACGAGGCTTTACGGGACGCAGGAGGTTCTGGCGCGGGCGCTGTTCCGACTGACATGCAGGCGCGGAAGCTTCCCGTTTCTGCCGGAGCTGGGAAGCAGACTCCAGGAACTGGGACGGGAAAAGCCTTCGGCAAGAGAAGCCGCGGCAAAGATCTTTTGCGCTTCGGCGCTGCGCGACATGGAACTGGAGGTGGACGACGTGCGCCTGACACAGCTGCCGGACGGGCATGCGCGCATGGAGGTCTGGCTGACAGTAGAGGATGAAAAGCAGGCATTGGAGGTGCGGATTTGAAGGAAGTAGAAGAGCTTTACGGGAAAATGCTGGCGGTTTTTGAGGAGAAGACCGGCTTTACGATGGACGATACGGCAGATCTGGCGGTCCGGCTGTATGCAGCGGCGGCGCAGATACAGTCGCTCTATGCCTACAGCGACTGGGCGATGAACCAGAGCTTCCCGCAGACGGCGACGGGTGAGTATTTGGACTACCACGCGGCGCTGCGCGGTATCACGAGAAAGGCGGGCACCAGGGCATCAGGCATTCTGCGCTTCAAGATCGATCAGGCGCTGGAAGACAACCTGCCGATTTCCGCTGGCACGGTCTGCACGACGGCGGGACTGGTCCGGTTTGTCACGACGCACGATGGCGCGATTGCGGCGGGAGAGCTGTATGCCGACATTCCGGCGGAGGCGGAAAGCGTAGGCGCAAGCGGCAACGTGGGCGCGGAGACGATTACGGTGCTGACCAGAGCGCCGGAGGGCGTTTCGGGCGTTCTCAACCCGCGCGCGTTTACCGGCGGAAGCGGTGCGGAGTCGGACGACGATCTGCGTGCGCGCGTCCTCGACAGCTTCATTCGCCTGCCGAACGGCGCGAACGCCGCGTTTTATGAGCTGCGGGCGCTGAGCCACAAGGGTGTGGATGCGGCGGTGGTCATTCCGCGCATGAACGGCATCGGAACGGTCGGCGTTGTCATTGCCGCGCCGGAGGGCGAGCCGTCGCAGGCACTTTTGCAGCAGGTGCAGGCGGATCTGAACGCGGTGCGTGAGATCGCGGTCGATGTGACGGTTCTGGCGCCGGAGATTGAGACGGTTCCGGTTTCGGCGCAGATGCTTCCTAAGACGGGTGTGCGCTTTGAGACGGCAAAAATTGCGGCAGAAAAGGCAGTCAAGGCGCTCTTTACGGGCGCGCTGCTCGGGAAAAATCTCTACCGCTCGGCAATCAGCAGCGCGATTTTTGCCACAGGGCTGGTGGAAAACGTGGCGCTTTTGCAGCCGCAGGCAGACATTCCGGCAGCGGCGAAAACGCTTTGCAGACTCGGCGCGCTCACCATTACGGAGGCGGACGCATGAACTACGCAGACGAGCTTGTAAGTATGCTCCGACCGCTCGGCGTCTACAGCTTTCAGGAGGGCAGCTTTTCTCTTGCGGAGCTGCAGGCGCTGGGTGCGGCGCTGGATGCTGCGGACGAGGCGTTCGGCGCGGCGCAGAAGGAATCCATCGTCATGACGGCGCAGGACGAGGGACTGTCCAAAATGGAGGCGCTGTTCCGGAGCAAGCCTCCGGCGAAAACCGTCGATGCGCGGCGCGCGGCAATTGCGGGCTTTTTGAGAATCAGCGGCGACAGCTTTACGCTTGCGGCGCTGAACCGATGCCTTTGCGCGTGCGGCGTTGCGTGCAGCGTGGAGGAAACGGGCGAGGTGAACCGGGTGAAGGTCTGGTTTCCGGGGGTGATGGGGATTCCGGACGGCTTTGCGGAGGCGAAAATCATCATTGAGGACATTCTGCCGTGCCAGATGGGCATTACCTACTGGTTCCGCTACTGCACGTGGCAGGAGACGCAGGACTACGGTCTGACATGGGCGGACGTAAACGCCATGACGTGGCACGAATGGGAGACCTATCACGAGGACCCGGCGTAAAACCGGAAGAAGGAAGCCGCCGCAGCAGGGGATCTGCTGCGGCG
>OLSK01001875.1_pt1 | contig 14404 bp, 15 predicted proteins | sample 1672781 | NCBI WGS metagenome assembly OLSK01 (sample SAMEA3136723, study PRJEB25190) | human gut metagenome | biome: human gut; feature: human-associated habitat; material: faeces | place: Austria | collected 2013 | reverse complement strand
CGTTGCCAAAATGCTCGATAATACACAAAGTATTATCTGTGCTTTTGGCTTAGCATCTGCCGCACCTCACTCGCCGTATCGGCACTTAGAATTATGCGGTATTGCCCTGAATCAGCCGCCAAGGCTGGAGATCATGCTGCTCTTGGCAGACTGATAGTAGCTCCAGGCCTGATCGGCTATGGTCTCGGGCTGGTTATACTCCCGCAGCACGCTGCGCATCTCGCTGACCACCGAGGAGACGGCACTGTCGTAGGTGCTCTCCACCGAGGAAAGATGCTTGTAGGCGATGCTGACTTTATTGGCAAAGGTCCGCTGAGAGGCGGGCAGAGCGTGGTATTCATCCTTTGCGCTCTGGATGGCACTGCTGACATCCGACCGTGCAGAGGACTCCAGCGAGTACAGCTCGCTCATCAGCGACGAGATCTTGGCGTCGCACTCGGGGTTGGGCTCGGCGTAGACGTGACCGGAGTCCCCCGATGCGGAACCTTCCGCAGCGGTGGTCTCCCCGGCGCTCGGGGGAGAGGGGAACCAGTCGCCGAACAAAAACTCGTTGTACCCGGCAATGAATTCCTCTTTGGTGCAGCCGCTCAGCAAGGCGGCCAGTGCGCAGCTGACCACAGCGAGGGTCAGCAGACGGATGATGCGGTGTGTGTGCTTCATGATCTCCTCCAGAATCTGTTTTTGCGGAATGTCGCTTTTTCCCATTTTACCAGAGAATGCGCATCCTGACAAGAAAAAACACAGAATTTTCCCCGATGCCGCGCGGTAAGGTTGACAAAATGCCGCCAACGTGCTATTTTAAAACAACAAATGCAAGGAACGGGAAAAGTAGCGCGGGCCGTCCGGCCCAGAGAGTGCGGCACAGCTGAGAGCCGCGCCCGTGCGCCGCGTGAACGAACACCCGGGAGCAGCAAACTGAACACGGCAGTGTGTCTGCCGTTAAGTAGGTGCGCCGCAGGTCCAGCGTTACAGGGACAGCGCTTAAACAAAGAGCGCGTGAGCGACCGGACACTTCCGGTAATTCAGGTGGCACCGCGGACATTACAAGACAGCTTGTTCGCCCTGAACTTTCAGGGCAAAAGCTGTCTTTTTTGTTTATAAAGGAGAACTACTATGGAACGTACCGAGATCCTTTCGCTGTTCAAGAACACCCCGGCGGACGGCACCGAGATCACCGTCTGCGGCTGGGCAAAGAACATCCGCGACTCCAAGAACATCGGCTTCATCGCCCTGTCGGACGGCGGCTGCTTCAAGACCCTGCAGGTCGTGCTGGAAGCCGGTAAGCTGGCAAACTACGATGAAGTCATCCACACCGGTCTGTACAGCAGCCTGCGCATCAAGGGCAAGCTGGTGCTCACCCCGCAGGCAAAGCAGCCCTTTGAGCTGAACGCCGAGAGCGTGGAGATCCTGGGCGACTGCCCCGCCGACGAGTACCCCCTGCAGAAAAAGAAGATGAGCATGGAGTATCTGCGCACCATGCCCACCCTGCGCCCCCGCACCAACACCTTCAACGCCGCTTTCCGCGTGCGCAGCGTGGCTGCCTACGCCATCCACAAGTTCTTCCAGGAGAACGGCTTTGTCTACGCCCACTCTCCGCTGATCACCGCCTCCGACTGTGAGGGTGCCGGCGAGATGTTCCGCGTGACCACGCTGGATCTGGACAATCTGCCCAAGACCGAGGACGGCGCTGTGGATTACAGCAAGGACTTCTTTGAAAAGCCGGTCAACCTGACCGTTTCCGGCCAGCTGGAGGCCGAGGCCATGGCTATGGCCTTTGGCAAGGTGTACACCTTTGGCCCCACCTTCCGCGCCGAGAAGAGCTTTACCACCCGCCACGCCGCGGAGTTCTGGATGATCGAGCCGGAGATGGCCTTCTGCGACCTGAACGGCTACATGGACAACGCCGAGGCCATGATCAAGTACGTCATCCGCTATGTGCTGGACAACTGCCCGGACGAGATGGCCTTCTTTAACCAGTTCATCGACAAGGGCCTTGTCGAGCGTCTGGAGCTGGTGGCAAACAGCGAGTTCGCCCGCATCAGCTACACCGAGGCCATTGAGATCCTGAAAAAGAACAACAAGAAGTTCCAGTACCCCGTGGAGTGGGGCGTGGATATCCAGACCGAGCACGAGCGCTACCTGACCGAGGTTGTGTACAAAAAGCCGGTGTTCGTCACCGACTACCCCAAGGAGATCAAGAGCTTCTACATGAAGCAGAACGCCGACGGCAAGACCGTGGCCGCAGCAGATATGCTGGTGCCCGGCATCGGCGAGCTGATCGGCGGCAGCCAGCGTGAAGAGGACTACGGCAAGCTGGTGGCACGCATGGACGAGCTGGGCATGGACAAGACCAACTACGAGTGGTACCTGAATCTGCGCAAGTTCGGCGGCGTGGAGCACGCAGGCTACGGCTTGGGCTTTGAGCGTATGATCATGTACCTCACCGGCATCCAGAACATCCGTGACGTGCTGCCCTTCCCCCGCACCGCATACGGCTTCTGAGAAGCGCGCATACTTTTACCGGGCTGCTGCATTCCGCAGCGGCCCGTTTTTGGTTGGACGGGAGCGCCTGAGAGGGCGTTCTGCCTATCTTTTCAACAAGGAGCACAAAACAAGTGGAAAATATTTCGTCTGCCCTCTTGGAGTGGTTCTACAAAAACCGCCGCAGTCTGCCCTTCCGGGAGGACCCCACCCCCTACCATGTGTGGCTCAGCGAGGTGATGCTGCAGCAGACCCGGGTGTCGGCGGTGCTGCCGTATTACTACCGCTTTCTGGAGGAGCTGCCGGATATCCCCGCGCTTGCCGCCTGCGGGGAGGAAAAGCTGCATAAGCTGTGGGAAGGGCTGGGCTATTACAGCCGGGTGCGCAACCTGCAAAAGGCTGCAAAGCTCGTCTGTGCACAGTACGGCGGGCAGCTGCCCGCCGACTACGCCGCCCTGCGTGCACTGCCCGGCATCGGAGAGTACACCGCCGGGGCCATTGCGTCCATCAGCTTCGGCCTTCCTGTGCCCGCCGTGGACGGCAATGTGCTGCGGGTGTTTTCCCGCCTGTATAATGACCCCGGAGTTATTACAGAACCGACGGTAAAAAAGGCCTTTACCGCCCGGGTCATGGAGCATCAGCCGCCGGAAAAGGCCGGGGATTACAATCAGGCGCTGATGGAGCTGGGTGCGCTGGTCTGCGTGCCCAATGGCGCACCTTTGTGCGGGCAGTGCCCGCTGGCAGAAGTCTGCCGCGCCCGGGCGGCGGGCACCACCGCCCAGCTGCCCCAAAAGGCAAAGCCCAAGCCCCGCAAGATTGTGCCGGTAACGCTGGCGCTTGTGGAAAGCCCGGCGGGCTTTCTGGTGCAGCAGCGGCCGCAAAAAGGCCTGCTGGCCGGGCTGTGGCAGCCGGTCTTGTGGGAGGACGAGCATCTTTTGCAGGTCGAGGTGCTGGCGCGGCTGGCGGCACTGGGGCTGGACACCGGCACGGCAGCTCCCGCCGCCCTGCCCGCCGCAAAGCACATCTTTACCCACATCGAGTGGCTCATGTCCGGGGTACAGCTGCACGTTCCGGTGCAGAGTGCCCCGGCGGGCTATGTCTGGGCAAGCCGGGAGCAGCTGCGCACCACCTACACCCTGCCCGGGGCGTTCCGGGCGTATAAGCCGCTGCTGCTGTGATATTGGCAATTTGCTGTAATGCACCGCGCCAAAACCGGCACACTGCCCAAACTGTGCCCCGCAGCACTTTCGGGGCGTGAAAATTGGGGTGCAACGGTTGTAATTTTGGGCGGGAGCGGGTATAATAAAAGCTACAAAGCGGCGCTGATCGCCGTTTGCATCAAGATCCTTTTGCGGGACGCCCGCTGGAAAAATCAAGCTGAAACAACGTTTCAACTGCAAAAAGGAGTGTACTGAATCTATGAAAAAATCTTGCTTGGTCGCTGTGATCGCTGTTCTGGCTGCTGTGGCTGGTGCGCTGGCTGCTGTGGCACTTTACCTGAACCGCCGCGAGAAGGAACTGGACGAATACGAGCGCCTGCTGTTCGGCGAGGATGACGCGGAAACCGTAGAGCCGGAGGAAGCTGCTGCCGAGGACGAGACCGAGGCAGAATGATCCTGAAATACCGGAAACTACCGGGAAGATAAGCGCATCGGGGCGCACGGAGCAGTCTGTCTGAACGGACTGCATCGGTGCGCCCTTTTTGTACATAAGGAGAAGGAACATGAAGCGTTTTTTGCTCTGGATCATCAGTGTGGCGCTGGGTGTGGTGGTGCTGCTGGCGGCTGTGATGGGGGTAAGCTATGCCTTTACCGCCGAGGGCGGCTGTCCGGACGGTGCGGCACAGTTCGGCGGGCAGGCGCTGGAAGCCAACGGCTCCTGCTGGCAGGTGCCGTTGCTGGGCGGTCAGCTGGATAAGGTGTTCGCCAGCCCCGCCACCCTGAGTGTGCAGAAGCTGGGTGTGCTGTACACCGCCCACCCGGAGCTGGCGTTGCCGGACTGGACCTGCTACACCGCCCTGACCATCCAGAATGCGGCGGGGGATGTGCTGTTTGCGGGCAGCGCGGGGGAGTACCAGAACTTTCTCTTCCCTGCGAACGGCGAGTATAAGGCGGAGCTGACCGCGTGGCGCGTGCCCAAGGGCGGGGTCATCACCCAGTTCGAGGGCGGCAGCACCGGCCAGCTGCGCAAAAATCTGGGGCTGGAGCGCCCCGCAAAGCCCACCGGCTGGTACCGGTACAGCTTCCGGTTCACCCTGCAGGCCAGCGCGGAGGTGGAGCTTTCCGCTGAGCGGGTGGAGCAGGGCGGCACGGTAGGCGTGCGCATCTCCGGCATGACCGGGGACGCCGTGCCCACCATCGAGACCGACCTTGGCGGCGTGCAGTGCGTGCGCGCCGCCGAGGGCTGGCGCGCTTATATCCCGGCAGCCTATAACGCCTCCTCCGGCGGGCACGAGATTAACATCACGGTGAACGGCGAGACCATCACCCGCACCCTGACCGTGCTGCCAAAGGACTTTGGCACGGTGGAGGCAGAGGCCGAAGCGCCCGCCCCGGAGAGCGCCAACGCGCAGTTCCGCAGTGCCATCTGGCCGCTGTACGAGGCTGCCGCCACCGCCAAGCAGTGGCAGGGCGGCTTTGTGCCCCCGGCCGAGGACTCCATGACCTTGGTGGACTACGGACAAATTAAAGTAACGAACGGCCAGCAGGGCAGCCGCTCCAACTCCACAAAGCTGTACACCATCCCCGGTGCGCCCTGCCGCGCCGCAGCCAACGGCACGGTGGTGTTTGCGGGCAATCTGGAACTTACCGGCAATACGGTGGTCATCGACCACGGCTGCGGGCTGCGCAGCTATCTGTACGGCTTGCAGGAGCTTTCGGTCAGCAAGGGCCAGACCGTGGAAAAGGGGCAGGCTGTGGGCGCACTGGGCGAGGAGCTGACCATGGACTTCAAGCTGGGCAGCAGGAGCGTGAACCCCCGGCTGCTGTTCCAGACCTCCGGCGGCTTGTTCTGGAAGGAAAACGGCTGAGCCGTAACATATAGGAGGAATTGCATTGAAAAAGAGGATCATTGCATGGGCGGTGCTGCTCTCGGTATGCGCAGCAGCCCTTGGGCTGTGGTGCAGCGCCGCCGCCGGCAAAACGGCCCGCACCCTGCCCTGTAAAGAGGAGGGGCTTATCCTTTCCATCACCACCTTTGACGGCAAGAGCGAATCCAAGCCCTTTCTCAAATGCTTCGGGCATACATGGATCGGGCTGGACAACCGCACCGGGCACACGGTCTACCTGAAGGATCGCGCCATTCCGGACGGTGAGATGGTCACCTTCTCTGTCTGGGCAGTGTCGGGGCTTTCGGGGCTGCTGTTCGATCTGGAACCGTGCTATATCGCCAATTACGGCCGCTACACCGGCAGACTGTCTCTGAGCACCAATATCGGGGAAGAGCAGCTGAAGGTCATTGAGGACTACATGGAACAGCACGATAAATGGACGGTGGACAAAAACTACAGCTATTGGTCGATCCATCTGTGGAACGAGGTGGTGGGCGAGGATGCTGCGTTGAAGATCCGGGGCTTTGTCTGCACGCCCGAAAAAATTGAACAGGCCTTCAGCGCCTTCGACTGCGTGGAGGTGGACAAGGACTTCTCCCGCGCAGGGGGCATCTACTGCTACAAGGACGGAGAGAGAACGGAGCTGCAATTATGTTCGTAAAATTCATCACAAGCAAGCTGCTGCGCGTCATTGTGTGCGCAGCGGCAGGGCTGTACGGCCTGTACAACGCCATCTCCTGCTTTGTCACCCTGTACAAAGCGGGACATCAGCCCTACCTGATGGCCGGGACGGTGCGGTTCGATTTTCAGGGCTACTAGGCTACTATATGATGGCAGCCATGCACGTTGGCATCTGCCTGCTTTTGGGGGTGCTGGTATGGCTCTTCCTCAAAGGAACGAAAAAACTGCGGAAAAAGACCGCAGTCCTGTGCGTTATTGGGGTGAAAGGGCACACGAAAGCCCGCAAAGGAGGAAATGACCATGAAACTGGAATGTGACGTGATCCGCGACTTACTGCCCCTGTACGCCGAAAAGCTTGCCAGCCCCGCCAGCAGTGCGCTGGTGGAACAGCACCTTTCAGAGTGCCCCGCCTGCCGTGCAGAGCTGGAACAGATGGAAAAGCCGGTGCCGGTGCAGCCGGAACCCCAGCCGGATGCACCGCTGAAAAACATCCGCAGCAGCCTGAACCGCCGCCGACTGCGCACCATGCTGTGCAGCTTTGCGGCAGCGCTGGCGCTGGCGGCGGTGTGCGGCTTTGGTTGGTACGGCTACACCGCCTGCGACCGGGTATCCTTTTTTGATGCACGATTGCAGGCTTCCTACCGGCAGGCAGAAAACGGTGCAAACGGCTGGGTGCTGGAGACCCGCGCCGAGGACGTATACCTGAAGCCGACCCATGCCGATGGGCACTACGAGGCCATCCGCTACCGCATCCCGTGGGTGCACGATGCCCTTGATAAAGTGCTGAAAAAGGACACAGACCTGCTCCGCAGCACCGGATGGATGCGCACTGACCACTCGGCGGTGGTGGATGCAGCGGACATGACGGTGGCGTTCAACGGTCAGGACGGTACATGGTATGCAGTGGGCAGCGAGCCTGCGGCATGGGATGAGGTCGAATGGCCGGAGTGATGCCTATGGACATTGAAACCATCTACCGGCTCTACTTCCGGGACGTCTGCCTGTTTTTGCAGGGGCTTACCCGCAGCGAAGCGCTGGCCGAGGAGCTGACGCAGGAGACCTTTTTCCGGGCGCTGGACGGCCTGAAAGACTATGACGGCAAGCAGGATGTGCGGGCGTGGCTGTTTACGGTAGCGCGCAACGCCTACTACGACCACTGCCGCCGCGCAAAGCACGCCGCCCCGCTGGAAGATGCCGAAACAAAAGCCGCCGACAGCCCGGACATTGCGCAGCTGCTGGTGGATAAAGATGCCGCCTTTACGGTGCATCAGTGTCTGCACGCGCTGGAAGAGCCTTACAAGGAGGTTTTCAGCCTGCGGGTGTTCGGCGAACTGCCCTTTGACCGCATCGGGGCGATCTTCGGCCACAATGCCGCATGGGCGCGGGTGACCTATTACCGCGCCAAGACCCGCCTCCAGACCATGCTGGAACAGCGGAAATGATTGGGAATGCGCACCGCGCGAACCCTCTCAGTCACGCCTTACGGCGTGCCAGCTCCCCCGAAAGGGGGAGCTTTTTTGTGTGGCGGCAAAGTTTGCCTGTCCGGGAGTTACCCCTTCTGTGAAAAAAAGTGGCTCAAAAACGCCCGCAGGCGTTTCTGAGCCACAAATTATAATAATATTTTTTCCGCGGGTCAGGCCTTCTCAGAGGGCTTGCTCAGGTCTACGCTGCGGATGATCTTGCGCACCGGCAGGATGCTCTTGGCGTTCATGGACAGCTCGTCCACGCCCATCCGCAGGAAGGTCTCGGTGAGGGCGGTGTCGGCACCCAGCTCACCGCAGATGCCCACCCAGATGCCGTGGCGGTGGCCCGCGTCGATGGTCATCTTGATGGCCCGGAGCACAGCGGGGTGGTGCGGGTTGAAGAAGGGCTCCAGCTTTGCGTTCTGGCGGTCCAGTGCGCAGGTGTACTGGGTCAGGTCGTTGGTGCCGATGGAGAAGAAGTCGCACTCGGCGGCCAGCTCGTCCGCGATGAACACGGCGGCGGGGGTCTCGATCATGGTGCCTACTTCAATGTTCTGCCCCATCTTCACGCCCTCGGCGGTCAGCTCGGCGCGGCACTCTTCCAGAACAGCCTTGGCGTCCTGCAGTTCCCGCAGGCTGGTGATCATGGGGAACATGATGCTCATGTTGCCGTAGGCGGAAGCCCGCAGCAGCGCGCGCAGCTGGGTCTTGAAAAAGTCCTTGCGGGTCAGGCAGATGCGGATGGCGCGGTAGCCCAGCGCGGGGTTATCCTCGTGGTCCAGCTTCATGTAATCCACGGTCTTGTCCGCGCCGATATCACAGGTGCGCACCACCACCTTGCGGGGTGCAAGGCTTTCCAACACCTGCTTGTAAGCCTCGAACTGGTAGTCCTCGGTGGGGAAGTCCTTGCAGTTCAGGTAGACGAACTCGGTGCGGAACAGACCCACGCCGCCGGCGTCGTTCTGCTGTACAGCGCCCACATCGCCCATGCCGCCGATGTTGGCAAACACGTTGATGGTCTTGCCGTCCAGCGTGGTGTTGGGCTTGCCCTTCAGCTCCTGCAGCAGGGCCTGCTTTTTCTGGTCTTCCTGCTGGCGCTTTTTCAGGCTCTTGAGCAGATCGGGGGTGGGGTCCACATACACACAGGCGTTGTAGCCGTCCACCACAGCCATCTTGCCGTCCCAGTCGTCCTGAATGTCCTTGCACTGGATCAGGGCGGGGATGTTCATGCTGCGTGCCAGAATGGCGGTGTGGCTGTTGGAGCTGCCCTCGCGGGTGATGAAGCCCAGCAGCAGGCTTTTATCCATGCGCACGGTCTCGGAGGGAGCCAGATCCTCGGCTACCAGAATGCTGGGCTCGGTGCCCTGCAGGGAAGCGTTGTCCACCCCCTGCAGAATGTCCAGCATGGCCTGCGCAATGTCCAGCACATCGGCGCTGCGGGCCTGCAGATACGGGTCGTCCATGGCAGAGAACACCGCAGCCTGATTGTTGCCGGCGGTCTTGACGGCGTACTCGGCGCACATCTTCTGCCCGTTGATGATCTCCTTGATGGCGTCCACAAAGTCGTCATCATCCAGCATCATGGCGTGGATGTTGAACACCTCGGCGATGTCCTCGCCGGCTTCTGCCAGTGCCTTTTCATACAGGGCGGTCTGCTGCTCAATGGCCTTCTGGCGGGCAGCTTCAAAACGCTCCAGCTCTGCGGCAGTATCTGCCACAGGGGCGGTGGAAATCGCGGTATCTTTTTTCTTGTAGATCTTCAGCTTGCCAATGGCGATGCCATTGAGTACGCTTTTGCCGGTGCCTACCTGCATAGCACGTTCTCCTTCCACTTACAGCCGGGCGTGCAGCGCCCGGCGTTTTGTCAAAAAAGCCCCCGCAGTTTCCCCGCGAGGGCTCGGCTTTCAAGTCGCGGCTCAGACGTTCTCGCTCAGGAACTTCTGGATTGCCTCTGCGGCTGCTTCTTCATCATCGCCTTCGACCTTGATGGTCACGGTCTCGCCCTGCTTGACGCCCATGCCCATCAGAGCCATCAGCTTGCGCATATCGCAGCTCTTGCCGTCCTTCTCGAGGGTGGCGGTGCTTGCAAAGCCCTTCACGGTCTTGACCAGCAGGCCGGCGGGACGGGCATGGATGCCGCAGGCATCCTTAACAGTGTACTGAAATTCCTTCATAATCATTTTCTCCTTACTACTTGATCCCTCTGCCCGGGCTGCACATTCAGCCCCGGAACATGGCTTTGCCAACGGGAATCGGTATACTATTATTATAAACCCGTACCGTTTTTTTTGCACCGTTTCATATTGCCGATTTTTACAAGAATTTTTTGTTATATTTGAACATACGGATGCTACAAAAATCCGTGTTTTGTCTAATTTTTGTCGAATCGTTTGTAAAAACTAGGCAGTTTGTGCAACTGCCGGACAAGAGCTTAAAAAGGTCGTTTTGCGGCAATGCCGTCCCTATTCCACGGGATACCCTTCTGCGTCCAGCGGCAGCTCGGTGTAGGGCGCTGCCTGCGGGGCGGCTTCGGGCTCTGTCTCCGGTTCGCCGGAGGTCTGCTGTGCGGTGCTGTCGGTCAGCTGCTCGTCGTGCCGCTCGCCCCAGTCGCCGCTGTAATCCTCGCCGGAAGTTTGTTTTGCCAGTTCGTTCTGAGCGTCCTGCAGCCCCAGCACCGTGCCGGAGGGCTTTTCCAGCAGATACGCGCCCACAGCCTTCTTTTTATACACCAGCAGCACCCCGTAGCGGCTGGTCTCGCCGTTGCTTGCCGCCGGGAGCAGCGCCGACCATTTTTCCACCGTCTTGCCCTTGTAGCGGGCAAGGTCCATGCCGCTTTGCTGCACCACCCCGTTGAAGGCGGAAAAACTGTCGTCCCACCTGCGGGGGATCTTGACCTTATCCGCCGTAATGGACGCGCCGTCCACCTCCAGCCCGTAGCCGGTGAACCATGTCTGGATGTCCTGTGCGCTCTCGATACGGTTCACCGGGGCAGCCACCGCCACCGTCCGGGTACTGATGAACCGCCCCAGCATGGCGCTGAACACCACCAGCGCGCAGCACGCCGCCCCTGCTCCCAGTTTTTTCAGGCTCGTCTTGCTCAGTGTGACCACAAACATATCCCCATGCCTCCCCGCCATTTGCGCTTGCATACTCTGCCACCAGCTTATGCGGAAAAACAGGACAGTATGATAAAAACACCCCCGGTCAGGGCTTGCGCCACTGACCGGGGGTGTTTAGTCTCTTTTACCCGATATAGCTGATATTGGCGTCCAGCTCGCCGCTGTAGCCGTTGATGTGGGCTGTTCTGGTGCCCTGCCACATATCGCAGCCGATGGGGCTGGAGGAGACGCCGTAGTGGGCGTTCCAGATGGTGTAGCGGCTGCGCAGGGTGTTGTAATCCACCCGCTTGCGGTACCATGTGGTGGAAGCGTACACGCCGGGCTTGTAGCCCAGCTCCTTCACCCGCTCGCAGAAGGCGATGGCGCATTTGGTGCGGTCCTCAACACCCAGACCGTCGGCGCGGCCGGTGCCGCGCGGGGCGGTGGAGGCCTCGGTGTCATAGAAGATGGGGTAGTCCAGCATCCGGCCGTTCAGCGCCCAGTTGCAGCCATCGGCCTCCTCCTGCGCCTCGGCTTCGTTCACGGCCTGCGTAAAGAAATACACGCCCACCTTCAGCCCCGCATTGCGGGCGTTGGTAAAGTGCTCCTCGAACATGGGGTCCTTGACCAGGTTTCCCGCAGCGCCGTAGCCCCGGTAGCCGATGCGGATGATGACGAAGCTCACCCCGGACTTTTTGATCTTGTTCCAGTCCAGCCCGGACTGATACTTGGACACGTCGATGCCAAAGGTCACGTTGTCCTGTTTAACGCCGTTGGCATCGAAATAATACAGCTTGCCGTCAATGGAGCGCAGGCCGGTGACTTTTTTGTTGGTGTCCTGCGCATAGTAGTAGGTCTTGCCGTTCTCGGTGCGCCAGCCGGAGTAGGCCGGAGCCGGTTCCTCTTCCTTATCCTTGCTGCCGAACAGCCAGTTGAACAGCCACTGGAAAAAGCCGTTTTCGTCAGTCAGGTCGATGCACTGCGCCTCGGCATCCTCCAGCGCGCCGGAATCCAGCGCCTGCTGGATCTGTTCCGGGGTCAGCAGTACGCTGCCCTCCGGGGTGTGCTGGCTGGCGGTGTCGTTCTGGGCGGTGCCGTCCGCTGCGGGAGCCTGCGGGTCCTGTGCGGCCAGCTCCGGGGTCTCTTCCAGCAGCATGGCAGGGGAGTTCTCCTCTTCCAGCGCGGCGTCCCCGGCGGGCTGTGCCGGTGTTTCCGGCGTTTCCGGTGCTGCAGCAGATTCTTCCGGTCCGGCCGGTTCCGCTTCGGCGGTTTCCGGTTTTTCTGCTTGTTCCGGGACAGACTCGGCCTGCTGCGGCTGCGCGGTGCTTTCCGCTGTCTGCTCCGGGGCAGTCGCCGTGCTCTCCGCTGCCGGGGCAGGGTCAGCCGGAGTAGTCTGCTGCGGTGCTTCGGCGGTGATGTGGGGCACGACCGCGCCCACGGTCAAAGTTTCCGGCTGTGCAGACAGCAGGGTCGCTGCCCCTGCGCCGCCCACAGCCAGAACCAGCGCCATGGTCAGCGCTGCAATGGCTGTCACCGCCTTGCGGCGGGCTGTGCCGGATCGGTCAAATCGTTTTTTCATCTATCGTCTCTGCCTCCGAATCTCCCGGTGATGCAGCGCTGTGCTGCACCGGGTCTTTGCCCCTTGCCCGGGGCGGGCCCGCTTTTATTCCACGCCGCCCATGCGCTTATAATAAAAAGGACGGCGGATGATAACTTTACGCTTCCTCTAGTATACACCCGCACGCGGGGAGCCGTCAACGGCACAGCGGGCTTCTACACAAATTCTCCACCGGGGCAGTGTGTCGGAAAATGTTCCAAATGGAATACGTTCCGGCAGGGCAGAACATTGCACAAAGCCGAAATTTCACAATTTTTCCAGCAACCCCTTGCTGTCTTGACAGGTGTATGGTATGATACAGGACATACGTTTGTAACCTTAACGATCTGTTTTGGATAGAAAGGCAAGTTTTATGTCGAAGCTGAAAGAATTTTTGGTGCGGAAGGATATCGTCATCTCTCCGCAGCGTTACCTCATTGACGCGCTGGGCGCAATGGCACAGGGGCTGTTCGCCAGTCTGCTCATCGGCACCATCATCAAGACGGTGGGTCAGCAGACCGGTCTTGCACTGCTGGTGGATCTGGGCGGCTACGCTACGGCCATGAGCGGCCCCGCCATGGCCTGTGCTATCGGCTGGGCACTGCATTGCCCGCCGCTGGTGCTGTTCAGCCTGATCACCGTGGGCTACTCGGCCAATGCGCTGGGCGGTGCAGGCGGCCCGCTGGCTGTGCTCATCATTGCCATCGTGGCGGCAGAGCTGGGCAAGGCTGTGAGCAAGGAGACCAAGGTGGATATCCTTGTCACCCCGCTGGTGACCATCTTTGCGGGCGTCGGGCTTTCCATGCTCATCGCCGCCCCCATCGGCGCAGCCGCAAGTCAGGTGGGCACTCTTATTATGTGGGCTACCGAGCAGGCTCCGCTGGTCATGGGCATTCTGGTGTCGGTCATCGTGGGTGTGGCACTGACCCTGCCCATCTCCTCCGCTGCTATCTGCGCCGCACTGGGTCTGACCGGCCTTGCAGGCGGCGCTGCCGTGGCGGGCTGCTGCGCCCAGATGGTGGGCTTTGCCGTGATGAGTTACAAGGAGAACGGTGTAGGCGGCCTTGTCAGCCAGGGTCTGGGCACCAGTATGCTGCAGATGGGCAACATCATCAAGAACCCCCGCATCTGGATCGCCCCCACGCTGGCCAGTGCCATCACCGGCCCGCTGGCTACCTGCCTGTTCCACTTTGAGATGAACGGCGCAGCGGTCTCCTCCGGCATGGGCACCTGCGGTCTGGTGGGGCAGATCGGCGTCTACACCGGCTGGGTCAGCGATATTGCCGCCGGTACCAAGGCTGCCATCACCCCCATGGACTGGGCTGCCATGGTGCTGCTGTGCTTTGTACTGCCCGCCGTGCTCAGCGTGGTGTTCTGCGAGGTGGAGCGCAAGCTGGGCTGGATCAAAGACGGCGACTTGAAGCTGAACTAAATAGTTATAGTTAAACCACCGGAGCGTCTGCGGATGCTCCGGTGGTTTTGTTTGTAGGGGGACGAACCCTCTCAGTCTCGCATACGCTCGACAGCTCCCCCGAGGGGGGAGCTTTTTGCATCTGCCGCTTTGCGGCGTAAAACCTCCCCCTTTCGGGGGAGGTGGCATCGCGCAGCGATGACGGAGAGGTTTAAGAGAAGGAGTTGTAGCCTATGTCCGAAAAACACATCGGCAAGGTGATCCAAGTCATCGGCCCGGTGCTGGACATCCAGTTCAAGGATGGAGAGCTGCCGGATCTGCTCAACGCCATCGAGATCGACAACCACGGCCAGAAGCTGGTGGTCGAGGTGGCGCAGCTGACCGGTGACAACGTCGCCCGCTGCATCGCCATGAGCAGCACCGACGGCCTGGTGCGCGGCACCGAGGCCGTGGACACCGGCGAGTCCATCAAGGTCCCCGTCGGCGACCAGTGCCTGGGCCGCGTGTTCAACCTGCTGGGTGAGCCGGTGGACAACAAGCCCGCCCCCACCCCGGAGGCTTACTGGCCCATCCACCGCCCCGCTCCCAGCTATGAGGAGCAGCAGTCCACCACCGAAATTCTGG